>Ga0224512_10002019_pt1 | contig 18922 bp, 15 predicted proteins | sample SF_May12_sed_USG_4_FD_169103 | JGI IMG/M metagenome (GOLD analysis project Ga0224512, IMG submission 169103) | Sediment microbial communities from San Francisco Bay, California, United States - SF_May12_sed_USGS_13 | ecosystem: Environmental > Aquatic > Marine > Sediment | place: USA... | reverse complement strand
ATTCCACCGACCGCCTGCACACGACCCAGCTGATTGACCGAACCGGTGACCCCGAAATTTTGTCGAATCGGCACACCTGATATTGAAGACAGTAAGGCGCAAAGCTCGCCAACCGACGCGCTGTCGCCCTCCACACCGCCATATGATTGCTCGAATACGACGCTACCGTGCAGCGACAACGGCACGTCAGGGGCGTAACGTGCGGCAAGCGCCGCCGAAAGAATCATCATACCTTTCGAATGGATCGCCCCACCCAGCTTTACTTCGCGTTCGATGTCGACGACATCGCCCTTACCAACCCGGGTTGTAGCGGTAATTCTGACAGGGTGCCCGAACCGGTATTCCCCCAGGTCGGTCACGGATAGTCCGTTCACTTGTCCAACGCATTCGCCTGTTGTATCAATAAGCAGCGTCTCCCTCTTTATTGCGTCGACAAGCTTTTTCTGGATTCGGTCTTGTCGATTGTCCCGCTGGCGAATAGCCTCGGTAACATCTTCAATTGCCACCTGATCGGCACCACGCCTCCTGGCCCAGTAGTCGGCCTGCACTAACAGGTCATCGAGCGAACGCATATGCATAGAGAGACGCTCGCTATCGTCCGCATATCGAGCTCGTTGTTCAATGACTCGTGCAATGGCCGCAGCGCTAAGGGGCAGTAGTTCGCTTTCCCGTACACGCTCAGCGATGAGCCGGGCATACGCCTCAACGTTGCTAGCCGAGCGCTCGACGTCATCGTCAAAGTCCGCCGCAACCTTGAAGAGACTGCTGAACTCTTTGTCATACACACACAGTAAATAGTAGAGCCAGCGCTCCCCGATCAACAATATCTTGAGATCAAGAGGAATAGGTTCGGGTTTCAACGTCGTCGTGCTGGCAAATCCCAGCGTTTCCGCCGGCGATTCGATGCGTACCTGCCTTGTAAGAAGTGCTTGCTTCAACGCCTCCCATACGAACGGCCGGCCCAATACACGATGGACGTCCAATACAAGGTAACCGCCGTTGGCTTGCAGCAACGCCCCGGATCGCACCAGGCGGAAGTCCGTTAACAACGCACCCATCTCGGCCCGGTGCTCAACTTTGCCAACCAGGTTCGGATAACTGGGATTCGGCTCATAGATTATGGGGGCCGCCGCATCGGATTCGTTGCTTACGATTAAATTCACTTCATACGATGCGAAAAGTGCTGTCGAATCGTAGGAGAGAAATGGCAGCGCCGGCTCTTCGGTGCGGCGAAACTCCTGCGCATTCTCGATTATGTCGGTCTGTACTTCCTCCAGATAGCCAAGCACGGCCGGTAGTCCCTGGTACTTTTGCTTGATATCTTCCAGCAGCACGCTGACTGCATGCGCTGTAACGTCCCGGTCCAGTGTACGGACGCGCTCATGATGGACCTTGCGTAGCTTGGGAATGGTTTCGATTCGGGCCTTAAGCTCCTCGCTGAGGCGCTCAATGGATTTCTTGATCTCCTTGCGTTTTTCTTCCGGGAGTTTGTCAAACTCCTTATCGTCGATCACTTTGTCATCGCTCACCGGAGCCAGTACATAGCCGGTGGGCGTCTGCAGTAATGCAATTCCCTCGCTCGCCGCCTGCTCCTGGAGGCTGCTCCATAACCCTTCGAGCTCTTTCTGTGTCTCTGCCTCCAAAGCCTTTAGTTGATTGCCGTAGTCGTCGCTTTCGAAAGCAGCTGGAATGGCGAGCCGGATCTCTTCGGTTAGTGCCTGCATGTTGTCGCGAAATTTGGAACCTTCGCCTGCCGGCAATCGTAATGCGCGTGGTCTTTCGGGATCTGAGAAGTTGTTGATGTAGCACCAGTCATCCGGCGCCCCCTTTTTACGGGCCGGTTCCTTCGCCAGTTCCTCGATCAGGCCATGTCGAGCGCTACCGAGTGGCCCCAGTACGAAAACGTTATAACCATCGTGCTCCATTTGGATGCCGAAGCGGATGGCATTGATAGCGCGTTCCTGTCCAAGATACGCCGACATCGCCGGCGCTTTTTCACCTGATTCCGGGTCAATCGTTAGCGGTGGACAGACTCTGCGAAGCTGGCTCACAGGAACAGGTCGAATACGGTTTTGCTCCAAGGTGCCTGCCACAGCCGTTCTCCCAACTGCTAACCGGGGTATCCAAAACAACACAATTGGGTAGCGAGATGAAAGTAGGGGTAACCCGAATTCCACCTGGCCACGAGGTGTGATTTACTTGCTGGCAAGTTACGAATTCGCGTGGATGAGACCCACGTCTCGGTGGTTCGAGTCGTACGCCGGTTATCGAATAAAGGCTCCTCCAACGTCCGCACTTAAGTAAAATTAAACTTGACCTTAACATTATTATAAATATAATTGAGGTTGTCTTTAATATTACTTAGTCAGGACCCCATGGCGACATCGTGGCTGGAACAGCTCTCGGACGAGGATGCGTCCTTCATCAAGCGATTTGTCGTGGCCTCCGGCTCGCTCAAAGACCTCGCCAAAGCCTACGGCATCAGCTATCCAACGGTACGTTTACGCCTGGACCGCCTGATCGAAAAAATCAACGTGCTGGATAGCCAGGAGATCGTCTCGGAGTTCGAGCGCACGCTGCGCGCTCGCTATGCCGAAGGCAAGATCGACATGGACACGCTAAAAGCGCTACTCGCCGCACACCAAAAGGAATTGGACAATCAACCCGACTCAGGAAGGAGAGGGCCGTCATGAAAACCTTGACCGTTGCATTATCTTTACTCCTACTGTCAGTTTCGCTGCAGGCCGAAGAACGGGTCGGCGCCGTATCCTTTGCAGAGGAACCGCTGACCGTTACCGCCGTGCCTGGCGAACAACAGCAACTGCTGCTCGAGTTGCCCGATCCCGGCATCACCTTGCCCGTCTATGCGCTGAAAGGAATGGTTCGGTATACCGACGTGCAGGGCGATGGCTTTCTGCAACTGGACAGTCATTTTGCTGGCGCAGGCACCTTCTTCACGAAGAGCCTGGCAGCGGCGGGCCCACTCGGTAAGCTTTCCGGCAGCTCGGATTGGAGACCGTTCGTGTTGCCCTTTTTTGCCAACAGCGGGGACCAGGCCGACGACGCAGCGCCGCTGCCCGACAAGGTTACCCTGTCGCTCGTTCTTCCCGGCGCAGGCACGGTGTCGATTAGTGACGTTGGTCTGTATCAATACACCAGCGGCGAAGATCCGCTGCAAGCTGCCGGGCAATGGTTTGGCGCTCGCAGCGCCGGCCTGCTGGGCGGAATCGGCGGCGCTCTGATTGGGCTATGGGGCGCACTGATTGGTGTCCTGTCCTCGCGCGGCAAGGCACGGCAGTTCGTGCTCGCTTCTGCGAATGCGCTGCTCGTCATCGGCATCGCCAGCCTTGTCGGCGGCGTAGCGGCGGTCGCGACCGCTCAGCCATATGCGGTTTATTATCCGTTGCTGCTGATCGGCATCATCCTGGTCGTCGTGTTCGGTAAAATGCGTGGCAACTTGTCGGCTCGATACGAGCAACTTGAACTGAAAAGAATGCAGTCGATGGATGTTTGACAGACCGGTAGGGAAGCTTCGAGGCTAAGAATCTGCGGCGTAATTGATCACAGCCGCATAAACTGCTTACGCGTCCTTGACCAGGCGTACCCCAACAGCACGGCCAGGAAAAACACCTCGGCACCAAAGTTGATGATGCCGTTGATTATGCGTTGCAGGGTTTCGGGAATGTCGAACGGCACGAGCGCCGCGACCACTTGCCAGAGGGCATCGGTAATCAGGTTGGTTACAAAGAGCGATAAAGTAATCGTGAAAATCGACACCAGCGCGGTGATACCGGATTCGAATGCAGAGGAAAAGAGAGATTTAACGTCACGTGAGTGTGCGATCGGCAGCAACATCCAGACACAGACAATGAAAGATGTTGATACACCGCTGGTACGATCGAGAAAGGGCAGGTCGGCACTGGGCACGGCCTGTAGCCATGTCAATAACAACACCGCCATGTAACACAGCCCCCAAAGGGCGAGCAGATGCGGCGCCACCAGCGCCCAGTTGTCCTCAGCCTCCGAAGCGGTGAAATCGCGATTTTGCGTTTCAGCCTTTCTCATCAGTGCACGCAGATACACGCCCACGAGTACCGCGGGCATAACAAACGGATAAAACACAATCCTGGTAATGGTTGTAAACCAGCTTTCCGTTCCGGGCAGCACAATCTGCAAAAAGCCGGCAGCAAACGCAAGGCCAATGACCCAATAGACCAGTTGCCTGAAGCGTTCCATTGTGGTCTGCGATTCTTCAACAGCTCGCGGCAGATGCCGGATATTGACGGCCGTGACATAGATGTCCTTCAGACCATCAAGCGCACGTCGACGTGCTGAACTCCATGAATAGGCGTCGCCGTCTTCAAAGATCTTGGTGAAACGTTCTTCTACCGGCGCTCCGTGCGTGCCCCACACGAATTGTTTGACACCCACTTTCTCCGCAATCTCGCGAGCATCGCGGCGCCGAATATCGAATGCGAGGACGCCGGGAACGGTCTCGCCGTCTTCGCAATTTCGGAGTTCACCGTCGAACCAAATTCCTTCAGGGAGCTTCTTCTTCTTACGAGCGAGGCCCGGCGCCCTGGAGGCTTTGTGCCGCTTTTTGTCGCTTAGCCTCGCCAACGGAATGAAGACAAGCGAGTTGGCACCATTGCGCTCAAGAAGAAGGTCGAAATCGGCGCTGTGCTTGCCCGGCGCGGCAGTCACCTCGAGACCATCAATCCGGAGTTGAACTTCTACAGGCTGGTTTTTGTTTTTTTTCCTGGACATGCAATAGGGCGCAATGCGGCTGTCAACGTGACGGAATCCGGATTGTAGCGCGTTGATCCAACTGGTGGTGGTCGGCAGACCCATACGGCATGGTAGCTACCAATGCCTGGAATTCCGTCTATACAGGCATTTCGACACTCCTTCCCCCGAAACTGTGCGCCACGTCCCGGATTATGTCTGCTTGGGTGCCTTAAGCTGGTAAAGGATAGGAAAGAAGTAGGTGACTCCATGCGTAACGCTTTGTTTATCCTGGCTTTGGCGCTGGTCGGCACTGCCGCGGCGTCCGATCGTGCGATACAGGTCGAAATCCAGTCACCCTCGGCCGGCCACACCGTTGAGGATGGCGTAACTAACGTCGAAGTCGAAGGCATTGCCTCGGCGATCGGCGGCGTGCGTTACCTCGATATCATGTTCGTCATGGATACGTCGCAGAGCCTGCGCCGCAGTGATCCGAGCGATTATCGTTCGGCGGGCGCCATTGGCCTGGTTCGAAATCTCTCGCCGAAAAGCGATATAAAGATCGGCGTCATCAGTTTCGATAGCAAGAGCGATGTCGCTCAGTCAATGACGTCTGACCGCGATGCGGCCATTGAGACGCTGCGGCTCCTGCCCCGGTCTGGGAGCACAAATATCGCCGCCGGTATCACTGCGGCGCTGGCCGAGCTGGAGCGCAACGGCAGGCCCGGTTCGTCGCGAGTCATCATGCTGTTTACCGATGGCATGTCGAACAAGAACAAGGCGTATGACGCGGCGATAGAGGCAACAAAGAATGGCATTACTATCCAGACGCTGATGCTCGGAAAAGACCAAAAGGGCAGCAAGATAATGGATACGATTGCCTGGGCTACGGGCGGCAGTTTCCTTCGTGTGTCCGATCCGAGCAAGCTCCCTGAGGCATTCCTGAATCTGCGCACGACGGGTGTCGACAGCGTGACGCTCAGCGTGAATGGCTCGGAGCCGGTGCCCGCGCGCCTGGCAGGCGGGACATTCGTGGGCAGCGTTCCGGTCGACATTGGTGAAAACCGTATCGTCGCGTTCGCGACGAGCCTGGACGGTGACACGCAGGAGTCCGAGATCCTGGTCAACGTGCGTGATACCAGCTGCGCGGCGCTGGAAGTGATGGCCCTCAACGAAGGACGGCCCGCACTCTCACTCAACGACCGTGCCGTGGAAATCGTCGTCGATGCGTCCAAGAGCATGTGGGGACAAATCGACGGCCGGTCCAAGATGGAAATCGCCAAGACCACGTTGGAGGAGGTCTCGTACTGGCTCCCCGAGGATCTCGACCTGGCGCTCCGTGCGTACGGCAACACGAGCTCAAGTGACGATAACAATTGCGCCGATTCCAGCTTGCTCGTGCCTTTCGGCGAACGGAACCGGGAGTACGTTCGGCACGCGATTGCGGGTTTGCGTCCCACGGGCCAGACACCGATAGCGTATGCGTTGAACCAGGCCGCGGGTGATTTCGGTTCGCTGCAAAGCGATCGGACGCTGGTGCTCGTTAGCGATGGCATCGAGAGCTGCGGCGGCGATCCCGTGACGGCGGCGTACGCGCTTCGTCAGCAGGGAATCGTTGTACACCTGATCGGCTTCGGGCTGGGGAATGCGACCGATGAAGACGCGGCGAGCTTGCAGGCTGTCGCGAATGCCTCTGGCGGACGCTATGTCACGGCCGGCAGTGCCGAAGAGCTCAAGGCGGCACTGGCAGAGACGGTCGCCACGTCATTCAGCGTGTACCAGGGCAGTACAGAGGTCGCGAGTGGATCACTCGGATCCGCCGGTGTGATGCTGTTGCCCGAGGGCGACTATCGTGTGCAACTCCACAGTTCACCGCCCGTAGAGGCCCAGGTCCGCCTGGCTCCGCGGGACAGTGTGACGCTCACGCTGGAAAAGAGTGGCGGCGTGGTGTCTCCATTCGAGCAACGCGATGAGCTTCCGCATACGACCTGCGAGGGCTTCATACAACCCGAGAGCATGCTGGGCGCAAGTACCGCCCGATAGAGCGCGTCTGCGTGCCGGTGGTTCGGTCCCACCCTGATATGATTGCCGTTGAGGCCCTCTCCCGTGCGCCTGGTACACACGACCGAGGCCGAAAGTGGCCTCCTCGAGCCCCGCGTCTAGCCCCAAATGTCGGACGTGATGCTCTGATACCAGCCCACGGCATAGCGCGATTCCGCTAACCGAAACGCGGCATCGGCATCTTTCGGGCTCACTCCGCCCGCGCCTTCGACAGCTGCGATCCCGTCATCACCGAGCCGGTAAACAGCGGCGACGGAAATGCCGTAATCGGGTCCGACGAGACTGTAGCAGGTGTTCACATAGGAAGGCTCCGGCAGTTCCTGACCGCTGAGACTGGCCACTATGGCCGTTGCACAAACCTTGCCCTGGCTGCTGGCAGCGTAGCCGGATTTCGGCATCGGGTTCGCGATCGCGGCATCACCGATCACGTGGATATGCTTTTGCACCCTGGATTCGAATGTGCGCTGGTCGATCGGACACCAGCCGCTGTCATTGGTGAGCCCCGCAACTTCCGCAATTGCTCCCGCCCTCTGTGGAGGAATCACATTGACGACGTCTCCTCGCTGCGGTTCGCCGAATGTGGGCTTGACGGCCATTGCTTTGACATCCACGCCGTCGATCGCCCCGCCTTCGGTTTCGCTGATCCACTCGATCATGCCCGGGTACAACGCCTGCCAGCCCTGCTCGAACAGCGGCTGCTTCGAGAATTTTGGTTTGGCGTCGAAAATCCGGATCTTCGCGCGCGGCTTGTTGTTCTTCAGGTAATGCGCGATGAGGCTGGCCCGCTCGTAGGGTCCCGGCGGGCAACGGAACGGATTGGGCGGCGGCGCAATAATCACAACGCCGCCGTCCGGCATCGCCTCGAGTTGCCTGCGCAGAATCATCGTCTGCTCGCCTGCTTGCCACGCATGCGGCATCGTCGCACTCGCCGCCTCGTTGTAGCCCTCGATCGCATCCCATTGCAAGTCGATACCGGGCGATACGACGAGGCGGTCATACTTCAGCGTGGATCCTCCGGCAAGACGGACTTTCTTCGCATCGGGGTCAATATCGACCGCGCTGTCATGCACGACCTTGACGCCATGCTCGTCGCGCAAAGCCTTATAGTCGTGGGTGATGAAATCCATGTCGTACAGCCCGCCCAGAACGGCGTTGCTGAGAGGGCAGGTTACGAAGTTCGCATCCCGTTCGACCAGCGTTACCTTAATGTCGCTGGACAAGCGGCGTAGGTACTTGGCACAGGTGGCGCCGCCAAAACCACCGCCGATTACGACGACTCGCCCGCCGGATGCTTTTGCCTGGCCGAGTGCCGGCCAACCGAGTACTGAAGTCGCGGTGCTCACAGCACCGACCGAAAGAACGAAATTTCTGCGTGTAATTCGACTCATGACTGCTGCTTCCTGTCATTCACTTTTGTTTGGATAAGTACTCGGAGATCAGGCGAATCTCCTCTTCGGTATAGCCTTTCACATGCCGGCCCATGACCGTGGACGGGACCTCACCTGAACGAAACCGCTCCAAAGCCTGGCGCAGGTACTTGGCGGACTTACCGGCGATAGACGGTATTGCTCCCGGGCTGCGTCCGTAGGTCCCGTGACATCCTTCGCAGGACGCACTCAGCATGGCACCGCGGCTAAGTTCTTCGGCCTGACCGGTCTGCCCGAGCAACAGGCCTGCCGCAATCAATAGTGTGACGTTCAAATGTCGGATTGAGGTTCGCATCGCTTCGATTCCTGTTTTGGACGAGGATTTTTGTCAGCGCATCCCCCGAAGGGTACTGATTATAAGATTAGCAGATGGAAACGAATATGCTAGTGCGCGGCCATAATGCAATATCGCGCCACGGCGTAGATTCTACTGCGATAGCAGATGTTCCGATTTCCTTCAGGGAGCTTCTTCTTTCTACGAGCGAGACCCGGCGCCTGGTCAGCGGCGGAGCTGTGATTGCGACAACAGAAGCAACGCCGATTGCGTTGCGGCTTTTGCGGGGGCGGTGAAAGGCGCTGGCAAAGCGCTCAAAGACTGCGGGGATCGACTATGCTTGTGCAAGCAGGCACAAACGTTCCGACCCCACACTACGGAGAAGTTCCCATGAACCTGAATCGTCGCGGTTTTTTGATTATTTCGGGGAGCGCCATTGCCGTGGCGAGCCTGCCTTTTGTGGCACGCGCCGGAGAGAAGCTGAAAATCGGCATGATCGGTTCCGGCAGAGTTGGCAGCGCGCTTGGCAACGCCCTGGTATTGGCCGGGCACGAAGTCATGTTCTCCTCGCGTCACCTCGAGGACGACCAGTCGCTTGCTGAGAGTATCGGCGCCGGTGCGAGCGCCGGAACGCCACGTGAAGCTGCCGCCTTCGGCGACGTGCTGTTCGTCGCCGTTCCCTACAGTGCGTTGCCTGATGTCGGCGAGGACCTGGCCGACCTGATCAAAGGCAAAGTGATCATCGATGCCTGCAATCCTTTCCCGAACCGCGATGGCGAGATCGCCGACTGGGCGCGCGAGAAGGGTGCTGGCCTCGCGTCGGCAGAGCTATTACCGGGTGCACTCATCGTGCGGGCCTTCAATGCCATCGGCTCCGCACGCATGGGTGCGGCGTATCAGGAGCCCGGCGCCGTCGGCATGCCGATTGCCGGCGACGATGCGGAGGCGGTGGCAGTGGCATCTGGCCTGATCCGCGACATCGGTTATGAACCTGTCCTCATAGGCGGGCTGGAGATGGGAAGACACCTGATACCGGGCACACCGCTGGCGGGAGAGCACAGCGCAGAAGAGATTCGGCAGATTGCGGCGGGGCTTGAGTAGTCCGATACAGGCTACGACTTTCCACCCCAGAGATTTGTTTCGCGCATTTGCATCCCTAACGTACGGTGACTACATGAAACGATCAATTTCAATCTGCAGCATGGCTATATTCCTGCCGCTCACATTCTGTTGCTCATTAGCGAGTAGTGCTGAAGCCCAGGAGCGGCCGAGAGCGCGTGACATCGGAATTATTGTTGGCGAATTCTCCCCGGGACCGAATAATGCGATTACCGACGTCGCCGGCGTCCGAGTTGGCCACACTACCGTCATAGAAGGTGAGGATATTCGAACCGGCGTTACGGCCATTATTCCGGCAGACGGCAATCTCTATACCAATCCGATTCCCGCCTGGATTCATGTTGGCAATGGTTACGGCAAGTTAATTGGCTCAACGCAGCTTCTCGAATTTGGCGAGCTGGAAACGCCGATACTCCTGACGTGCACTTTGTGTGTATGGCGCGCGGCGGAGGCACTCAAGGATTGGATTTACCAGCAGCCTGGCATGGGTGAGCATACGGTCAACCCAGTCGTGGGTGAGGTTAATGATTCGGTCGTTAACAACATGTGGGCTGCGCCGCTGCGCCGCGAACACGTTTTTGCGGCGTTGAACAACGCGACCGGTGGCGCGGTTGTGGAAGGCAGTGTTGGCGGCGGGACCGGCGCGCAAACCTATCACTGGAAAGGAGGGATAGGCACGAGCTCGCGGGTGTTGCCCGAAGAGCTGGGTGGATACTCCGTTGGCGTACTTGTGCAAAGCAATCTTTTGGCGGGGGCAACGCTCCGAATGAACGGTGCGCCCGTTGGCCGCGCGCTCGACCACTACGCTTATAAGAACGCACATGCTGCCAGTTCAGACGGCGCTTTCTCCAAACAGGATGGATCGATCATGATGGTCGTTGCCACCGACGCCCCACTGGACACGCGTACGCTTGCTCGCCTTGCAATGCGCTCCATGTTGGGTATTGCACGCACGGGCTCTGTTGCAGAAAACGGGTCAGGCGACTACGTCATCGCGTTTTCGACCAATGAATCGGTGCGCAGAGTGCGTGAAAGTAACGAACCGATGCTTGCTCCGACACTTCTAAACTCGTCGATGAACCCGCTCTTTACAGCGGTCGTTGATGCCACGGAAGAGGCTGTTTACAACGCATTGTTGCAAGCGACTACCGTTGAGAGCTCCAGGGGCCGCCTAAGCGCGATTCCTGTGGATGAAGTGATCCGGGTGTTGCGGGAATACAGTACCAGTGAATAGCACAAAAATGCGGCGAGACGACATCTCATCGACGCTGGCGATGAACGAGCTCGTTGAAGAATTGCGCGATAGCGGGCGCACCGTTTTTCACATGGGATTCGGTGAAGCACCCTTTCCCGCACACCCGCGGCTCGTGAAGTCGCTTCGTCATTATTCGACACAAAAGCGTTACCTGCCGGTTGCCGGTCTGCCCGACCTTCGATCGGCCATCGCAGAGCACTACGCGCGACTCGCTGGCATCAATACTGGTGACTTCGACGTCATGGTTGGGCCGGGTAGCAAGGCTTTGTTGTTCGCCCTTCAAATGTGTATTCCTGGCGACCTCCTGTTACCCGTTCCCTCGTGGGTCAGCTATGCGCCGCAGGCCGCGTTGCTCGACCAGAACGTCATTCCTGTCGCTCTCGAACTGGCAGAGACAGGACTGTCTATCGACGCAGAGACCCTGCGACGGGCAATTAGCAAGGCGCGCGCGGACGGCATGGCGCCTGCCAAGATGATTCTCAACTATCCGAGTAATCCAACCGGTCTTACAGCGAGCGACGCGGCGCTGGCATCGATCGCCGAGGTTTGTCGATCTGAGAAAATTATTCTGATTGCGGACGAGATCTACGGGCGTCTTGCGTACGACCACCGTTACCGAAGTGCTGCAAGCCACTTACCTGAGTCAACGGTTATCACGACTGGCCTTTCGAAACATTTATCGGTCGGAGGCTGGCGCCTGGGTATTGCACTGATTCCGAAAGCTGCGACGGGACTGTTCAATGATATGTGTCGTGTCGCCAGCGAAACCTGGTCCTGCGTCTCGACGCCAATACAGTATGCGGCGATCGACGCCTATCTGGAGCATCCGGATGTAGAAGACTTCGTTCGACAGACAACCGATATTCACGCTTGCGTTAATCAGTACGTAGCCGAAAAACTGCGCGCGCTCGGCGCCAAATGTCACATGCCACAGGGCGGGTTTTATACCTGGCCCGATTTCACGAAATTGCTCGGACATGTGTGCGCTACGTCGGACGAACTGGCGCATCGATTACTTGATGAACACGGAGTAGCAACTCTCGCTGGTACTGCATTTGGCGAACGCCCCGATAAGCTGCGCCTTAGGTTGTCCGGCTGCGACTACGATGGCGGGACGGCGCTCGAGCTTTGGCCTGAGCTTGGCAAGAGTGCGGATGAGTTTGTCGCTCGGGCGGCACCGAATGTCGCTGCCGCCTTGGGCGAGATAGAAGATTTTGTAAGCCAGCAATAGCGATAGGCTCCGCTACCCTGTGCTCAGCGCACTGAAAAAGATGTATCCTCGAAGCCTGTCGGAGAATCAGTCGAACCGACAAAGTGATCCGTCAATAATTAAATCAATAAGTATTAAGGGGACAAAAATGAAAAAGATTCTAATTGCCGCATTCTTCCTGTTGCCGTTGAATGCCATTGCCGAGCACATGGATGTCATCGAATTCAAGATGTTGGAGGGCTGCTCGAGGGACCAATACATGGCGATCGTGGAGGACTTCAATAAATGGGGAGAAGATTTCGGCTACGAGGCGAAAATTGCATTTCCGCTGCAAAGTAACAACCTGACCAACTTGTACTGGCTAGGTACAAGTGCAAATGCCGCAGCATTCGGCAAGGCTTGGGACGCCTGGCGCGATGGGCAGGCCGATGCTGACTCCGTGCCCGCCAAACTTGCGGCGAGATTTGCTGTCTGTTCACAAAACATTGGGCGGCGCGGCTACGACGTTTTCTGAGTAAGCGTTAGTTTTTACAGCGCTGTACACAAGAAGCCCCGGCAATGCCGGGGCTTTTCTTTTGGATGATCGCAAGCTGGAAACCCAATGCAAACCGGTGGTTCGGTCCCACCCTGATATGATTGCCGTTGAGGCCCCCTCCCGACGGATCGAACCGATGGATCGCGAAACAGCTTTCTGGAACAAGCATGCGGACAAGTATGCGCGGCGGCCCATCTCAGACGAGGCTGCGTACCAGAAGAAACTAGAGGCCACGCGCAAGTACTTTCAGCCCGACATGGAAGTGCTGGAGATCGGCTGTGGCACCGGCATGACGGCAATCGCCCATGCGCCATTCGTAGGGCATATTCGTGCAACCGACCTTTCTCCGCGAATGGTCGAGATTGCGAAGGACAAGGCAAAGGCCGCGGGCATCGACAACGTGACGTTCGAAGCGTTATCGGTTGATGCACTCGAGGTGCCGGGCGCCAGCATCGACGTAGTCATGGCACACAGCGTCCTGCACCTGCTCGAAGACAAGGAGCGGGCCATTGCCGACATCCATAATATGCTCAAGCCCGGTGGCGTATTCGTGACCAGTACGGCCTGCATCGGTGACATGATGCTACCGATCCGGCTCATCGTCCCGGTGGGACGGTTCCTGCGGTTGTTCCCGCCTGTAAAGGTTTTCTCAGTTGCCGAGTTGAAGGACAGTCTCGAGAGCGCAGGGTTCGAGATCGACTACGAATGGCAACCGAAGAAGAGCGCGGCCGCGTTCATCATCTGTCGGAAACGATAGCGAACCTGAACACTTCACCACCTATTCAGTCGGCGTCCGCCGATTTTAGAATGTCGTCCCAGCGTCGGGTGAGCAGGTTCTTCTTGTAGCCGGGTAATTGGTACTGCCAACCGGACAGTTGGTTGCCGATGTCGGAGGGGGTTTCAAACGTCACCCAGGTGTCCTCGTCGTCGGTGCGGACCTGGGCCGTTACTTGCAGGCCGTCCCACGTTTCGAATACAACCGACGTCTCGAAGGGACCGTCAATTGCCTTGCGAACATCGTCAAACTTGAGCGCACTCAAAGTAGCTGCAATGCCATTGGCGACCGTTGCGTAACTGAGTTCCCGTCCTTCAGGAATATCGAGCACGGTGAAGTCGGTCTGATCTTCAGTGTCTTTTGCAATGGCAATGGTCTCGCCATCGTCGTGTGTAATGGTGACACTTCGCACTTGCTTCGAGTCGATATCGAGAATATCGGTCGACAACCAGTCGCTGGCCGCCGCTGGAATGCCTGGGTTCTGATCAACCAGATAACTGGTCTCCTCGTCGGCCAATCGAGCGTAGCGGTGGTTCCCTTGTGCGGACTCTCCAAGGATGATCGCGTAGGAGAAACCCTCGCCATCGATAATGATCTTGGTGCCCTTGCCTCCGCTCTCCGGGTCGTCGACACCCAGTTTTTCGTAGCGCTCCGGACTCGACGTCTTTTCCTCAACAATCCGGGCTTCTGCCAATGCCACGATCAGCGGTCTCAACTTTCCAATGTCGACGGCGTAATCGTCTCGAGCACTGTTCACCCAGGTACCTGAAACTTGCCGCAAGGTCAGCGTATCGGCATTGGCGGTGAAAATACGAACCTGCTGTATTGAGTTCGCATGGTCGGCAAGTTCTGGCAGCAGGGTCCGATCCTGCGTCGCAGGGCCGGTGTCATCTGTACGCTCGACAACAGCAATCAGCAGAACCAGAGCAACGACGATGGCCACGAGGCCCCTGATAGTCTTCTTCGTCATGCGTGCTCCTGTTGCCGGCGCCGCCACAACGCGAATAAGGTAGCCAGCGTCAGCAGCAGTGGAACGAGGCCGATATTGATGATCTTCAACAAGGTACCCAGGTTCTCGATATCCTCGTCCAGGCCCCGCTGCACGGCGCGCAACTCCTTGCGAATCGATGCGCGCTGGTCCACGAACCGGTCAAGCTCGGCCTGCTGTTCTGCAGTCAGCAGCAGGCTGCCTGTGTCCTCACGGGACGACTGCAGCTCGCCCAGGCGCCGCTCGGTCTCGGCAAGCTCCTGTTGCAGGCGCTGCTCAGTCTCGCGGAACCGGGTTTCGGCACTTGCGCGAAGCTCTTCGACTTTGGTAAACGGCCGCGAAAAACTGCCGCGGCTGCGAACCGCGATCAGGTCAGTGCTGCCAGTCAGGTTTTCGAGGGCATTCATGACGAACGCGCCATTGTTCGCAAACGAGTTGGCAATTTGCTGGCCGAAGAAGTTCTGCACCTGAACCCACATCGCGTCACTCAACAGGTCGACGTCGGCGACGACTATCAGGTTAACGGGCTCGGACGATTCGCTTAAGAAGTCCGTTGACGGTTCGCTGTCCGGGAACGCGCTTGGCAGGGTTCCGCTGATTCGGGCTGCAACAACCAGTGGCTCACCACTTTGCACAAAACCGTCCTGCAATGAACTCGGGTCCGGCAGAAAAGAAAACCGCTGCGCCGGCATAGTCATCGACGCCGGGCTCGACGTCAGCAGCGGCTCGAGTGTCGCTTCGCTGCCGTCGGACAGCTGCAATCGACCTGCCATGGCCGCATTAATGGTGCCGAGTTCGGCGGTAATGATGTCGCTACTGTTCATACGATCGGCGGTAATGCCGAGATAGCCATAATGGCGTGTAGGGCGGCTGCTGAAACCGGTGTTGATGGCCAAGGCGAGCTGCGCATCGGCGACAACTTCCTGCGCGCTAAACTCGATACCCCAGCCGTCGAACAGTAGCGGTAGATCGGAGGCCTGGCCCATGGATGGCATACCCTGGGGCATTCCCTCAACAGGCTCCGCGTCAACAGCGGCTACCGGATCAACGAATATCAGCGCCTTGCCACCGCGCATCACGAATTGATCAATTGCATACTGCGTCGCGTTCGACAGGTTTTTTGGCTGCACGATCCACAATAGGCCGACGTCGTCAGGCACCGCCTCGAACGAGCTCCCGAGGTCGCGTATCTCAAACAGCTGCTGTGCCTGCTGGTAGACCACCCAGCTGGGTTGCATGCGCTGCGACTGTGGATCGAACTGCCCGGTCATCGAGACACCCGACACCAGCCCAATGACTTTGCGCTCCGGGTTGGCCAGAGTGCTGACGAGTTTGGCGAGATCGTATTCGAGAAACGCTTCCTTGTCGGGCTGAAAGAATGGAATGGTTTCCTCATCGCCAATGCTGTTGGTGCCTGCGAGGCCGAGGTACACAGGATCCGGTGTCGCACCGATTTGCACGCCCTGCAATCCGAACTGTGCCGCCCGATCTTCCTCTTCCGAAAACGGCAGCGGATCGATGACGCTGAGGCGAAGCTTGCCACGACTGGTATTCGCAAACTCCTCGAGCATTTCGCGCACCCGGTTGGCGTAGTCACGTAGTGACGGTGCGCCTTCGGTCGCCTGGTCGGAATAATACAAGTACAGGTTTATTGGTTCGTCGATGTTCTGCAGGATGCGCTTCGTGCCGTCCGACAGCGTGTACAGATTGCTCTCCGTGAGGTCAATGCGCAGACCCTTGAACAACTGATTCGACGCGATGACCGCCGCGATGAACGCGACTGCCAGTAAGAGCAGACCAGACGCACCGAGACGTTGTTGAGCTTGTGTGCTCATCGTTAGTCGGCCTGTTTCCAGCCCAACACAATGGTGTTGGCGTACAGGAACGCAGCGATCACGAGTGCGAAATAGACGAGGTCCCGCAGATCGATGACGCCCCTGGATATATCGGCGAAATGCGTAAGGAAGCTCAGGGACGCGACACCATCAACGAGGACTTGCGGCGCCCAGCCGGCAAAAAGATCCAGCACCAGCGGGAAACCGGACAACAGAAAGCCGAAACACACGACCACACTGATGACAAACGCAATGACCTGGTTACGCGTGAAGGCCGACAGGCAGGATCCGATCGCAAGAAAGCCGCCAGCCATCAGGAAACTGCCTATGTAGGCCGCCAGGATTGTGCCGTTGTCCGGTTCGCCGAGGTAATTGACGGTGATCCAGATGGGAAAGGTCAACAACAGCGCGATGCCGGTAAATGCCCACGCGGCCAGAAACTTGCCCGCGACTGCCTGCATCGGAGTGATCGGTAGAGTCATGAGAAATTCTACCGTGCCGGACTTTCGCTCTTCGGCCCACAGTCGCATCGCTATGGCTGGCACCAGGAACAAGTACAGCCAGGGATGAAAGTTGAAGAAGGCGCGCAGATCAGCCTGGCCGCGTTCGTAGAAGCCGCCCAGATAAAAGGTGAAGGTCCCCATCAGCATCAGGAAAATGACGATGAAGACGTAGGCAACCGGCGTTGCAAAGTAGCTCTGCAATTCACGCCGGAACAACGCTTTGATCATGTGCACGAGTCGGCCTCCTTTTCGGGAAGGTCACTACCTTGTGTGACGCGGCGAAACACCACATCGAGATCGCCATCGCCCTGTTCAGTCAGGTTCTTCGGTGTGTCGTCAACGAGTATGCGGCCATCGGCAATGATGATCGCGCGTGTGCAAACGGCGTTGACCTCTTCCAGTATGTGCGTCGATATCACGATGAGTTTTTCTTCGGACATCGACCGGATCAGTTGCCGGACTTCGTGTTTTTGATTTGGATCAAGCCCGTCGGTCGGTTCGTCGAGGATGAGTACATCGGGGTCGTGTAAAATTGCCTGCGCCAGTCCCACTCGACGCTTGAATCCCTTGGACAGCGTATCGATGGATTGATTGAGCACGGGTGCGAGGTGCAGCAAGGTGATGACCTCGTCCAATCGCTGGCGACGCTCGTTGCCTGACAGTCCACGAATATCGGCCACAAAATCGAGAAACTGCTGCGGTGTCATTTCGGCGTAGAGCGGGGCGCCTTCGGGCAGGTATCCAATGCGGCGTTGTGCGGCTAGCGTGTCTGTGAGGATGTCGTGCCCGCAGATCGAGGCGGTTCCGGCGCTGGGCGCAACAAACCCCGTGACCATTTTCATAGTCGTCGATTTGCCGGCGCCGTTGGGCCCGAGGAAACCCAACACCTCCCCGGGTTTGCAACTGAAGCTCAGGTCGTCAACAACCGTGTGACGGCCGTAGCGCTTTGTCAGACCTTTCGTTTCTAACATCGGGCTTGTCTTTTCAATTCGATCCTGTAATAGCGAGCGGCCGATTTTTTATCAAAAAGAAAAACGATTTTCAAGACCTGCCGGGGCTCTTCGCATTAATCTGAAGATTCGCGCGCCAGTGGTTCGGCTACACCCTGCTATGATTGCCTTTGACACCCCTCCCGACGGATCGAACCTGAACCCTTCACCACAGAAAGTCCTGGAAGATGTCTTCGGCTATGCAGAGTGGCGGGGACAACAACAGGCGATAATTGAGGCCACGCTGCAAGGTCGCGACTCCCTCGTGATCATGCCGACCGGTGGCGGAAAATCGTTGTGCTACCAGATTCCGGCACTATTGAAAGAAGGAACGGGTCTCGTCGTTTCGCCCCTGATCGCGCTGATGCAGGACCAGGTCACGGCACTGCGTGAACTCGGCATTGCAGCGGAGTTTCTGAACTCCAGCCAGTCGCCTGATGAGCGGCGGGCGGTAATGAGCAAGCTTCGGCAAGGCAGCTTGCAGCTCTTGTATGTCGCGCCGGAGCGTCTGGTGACCGAACACACCAAGTCATTGTTACGTGACATACCGTTATCAATCATCGCTATTGATGAGGCCCACTGTGTGTCGCAGTGGGGCCACGATTTTCGCAGTGACTACCTGGGGTTGGGTGACCTTGGTGCGTTGTTCCCCGGCGTGCCACGCATGGCCGTAACGGCCACTGCAACCGATAAAACGCGCGCGGAAATAGTTGCTCGACTCGAGCTTAATGAGCCCGAACTCTTCGTTGCGAAGTTTGATCGGCCCAATATCAGTTATGCCGTGCAAGTCAAAACCGATGCTCGCGGGCAACTGTTGAAGTTTCTGCAGGCACATCGTGACGCAGCAGGAATCGTCTATTGCCTCTCGCGCAAGAAAACAGAGAGCACCGCCGCCTGGTTGTGCGCACAGGGATTTGAGGCGTTGCCATACCATGCCGGACTCGCCGCCGAGGTGCGTAGAGAAAACCAGCGCCGCTTTCTCGCTGAGGACGGTCTGGTGATCGTCGCGACAATCGCCTTCGGCATGGGTATCGATAAGCCGGACGTGCGTTTCGTTGCGCATCTCGATTTGCCCAAGAGTATTGAGTCCTACTACCAGGAAACTGGCAGAGCCGGCCGGGACGGCGAGCCCGCTGATGCCTGGATGGTCTACGGCCTGCAGGATGTGGTGCGTCTGCGGCAGATGCTCGAGGAGTCCCAGGCGGACGAGGAGTACAAGCGCTACG
>Ga0224512_10002018_pt1 | contig 18922 bp, 16 predicted proteins | sample SF_May12_sed_USG_4_FD_169103 | JGI IMG/M metagenome (GOLD analysis project Ga0224512, IMG submission 169103) | Sediment microbial communities from San Francisco Bay, California, United States - SF_May12_sed_USGS_13 | ecosystem: Environmental > Aquatic > Marine > Sediment | place: USA... | reverse complement strand
AGATGAAACCGTTGCCGTCCTTGTCGGTCGGCGTTCCGTTGATGTTGGAAACCAGATAGAGATCAGCGGCCTCATCATGCAGCACGGATTCCGGCGTGGAGAAGCCCACCTCGGCAACTCTGATCGAAACGGGTTCGGGTGCGGCCGACGGCATCGTGCCCGTATCACCGCCCCCACCGCCACAGCCGGATACTAACAATGCGAAAACCGCCGCACTGGCGGCTGACTGCAAGCGAGAAATGCTCGACATGATGATCCCCTGTTGTCTGCCGCGAATCGAAGCGCGGAAATGCCCGGTATTCTAGTGATTCCTGAACCACGATTGTAGGCCGGCAGTCAGCGTCGACCCCGACGTCTCATTCAGGCCATCGGCCGCAACGGGTGGTTCGGGCATGCCGCCCCAAAACGGTTTTGCGAACTGGGAAGCGCCAACGCCCACGCGTGTGATAGGCCGAACGCGCTCCAGGCCGACTGCGCACTAAAACGGTGCGCGCAGCCCCCAACGTGCACCAGCACCGGGCCGCCCGATTCAGGGTGTCTCCATAACTAAGTGATATTTATAACGTATTTGAATTGGCACACTTCGTGCTTATTGGCAGTGCAGGGGTCGGCGGAGCAAGCGCTGATTACCCATCACGAATTTTTGAACCATAAAGGATTATTGCAATGAAAAGATCAGGAATTTGGATTACGGCTCTCGCGCTGTCGATGGGAAGCGGCACAGCGATGGCCCAACTCACCGCAAACGCAAGCGTTACCAATAACTACCTCTGGAGAGGTTTGACTCAGTCACTCAACCAGGCCGCCGTGCAGGGTGGAATGGACTGGTCCTCCGACAGCGGCTTCTACGTCGGGACCTGGGTGTCCAACGTCGAGTATGCGCCGGGCGACCCATACTCCTACGAGCACGATATCTATTTCGGCTACTCCGGTGAGAGCGGAGACATCACCTACGATATCGGCTGGCTGTACTACAACTACGACGCGCTCGCCGACATTGATTTCCACGAGATCTACGGCACCATCGGCTACGGCGGCTTCAGTGCAACCGCCTATCTACTCGGAGGCACGGAGGCCAACGAAGCTGCCTATGAATCCGATTTCGCAGTCACTGGCGCCGATTTCGGCTTCGGCGAGGCCTACTATCTTTCCTTGGACTACGAGTTCGAAACCGAGAGCGGCCTCGTGATCGGCCTCCATGCGGGTCACCATGACGGCGACTTCATGACGTGGTTCAACTTCGCTATCGACAGCTACACGGACTATGCCATCTCATTCGGCGTCGACAACTTCACGTTCACGATCTCGGACACGGATCTCGACTCCGTAGACCCGAGTGGCTTGTCAGCACCGTTTATGTCTGGTCTAGACATCAGCACCAACGACAACGGTGAGCCCAAGTTCGTGCTGTCCTACTCGGTGGACTTCGAGCTCTAACCTAACTCCCTTCGCAAGCAACCAGAACGGCCCGCTAGCGGGCCGTTCTTTTTGCACCCACGATACGGCGGACCGGCAAGCTGTCAGCTACATCGAATGAAACACATTGAACTGTAGCTGGCCCTTACCGATGTCATCGGTCTCCTGCTGCATGTAGCCGAACTGAACCCGCAGGTTGTCGCGGATACTGTACCCATAGGCCAGATAGAAGCGATTGCGGTCGAAAGCATCGACGCTCCGCCCGTTGCCGATGTCCTTATTGAAGTTCACGAACAGCTCGTTGTAAAACGAGAAGTAATGCGCACCTGCCGCTAGCGTGTCCTGATTGAACGGGACGTTGAGCGCAAAGAAATATCGTCCCCTCAAGCGAAAATCCTGGCCGTCGACCCAACGCTGCTCGAAACGGAGCCGGTGGGTCAGGTACATCCTGCGCCCGACTCGCTGCGGAATCAGCGCCTCCTGATAGAGGCGTTTCTCGCGGACTGCATCACCGCTCGGCCCGAAAGGCTCGGAAGTAACATGCGCTACACCGAGCGTGTAGAGCCCGCGCCCGTTTTCAGGCTGCCACGTCAGCCCACCGCGAATCAGCAGTTGGTCGAGGTCACCGCCTGAATCCCAGTTGCGATGCTGAATATCGCCCTGGAGGCCGAACTTCCGCTCACCGGCAGCGACGTTCCAGAAGTACATGTACCACGCGCCGGTCTTATCCTCGTCGACCTGCGCCCATAAAGGGCCGCAGACGAGAGAACCACCGACGCTCATGAATATCAGTAACAAACGAAGCAAGACTTTACTGTTCATTTCCAATGCTCGAGGTCTATTTGAGGTTTCGAATCCGCGAAACCTGCATATCACAACATGGTTCGGCGGGCACAAGTCCGGCTGGTCAGAGTGGACTGGCAGGGAGCGATTGATTGTTGCGGCGGGGCTCGGCCGTTGCTGCGCCTGATTGCTGGTGTCGACACGTTAGGAAAGTCTCGCGGCGCCGCTCAGAGCGTTAGGCGCGAAAATCAGCCGGTCCCAAGACGTTCCACCACGTAGGTCACGCTCGCGTCCATCGCCTGCAATAGCGGCCCAGGGTAGACCCCGACCACGATAACGGCGATAGCCAGCGGCGCGACCGTCAGCATCTCTCTGAAGTCCAGATCCTTGAGTTGTCGGGCGGCTTCAGTACGCGGCTGGCCGAACGCGACGCGCTGGAGCATCCACAGCATATAAGCCGCACCCAAAACGATACCGCCCATCGCCAGGACGACGAAGACGAAGTTCTCATAGGATACGCCGACCAATATCAGAAACTCGCCGATGAAGTTAGACGTTGCCGGAAGTCCGAAAGATGCCACAGCAAACAGACTTAGAATCGCCACGAAGCGCGGCATTCGTTGCTGAAGACCACCATAGTCGGCGATCTCACGGCTGTGGGTGCGGTCGTAGAGTTGTCCGACGATCAGAAACATCGCGCCTGTCGTGAGGCCGTGGGTCACCATCTGCAGAATCGCCCCCTCGACACCTTCGTTGTTGAAGGAAAAAATTCCGAGGGTCACGAACCCCATGTGAGACACCGATGAGTAGGCAACGAGTCTCTTTAGGTCCGTCTGTGCCAGCGCCATGTAGCCGCCGTACAAAATCCCCACGACAGACATCCACAACACAACTGGCGCGAAGGTATGGGCCATCTCTGGGAAAATCGGCAGGCAAAAACGAATAAAACCGTAGCCACCCATCTTCAGAAGCACGCCAGCCAGAAGCACGCTTCCGGCCGTGGGCGCCTCGGAGTGCGCGTCCGGCAGCCACGTGTGAAAAGGCAGCATCGGCAGCTTGATCGCGAAGCCCAAGAACAGCGCGAGGAAAATCCAGAACTGCGAGTTCTCCGAATACGCATGTTCCGCGAGCAACTGGATGTCGAACGTACCAGCCTGCAGCGACAAGCCCAGAATGCCGACCAGCAGCAGCAAGCTTCCCGTCAGGCTGTAGAGAACGAACTTCAGGCCGGCCGCGATGCGTCCGGGGCCGCCCCACAGCACAATCATGAAATACATGGGAATCATCGTGACTTCCCACAGCATGAAGAATAAGAACGCATCCAACGCCGTGAACACGACCATCATCGCGCCCTGGACGAGCAGAATCAGCATCATGAACGCTTTGAGGCGACTCGTGATGGACTCCCATGAGCCCAGGACACAGAGCGGCGGCAGAAACGTGGTCAGAAGTATGAGCAACAGGCTGATGCCGTCGACACCGACAGCGTACTGGATTCCGAACGTCGGCATCCATTCGACCCGCTCGACGAACTGCAACCTGTCCTGGGCGGGATCGAAGCCAATCCAAAGACGCACGGCGAGCGCGACATTAATGAGCGTCGCGACGAGTGTCGTCCAGAGCACCGCATTCCGTTCACGAACGAACGCGAGGGCCACCATGCCAAGAAACGGCATGGCGATCATCCAACTCAGCAAATGGTCTGCGAAGAGTGAGTTCATATTATTGCCTACCCCGCGATCCAGTAGAAAAAGCCCAACGCCGCCACGAGCCACAAGACTACCACCAGCAGGTTGTGCTGCAGCGTACGCGGCTCGTAGCGCCGGGCCGCACGCCCCGACGCATCAATGCCCCGCCCAAATTGGTCGACAGTCTTCGAAATGCCTGCCGTGTCTATAAATCTGCCTAGAAAGCGTGCAGCACTGACGCTGCCAGTCCCGACCGAGACAACACGACGGTCAACTGCGATATCGACACTTCCGAGTCGTCGCGCAACACCGATGCTAACGGTACCCAGAGAAACAACGAGGCGATCGATAACGCCTCTATCGATCTTCTGCCACATCCAGTGTGCAGCGCCGATGGTCGGACGCACGAGAAAAACATCGTAAATCTCGTCGAAGTAACCCTTGTTCAGGAAAAACACGTAGAGCCGTTTCTTCCAGGACGACACCTCACGTCCGTGCGGGCGATTGTGCCGTGTATAGGCCACGACCCATCCGACTACTGCCACGGCGAGCGGCACCAGGACCCACGCGGAGAAGCCTGCCGTTGACTGGGACGGTGCGCCGCCAACGGCTGGCGACAGGAAGTCCGCGAACCAGCGCCATATCACAAGCAGCAGACCCACCGCGATGGCCGAAGGGATGAGCACAGCGGCAACGTGTCTTGCCGAGTAGAACCGCGGCGCGACGCTCGACGCACTGCTCCCGATACCCGGAGGACCGTGACTGAACACCTCTGTGATGCTCTTGAAGAGATACATGGCGGTGAAAAAGACGGTACCGAGACCTACGATCCAGAGCGCGACGTTAGCCGCCGAGAAGCCCTGCGACAGCCACAGGTCTCGATAGGGACCGGAGAAGATCACGAGCGGCGGAATGACGGAAAGCACAAAAGCGCCCGCGAAAAGCCCGCCCATCGCTCGCGGTTGATCATGCTCCGGATGGTCGATACGCCGCTCGGTTGCAGCCAGCGCATTCCCTGTCGACAAGAACAGGAACGCCTTGAAAAAACCGTGCGCGATCAGATGAAAAATTGCTGCAACGAACGCGCCGACACCGCACAAGAGCGTCATGAAACCGAGCTGGCTGATCGTCGAATACGCGAGCGTTCGCTTGATATCGGTCTGAGTCAGCGAGACGACTGCTGCGAAGAGCGCAGTGGTAGCACCGATTACGGCAATCACCGTCATAGCCGTCTGGGACAGCACGATGACGGGGCTCAGTCGAACGAGAAGAAACGGTCCTGCATTCACCATCGTTGCGGCATGAATGAGCGCGGAGACCGGTGTCGGGGCCTCCATCGCCAACGGCAGCCACACGTGTGCCGGCATCTGCGCCGATTTTCCGACCGCGCCGGAAAATAGACACAGCGTCAATATCGTTATGGCGTAGCCTGAAAAGTCACCGCCGGCCTGCGCGCGTGCGAGGATCTCCGGAATGTCGAGCGTGCCGAAGGTCAGGAACGTGAGGATGACGCCGATACCCAACCCGACGTCCGCCACCGAATTCACGAGGAAGACCTTCGTGGCCGCACGGCCTGCCGCGGGCCGGTCCGAGTAATGCGAGATCAGCAAGTATGAGCAGATGCCCATGACCTCCCAGAAGATGAACGTCAAGAGCAAATTGCTGCTCATGACGAGCACCGTCATTGCACCAGTGAACAGCGCCGTTACGGCAAAGAACCGACTGTGCCGGCGGTCACCAATCATGTAACGGGAGGCATAGAATTGGACGATCGTGCTGACGCCCGTCACGAGGAACAGCAGCAGCACGGTCAACTGATCGATATAGAAACCGACGTCGACGACGAGTTCACCGACATCGAGCAAGCGATAGAGCGACACCTCGATCGGGCCGTTTGTGTAGACCTCTACGAATGCCGCGACCGACACGAAGAAGGAAACGGTAACGGCAGGGATCACGAGCCGATGCCCCTTTCCATGCAGACGCTCGCCGAAAAGCGCGAGCGTTACCGCAGCCGCGAGCGGGAGCAGCGGGATCAGTGTGTAGATCGACATGATTCCCTCAAACGCCTCCGCCGGTTTGGAGCAAGAACTCGAAAATCGAATCGCTGAGAAGGCCGAGGGCGATCATCGCTATAGATACAAATCCAAGACAGAAACTCAGGGAGCGCGAGACGACGAGCGGTTCGGAGTCAGCGGTCTGCGGCTGATGGAACCAGTTCGTGAGAATCCTGACGAAATAGGCGAGCGTCAGCAGCGTCGAGGCTACGACCGCGAACGCTGCCAGGTAGTGCTGCGCCTCGAGTGCGCCGAGAACGATATTCCACTTGCCGAAGAAACCTCCGGTTGGCGGAAGACCCACCATCGCAATCGCAACGATGACCAGAGTACCCGTCAGCCATGGCGACCGCTGTTGCATGCTGCGCAGGTCATTGAGCGAGCGCGCACCGTAATAGTGGACCATTGCGCCGGCAATCATGAACAGAGCCGCCTGCATGAAAGCATCGTTTATCAAGTAGAAAAGGCCGCCAGCAAATCCCGTCGGATTTCCGAGGCTCACACCGATTAGGATCAAGCCGACGTGACTGATGCCGCCATAGGCAAACATCCGCCTGAGGTCGGTCTGTATCAACGCGAGCGCGCCGCCAACCAATGCTGCGATGACACCGAGCTCCTCGAGAAGCACGAGCACGGGAACGTGGCCGACCTCGATTCCCGGAGCGATCAACGAGTACTCGATACGCACCCACGCGACGAGCGACACCTTCGTGACCGTGCCGGCGAGCAATGGCGTCACGGCCCCTGGCGCGCTCGCATAGGCGTCCGGCAGCCACCCATGGAGCGGTATCAGCGCCATCTTGATCGATAGGCCGAGGAAAATATAAATAAGACCGCCGGCGACGGCTGTGGATGTGATGATCTCTGGAAGCCGTACCGCCAAGTCTGCCATGTTGAGCGTGCCGGTGACGGCATAGAGGTGCGCTACACCGAGAAGATAGAGCGTCGCACCCAGCGAGCCGAGAAGCAGGTAGCGGAATGCGTAAACGAGTGCGCTCCCCCCTGCGGCACCAACGAGTGCGTAGGCAGAGATAGCAACGACTTCCAGAAAGACGAAAACATTGAAAAGGTCTGCAGCGAACACGATGCCGACGAGACCGGACACCAGCAAGAGTATCAGCGTGTAATAAGGCATGCTCTTGTCGAGGCTCGACGAGGCGACGACTCCACTGTAAATCAACGTCAGTAACGCGATGATGCTGACAGTCAGGACCATGACCGCCGCGAGCGGATCGTCGATCCAAGCGATGCCGAGAGGCGCAGCCCAGCCGCCGAGCGCGTATTCAATCGAGCCTTCGCTGAGCACGGTCCGCAGATTGACAATTCCCAGGACGACCATGAGGCTCTGTGCGGCCATCGCCAGCGGCCCGCACCACGATCGCCGTTTCGCCGTCAACATGGGCATCGCAATGCCCGTGACGAACGGCACGAGAAAAAGAAGAATGGGCAGGTTACTGCTCACTCGACACGCTCCAATATTTCTTCCTCGTCGAGGCTCCCGAACTTCCGGTAGATCCCCGAAACGAGCGCGAGCGAGACGCCTAACGTGGCGACCTGGACGACGATGGCCGTGACGGTCAAGACGTGCGGCAGCGGATTCGCGTACAAGGTCGCGTCCACGGCTCCCGAGTCAGCGAGAATGATCGGAACCGTGGCTCCGTCCTTGGCGCTGAATGCGACGAGAAAAAAGATCGCGCTCGTCTGAACGATATAGAGCCCGATGAGCTTCTTCACGAGATTGGGGTGTGCCGCCATGATGTAGACGCCCCACAAGAATAGAATCACGAAGACGATGAAGTTCGGCCGCTGGAGCCATGCCTGTACTAGCTCAACCATGAGAAACCTCGTCGCCTTCAAAGGAGAGGCTGATCGCGATCGACACTCCGGTGACTGCGACGTCGGCCGCAACACCAATTTGCGTCAACATGATCCCGAGATAGTGTCGCGAAGGTTCGTCCAGAGCTGGGATCTCGAGATGCGTGTAGTTCAAGAATTGCCCACCACCGATGAGACATAGGCCGCCGACGCCTGCGAATATCAGCAGGCCAAGGCCATCACCGTGAAGCACTATCTGCGCTAGACGGCTGTCGTCTGCATTCACTCCGAAGATCAGGATCGCGAGAATCATGCTGGCAGCAAGCACGACGCCGCCGACGAACCCGCCGCCCGGTCCGTGCTGTCCGAATATCAGCACATAGAATCCGAAGAGCTGGGCGACTGGGACTACGATACGTCCGAGCGTTCGAACGATTGCGCTGTCGTGCGGGTGAATCATGTGCCTCGCCTCAGGATTAGCGCGCAGGCGATGCCCGCCGTGAAAATGACAATGGTCTCAACGAGCGTATCCAGCGCGCGGTAATCCATGAGAACGGCCGTCACGGTATTCGGGGTGCGTGTTTGCTCGACGCTGTTCTCGAGATACTCCGGAGAAATATGCGTGCTTGCAGGAGAGAGCGGATCGCCGAAAGCGGGCAGATCACCGGCGCCGTATAAGAGCAGTATGGCGAGCAGCGGCAGAGCAACGAACGCGATCCACGGCACGGGTGGGCGGCGAATTTGCGTGTCCTTCTCCGCCATGCGAAAGAGCGTCAACAGAAAAAACACGGTCGCGAGACCGGCGCCGACGACTGCTTCGACGAACGCTACGTCCACGGCACCGAGAAGTGCCCAGACCAGCGCCAATGCGAAGCTATAGGAACCGAGGATGAACACCGCCGAGATGAGATCCTTGACGACGATCGCCCCGGCCGCCGTCATGATCAGCAATACGAGAAGCGGAAACTCAAAAGTCATTGATCGTCTCCCTTCCCGGGCCGAAGACCCGAGCGGTACGCCGCACGAACCGTTGCGTGAGCGATGACCGGGTTGAGCAGGTAAATGAGCCCGAGCACGACGATGATCCGCAAGAAATTCGTGTTGAAACCTTCGTATACCGCGAGCCCGAGGAGAACGAACAGCGCTCCGAGCGAGTCCGTGACCGACAAGGCGTGAGCACGTGAAAAAACGTCCGGGAGCCGCAGCATGCCAATCGAGCCGACGACGAGAAAAAACAGACCGATGACGATGAGAGCTATGCCTAACCAGCTCATTGCCGCTCCTCCCCACGTTCCTCGAGAAACTTCGCGATAGCCAGGGCGCCTACGAGGTTAAGGAGCGCGTAGCCAGTGGAGATATCGACGAACATGTCGACTCGGTCGAATGTCGTGCCGATGACGACGAGCAACACGATGGCCTTCGTCGAGATACCGTTGAGCCCAAGCACGCGATCGAAGGCGGTCGGCCCGCGGACAACCCGATACAAATAGACGAGCATCAATACCGTCAGAGTCGTCAGCACAAATAGAAAAAACGAGCTCACCGTTCACCCTCCGTCGCCGCGAATACACCGGCGATTTTGGCTTCGAACGAACCGTCCAAGAGATCCTTGCGCGACTCCTCGTCGATCGCGTGTACGACGAGCTCGCCGGGTGCGACCTCGACCGTGATCGTGCCGGGCGTCAGAGTAATCGAGTTACCGAGTGCGACGAGCTCTCCGTCGCGCGTGAACTTCGTCTTATGACGGACGAGCTCGGGTGAGATCGGAAGCTTCGGATCGAGAATGAGCCGGCTCACGTGAAGGCCGCTTTTCAGGATGCGCCCGAAAAGCCACGGCTGATACGCGAGCGCCGCGAACCACGACAAGCGCCGCATGTGCGGTAGAGCGGGATTCAGCCACGCGACCAAGGCAGAAACGACAGCGCCCACGATTACGTGAGCAGGATCGTAGGTCGCCGACAGGACCAGCCACAAAGCAAACAGTATGACGGCCGTCAGGATTCTCATAGCTCCACCGGCTCCCAGGTCGCGTTCGTGTTATAGCGATAAAAAGTGAAGGTCTCGGGGTCGATCGCGACGAGGTTCACCCAACCGTTGTGAAAGAACTGCTGAAGTAGCTCGTGTTTAGCGATTATTCCTCCGATGATCGCAGGCTTTGCCTCGATGACGGCAAGCAGGCGTACTGGCTCGTGGTAGTGAGTCTCGGCGTTATTGACCGTCTGCAGCGGCAGTCCTGTCGCGAGATCGCTCTGCGCACCATACATCACGCCGACACCACCCACGATATTGTGAATGACTTTGCTGCCGCTACCGTACTTCCATGGGTCCGTTGCAGACGTGTAGTACTGCATATTGATCCACTGGGTAACGACGAGCGGCGCCGTCATGATTGCCTCGAGAATCGCCCCTTCGGGATCCGTGCTGGCGTCGTAAGAATGCAGGAAACTGCGACCACCGATATCGAGCCCCTTGGTCAACACTCTGCGGCCGATGGTGAACGCAGCATTGCCAGATAAACCCCACTCGGGTCGCGTGTTGGCCCAGTCGAAAGTTCTTGCTTCGACGTGCGCATACGCTTGCTTGGCCGTCATACCGCGAGGCGTTCCGGGAATTTTTCCGCAGCGCTCGAGCGCCTGCTGCTCGCCGGCCTCGACGAATACCTTACGGAGCCTCTCCAGGTCATCGCGATGGCTTTCGGGCAGGTCGACTAGATCGTAGAAGTCGATTCGATCAGACGTCGTGTTGTGCTTTGCTGGGAGAAACCAGGTGTCGTCGGGAATCTCGATTCCCTGCCTCGCAAGCTCGGCACGCACTTCAGGATTGTTACCCATGGCGGCAAACGTGCGCGCGTTCGGGTCACCGTGACGCCCACCGCACGCGCCGCAGTCGAGCGCAGCAAAGTAGGGATTGTTGTCGGTCTCGCTGCCATGACCGCAAAGCACGACGAAGCGGCCGAAATTTTTCGTGAGGCCGATCGCGCGCAACCCACCGCCGACGAACTTAGCCTGCTGCTCGATCGTATAACCATACGTCAGGTCAATAGGCTGCCCGCCAACGTGCGGCGCCTCACCCGTTCCACCGCCAACGTTAATCTCGGTCACGACGGGTTGCAGGAATATTGCGCGAATAGCGCGTACGAGCGCGTTGTAGGGCCGCCGTAGCAACGTCTTGCCGAGCAACGCGGCGCTGAAAAACAACCCCAGTACGTCGACGAGTAAAAATGCCGCTATAGGATTGTGCTTGAGCTCATGAAACAGATGCTCTACGAAGTGCTTCCAACGAGAACCGGAGGCGTAGCTTTGGAGCGCATGCTCCTGCCCCTGGCGTGGCAACTCGACTAGTGCGTTCGACGGAGTGAGCAACACAGGACAGAGCGGGAACGATTCTTCGGTGTCGTAGCCTCGATGGCTGATCGGGATACCGAAAAACCCGGCGTAGCCGAACGTCTCAACCGGTCCTGCCGCTTCGAAATTGCGGCGAAACGGCTCCGAGCGCACGTCGATGCAGAATGCGGCCTGCGCCAGAGGACGCTCGGCGAGGGCCGGCGCTTTGCCTCTGTGTGCTGCGATTTTCGACAACAGGTCGTGACGATAGGAATCCTCGTACGCCTCGAGCCAAACCGGGAGATGCTGGTCGGGGTGAAATGCGTCGAGCCAACGCAGGAGCGTGGTCGCATTGTCTTTCGTCATTGCCTGAACGACATCCGCGGAAAGTCCGAGAAACTGCCCGAGGTGAAATAGACGCCATGCGTCACGGCACACCGCAAGCTTGTTCGGACCGACCGATGCCGCGGGTGCCTCGCCGTGATCTTCTAGATACTTCGTGATCGCCGCGAGCGTGCCATCGACACCCCACTGGCGGCGTGCCTCGACACCGACGAGCTCGGCCTCATAGAACAGCCGAACGGCGAGATACTGCACGACGTCGATCGGATTGGCTTTCTGTATCGGATCGTCCGGGTTCAAGCCGCGCCAACGTATTAGGCCCGTCCAGCCGGGAAGCTGGGCGAGCACGCGCATCAGGTAATCGGGCCAGCGGGCTTCGGGAATCCCGAGCGCCTCGAGCGATTTCTGGATCGCAGCCTCCGGCTCATCGGGCAGAGCAGCGACCTTCTCTGCGAACCGATCGATACCGATCAACCGACCGCTCACATCGTGCTGGGCGAGCTCGCGCCACGCGGCGTAGAACCCCGCCTCCTTTGCCGGCATCTCCCATCCGGCCATACCCTCATCGACGAACGACGACACCCACTTGATCACGGGCGCATCGATCGCCGCGACAATCGACGATCCCGTCAGCTCATCGATCCAGTCACTGAGCGCGCGGCGAAAGGGTAGCTCGATCCTCGCGACCTCGTCGCTCTCGACAGCCTCATCTCGACGGTTGAGCCGAGGGTCCCTGAGTTCGAGCGCAGACAGCACCTGCCGCCAGAGGTTCTCGAGATCAACATCGGTCGAAGCGCTTTTGCGTGGCTGTGACAGCGCGCCCTCACTCGTAAACTGCCAGTCGAACAGCGCAGGCTCGAGCCCGTCGATGCCGTGCAACAAATGAAGCCGCTGCACCTCGGCTGCCGAGATCGTCCGCGATCCGAGCGAAATCGACTCGTCGCTTCCGGGTCCGAGCCGCGCGAGAGCGCTATCTACACTGCGCTCTGTGATACGACCGCTTTCATAGAGACCCCGGTATTCCTCGACCGACAGATACCCGTCGGCGCCGAATAAATGCTTCGCCTGGCGACAAGCCTCGTCGAACGGCAGATGCTCGAGGCCTTGGATCGGGTTGTGAGACACATACCCTTTCATCGGCCAGAACTGACTGACAGGCGCAACCGCCTCTTCGATCAGCTCGTGCAGCGTCGTGCTCGTCGCGGACATCGCCGATCCTACTTCTTGCGCGCCGACAATAAATGATCCGAAAGCTTTCGGTGGCCGTCCAGCCCCGCGACCTCGAGCTCGCGATCGTTTTCATTGAACTCGCGTTTTAAGGCAGCCAAGTTGGCCATGACCGTGTGGTCGATAAGCTTTGCGCCCGACAAATCCACGATGATCTTCTTCGCAGTTTGCTTGCCGATGCGGCCCTTGAGCGCGATCCAGGTACTGAACACCGCGGAATTGTCGACCTTGATCGTTGCCGTATCGCCGCCCTGGGCATCGGCCGTGATGCTCGGTTTGAACAGCGAGCCGATCGGCGCACCGTTGACGACATGGATGACGGCCTTAACGGCAATGCCTATGAGTATGCCGATCAACAAATCGGTCGCTAAAACGCCGAGAATCGTCGATACGAAGATGATGAGTTGCTCCCGACCTACTTTGTACATGTGGAGGAACTCTTGCGGCGATGCGAGACGGAACCCCGTAAACACGAGCATGGCCGCGAGCGCCGCGAGCGGAATCTGATTGATCAGCGCCGGAGCGAGTGCCACGAACAGCAGCAGGAATATGCCGTGGAACATGTTCGCGAACCGCGTACGCGCGCCGTTGTCGATATTGGCCTTGCTGCGGACGATCTCGGAGATCATCGGCAGCCCGCCGACGAACGCGGCCGCCGTGTTGCCGATACCGACTGCGAGCAGATCCTTGTCGAGATTGGTCTTGCGGCGCCACGGGTCGATCTGATCCACGGCCTTGGCGCTCAGCAGAGACTCGAGACTACCGATCAGCGAGAACATGATGATGTATTTGATACCGACCGACGTCATTACGCCCGAGAAGTCCGGAAACGTCAGCGCGCTGAACATATTGCTTGGAACGTTGACGAGGTAGCGCGGCCCGAGGGTATGATCCTGCCCCGCGAACGCTATCGTCTGCTCGGTTCCGATATCGAAGTACATGCCGAGCGGAACCGCAACCAGCAACACGAGCATGGGTGCCGGTATCGCCTTGAGCTTGGGGTTCTTGATGAGCGGGAACCCGAACATGATGAGCAGACTGATGCCGCCGATCAGTGCGATGACCGGGTTCATCTCCATGAAGTACTGCGGAAACGACGCGAGGCGCTCGAGGGGTGTCCCCGAGGCCTGGACGCCGAGCGTAATCGGCACCTGCGTTGCGATGACGAGGACACCGATCGATGCAAGCAAGCCATGAACGGCGGAGGTCGGAAAGAACTCACCGAGAATACCCGACCGAAACACGCCGAACAGGATCTGGATGACACCTGCGACGACCCCGACACCGAGTGCCAGTCGATAAGCTTGAATATCTGCAGTGAGGTCCGCGCCACCCGTAAAGCCGAACTCAGTGACACAGCCGAGGGCGATGACGATAAGTCCGGCAGCAGGACCTTTGATGGTCAGCTCCGAGTTGCTGAGGAACGCCGACAGAATTCCGCCGATGATGGCCGTAAATACGCCGGCGATCGCCGGGTAGCCACAGGCGAGCGAGATCGCAAGGCACAATGGCAGCGCAATGAGAAAGACCAAGAAACCCGACAACATGTCGGCTTTCCAACTCTTCTTGAGGCCGTCGAGGTCGCCCAGTGGCACGTCGGACGTTACTGTATTCATATCACCCTGCCCGATTGACTAGAAGAGAGAACGGCGCGACGGAGTTTGCGGCAATTCCGCACGAGCCAAACGCCTCGCAAAACCCTGCGTAACCCTGAATTAGGTCGAACATCGAAACCCCCCTTATACGTGTTGTTATGCGCGAACGGTTACGGTCAGCTCCAGACGCGCCGAACGTCCTCGACAGCCCGGCTCAGCTCCTCGGCATCCTGCGAACGTGTATCCAGGAAGCGAAGCGCCTGCAGAAGCCAGCTGGCTAGACCCCGATTCGTTAGAGAGTAATGGACACTGCGCCCCGCCCTTCGTTGTTTCACGAGCTTCGCATGCCGAAGAACGCTCAAATGCTGAGAGACCGTCGGCTGAGGCACCTCGAGAATCTCGACCAAAGAGTGCACATCGAGCTCACCATGGTCGCCATGGGCAAGCTCCTCGACGATGCGAATCCTACATTCGTGGCCGAGCGCGCGAAAGGTTTCCGCTAACTCTCTGGCGACGACAACTCGTGCCGGCATACTCACTTACATATATTCAAATTGGTAGATATATTAGTATAGCTATACGTAAAAAAAAAGAAGCGCCGAAACAAGGGAAACCGGTTCGGATCACGAGCGGTCAGAGAGCTACGCTGTCTCAACTCGCGGCCTGAACACGGATTTCAAACTGTCTGAATTCTAAGCAAGCGTCAGCAGCCTAGAGAAGCGATTCAGCCTTACTGATGTTCTTTGCGAATCAGCGACCCACTGGCTGATCTCCGTCACCAATCGAGCCTGATAGCGACTTGGAGGATCTCGGCGTCGTAGTCGTCGAAGGTGTCCTCCAGGTAGTCGAACTCACGATAAGCCAGCTCCAGCGAGTAATCGTCCGTGAGCCGGACGTCGACGAATGCACGAAAATCGTCGCGATCGAGCGCAAAGCTGCCATCGTTCTCGTATCTTCGGACTTCACCGCCGATGCTGATTCTGTCGTTGACTAGCCAGCGAGCCGAGGCATCGACAAAAGTCGAATCCGCCGTGTAGCTGATCAGGAACAGGTTTTGCCTGAGACCCGCGGTAACGAGCTGATCCACGCTTCGCGCGGTGTCCACCGACGTGAACCCACCCGACACCTGCAATCGCGCGTCCCGATATGACAATCGAATGGCCGTTTGCTCCGTATCGGACGCCCATCCGGAGTTGTCGTTTTCTACATCGGTTCGTCGATGACTGCCTGTCAGAGACACGCCATTATCCCAGCGATGTCGAATGCCGAGCTTGTAGCGTATGTTGTCGGTCGCCGAGGCGAGCGCAAAGGGATTATCGATGCTGTTCTCCTCGATGCTGGCGGTCAGCTCGAGTCCTTGCTCGCTCTCATACCGGGCACGCGCGAAGAAGCCGTCGCGATCCGTCACGATCCGGCTGGCGCTCTGTGCCCCCACGAACGCATGAGATCCTGCCGAGTCGCGCTCCTCGTTCGACAATCCGACGCTGAAGAGAAGGTTCGCGCGAGCCGCAAACTCGACACCAATCTCGAGGCCATCCGTATCGATTTCCCACGCACCGGCACCTGCGTCGGGGCCGAATATCAACGATCCTCGCTGATCGAGGGAACTGCTACGAACGCCGCCGACGAGTCGCAGCCTCTCGTTGGCGTTGAACTCGAAGTCGACTTCATCGAAATCGAGATCCCTCCCGATGATGGCAGCGCCGGAGAGATCCGTCGCGAACGGTGCGCCCGTGAAGTCGATTCCGTCGGACCTCTCGCTCGCATCCATGTCGAGATCGAGGTCCTCACGCCGCAAGGCGGCGCGCAGCTGAAACCGGGTCGTCGGGTTCGCAAGCACTCTGATGAGATGCGCTTGGCTGTCAAAGTCGTATGACTGATCGAGAAAAAAGAACTGCAGATCCGCGGGGTCGAGAGGATTCGTTCCGGCCGAGGCTCCAGGCAAGAACATCTCGTTAGTGTTCTCGAATTTCTTGATTTCTTCCTGAAACACGACCGTGACCTTGTCCCAGGAATGCTGAATACCGGCGGTGAGGGCGTTAAGCGACTCGTCGATCGGACGATCGAGCTCGAATTCGTCACGCTGAATATCGAGTGTCGTCGTGCTGTCTCCGGTCCGGGTCTGACGCTCGAGACCGAAGGAGAGCTTCGTATCGGGTGACAGGGTGAGATCGAGCGAGGCGGTATCACGAACGCGCTCGAAGTCGAATGTATGAAAATCACCACCCGTAACGGATTCGATACTTGCAAGCGCGGCCGGAACGATCGTGTCCTCGTAGAAATACTCGGAGCGTCTGTGGTCGAGCTTCAGGTTATAGGCGCCGTATTTTTGAACCGACAAAGAAATCGATTCGTATGGATCACCGCCAAGATTGCTGGCATTCAAATCGATTCGGTCGACAATGGATTCAGCGTCGCGCTGCGGGGCATAACGAAGCCTGAGATCGAACAGGCGCACGCCGTCGTCGAGATTCACATCTTCCCTGTATTTCGTGACGGCCCCACCCACCTCGACGTTTCGCACACCCAGCGACACGCTCCCCGTCAGCGGTGAGTCGCTCGCAGGCTGAGCGAAGCAGGGCACCGCGCCGACCGACATCACCGACACGATCGCACTAGCAAGCGGCGATAACCGGTTCATCTCAGGAAGAACGGATCCAGATTCGAGCCGTGGATCGTTAGGTGGCAATTGGTGCATTGCGTGTCGAGGTCGAACCGCGGCGATCCCACGGGACTGAATCCCGAATGAAACTGCGGCACCTCGGCGTGACAGGTGTAACAAAGCTCCGCGACGCGCTGGTGCGTGAGTATATGGCGGTTCGGTGAGCCATGCGGGCTGTGACAGGCCGTGCAGCCCTCGACGCGTGAAGCAGCATGCTCGAAGACGAAGGGGCCGCCCTTGTCGTTATGGCAACTCGCGCATTGCTGCTGGCGGAAGCCGCCGAGAAGGGAGCGGCTCGCCCGCGAGTGCGGGTCGTGACAGGAAGTGCATTCGAGTATGCCTTCGATCAGGCGGTGCCGCTCGTTGAAGGCGAAGTCGGACGCGGTCTCGGCATGACAGTCTACGCACAAGGCCGAGCTGCCCGTGATACCGGCCAGGCCTGTTGCCTGGACCGGGTGTCGCAGCAGAGCTGCCGCGGACTCATCTGAGCTGTGCTGGCTGTGACAGCTAGCACACGTGAGCCCGGCCAGAGAGTGCGCGCTGTTATTAAAGTCGGGATGCGTATCGCTATGACAAGTCAGGCAACGGTCGTTCTGAGCGCTCGCTGACTCGTCACGAAACGCAAATACGTTGCCGAGCCCGCCTCCGGCGCCGATGTGCTCAGCCACGTCGCCATGGCAGTTCAGGCACGCGGGACTATTCCCGGTGCGATTCCGCCACTCGACCGAAGCAAGAAGATCGTGTGGATTGCGGACGGTGGTTTCGAACTTGTCGCGGTGGCAAGCTGTGCAAAGCGCCGTCGTCTGCTCGGAACTCAGCTGCGCATCCGCGCTTGCGCAGAGCAGTAGGGCTCCGGCGACCAGCCCGGCCGAGCCACGGAGGCGGATCATTTGGACAATGCTCTCGATCATGGTTGTTCGGAATACTCATCGCAGAAACGGTAGTCGAATATCGGTAGATGTGCGTATATCTCTACCGCCGCGACTGTCGAAACCTCTGACTCTGTGAAGAACTCGCTACGCCAATACTTCGTCGCGTCGCTTCCGGCCGCGTTCGTCGGCGTCTGGAATCTCGGCGATCGCCTCCAGGAGGAGTCTGCTGAAGCAGCCGGCATCTGGCAACTCGGCCTGTTCGATTCTTTGCAGCTATCGTCAGGCGCGGCCGACAATCTTCTGGTGAGCGTGGCACTCGGCGCGAGTTTCTTCCTACCGCTGCTAATCACGGTTTCGGTAACGAGCAGGGCCTGGGCCGAGATCTTCTCGAGAACGCGCGGGCGAGGCGTCGATCCGGGCTGGTTCCTGTCGGCCTGGCTCTACGTCCTGCTCCTGCCGGCCACGGTGCCGCTGTATTACGCGGCCCTCGGATTCAGCTTCGGCGCCGTTTTCGGCTGTTACGTATTCGGCGGGACCGGGCGTTACATCGTCAATCCCGCATTGCTCGGGGTGGCGTTCCTCTCGATCTCGTATCCCGATCTCTTTGCGCAGAACCACTGGTTGCCTGGCTCGGACGCTTTGTCTTCGTGGAAGCTCGTTGCCACCGAAGGCATCGAAGCAGCCGCCACCGGCGGGACGAGCTGGACTGCACTGTTTCTTGGCCGCGAGATAGGCGCGCTCGGCACCTCGTCCGCGCTGGCCGCGCTGCTCGGAGCGTCCTACCTGATTGCGCGAAGGGTCGCCTCTGCAGGCATCGTAGCGGGTGCACTAGTTGGGATTCTCCTCACAGGCGAGCTGTTCGGCGAGATTCCCTCGCTCTGGCATCTGGCGCTCGGCAACTTTGCATTCGTGCTGGCCTTCATCGCCACGGATAGGACGACACAGCCCTGCACGACCGTCGGTTGCTGGGCTTACGGAGTCCTGTTCGGTGTGCTGATCGTCATTCTGCGCGTAGGCGACCCGGCTCGCCCGGAAGCCACCGTATCTGCACTGCTGCTCGCGAGTCTATGTGTGCCGCTCATCGACCACATCGCCCACGCTACGCCACTGGGCGCGAGGGCCCCTCAGGACGTCGGGCATGA
>Ga0224512_10002017_pt1 | contig 18950 bp, 18 predicted proteins | sample SF_May12_sed_USG_4_FD_169103 | JGI IMG/M metagenome (GOLD analysis project Ga0224512, IMG submission 169103) | Sediment microbial communities from San Francisco Bay, California, United States - SF_May12_sed_USGS_13 | ecosystem: Environmental > Aquatic > Marine > Sediment | place: USA... | reverse complement strand
GCCATGACGTCTTCGTACTTGTTGGGATCGTTCTTCATCCTGCCGTTTCTGCCGAGGTAGACGTGGCCGGAATAAACCACGCCCATCTGCGCCTTGCCCGAGTTTACCTTGCGCAGGTTTTCGACCGACCCGGCCGAGGACTGGGCCCTGACCCTGAAATCTTTGGAGGCCTTCATCGGTTTGAATACCTGCATCGCGTTGGCGACCACCTGGAAAGTGCCACCTGCGGGACCCCCGCTGAATACGACCTTTTCCTTCGCTAAAGAAGTCACCGGGAATGCAATCGTCGATGCGAGCAGAATCAATGCGCTCGTGATTATGATTTGCTTTCTCATTATTACCGCCTCTGGTTGTTATGTTTGCCGGCCAGTTTAGGGCGAAAAAAAATGCCTTCACATGACCTGAATCAATCATAGCCGTACAATAATCCGCAGGTGATTGTCGGGTTTCACCTGCGCAGAATGATGCGAGCCTGCCTTTTCCGGGAGAGGGTTTGGGGGAAAAGCCCGTTTCAGTGCACTTAATTACCGGCCGGGTGCCGTTGCAGGAGGCGTAGCCTCGCAAACAGGCGCAGCATAGCGGGGTTGTCGATGAACGAAACGTTATAGGGATGTTCGCAAACCAGACGGGTATAGACCTTGCCGGCCGGCATCGCTTCGACCAGGTTCGCGATCCTGCCCCACAGCAGCAGCGTAACCGGATGCGTCGCCTGATGCGCGATCGATTGCAGCAAGCTTGAAAGGAAATCCTGCCAGTAACGCGCTTCGACGGCCGGCTTGCGCGCGGGGTGCAGCACCGGAGTCGCGTTCAGCATCAGGAATCCGGCACGCTCCAGGCTGGCGAATAGCCCCGGCAGGGACTGTACCATCTCGCGCTTGTCGAGCGCGGCAATCGCATGCTGCGTGATTTTACCGGTCGCGTCCCGGCGTAAACGGCCCTCGGCCAGCAGCGCCGTCTTGACGATGTTGCGCAGCGACGTGGCGCGGTTGACCGCCTTGCTCAAGCCCGTTTCGCTCCACAGCTGGTCGACCGCGGCGTCGAAGAACGCGATGCCATTTGCCGACTCCTGGCGCGGGTAGGGCGATTCGCCGATCAGCAGGTAGCGCAGGCCCGCGCGGTCCCGCCGGAAAGCGGCGAGCAAGCGATCGGGGCCCGGCAGCCAGCCGTCGTCCTGCAGCAGCGATTCGATGTAAGCGGGATCCAGCCTGGCCAGCGACGCCTCGAGAATGCTTCTCCAATCGTCGTGCGCGCCGGACCGATCGATCAGCGTATCGATACTACCCATCGATCAGCTTGTCGATACGAATGCGCGCAATCTTGTCGACTTCGTCGAGCGCGGTATCGAATTCCTGCGCGGCTTCGTTGCCGAGCCGCCGCTCCAGCGCGGCTATGATCTGGTGCTTGTCGAGTCCGGTCACGGCGATGATGAACGGGAAGCCGAAGCGCTCGCGATAGGCCTGGTTCAGCGTTTGCAGGCGGCGCAGTTCGTCGGCGCTGCACTGGTTGAGCCCGGCGCCGGCCTGCTCGCGCCGCGACGCATCGGTCAGCGTGCCGGTCGCGGCTTCCCTGCCGGCCAGCTCGGGGTGACTGCACAGCAATGCCCTGCGCTTGTCGTCGGGCGCGCGCCCGACCGCGTCGACCATCGCCTGGTATAATTCGTCGCGCGACCCGAATGGACGCTGTGGATAAACCTGCTCGGGGACCCACGGTGAATGCTCGTAAACCGCGCCGAGCAGCTCGATGAAGCGGGCCTGGCCGCAGTTATTGATATCGTCGATGCCGGTACCCATGACCGGCTCACGCGGTACGCGGCGGATGCCGGTCCATCCAGTGGCGCGCAATGTCGATACGCCGGCAGATCCAGACCCGGTCGTGCGACTGCACGTGGTCGAGAAAGCGCTGCAGCGCGCGGAAACGCCCCGGCCTGCCAACCAGGCGGCAATGCAGGCCGACCGACATCATTTTCGGCGCGTCGGCGCCTTCCGTGTAAAGCACGTCGAAGCTGTCGCAGAGGTATTGATAAAACTGCTCGCCGCTGTTGAAACCCTGCGCAGTGGCGAAGCGCATGTCGTTCGCGTCGAGCGTGTAGGGAATCACCAGGTGCATCCTGCGGCTGCCGCTTTCGGTCATAACTGGGGTCCACAGCGGCAGATCGTCGCCGTAGTAGTCGGAGTCGTACAGCAGCGAACCCTGTTCTACCACCAGCCGGCGCGTATTGGGGGAATCGCGCCCGGTGTACCAGCCCTGTGGCGCGCTGCCGGTCAGGTCCCCGATGATTTCGAGCGCCTGCTCCATGTGCTCGCGTTCGATCGCTTCGTCCACGTCCTGGTAGTGGATCCAGCGCAATCCATGGCAGGCGATTTCGTGGCCCAGCCCGACCAGCTCGGTGGCGAGCTCGGGGTGGCGCTGCAACGCCATCGCTACCGCGAACACGGTGAGCGGCAGGCCGCGCGCGTCGAATTCGCGCAGCAGCCGCCATACGCCCGCGCGCGAACCGTATTCGTAAACCGATTCCATGCTCATGTGGCGCGCCGCGTAACTCTCCGCGCCGATAATTTCTGACAGGAAGCGTTCCGATCCCGGATCGCCGTGCAACACGTTGCTTTCGCCGCCTTCCTCGTAGTTGAGCACGAACTGCAGCGCGATGCGGGCATGGCCGGGCCATTGCGCGTGCGGCGGGGTGCCGCCGTAACCGACCATGTCGCGCGGATAATCGTTCACGTCGTCGCCTCGGGTAGCGGGCGCAGCAGCGTCGCCAGGTCGGCCTTTTGTGCCTCGGGCTTGTGCCTTATCTTGCTCTCGATATGCAGCAGGTGCTGGTGCATGACCTTGACCGCCCGGCGGGTATCGCGTTCTTCGATCGCAGCGACGATCTCGGCATGCTCGCGGTTGCGGCAGCGATTCTGCTCTTCGTCGCCGAGATGGGCCAGGATAACCAGCGGCGTGCGGCGAATGATATCGTTGAGGAAAGCCTCCAGCACGCCGTTTCCGGCGAGCGCGGCCAGCTGCCGATGAAAATCGACCGATTGCGCCAGCGCCTTTTCCGAATCGCCGCGCCGGTAGGCTTTTTGTTCGCGTTCCAGCATCTTGCGTAAGCGCGAAACCATCTGCTCGTCGCTGCGCGCGATCAGGGTTTCGAGGATAGCCGATTCGATTGCCCGGCGTGCCGCGAACAGGTCGCGGCCCTCCTTGACCGAGGGCCTGGCGACGGTCGCCCCGCGATTGGGAGTCTGGTCGACGAGCCTCGAGTGAGCGAGGCGGGTCAGGACCTTGCGGATCAGGCCGCGTTTTACGCCGAACAGGTTGGCCAGCTGGACTTCCTTCAACTTGGTCCCCGGCGGCAACCGGTGATCGAGCACCGCCTGCTCGATCTGGCGCAGCACTTCGTCTTCGCTGAATCTCTCGCCGGTGGATTTTTCGATTTGCGCGGACATGTCTGGCGTTGCTCGATCTGAAGTGTTGCGCAGTGTAGCACGATAATAAAATTGTTAACAATATATTAGTAAAGTGTTGACAATTTTTGCTTTTAATGCGATTTTAGCGCATCGACGAAACGGGGTGTTGCAGATGGGGAGGCTAACTACACACGTACTCGACACCGCGGCAGGCTGTCCCGCCAGCGGCGTTGGCGTGGCGCTGTTTCGCATGCGCCCCGAACGCAAGCTCATCGCCGAGGCCAGTACCAACGCCGACGGCCGTCTCGACACACCGCTGCTCGACGCCGCCGCCTTCGCCAGCGGCGTTTACGAACTCGTATTCCAGGCCGGCGACTATTTCCGCGCCCGCCATGACGATTTGCCCAATCCCGCGTTCGTCGACGAAGTCGTCATCCGCTTCGGCATCGCCGACGCGAACCAGCACTATCACGTGCCGCTGCTGGTTTCGCCGTGGAGCTACTCGACCTACCGGGGCAGTTGATATGAACACCTCGAATGTGGATAGGTGACTCGTGAGTTTGGTAAGGTTCCTGCTCGACGGTAAACTGATCGAAATCGATGATTTCGATCCGACCCGCAGCGTGCTGCAGTACCTGCGCGAGGACCTGCGCCGCGTCGGCAGCAAGGAAGGTTGCGCCGAGGGGGATTGCGGCGCCTGCACCGTGGTCGTCGCGGAACTCGAGGGCGAAGGGCTGCGCTACCGCGCGGTCAACGCCTGCATCCAGTTTCTACCGACGCTCGACGGCAAGGCGCTGTTCACGGTCGAGTCGCTGAAGGCGGCCGATGGCGGCCTGCACCCGGTACAGCAAAGCATGGTCGACCATCACGGCTCGCAGTGCGGATTCTGTACCCCTGGATTCATCATGTCGATGTTCGCCCTTTACCAGCATAGCAAGACGCCGTCGCGCGCCGAAATCGACGACGCGCTATCCGGCAACCTGTGCCGCTGCACCGGTTACCGGCCGATCGTCGATGCCTGCGTACACATGCATGAGTATCCCGAGGTCAAGCCGGACGCGCAGAAGTTGATCGCGCAGTTGCGCAAGCTGCGGCGCGAGCGGGCCCTGTCGCTAAAGCATCGGCAGGCGAGCTACTTCGCACCGGTAACGATCGATGAACTTGCGGCGCGCTACCACGATAATCCGGATGCGCAGTTACTGGCGGGCGGCACCGATGTGGGCCTGTGGGTCACCAAGCAATTGCGCGAACTGCCGGCGATCATTTACCTTGGCAATGTCGACGCCTTAAGACAGGTCAAAATCGGCGCCGATGGCATCGAGATCGGCGCCGCGGTGACGCTCGCCGACGCGTTCGACGCGCTCGAGCAACATTACCCCGAGTTTGGCGAAATGTTTCGTCGCTTCGCGTCGATCCCGGTGCGTAACGCCGGCACCCTGGTCGGCAACGTCGCCAACGGCTCGCCGATCGGCGACTCGATGCCGGCGTTGATCGCGGTCAAGGCCCGGGTGCGCCTGCGTCGCGGAGCCGACAGCCGCGAACTGGCGCTCGAGGAGCTGTACCTGGACTACATGAAAAACGCGCTGCAGCCGGGCGAGTTTATCGAGGCGCTGCTGGTGCCGCTGCCGCAACGTGACACCCAGGTGCGCTGTTACAAGCTCAGCAAGCGTTACGACCAGGATATTTCGGCGGTGTGCGCGGCCTTTGCGATGCGCCTCGATGGCGACGCGGTGGCGGAGATCCGTATCGCGCTGGGCGGCATGGCGGCGATTCCGAAACGCGCCAGCCTGACCGAGGCCTACCTGCTTGGCGAACGCTGGGACGAGCCCACGCTGGTCACCGCGATGCAAAAACTGGGCGAGGATTTCGCGCCGCTGTCGGATATGCGCGCCAGCGCCGCTTATCGCGCGCGCACCACGGCCAACCTGCTGCATCGTTTTTACCTCGAAACCCGCCCCGAGCACGCGCTCGACGCGAACGCGGTCAGCGTGTTTGCGGTGACCGGCTGATGGCAGACCGGGCCGGGCAGCAGGCGCGCGAGACGGCACCCGGTATATCGGTGCCGCACGAATCGGCGGCGCTGCATGTCGCCGGTGAGGCAACCTACGTCGACGATATCCCCGAGCTTGCCGGCACCCGCTTCGTCGCGCTGGGCCTGAGCGAACAGGCGCATGCGAATATCCGCTCCATCGATCTCGAAGCCGTCAGGTCGGCCCCGGGCGTGGTCGCGGTGATCACCGCCACCGATATCCCGGGCCGCAACAATTGCGGGCCGATTATCGCCGACGACCCGATCCTCGTCGATGGGCTGGTGCAATATGTCGGGCAACCGATATTTGCCGTGGTCGCGGACACGCAAACGGCGGCGCGCAAGGCCGCGCGCCTGGCGCAGGTCGACTACGAAGCGCTGCCCGCGATCCTCGATATCGCCAGCGGCAAGCGCCAGCAGTCCTGGGTATTGCCGCCGATGCGGCTGCGCCGCGGTGACGCCGACAAGGCGCTGGCGCAGGCGCAGCGCAGCATGAAAGGCGAGATTTCGGTCGGCGGGCAGGAACAGTTTTATCTCGAGGGCCAGATTTCCTACGTCGCGCCGAAGGAAGACGGCTGTTTTCACCTGTGGTGCTCGACCCAGCATCCGACCGAAATGCAGCATGTGGTCGCGCATGCGCTGGGGCTCGATTTCAACCGGGTCGTGGTCGAAATGCGCCGCATGGGCGGCGGCTTCGGCGGCAAGGAATCGCAGTCGGCGATATTCGCCTGTATCGCGTCGGTCGCCGCCTTTCGGCTGAACTGCCCGGTCAAGCTGCGGCTCGACCGCGACGACGACATGATGATCACCGGCAAGCGCCACGGTTTCGACTTCGACTACGAGGTCGGTTACGACAACGAGGGCCTGATCCAGGCGGCAAAAATCGAGATGGCCGCGCAGGCGGGATTTTCGGCGGACCTGACCGGGCCGGTGGTAACGCGCGCAGTCTGCCATTTCGACAATGCCTATTACCTCGGCGACGTCGCGATCGACGCCTTCAGCGTGAAAACCAACACGCAGTCGAACACGGCCTTCCGCGGTTTCGGCGGCCCGCAGGGCGCGTTTGCGATCGAGTACATCATCGACAATATCGCGCGCGAGCTCGGCAAGGATCCGCAGCAAGTGCGCAAGCTCAATTTCTACGACAACGACTTCCGCAACACCACGCCTTACGGGCAGCTCGTCGAAGACAGCGTCATCCACGAACTGGTGGCCGAACTCGAACAGAGCAGCGACTATTACGCCCGGCGTGAAGCGGTGGCGGCGTACAACCGCGATAACCCGGTGCTGCGCAAGGGCCTCTCGCTGACCCCGCTCAAGTTCGGTATCTCGTTCAACGTCGTGCATTTCAACCAGGCAGGGGCGCTGGTGCACGTCTACACCGACGGCAGCGTGCTGGTTAACCACGGCGGCACCGAGATGGGGCAGGGCCTGCATACCAAGGTATCGCAGGTGGTCGCGCTCGAGCTCGGCATCGACCTCGCGCAGGTGCGCGCGACCGCAAACGATACCAGCAAGGTCGCCAATACCTCGGCGACCGCGGCGTCCACCGGCAGCGATCTGAACGGCAAGGCTGCGCAGGACGCCGCGCGCCAGATCCGCAACCGGCTGGCCGAGTTCGCCGCCGGCAGGTTCGGCGCTGCGCCGGACGAGGTCAGCTTCGAAGATGGCGTGGTCAGCTGCGCGGGCGGCGAAATGCCTTTCACGGAGCTGGTCGTCGAGGCCTACGAAAATCGCGTGCAGCTCTGGTCCGATGGCTTCTACAAGACCCCGGGGCTGAACTGGGACCGGGATAAAATGCAGGGCAGCCCGTTCTATTATTTCGCCTACGGCGCCGCGGTGTCCGAAGTCGTCGTCGATACGCTGACCGGTGAATTCAGGCTGCTGCGCGCCGACATCCTGCACGACGCCGGCAACTCGATCAATCCGGCAATCGATATCGGCCAGGTCGAGGGCGCCTATATCCAGGGCATGGGCTGGTTGACCAGCGAGGAACTGTGCTGGGACGAGCACGGCAGGCTGACCACGCACGCGCCGTCGACCTACAAGATTCCGACCATCGCCGATTGCCCGGCCAGCTTCAATACGCGGCTATATCAGAACCAGAACGTCAAGGATACGATCCTGCGCTCCAAGGCCGTCGGCGAGCCGCCCCTGTTGCTGCCTTTCTCGGTGTTTTTCGCGATTCGCGATGCGATCGCAAGCCTCGCCGGTAATCGCGTCAACCCGCCGCTGCGCGCGCCGGCGACCCCGGAAGCGATCCTCGACGCGATCGACGCGTTGCGCGCGGAGGTCGCATGAACGACTGGCAGCAAACGCTCGACTCGCTGCGCCGTGACAGGATTCCCGCGGTGCTGGTCAGCGTCGATTCAGTCGTCGGCTCGACCCCGCGCGAGGCCGGCGCGAAGATGATCGTGACCGCGGATCGGCGCTACGGCACGATCGGCGGCGGCAATCTCGAGTACCAGGCCTGCCGCATCGCGCGTAACCAGCTCGAGGCCGGTACCAGTGGCGGCCTGCGGCGGTTTCCGCTCGGCGCGGGCCTCGGCCAGTGCTGCGGGGGGCTGGTAAACCTGATGTTCGAGCGACTCGACGAGCACAGCGACTGGAGCCGGGCCGCGATCGACGAGGATGCGATCGATCTGTACCTGTTCGGCGCAGGTCACGTCGGCCGTGCGCTGGTAAGCGCGCTGCGCGACCTGCCGGTCGACATCCACTGGATCGATACACGCGACGACATGCTGCCGCAAAACCCTCCGCCCAGGGTAACGCCGGTTTGCACCGACACGCCCGAGGCCGAAATCGATGGCGCGCCGCCCGGTGCCTGGTTCCTCGTCATGAGCCACGATCACGGGCTCGATCAGCGCCTCTGCGAACAGATACTGCAGCGTGACGATTTTGCCTATTTCGGCCTGATCGGTTCGCGTTCCAAGCGCCGCAATTTCGAAATGCGCATGCGGCGGCGCGGCGTCGATCCGCAAAAGTTCGCGCGCATGACCTGTCCGATCGGAATCGGCGGCATCGACAGCAAGCGACCGGCACAGATCGCGATTTCGGTTGCCGCCGAAATCCTGCAGGTATACGATCGGGTGCATAACCAGAAGCAAGCCAACAATAAAATTACCGGTTCCATTGGGGGGAGAACATGACATCCGAGCAGGATGGCGCTAACGGGTTCCGGCTCGAACTCGAGGGTATCACCAAGATCTATCCGTCGGTCATCGCCAACGAGGACGTTTCTCTGGCAGTCAGGAAAGGCGAGATCCACGCCGTTTTGGGTGAAAACGGCGCCGGAAAATCGACCTTGATGAAAATGATCTACGGCGTCGCCAAACCCGACGCCGGGCAGATGAAGTGGGAAGGCGAGGTGGTTCATGTCGATAATCCCGCGCATGCGCGCAGTCTCGGCATCGGCATGGTATTTCAGCATTTCTCGTTGTTCGAAACGCTGAACGTGGTCGAGAATGTCGCGCTGGCACTACCCGGCAAGCCGGACCTGAAGCAGCTGGCAGGCGAGATTACCGAGGTGTCGAATCGCTACGGGCTGCCGGTCGACCCCCAGCGCCTGGTGCACGCGCTGTCGGTCGGCGAACGCCAGCGCGTCGAAATCATTCGCTGCCTGCTGCAAAATCCAAAATTGCTGATCATGGACGAGCCGACCTCGGTGCTGACACCGCAGGCGGTGCGCAAGCTGTTCGATACGCTGCGCCAGCTCGCCGCGGAAGGCTGCAGCATCCTCTACATCAGCCACAAGCTCGATGAAATCCAGGAGCTGTGCCACGTCGCCACGGTGCTGCGCGACGGCAAGGTAACCGGTCATTGCATACCGTCCGAGGAAACGCCGAAGTCGATGGCGAGCCTGATGATCGGCAAGGAATTACCGGTGCCGGATCACGACGCACCGGCCGAGCTGGGCGAGGTGCGCCTGCAGCTCAGGCGGCTATCGAAGCCGTCGGACGATCCTTTCGGCACCGATTTGCAGGAAATCGAGCTCGAGGTTCGCTCCGGCGAAATCGTCGGCATCGCCGGCGTGTCCGGCAACGGTCAGCAGGAACTCCTGTATGCGCTGTCGGGCGAGAAACCGATCGCGGACCCCGATGCGATCGTCGTTTGCGGCAAGCCCTCGGGGCGCGACCTGCCCGACCAGCGCCGCCGCAACGGCATGGGATTCGTGCCGGAGGAACGCCTCGGCCGCGGTGCAGTGCCACGCATGTCGCTGACCGAAAACGCGTTGCTGACCGCGCATCATGCCGGCATGCTCAGGCACGGCATGATCCAGTTCGACCGCATTGCGCAGTTCGCGCGCCAATGTATCGACGACTTCAACGTCAAGTGCGGCGGCGAAGAGCACGCCGCCAACTCGCTGTCGGGCGGCAACCTGCAGAAATTCATCATGGGGCGGGAGATTTCGCTGGCGCCGAAGATGCTGGTGGTCGCGCAACCGACCTGGGGCGTCGACGTCGGCGCCGCAGCGTTTATCCGCCAGCGCCTGATCGATCTGCGCAACGAGGGCACCGCGGTCCTGGTGATATCGGAAGAACTCGAGGAACTGTTCGAAATTTCGGACCGTATCGCGGTCATTGCCAACGGCCGGCTGTCGCCGGTGAAACAGCTGACCGATACCAATATCGATGAAATCGGGGTCTGGATGAGCGGCATGTGGGAGCAATCCCCTGCCGCAGAGGCGCAGGCACATGCTTAGGCTGGAGCGACGCCCCGAGGCTTCGCTGGTGATGTCCTACGCATCGCCGTTGATCGCGGTGCTGCTGATGCTGATCGGTGGCCTGCTGCTGTTCACCTTTCTCGGCAAGAACCCGATCGAGGGTTTCACGGTGTTTTTCATCAACCCGATCAGCGATCTTTATGGACTGTCCGAGCTGTTGCTGAAGGCGACGCCGCTGATGCTGGTCGCGATCGGGCTCGCCGTAGGATTTCGCGCCAACGTCTGGAATATCGGCGCCGAGGGGCAGCTGATCGTCGGCGCCGTCTGCGCCAGCGCGGTGGCGCTGTATTTTTACGGTTCGGAAGGCGGCGCTCACGTGCTGATCCTGATGGTGATCGCCGGCGCTATCGGCGGCATGCTGTGGGCGGCGATCCCGGCATTGCTGAAAACCGTTTTCAACACCAACGAAATCCTGGTGTCGCTGATGCTGGTCTACGTCGCGCAGCTGCTGGTGTCGTGGCTGGTACACGGGCCGATGATGGACCCGGACGGCTTCAACTTCCCGCAATCGCGGCTGTTCGAGGACTCGGCGCTGCTGCCTATACTGATGGAGGGCACGCGCCTCAATATCGCCTTCATGTTCGCGCTGGGCGCGTTGCTGGTCGGCTATATCTTCATGTTCCGCAGTTTTGCGGGCTTTCAGATGCAGGTCGCAGGCTATGCCAAGGACGCCGCACGCTATGCCGGCTTTTCCGCGAAGCGCATGATCTGGATCGGATTGATGAGCGGCGGCGCGATGGCGGGGATCGCCGGCATGTCCGAGGTCGCCGGGCCGATGGGCCAGATCACCGACCATGTCTCCAATAACTATGGCTTTGCCGCGATCATCGTCGCCTTCGTCGCGCGCCTGAACCCGGTCGGCATATTCTTCGCCAGCCTGTTGATGGCCCTGCTATACCTCGGCGGCGAACAGGCGCAGCAGTACCTGAACCTGCCGTCGTCGATTTCGAACGTGTTCCAGGGCATGTTGCTGATGTTCCTGCTCGGCTCAGACGTGTTCATCAACTACCGTATACGCTGGAAGGAGGCGCTGGCCTGATGGACGGATCTATCGTCAGCTCGATACTGTTCGCGACCATCGTCGCCGGCACGCCGTTGATTATCGTCGCGCTGGGGCAGTTGATCGCCGAGAAATCGGGGGTGCTGAACCTCGGCGCCGAGGGCATGATGGCGATGGGCGCGATCGCCGGATTCGCGGTCACACTGCACAGCGGCAATCCGTGGTTCGGCGTCCTCGCCGGCATGGCGGCCGGCGCTGCGATGTCGTTTATTTTCGCGGTCGTCGTGCTGACGCTGCTGGGCAACCAGGTGGCGAGCGGTCTCGCGTTATCGATTCTCGGCGTCGGCCTGTCGGCGTTTATCGGCAAGCCTTACGAGTCGGAAATCCTGCCGACAGTGGGCGCGATACGGATCCCGCTGCTGGCCGATATCCCGGTCATCGGCGCGCCGCTGTTCAACCAGCAGGCGCTGGTCTATTTTTCGTGGATACTGTTCGGCGGTATCGTCTGGTTTCTTTATCGCAGTCGCCCCGGTCTGGTGCTGCGCGCGGTTGGCGAGTCGCCGTCGTCGGCGCACTCGATCGGATACCACGCGATCCGCATCCGCTACCTCGCGACGATTTTCGGCGGCGCGATGGCCGGCATCGGCGGTTCCTTCCTGTCGGTTTTTTATACCCCGCTGTGGGTCGAGGGCATGGTCGCGGGACGCGGCTGGATCGCGATAGCGCTGGTCGTGTTCGCCACCTGGCGGCCGTTCCGGGTGCTGGTCGGCGCCTACCTGTTCGGCGGCGTCATGGTGGTGCAACTGTTCGTGCAGGGGTCGGATCTGGATATCAATATCCCGTCGCAGTTCCTGTCGGCGTTGCCATACCTCGCGACCATCATCGTGCTGGTGATCATTTCGCGCGACCAGAACACGGTACGCTTGAACGCGCCGGTTTCGCTGGGGCAGCCCTTCAGGCCGGAAGCTTAAGCCGGGGTTAATCCCCGAGGGCATATAACCATGGTAGCAATACCCCTACACTAACTTGAAACAATAATCCCGGGAGGGTTTCGCAATGACTGTTACAAAGACACTGATAACCAGGCCGCTGCTGGCCGCGTTCACCGCGCTGGCGGTAATCTTCGGCGGCGCCGCCCAGGCTGCCGACAACGTCGGCTTCGTTTACGTAAGCCCGATCGGCGACGCCGGCTGGACCTACCAGCACAACCTTGGCCGCCTGCAGGTGGAGAAGGAAACCGGCGCGACGACGAAATACGTCGAGAACGTCGCCGAGGGCGCCGATGCCGAGCGCGTAATCCGCGAAATGGCCAAGCGCGGCGACAAGGTGATCTTTGCCACCAGCTTCGGCTACATGAACTACATGCTAAAGGTATCCAAGAGCTTCCCGAAAACCGCCTTCGTGCATGTCACCGGATACAAGCTCGGCAAGAACATGGGGCTGGTCAACGCGCGCTTTTACGAAGGCCGTTACCTGACCGGGGTCATCGCCGGCGAAATGACCAGGTCGAACGTGCTCGGCTACGTCGCGGCGTTTCCGATTCCCGAAGTGCTGCAGGGCATCAACGCCTTCATCAAGGGCGCGCGCAGCGTCAACCCGAAGGCCGAGTTGCGCGTGATCTGGGTCAACTCGTGGTACGACCCGGGCAAGGAGCGCCAGGCAGCGGCGACGCTGATATCGCAGGGCGCCGACGTGATCACGCACCACACCGATTCGACCGCGGTAGTGCAGACTGCCGAGGACGAAGGCATCTACGCCTTCGGCTATCATTCCGACATGTCCAAGTACGGTCCGAAGGCGCACCTGACCGCGACCACCCACCTGTGGGGCGATTACTACGTCAAGACGGTCAAGGACGTGCTCGCCGGAACCTGGACGCCGACCAGCGTCTGGGGCGGCTACCCGCGAGGCATGATCAAGCTGGCGCCGATGAACAAGGCGATCCCGGAAGAATTGCAAAACCGGATCAGGGACTTGGAAAAGCAGTTGACCGAGCGCAAGCTGCACCCCTTTGCCGGCCCGGTGATCGACCAGAGCGGCAAAACCATCGTCCCGGCCGGTAAGAACATGACCGACGACGAGCTCAACAAGATGAATTACTACCTGCAGGGCGTGGTCAGCAAGATTCCCAACTAGGGCGAGGCGGGCGGGTGTGCCTGTGGCCACCCGCCGGTTTCCGCTGGATTATTCGATTACCGATGGAAATATACCTGCTCGACTGGCTTAACCTGTTGCTGCGCTGGCTGCACTTTATCGCCGGCGTGGCCTGGATCGGCGCGTCGTTTTATTTCGTCATGCTCGACAGCTCGCTGCGCCAGCCCGCGCGCGCCCAGGATAAGGAGCGTGGCGTCACTGGCGAGCTGTGGGCGGTGCATGGCGGCGGGATATACCAGAGCCAGAAATTCCTGCTGGGACCGGTGGGCGAATCCCTGTCGGAACACCTGCATTGGTCGAAATGGGAAGCCTACACCACCTGGCTGTCGGGCATCGGCCTGCTGGTCGTGGTCTACTGGTTCGGCGCCGGCAGCTACCTGATCGACAGCCAGGTCATGCCCCTGTCGATCCCGGGCGCGATCGCGATCAGCCTCGGCGTGATCGTCGCCGGCTGGGTCGTCTATGACCTGCTGTGCAAGGGGCTGCGGGGCAGGGACGCACTGCTCGCGGCGATTATTTTCGTGCTGGTTGCGGCGGTTGCCTGGAGCCTGTTTCAGCTGCTGAGCGCGCGCGCGGCGTTCCTGCACGTCGGCGCCATGATGGGTACCATCATGGCGGCCAACGTTTTCTTTCATATCATTCCCGGACAAAAGAGAATCGTCGCGCAAATGCGCGCCGGCGCAACGCCGGATGCCGAACCCGGCATCGTCGGCAAGCAGCGCTCGGTGCACAACACCTATTTCACGCTGCCGGTGCTGTTCATCATGATCAGCAATCATTACCCGATGACCTATAGCCATCAAAACGGCTGGCTGGTGCTGGTATTCCTCATGCTCGCCGGCGTCCTGATCCGGCAGTATTTCGTGCAGCGCCACGGTGGCCGCGCGCAGCTGGCGCTGCCGGCGGTAGCGCTCCTGCTGTTGCTATCGATGGTCTGGTACCTGAGCCCGAAGGCGATCGATACGGCGCCCGGCGGTGACGTCAGCACGGCGCGGGTGTCCGGAATTATCGCCACCCGCTGCGTCGCCTGCCACGCGAGCCAGCCGACCCAGCCCGGCTTCGCCGCAGCGCCTCTGGGCCTGGTCATGGAAACCCCTGAGCAGATTACCAATAACGCCGCGCGCATCGCCACCACGGTGCAATCCCGCTACATGCCGATCGGTAACCTGACCGGGATGACCGATGGGGAACGCGCCGTCGTCGCCGCCTGGTACGCGCAGCTGCAGCAGCAATAGTTGCGATGACAGTCGTTCCTGCGCCGCTGGACAATGATTCGTGCGATACCGCGATCCGCGCGGATTTCGTGCATTTCCTGTCCGACCCCGACAACAGCGGTGACGCCGTGGAATATATCGAGGACGGCCTGCTGCTGCTGAAGCAGGGCCGTGTCCGGCAGCTGGTGCCGGCCGCGGACTGGATCGATTTCCTGCCCGACGGGTCACACCTGTACGATTATAGCGGGCGGCTGGTGATGCCCGGTTTTATCGATACCCATACCCATTACCCGCAAACCGAAATGATCGCGAGCCACGGCCTGCAATTGCTCGACTGGCTGCAGCAGTACACCTTTCCCACCGAGATGAAATTCGCCGAGCGCGAGCATGCCGACAGGATCGCCGCGTTCTTCTGCGAGCAAATGTTGCGCAACGGCACCACCACCAGCGCGGTCTTCGCCACCGTGCACGCGCAATCGGTGGACGCGATATTCGAGCAGGCGCAAAGGCGCGACCTGTGCCTGGTCGCGGGCAAGGTCATGATGGATCGCAACGCGCCGCCAGCGCTCTGCGACAGCGCCGAGTCGAGCTACCGCGACTGCTCCGAACTGATCAGGCGCTGGCACCTGAAAGGGCGCTGCCATTACGCGGTGACGCCGCGTTTCGCGCCCTGCTCGAGCCCTGCGCAGCTCGAGATCTGCGGCCAGCTGCTCGCCGAGCAGCCGGACCTGTACCTGCAGTCGCACCTGGCCGAAAACCGCGCCGAGGTCGACTGGGTGGCGAGGCTGTTTCCCGACAGCCGCAGCTATCTCGACGTCTACGACAGTTTCGGCCTGCTGGGCCCGCGTTCGATTTACGGCCATTGTATTCACCTCGATCGGCAGGACCGCGAGCGCATGGCGGCGAGCGGCGCCGCGATCGCGTTCTGCCCGACCTCGAACCTGTTTCTTGGCAGCGGCCTGTTCCGCCTCGACGACGCGCGTGAGCAGGGTATCCGCGTCGGCGTCGCCACCGATGTCGGCGCCGGCACCAGTTTCAGCATGCTGCAAACGCTCGCCGAGGCCTACAAGGTTTGCCAGCTGGCGGGCCAGCGGCTGACGCCGCTGAAGGCGTTTTACCTGGCGACGCTGGGCGCGGCGCAGGCGCTCTACCTCGATCACAGGATCGGCAATTTCGGCGTCGGCAAGGAGGCCGACCTGGTAGTGCTCGAGCTCGGCGCCACCGAGCTGATGCAATGCCGCATGGAAAACGCGTCGACGCTGGAAGAGCGCCTGTTCGCGCTGATGATGCTCGGCGACGACCGCTGCGTGCAGGCCACCCACGTCATGGGCAAACGCCAGTACTCCCGGAACCACTGATGCCCAGACCGTCAATACGCCACCCAATAGTTTTTGGTCAGATCAATAACTCTGAACTGCTTATCGTCCCTTTTCAGGATACTAATTCCATTGCACCAACTGATTTCGGCCGTGAAACAATAGTTGTTGATCTGACCAAAAACTTCGAATGGGAGGTCGCGTGGCGCTGTTGCTGATAGACAATGCCGAGGTGCTGGTGACCATGGATGGCGAGCGGCGCGAAATCGGCAACTGGGCCATCCTGGTTCGCGACCACGTGATCGAGGGGATCGGCAGCAGCGGCGAGATTCGCGCCGGTGTCGCGGCGTCTGGGCTGGAGCCGGAGCGTTATATCGATGCCGGGGGCTGCGTGATCCTGCCCGGCCTGGCTGCCTATCGCGTCGATGGCGTTCAGCATGCCGGCGGCGATGCGGTCGCAGCCTTGCTGACCTGCGCGCCGGTGGGCGCCTGGTTATCGCTGATCAACGGGCGCATCGCGGTCGAGCAGGGGCGAATCGTCGGCCTTGATCTCGATGCCCAGGGACAACAAAATAATCAACAGGCGCGGCTGCTGCTGCAGCGGGCCGCAAGCAAAGGACACTACCATGACTGAACAGGCCCCCGACTTTATCGATCGCTGGATTAATCTCGCGCAGCCGCGCCTGGGCGCGCAAATCGTTTCCTGCAGCGACGATTTTTTCGCCGAGTGCAGCCGCATGCTCAAGCCCGAGGCGCCGGTATTCATCGACGGCAAGTTCGATGACAACGGCAAATGGATGGACGGCTGGGAAACGCGCCGGCGTCGCAACGGCGGCTACGATCATGCGATCGTCAGGCTCGGCCTGCCCGGCGAAATCAAGGGAGTCGATATCGATACCACGCATTTTACCGGCAACTTCCCGCCGGCGGCATCGCTGGAAGCCTGTTTCAGCGACGGCGCGCCCGACGATTCGAGCGACTGGATCACGCTGATCGAATCGACCGGCCTGCAGGGCAGCAGCCACCATTATTTCACCATCGACAACGCCGACTGTTTCAGCCACGTGCGCCTGAATATATACCCGGATGGCGGTATTGCGCGGTTGCGCATTCACGGCAGGGTGGTCAGCGACGTCGAGGCGCTCGACAAAACGGTGCTGCACAACCTCGCCGCGGTCGAACTCGGCGCGCGCGCGATCGCCTGGAACGACGCCCACTTCGGCGCCGCCGCGAACCTGCTCAACCCGGGCCGCGGCGTCAACATGGGCGACGGCTGGGAAACCCGGCGCCGGCGCGAACCCGGCAACGACTGGTGCATCATCGAGCTCGGGCACCCCGGCGAAATCGCCGAAGTGCTTATCGATACCGCGCATTTCAAGGGCAATTACCCGGATCGTTGCTCGCTGCAGGCGGCGCAGGTCAGCGCCGGAACGGTCGCCTCGATCGTCACGCAAAGCCAGTTCTGGCAGGATTTGCTGGCGCCGCAGAAACTGCAGATGGATAACGAACATCGGTTCAGCGACGAGGTGCAATGCCTGGGCAGGGTCAGCCACGTGCGCGTGAATATCTTTCCGGACGGGGGCTTAAGCCGCATCCGGCTGCTGGGCAGGATCCATGGCTGACGCGCTCGAGGTCAAACCGCTGTCGCGGGACGCGTTCGCGCCCTTCGGCGATGTCATCGAATTCGAGGGCAGGGAATCCTACCCGATCAACGACGGTATGGCCGATCGTTTCCACGCGCTGGCCGGGGTCGAGCTGGGCGGCGCCGACGCACGCGCGGTGATCAGCCTGGTGGCGAGTCGAAAGTTCGACCTGCCGCGCAGGGTCGATCACATGGAATTCCACCCGCATGGCAGCCAGGCTTTTATCCCGCTCGACGCCACGCCGTTCATCGTCGTGGTCAGCGCGGCGGGCACGGCGCCCGACCCGGACGGTCTGCATGCCTTCGTCACCAACGGACGGCAGGGCATCAACTACCATGCCGGCACCTGGCATCACGTGCTGCTGACGCCTTACGCGGCGATGCGCTTCGTCTGCGTCGACCGTGATTCGCCCGCCGACAACTGCGTCGATTTTCACATCCCCGAGCCCGACCAGCCCCTGCTCGTTCTCCCCTGACCGAGTATGAATTTCTCGCGAAGGCGCAGAGGCGCGCAGGGCGCGGAGAAGAAATATGGGAGTTGCTTCCGGCCGCGGAAGTTTCCGGGTTGCTTGACGTAGCTGCGTATTCTGTCGCTCGGTTTTTAATCACAATGTGGAAATCCGAATCAGTAACATCCCAATAGCGCTTCTCTAACAAGGGGCCGAAACAACCATCACCTCCCCTACGGCCTCAGCGTCTCTGCACCTCTGCGAGAAACTGGCCTGGAACGATTTGGTTGATTGGAAGCTGGCCCGGCAACGAGGCTTGTGCCAGAATTGCGGCTCGTTTCGGGGTGGGCTGGATATCGTGAACAAGGTTTATATTACCGCGCAGGAATTGCTCGAGGACTCTTTTCGACTCGCGCACCAGATATACCAGGACGGATTTCACCCGGACTTTATCATCGGCATCTGGCGTGGGGGAACCCCGGTCGGCATCGCGGTACAGGAGTATTTCGAATTCAGGGATGTCGAAACCGACCACATTTCGGTGCGCACCTCGTCCTACTATGGCATCAACAAGCAGGCCAAGAAGATCAGGGTGCACGGATTGCACTACCTTATCGAAAACGCCAACGCCGACGATCGTCTTTTGATCGTCGACGACGTGTTCGACTCGGGCCGCAGCGTCGATGCGCTGATCAAGGCGATCAGGAAACAGTCGCGACTCAACACCCCGTCCGACATCCGCGTTGCCTGCCCGTGGTACAAGCCGTCGAAAAACAGTGTCAAATTCGAACCCGACTATTTCCTGCACAAAAGCGAGGAATGGCTGGTGTTTCCGCACGAGCTTTCCGGTCTCGAGACCGCCGAAATAGGGTCAGGGAAGAAAGACCTCCGGAATATTCTTGACTTATTCGAATAGCCGGGTTTTGCTGTAGCAATGACGGAGAAAAAAAGACTACTAGTCTGCGCCGTTTGTTTTCTGATTTGTCTGGTTCTCGGTGCCCTGTGGGCCGGTGCAGATCCCGCTGCCT
>Ga0224512_10002016_pt1 | contig 18953 bp, 15 predicted proteins | sample SF_May12_sed_USG_4_FD_169103 | JGI IMG/M metagenome (GOLD analysis project Ga0224512, IMG submission 169103) | Sediment microbial communities from San Francisco Bay, California, United States - SF_May12_sed_USGS_13 | ecosystem: Environmental > Aquatic > Marine > Sediment | place: USA... | reverse complement strand
CGGTCATCCAGAACAACGAGGCGGTCGGCGCCGCCAACTGACGGCGCCCGGCAGGTGCCCGCGCGGAAGGGGGACGCTCAGCGGCGTCCCTTTGTCGTTTCCGCCGCGATCGCTCAGCGGGGCCGTCGCAGCCGGGTGACGCGGTAGCCGAGCGCGACCCGCGCGCCGCCGCCGACGCCCACCTCCGCGAACCAGCCTCCGCCGGTCGGTCGCCCTTCGACCCCCACCACGAGCGCGAGGTAGCCGCGGGTGTCCGCCTCCGCGACCTGGGCCGCGACCCCGCCGCCGGCGTACAGCCCCGGGCCGCGGCCGCGACCGAGGGTGACGTGCACGCCGACCAGGGCCTCGCCGCGCCCGGCCAGCCGGTCGCCTTCCTCCCAGCCCACGGTGCCAGTCCCGGCGAGGCGGACGCTCCGTCCGAGCCTGACCCCCGCGCCGACGCCGCCCCCTACGAATTCCCGCGCGCCGATCACCCCGAGCGCGTGCACCTGAAGGTCATGCCCGCGCTGCGCCTGGAGTGCACCGGGCGCGGCGAGCACGGCGACCAGCGCCAGCGTACCGCTACGCAAGCACGATCTCGTGCCGCACCGGGATGTCGGGGGCAAGCGAGTGCACCACGGAGCAGTACTTCTCGAGTGAGAGGGTCACCGCCCGTTCCGCCTTGGCCCGGTCGAGCCCCTCGCCGGCGAGCGTGAAGCGCAGCCGCAGCTCGATGTAGCGCCGCGGCTCTTCGTCGCGCCGCACGCCGACCACGTCCACCTCCAGCCGATGCAGGGTAACGCGCATCTTGCGCAGGATCAGCACGACGTCGGAGCCCGTACAGCCCGCCGCCGCGAGCAGCAGGGCCTGCATCGGCCCGGGGCCGGTCGCGCCGTCGCCATCGATCGCGATCGCCGGCGACGCCGGCTCGGTTCCGTGGCCCTCGAACGCCAGCCCGTCACCCGACCACGCGAGGTGGACAGCCCGTTCAAACGGCATGGCGCCTCACTCCTGCTTCTCCGGGCCCGCGAAGCCGATTCGCATGTAGTCCGCAATGGCGTACAGCGACACCGCGCCGGTGGCCCACGCGAGCGGGCGCACCAGGTCGGACCCGGCGAGGAACGCCGTGACGGTGAGCAGCTGACCCACGGTGACCGCCTTCCCGCCGGCCCGTGCCGGGAGCGTGGTGGGTCGGCCGCGGAGGACCGTTCCGAGAAACGCCACCAGTGCCACGAGGTCGCGCAGCAGGACGGCGACGATTTCGAGGACGTGCAGGGTGTCGCCGGTCCACACCACCCAGAACGCCGCCGCCACGAACAGCTTGTCCGCCACCGGATCGAGCGCGACCCCCAGGCGCGAGCCGCCGACGCGCCGGGCCCAATACCCGTCCAGCAGGTCGGACGCCGCCGCGATGAACAGGATCACGAGCCGGGGCACGGGCGTGGCCCAGAGCACGAACGCCACGGCTAGCGGAATCCGCACCACGGTGAGCGCGTCGGGCGCCGCGAGCATCGGTTTTGCTTGCCGCTTTTCCGGCCGGCCGGTAGCTTGCATCTACGCGGTCCCCCCGCGCGCCCCCGGAGGCGTCATGGACCTGTCGCTCATCAAGCACGCCGCGATCTTCGCCGATCTGACCGAGGCGGAGGTGCTCCACGTGGCCGAGATCTGCCACGAGCAGCGCTTCAAGTTCGGCCACGTGATCTTCCGCGAGGGCGATCCCGGCAACCGCCTGTACATCATTGCCGAGGGCGAGGTGCGCATCTCCCGCGACGTGCCGGGCTCGGGCGAGGAGGCCCTCACGGTGCTGAAGAAGGGCGCCTGTTTCGGCGAGATGTCCGTGTTCGACCGCTCGGAGCGATCCACCGACGCCATCGCGAACGTCGACACCGTCCTGCTGACCATCACGCGCTCCGATTTCGAGATCCTGCTGGACTTCAATCGTGACATCGCCTACAAGATCCTCTGGGCCGTGGTCCGCCTGCTCTCGTCGCGGCTCCGGGTCACGAACGACAACCTCCGGTCGTTCCTGGCCATGTCGATGTTCTGACGGATCCGTCGGAACTCTCCGCCCGCTCGCGGGTTCGACCTCGCATTCCTCCGGCGCCCGCAAGGTATGAGCCGTGATCCGCGCGTACAATAGTCGTCACACCACGGCCGCGCTCGTGCTCGCGCTCGGTCTCGCCGCCTGCGGGGACGAGTCGCCGGTCGCCGGCATTCCCGTGCGGGTCGAGGTCACCCCCGTGCGCGACACGGTCGTGGTCGGGACCATCTCCACCCGCCTCGGTGCGCGGGCGTTCAACGCGCAGAACAACGCCATTCCCAACGCGATCGTCACCTGGCGGTCGGACCAGCCGTTCATCGCCGCGGTGGATTCGCTGACCGGCGCGGTGACGGGCGTGGCCCCGGGGGTCGCGGCGATCACCGCGCGTGCCGGGACCGTGGCCGACACCGCCGAGGTGTTCGTGGTAAACGCGCTCGCGCTGTTTCTGCCGTTGGACACGATCTTGCTCGCGCCGGGCGACACGTTCACCATTCCCGTGCAGGTCTTGGCGGCGTCGGGGACGCCGCCCGCGGTGACGTTCAGTGGCGGGGCCGGCGCGATCGCCACGGTCGATCCCGGGACGGGATTCGTGACCGCCGTCGGGGCGGGTCAGGTCGAGTTCGCCGCGCACGCCGACACGGTGACGACGCGGGGCGGGATCCAGGTGCGCGTCATTCCCGACACGCTCTTCGGTCTCGCCTACGTGGGGCTCTCGGGCGCAGTCAACCGACGCGTCCGGCTCGGCTCGCGTGGCTTCAACCATCCCACCGACAACGGGCAGACGCTGTTCCAGCTGGCCGCGCGTTCGGGCACGGGGGACGACGAGTTCGACGTCTTCCTGATCGACAGCCTCGTGGGACCCACGGTGCGAACCGTGGGGACGCTGCCCCCGAGCGCGATCGAGCCGGGGAACGACCCGGTGTGCCTGCCGAGCACCTCGTTCGCGTTCTACCGCCGCATCACCGCCACCACGCTGATCGGTCTGTCCGTGGCCGGCGGGACCGTGGCGATCACGAGCGACGCGCCCATTCCGGGCGGCCGCGCCATCAGCGGCCGATTCCAGGTGACCCTGCAGGTGACGGACGTCCCGGGCGACGCCGGGCGCATTGCCGCCCGCGGCACGTTCGTGGTGCCGCTGCTCACGCTCGCGTCCTGTCCGAAGTGAGGGAGGGACGCGCGGCCCCGTCGGCCGCGTGCCTTAGCGGCTCCGCCCGGTCCCGCGCACCACGAACTCGGCCCGCGTCGCGGGTTCCACGACGCGGCGCGCGAGGTCGCGAATGGCGTCGGCGGTCACGGCCCGCCGCCGGCCTTCTTCGTCCTCGAAGCCGGCGAGCGTGCCGTGGGCCCACGCGCTCACGAGCTCCGCGGCCACGGCGCCGGCATGCTGGCGCCGCAGCGGGATGATCCCAGCGGCATAGTTGCGGGCCCGCTCCAGCTCCTCCTCCCCGAGCGGCGCGTCGGGCAGCGCGGTGAGCTCCGCGAGCATCGCGTCGCGCGCCTCGCTCTCGCGTTCCGGTGACGTCGCGATGTAGGTGAGCAGTGCGCCGGCGTCGCGCCGCAGCCAGGGCGCCGCGGCGACGGTGTAGGCGAGCGCCCGCCGTTCGCGCAGCTCGTCGAACAGCCGCCCGGCCAGCCCGCTCAGGAGCGCGCCAAGCACGACCAGCGCGAACCGCTCCTCGTGCGGCGCGGGCGGCGCCGGGAACGCCATGGCGAGCGCGGTCTGCGCCTTCTGCCGCGGCTCGCCCGCGCGCCCTGCCGCCCAGACCGGCACGCCGTTGGCCGCCGGCACCACCCGGCCCGGCCAATCGGCAAAGGCGTCGCCCAGATCGAGCAGCGCCTCGGGCTCGCGGTCGCCCACCGCCACCACCAGGGCGCGTGCCGCGTGCAGCCGCCCCAGCCAGCGCCGCAGGGCGTCGCCGTCCAGCGCCCGCACCGTCTCCGGCTCGCCGAGCAGCGGCAGCCCGTACGCGTGCCCGGGGAACGCCTCGCGCAGCACCCGCTGCACCGGATACTGGTACATGTCGTCGTGCAACCGGGCGGCGTCGCCCGCCTGCAGGTCGCGCTCGACGGCCACGTCGGGCGCGGTGAGCGCCGGCTCCGCGGCGAGCGCGTGCAGCAGGGCGGTCGCGTCGCGCGCGGCCGCGACCGGCACCGTGAGGGCCCAGCCCAGGATCTGACTGTCCACCACCGCGCCGATACTCCCCCCGAGCGACTCCGCACGCACCGCGAGCTGCTCGGCGCTCATGCCCGCCGCTCCGCGGAGCGCGGTGCGCGCGAGCAGCCGCGAGATACCGGCCGCCTCCGGCGTCTCGGTCGAGGTGACCCCCGTGAAGAACACACCGACCGCCACGAGTCCCGTGCCGGGGCGCGACCGGGCCAGCACGTCCGCGCCGGCGAGATGGCGCACGGTGGTCCCGCCCACGTGCGTCGTGGGCGGGACGGGCCGGCGGGACGGCACGGCCAGCGCGACGGCCGGCGGCACGGGCGCGACGCCCCGCGGCGCGACCGCGGGCGGCCACGACGCCTCCGCCAGTCGAGTCGGCGCGTCAGGCGGGAGGTAGAACACGGCCGACACCGCGTCGGCCGTGAGATACGTGCGCGCCACGCGGCGCACGTCGTCCGGCCCCACGCGCGACAGGGCGGCGTGGTAGTCGTCGGCCAGGGCATAGCCGCCCAGCGCCTCGAACTCGGCGAGCACCGTGGCGCGGCCGTCGGCGGGCTCGAACCGGCGCGCCCAGTGCGTGTCCGTCATCGCGCGGACGCGGTCCAGCTGCGCGGGGTCCGGGCCCGTTTCGGCGAGCGCCGCACAGACCTCGAGACACCGTGCCACCGCGGACTCCACGCGGTCCGGATCGCTGGTGAGCGACAGGTCGAACACGCCCACGTCACCGGGGGTGTAGTGGCCCGCGCCGACGCCGCTCGCGAGACCCGGCGTGCGGACGGCCTGCACCAGCCACGAGCCGCGCCCCATCCCCAGAATGCCTGCCGCCACATCGAGCGCCGGCGTATCCGGATGCAGCGGTCCCACGGTGCGCCAGCCGACCGCCGCCAGCGGCCGCCGGACGTCGCCGCGCAGCACGCGGACAGCGCCCTCGCGCGCGGCGGGCTCCGCCGGCGGGGCGCCCACCGGTCCGGGCGGCCGGTCCCAGCTCCCGTACACGCGGCGCCCGAGCGCGAGCGTCCGGTCCACGTCAAGGTCGCCCGTGAGGGCCACGACGACACGGTCCGGCGTGTACCGGCTCTCGTAGTACGCGCGCACGTCGGCCACCGTGAGGCCGCGCAGCGTGGTCTCCGTCCCGATGCGCCAGCGGCGCATCCGATGCACGCGGAACAGCAGCTCGTACAACGTCTCGACGGTCACGGCCCCGGGGGTGTCCAGCTTCCGCTTCGCTTCCTGGATGATCACCTCGAGCTCGCGCGCCAACTCGTCGGGGTCGAGCGCCAGCCGCATCAGCGCATCGGCCTGGAGCTCGACGGCGCGCGTCAAGGCGTCGCCCGCCGACGGCACGACCGCGTAGTAGACCGTTTTGTCGTAGATGGTGCCGGCGTTCAGGTACCCGCCGAGCCGCTGCGTCTCACGGGCGAGCGCGCCGGGTCCGAGCCGGCCCGTGCCCTTGAAGAACATGTGCTCGAGGACGTGGGCGATGCCCGCCCACGCGTCAGGCTCGTCGAAGTACCCGGCTTTGACGTGCGTGACGACCGCGGCCACGGGTACGGAGGAATCCCGCTGCACGAGCAGCGTGAGCCCATTGGGCAGCACTTCGCGGACGACCGAATCGGTCCAGCGCATGGACACGGAAGAAACGCAGGTAGAAGGGCCGCCGGCGAATCCTAGCGGTCCCCCGAACGCGCCGCGCGGTGCGCTACCCGGTTCAACGGATGATCTTGAGGAGGCCGGCCACGGCATTCCCGAGCACGAAGGACTCGGCATCGGTGGCCGGAATCACGATCCCGGCGGCGGCCTGCCGGCGCGCCACCCATTCCATGTAGTCGGCGATCGACCCGCGACCGGCTCCGGGGTCGTCGGCCCGCATCTGCTCGACGATTTCCTCCCAGGTTCCGGCGTATGAGACGCCGGACCCCGTGGTGACCCGATGCTGACCGCTCGCGCGGCGCTGCATCCCGTCGAGCTCCAACAGCAGCGTGCTGAACAGCTCCAGCTGGAGCGGATCCCGAATCGTCCCGTCCGACTGGGTCGCCTCGATCTCGCCCAGCAGCTGCTCGGTCGCGTCGCCCGCCACCGCGAGCTCCGCCAGGCGTTCGGCCCACGGCCCCAGCTCCGGGTCGTCGGGCGCCAGCCGGTAGATGGACTTCTTCAGCTCGACGAGCCGCCACACAGCGAGCTCGTCGAGGTGGTCGTCCGGCTGCGTCTGCTCGAAGTGGTACAGCGCGGCCTCGAAATCCCCGCGGTCGTAGAGCAGGTTGCCCAGATAGATGCGGGCCTCGAGATGATACGCGTCCAGCTCGAGCGCCCGGCGGAGCCAGCTGATAGCCACTTCTTCGTTGCCCAAGCGGTGTTCGGCGTAGCCCAGACAGGCGGTGGCCTCGGCGGAGTCCGGATGCGCCTCGACGGCCACCTGGAAGAAATGACGCGACGCGTGAATCGCGCCCTCGCGGAACAGCGCGCGCCCGGCCTGCAGTACGAGGTCGTGGTCGTCCCGGAACCCCAGCACGAGCACCTTCTCGAAGCACTCGAGGGCCCGGGTCGGCTGGCCGAGCCGCAGCAGGACCTCGCCCATCCCCACCAGCGCGTCCTCGTGCTCGCCGTTGATCCGGAGGGCGTCGGCAAAGCTGCGCCGGGCCCAGGCGTAGTTTTCCAGCGCCAATTGGGCATAGGCCAGCCCGACGTGCAGCTCCGCGGCGTACGGGAAGGCCGTCAGGCCGTCCCGCAGCACCTTCAGCGCGTCGTCGTAGCGTCCTTCGTTATAGAGTTGATGGGCTTGTTCTGCGAAATCCTCAGCACTGAGGAAAGCGTCCGACATCCGCCGGGCTCCGGGGGAAGTTGTGTTAGCATAAGAAGTTCGCCCCCGTCGCACAAGATCGCGGCACGCCCGATGGCGGGCCGCGACCGGTGGAAGCAGGCGAACCGACGGGCGGCGGCTCCGGGCCGCCGCCCCTACTGCCAGGTGGTCAGCGACGCCGGGCGGGGGCCGCCGGGGGCGGGGCCGCGGCCGGCGTCTCGGAGACCTGCTCCGTGTGAATCACCCAGTTGCCCCGGGGATCCGGCTTCATCCAGATCATCGTCCCGGAACCCGTGAAGTACTGCCGCTCGGGATTGAGGTCGCCCATGATCACGTCGGAGGCATGCCGGAACGTGGCCTGAGCCAGCGTCGGCGAGAACACCTGGACGCGCACGTCCTGCACCACGAAGTTGACCTGGCCCACCTTAGAGAAAAACACCCGCTGCGCCTGCTCCTCCTCCTCCCATCCGCTGGAGCGGTGGCCGTCGGGCCAGGCGACCGTGAGATCCGGAGACTGGTGGTAGAACATGGCCAGCGAGTCCTGCTGCCGGTTGCTGAAGGCGCGCGTCCAGGCCGTCAGTTGGTCGCGGATGACCTGCTCCTCGACCGCTCGTTCCTGACGCGTCATCGAAGGCTGGCACGCGGCGAGGCCGACGCACGCGAGGCCGATCACCAGGTTGTGACGCAACATGCGGATCCTCCGGAGTCTCGGTGTCCCGAGGGCAACAGCGGTTCGTGTTTGACCCCTTAAGGTAGTCCCGGGGTCTCTTGCGTCAACGGAGGCCGGGGAGTAAGAACGACGGGAGAACGGGAGAACGGGAGGACGGGGGAACGTGAGGACGAACGAGCTGCGGCGCCTCGGGCGCGCGGCATGGACGGTGGCCGGCCTGGTGAGTCTGGCGGGATCGCTCGGGGCGCAGGGGGTGCCCCTCGGCGACGATCCGCGGATCCACGGCATCGTGGCCGCGGTGTCGGCGGCGCGGATCGAGGCCGACATCCGCACGCTCGTCGGCTTCGGCACGCGGCACACCCTGTCCGACACGCTGTCGGCGACCCGCGGGATCGGGGCGGCGCGGCGCTGGATCAAGGCGGAGTTCGACCGCATCAGTGCCGCGTGCGGCGGGTGTCTCGAGGTACGCTATGTATCCGAGGTCTTCCCGCCCGATCGCCGCCTGCGGGACTCGACCAATGTGGTCAACGTGGTGGCCATCCAGCGCGGCACCGGCGACCCCGACCGCTACGTCCTGATGAGCGGCGACATCGACAGTCGCGTCAGCGACGTGATGAACGCGACCGACTCGTCGCCCGGCGCGAACGACAACGCCAGCGGGCTCGCCGGCACACTCGAGGCCGCGCGCGTGCTCACCAAGCACCGGTTTGCGGCGTCCATCGCCTATCTGGCGCTCTCGGGCGAAGAGCAGGGGCTGTTCGGCGGGCAGACCGTGGCGCGTCGCGCGCGCGAGCAAGGGTGGAACGTCGCCGCCGTGCTCAACAACGACATGATCGGCAACATCGAGGGCGTGAACGGGGTTGTGGACAACGGCACCGCGCGCGTCTTCTCGGACGGCAACCCGCCGCTCGCGGTCGAGCTGCCGCCGCGGGGGGAGGCGACTGGCGACACCCTGGCGGCCGCGCTCCAAACCGTGCTCCGGACCTTGGGCACGCGCCGCGTGGCCGGGAGCGACGTGGACGGAGGATCGCGGCAGCTGGCCCGGTACGTCGATCGCATCGCCGATCGCTACGTGCCCAACCTCGACGTCTGGCTCATCTACCGGCTCGACCGGTTCGGGCGCGGCGGGCACCACCGGCCCTTCGCGGACCTGGGGTACCCCGCCGTCCGCATCATGGAAACCAACGAGAACTACACGCGGCAACATCAGGACATCCGGGAGGAAGGCGGCGTCCCGTACGGCGACGTGCTCGAGGGGGTGGATTTCGATTACGCCCGCAAGCTCACGGCCCTCAATGCAGCGACGCTCGCGGCCCTGGCGTGGGGACCGGACGCCCCGCGCAACGTCCGTCTGGGCGGCGCGGTCGAGGCGAGCGCGCGGCTGGCATGGGACGCGCCGACGGACACGGCCTCCATGGCCGGCTACCGCGTCTACTGGCGGCGCACCGACTCGCCCACGTGGGATCACAGCCGGTGGCTGGGCCGGGTGCGGGAGCATACATTCGCCGGGTTGGTCGTGGACAACTACTTTTTCGGGGTGGCGGCGGTGAGCCGCGACGGGAACGAGAGTCCGGTGGCGTTCCCGGAGCGCACGATGCGGTAGGCCCTGTCCCGCAGTACCGAATCGAGCGTCCATGCCGATCACCGTGGACAAGGTCCGGGCCGCGCTCGCCGCGCGGTATGCGATCCACGACGAAATCGGCCGCGGCGGAATGGCGGTGGTGTTCCGTGCCACGCGGCTCGCCGACGGCCTGCCGGTGGCCGTCAAGGTGCTGCGCCCGGAGGTGGCGGCCACTCTCGGTCCCGACCGGTTCCAGCGCGAGATCGCCTTCCTGCGCCAGCTCGTGCACCCCAACATCCTGCCGCTGCTCGACTCCGACGACGCCGGCCCGTTCATCTATTTCGTCATGCCCTTCGCGGCGGGTGAGTCCCTGAAGACCCGTATCCAGTGCGCAGGGCATCTTGCCGTGGACGTGGTGGTGGAGATCGCGGGCCAGATGGCGGCGGCCCTCGACTACGCGCACCGGCACAACGTGATCCACCGCGACATCAAGCCGGAGAACATCCTCGAGCACGACGGCCGCTGGACGCTGTGTGACTTCGGTGTCGCGCGGGCGATCGGGCTGGCGGGCGCCGACTCGCTCTCGCCGAGCGGCATCGTGATCGGCACGCCGGCGTACATGAGCCCGGAGCAGGGCGCGCCCGGGGCCGTGCTGGACGGCCGGTCGGACCTCTATGCCTTGGGTTGCGTGTTGTACGAAGCGCTGGCGGGGGTTCCGCCCTTTACGGGGCCCACGCCGCAGGCGGTCATCGCGCGGCATGCGCGGGAGCGCCCACCCAGCCTGCGGGTGGTGCGGCCGGACGTGCCGCCCCACGTGGAGGCGGCACTCGAGCGGGCGCTCGCGAAGCGGCCGAAGGACCGGCCGCAGAGCGTGGGGGAGTTGGCAGAGCTGCTGAGCCCGGCGTCCTAGACGGCAACTGCCCCCGCCCCGACACGTTCCACGTATCGGGGCGGGAATCAGGCACTGCTCGCCGTCGGGTTAGCCGAAGACGGGTGGCGGCGGTGGAGCCCCCTTCGGATCTCCGGTCCCCCCGGGACACAGCCGGTCCGGGATGTTGTCAACGTGCTTGTCGTCCGCGTCGTTCAATTGCTCGAGGCGGCAGAGGACGTCGGTCACACGCAGCTGCCACTCGCGCAGATTGGCATACTGTGACTGGTTCGGACCCGTGGGACCCACCCACGTCTGAAGCTGGGCCTTGAACGCATTGAACTCGCTCTTGCTCACGCATGCGGTACCTGCGAGCAGCACGACCGTGCTAACCGCCAGGATGTGCTTCAGCGACATTTCGCACCTCCCCGAAGATGAGATTTCTGGGCGCGTCGATTAGATCGGCACGTCCCAGTGTCAGCAGGCGTTCTCTATACCGTTCAGCCCGTTTGTCATCTCCCATTTCCAGTGCGGCCACTCGGCGTATCCAGAGGCTCACGGGGACAAACGGTAGGTAGATGATCGGGCCGGGGTGATCGAAAACCGTTGCCACTTGATGGGCCTCGTCATACCGACCGGCATCCAGCAGCATCAGGGCGAGCGTGAGTCGCTCGATGGCGAGCGGCTCCGCGAACTTCCAGGCGAGCGTATCCTGGGGCACCGCTGGCGTCAGGGCGGTCAGCGCACCAATCTCGCGCTCCGGTCCCCCGTGGGCCGCACTGAGCATGGCGGCAAGGGCGTCGGCATACGACCGGGCTACCGGCGAGCCAGATGCTGCCGCATCTCGCTCGAGGCTTGCGAGCAGAGGCCGGGCCTTGTCCCACTCCTTGCGCCGGGCGTGCCAGACGCCGTACAACCAGCGGAACTGCGTGCTGCGCAAGCCTTCGTATGTCGGACCCCAGAGGTTCTGCCCGTACGCGGCGACCTCCAGCGCCTTTGCCGTCAACGGCGCACCGGCGGCGTCATCCACAAGATACACGGTCTGCGCCGCTGCCGTCCCCGTCTTGGTCATCGAGTCCACCAGCGCCACGAGGGCATCGAACCGCCCCGTCGCAGCCAACACTCCCTGAAGGCCGAGGAAGGCGCCCCAGTGATACGTGCGAGCGAACGATGACCCGAGAACCGCTCTGAAGCCGTTTTCCGCACACGGCACCTGGGCGCCGGCGGCCGCAAGCGACCCCGCGGCACGCAACGAGACGAGGGCGTCGGCGAGCACCGGCCCAAGCCAGTCGAAGCTCCCGGCTCCGTCCTCGACGCAGGTGACCATGAGCCCGAGTTGGCGCACGAGCGCGGTGTCGGCATTCACGTGCATCAGCCGCCGGATCAACTGCTGGGCACGCGGGAGTTCGCCGCGCCGGACGGCCATCTCGGCAAGGTGAAACAGCGGCGGCGCAAATCCCGTATCGCGGGCGATGACCGTCAGAAAGACCGCTTCCGCGAGGGAGTCCAACGGGGCCCGTCGCGGCAGCAGGTGGACGTAGACCTCGCCGAGCGCTGCCAAGGCTTCGTTCCAGTCCGGATCGTCATCCAGCGCTTGCTCCAGCCAGCGGACCGCCGAGTCCGCTTGGCCGGAGGTGTACGAACGGAGGCCGCGAGCGAACGACGCGTAGCGTGCGGGGAGCAACGAGTCCCGACGCAGCGCCGCGTCGATCAGCGCGCTGATATCCGCGTCGCTGTGCTTCCAACTGGCCGCTTGGGCGCCCTTGACCGCCGCAATCACGAGGGACGAATCCCGGGCGAGGGCCCGCTGGTACAGATCGAGGGCCTGCGTCATGTGCAGCTGTCGGTACTGCCGCTCGCCTTGAATCCACAGCGCCACGGCGCTGGCTTCCCTGTCGCGCAACGCGGCGAAGTCCACGGGGCGCCCGGGATCGATGAGATCCGCCAGCACGCCCTTCACGGCGTCGACCGCGAGCTGGTGCAGCGCCACTTCCGCGCTCGCTCCGCTCGCGGCGCCGCGACGGATCAGCGAGTCGCCACCCGCATCGTAGAGCTGCAAGGTGACCCCAAGGGAATCGGTCTGCCCCTGCACGAACCCGGCGATGTAGTACTTGGCCCCGCGGTCGCGGGCGATCCGGCGGCGAACCTTCGCGTCGACGGCGGCCGCGTCGCCACGCTGTCGTTCGTCGAGCCGTTCCCAGCCGTCGATCCACTTGAGGGGCCGGGAGTACTCCAAGGCCGTTTCGATGACGACGGCCAACCGGTAGCCCGCATCCCGTTCGTCCACTGGCAGGTTTTGCTCCACCAGCGGGAAGACGACGACCTTGTTCGCATCGAGGGGAGGGCCGGTCGGTCGCAACAACAACCAGCCGGCACCCCCCAACACGGCGGCAGCGGCGATGATCGTGCCGGTTCGGTACCGGCGACGGCGGATCGTCGCCCGGCGCGCCGTGAGACGCCCCTTCGTTTCGACATCGCCGAGCAGGGCCAGAAACTCGGGAACCGTGGCGAAGCGATCGGCGGGGACCTGGGCGAGCGCCGTCTCCAGCGCGTCGACCACCGCCGGCGGCACGTTGGGTCTCACGACCTCGAGGGGCGGCGGCGGCTCGTGCATCTGCCGGGCGAAGATCGCTTGCGCCGTTGCACCGGTGTACGGCGGGTCACCGGCGAGCATCTCGTAGAGCACGCAGCCAAGCGCGTACAGATCGGAGCGGCCATCGAGTTGCGCATCGCCGGCCGCCTGCTCGGGACTCATGTAGGGTGGCGTCCCCAACGTCACGCCGGCCGACGTCAGCCGCTCTTCTCCGACCTCCTCGAGCGCATGCGCGATGCCGAAGTCGGCGACGTAGGCATAGCCGCCCGCCAGCAGGATGTTCTCCGGCTTGATGTCGCGATGCACCACGCCTTGGGTGTGCGCGTAATACAGTGCATCGCCCACTTCGCGTGTGATCTTGATCGCGTCCGACACCGACAACTGGCGGTCGCGCCGCAGCCGTTCGCGCAGCGACTCACCCTCGATCAGGGGCATCACGAAGTACGGAACGCCGTCGGCGGTCCCCGAATCGTGTAATGGCAGGATGTGGGGATGCTGAAGACGGGCTTCGATCTCGATTTCGCGCACGAACCGGTCGGTGCCGAGGGCCGCAGCCAGCTCCGGACGCAGTACTTTGATCGCGACCTGACGGTTGTTCCGGATATCGTGCGCGCGATAGACGGTGGCAAACCCGCCCCGCCCGATCGGATCGCCGAGGGTGTAGCGGTCCGCCAACGCGTCGCGGATACGGGATTCCGGACTCGTCATGCAAGCGCCGCGTGACGGCGTTCCGGCACAGATATCTCGGGGAGCAGAGCGCTTGGGGATTGGATCATGGAGCCGTTGGATCGGCGACGCGAACCGGCGCTGCGCTGAAGCCGACGGGGACCAGGGCGGGGTCACCCAGCTGGGCCCTCGACGCGTCACCCCAACAGAAGATCACGCCGTCGGCGGTCGTCGCGCACGTGTGTCCTCCCCCCAGGACGATCGATACGAACGAGTGTCCGCCGGTCACGAGCGTCGCCGCGGACCGATCGGTCGTCGTCCCATCCCCCAACTGTCCTCTCCCGTTCGCTCCCCAGCAGTAGGCCGCTCCAGAGACCGCTACCCCACACGTGTGCGAACTGTCGGCGTCAATGGCGACGAGCGGGGTCCCGGGCGGAAGGCCCAGAACCGGGACGGGTGCCACCCGATCCGTCGTCGTTCCGTCGCCCAACTGGCCATAGAGGTTGTCGCCCCAGCAGAACGGCGCGCCGGCGATCGAGAGCGCACACGTATGGGCCGCCCCTGCCGCGACCCTCGTGAGGTTGGGCCCCATGCCCGACACCTCCACGGGAAGCAAGCGGTCCGTTGACGTGCCGTCTCCGAGCTGCCCCTGCGCATTCCGCCCCCAACACCACACGCCCACGCCAAGCGGGGGAACGGAACCGGGCGCGACCGCACTGGTGACCGCGCACGTATGCTCGCCACCGGCAGTCACCGCCGACCACGTCCCGGCCACCGCCGTAGGGCTCAGGCGATCGGTCGTCGAGCCATCGCCGATCTGACCCGCGTTGTTCCGGCCCCAGCAGAGTGCTTGCGTAATGGTTACGCCGCACGTGTGGAACTCGCCCGCACTCAGCACACTCAGTCTTGCCGGCCCGACGACGGGCACCGGGGTCAGCTGCTGTTCGGTCAAGCCGTTGCCGAGCTGCCCGAAGGTCCCGAAGCCCCAGCAGTAGCCCGTTCCCTCCTCCAGCAAGGCACACGTGTGCAACGCACCGGCCTGCACGGTGGCGAACGGAATCGGTCGGGCGAGCGCCGTCGCCGCATTCCGCTGGGTGGTCGTCCCGTCCCCGAGCGCTCCTGTCGTGTTGCCACCCCAGCAATACGTGTCGCCCGCCGTGGTGAGTGCACAGCTATGGCCGAACCCCGCAGCAACCGCACTCCACCGAGGGGTCCCGGACGCGGTGAAGACGGCGCGCCGGATAACGCGGATGACATCGGATCGATACGTCGTGAGCCCAGCCTCATAGCGGTCCACGGCCAACTGCAGCTCGCGGATCGCCCGCCGGGAGCCGACTCCCCCCTTTTGTCCGATCCTCGCCAAGGCCACCGCCGCACGTTTCTGGTAGAGGGCGACGTAGTTTCCCAAGTAGCGCTCCACATACTGCGCCTCCGACATCCCGCCGCCGCCGCTTTGGGCGTAGCTACCCCGCAACTGCCAGCGGATATTCTCGACCCGTGCGGCCGGTGGGCCCACCAGCGCGCCCGCGAGGCGACGCACGGCCCGCCAGCCAATGCCGTCGACGACCTGATTCAACTGTCCGTCCGTGCACTCGTCGCACAGCAGCCAGTCATTGATGTCGTCGCGTTCGCCTGCGGAGAGGCACCCGGTGCTCGCGAGGCTCGTCACCAGCAGCGTGAGTCTGAGCAGCACCAACCGCGCGGGTCGACCATTCTGCCGGATCACAAGCGCCTCCTCGGCAGCAACACAGTTCACGGGGAGCAGCCGACCGAGGGCCAGAACGAGGTGTTCCACGGCCAGATGTCCACATACAGGGGTGGACACGGCTTGGCGCTGTACGGATCGCACTGACAGACAGGCGGCGCATCCTGACCGGTCGCGAGCTGCGCAATCGGCGCCCCGGGAGGCCGCACCGGGGGGTTGATCCAGGAAGTGGCATCCACGTTCATGCGGAAGACCTGGCCCAGGGACAGGTGCCCCCGCGCGATGAGCACCTGATCATCCACGGAGGTCAGCATCAGGTTGTCGGAGAGGTGGAAGCCTCCGATGTCGGCGGTATGCCCGTCATGCGGCAGCGGCGGCTTCCGCAGCGCCATTGCGTGGGCCAGCTCATGGGCGAGCGTGTTCGGGAACTTGCTGGCCCATTCGATCAGGATGATGACACCGTGGGTGCTGGCCGGACAGGAGTAGCCACGGTAGCCGGCGTACGACACCACGGGGTAGGTATCCGCCAGGGGCTGGTCCACGAGCGCGTCGACGTAGATCACGTTCACCTTGTCCGGCCCGAAGGCGCTGGACGGAATCTCGGGGTCGAGCTGCGCGGGGACACCGGCACACCAGTTGGGATCCGGGCCCACCAGCACGCTCGGCAGGGATCGGGGCTTCACCTCGTCCACCACGATCTTGAAGCCGGCGTAGCTCGTTCCGTAGATGTAGTTGGCCCGGTCCGCCTCGGCGAGCGCCTCCGCCTGCGGTCCGCCGGCATCGGTTGTCGCCGCACCCGTCGGTACCCACATCGTCAGATGCACCTCGATCGGGATGCCCAGCGCCTGTTGGACCAGCTGGCCGGGAACCGCGCCGGTTGCGAAATTCACGACATCGCTTGCCGGACTCCAGTCGGTTCTGGCGAACCCCATGCGCCGGTCGGGGGCGAACAGCGCCACCCTCCCCCATGGGTTGAAGAGATCGCTGCAAGCGGCGCTGAAGTCCCCTACCGACGCCGTTCCGACAAAGGCGACCGGCTTCTCATCGGAATACTCCACGCACGAAGCGCCCAGCATCCCGTGGATTAACGCGATCACGGGGTAGGCATTCGACGCTACCTCCGACACGACCTGATCCCCGATGGCTTCGCGGATCATGATGGTCGCCTGCTCGGAGTGACCGGCGAACGTCGCCTCGACAGCGAGATCGGTGGCGCCCATCGAGGGCGGCACCAGCACCTCGGTCGTGTACGCGGGGCTCGGCACGGGCGCAGTGAGGCTGGCGAGGTTCACTATGCTGACATTGACCGCACTCGTCACCCACGACCACGCCGGCGCGTACGATGAGAGGGGCGGCATGATGTCGCCCGTCGTGGTGCGGAGGCGGGCGCGCAACGCGACCTTCGCCCCAGGCGCAGCGAACACGACGGACGGGACCACCTCGATGCCGCCAACGACGGGCGGCTCGACGGATTCCTCCTCGTGGTCGGGAGGCCCCATTGGGCAACCCAACGCGCTCGCGATGAGCAGCGTCATCAGAGGAATATCGGCAATTGCTGCGGAGAGGCGCGACATGGGTCCCCGCGGGTGAGGTGCGGCCTTCGAACATGAGGGCCGAGTCGGAGGCCCGCAAGCGTGATGCGGTGCGCACCGCGGGATCCGGTTGCCGGCCGGGCATTGCGTTCGCCGAACACCCCTGGGTCTTTGGACCGCGATCACGTCCTGCACCGCCACCCCAACTCATTTGAGCCCTGTCACTTGCCCGCCGTCCCCGGGTCCCGGCGGTCGCCTCCAAAGCGGACTCTTCGTTTCCCCAATAGCAGCGACAATTGTTGGCGGGCGGGCTCCCCGCTCCCCATGTCGGACCGGGCTATCCCGTGGAGTGCCCATCTGCCGGACGTCCGTGCGGGACTCCAGGCGGCAATCTCTCAATATTCCCAGCCATCTGTCTCCTCCTTCTGCCTCCAAACAGCCAACCTATACCTAGCAAGAGAAAGCGAAACCTGAGCGGGCGGCTGGTCCGCTGTTTGGGAGGAATTCCGCTGGCAGGGACCCTCGAGACTAAGGGCTGTGGACACGTGGGGTTCCGGGAGGGGTCGATGCCGCCGAGTTGTAGCGTCACCGGGAGGCCGCCATCACCTCCCGCGAAGCCACGACATCCTGCACGGCGAGTCCAACCGACTTGAACACCGTCACTTGCGCGCTCTCGGCACGTCCGCCCCGCGGGCCCCCGACCACCACGTCGCACAGCTCGACCAGCCCGTCCGCCGACACCACCCCCGCCCGCACCGCCGCCATCACTTCCCCCGCCTCCGCCAGCGCCGCCTCGCGCTGATCCACCACCACGAGCGCCCCGCTCAGGATTGCCGGCTCGAACTCGCACATATCTGCTCTGAACGAGCCCACCGCATTGACATGCATCCCAGGCCGCACGTGCCGCGCGAGCAGCAGCGGCTCCGTGGCCGGGGTCGCGAGACACACGATGTCGGCACCGTCCACGGCCGCTTCCACCGACGCCGCCACCGTGATCTCGTTTGGGACACGCTCGACGCCCCGCATCTCCGCCGCGAACCGGGACGCCCGCGCGGACGTGCGGGACCACACGCGCGCCCCCTCGATCTTCCGCACGCAGCACACCGCGTCCAACTGCGTGCGCGCCTGCGTGCCCGCACCAATGATCGCCACCCGCGTCGCGTCCTCACGCGCCAACAGCTCGGTCGCGAGCCCGCTTACCGCCCCCGTGCGAATGGCGGTGAGCGCCTCCGCGTCGAACCACACCGGCTCAGCGGTCTCGGGATCGAACAGCACCATCACCGCGTGCACCCGCGGCAGGCCCCGGGCCGGAGGGTCACGCAACACCGTGACGAGCTTCGTGCCGTACCAGCGCCCCGCCCGTGCACTCATGACGAGCAACGTTCCCGGCGGCGCATCGAGCGGAATCGCCGAACGCAGCGGCATCTCCACCTGCCCGGCGGCGAGCAGGGCAAAGGCCTCGCGCATGGCCTCGATGGCCGTACTCATCGGGAGCGCGCGGCGCACCTCGTCGTCGGTGATGTAACGGTACGGGAACATCGGCCTGGCCCGGGCGGCGTACGCGGGTAACATTCCCCGCGACCTCGACCCCCGCAATCCGATGCAGGAAACCGCCGCCGTCACCATCACCACCCAGGGCCCCGCCGTGGCCGCCTTCGTGGGTTATCTCGTGGTGGTGCTGGCGATCGGCGTCTATGCCGCCCGGTTCTCATCCGCGGGCGTGAGCGAGTTCTTCGTCGGCGGGCGCAAGATGCACCGCTTCGTGGTCGCCCTCTCGGCGGTGGTGTCGGGCCGGAGCGCGTGGCTGCTGCTCGCGGTGAGCGGCATGGCCTACACCCGCGGCGCGAGCGCCGTCTGGGCCATCGCGGGCTATACGGCGGTCGAGCTGTTCCTCTTCCTTTATTATGCGCCTCGGCTGCGCCGCTTCAGCGAACGGTACGACTGCGTCACCGTGCCGGACTTCTTCGACGCCCGCCTGGGCGGCGGCTCCCCCGCGCTCCGGCTCGTGCTCGCCACGATCATCCTGGTCTTCATGGTGGGCTACGTCGCCGCCCAATTCGTGGGCGGCGGCAAAGCGTTCGCCGGGAGCTTCGGTCTGAGCCCCACCACCGGCATCCTGCTCACCGCCGGCATCGTGCTGGGCTACACCGTGCTGGGCGGGTTCCTGGCCGTGAGCCTCACCGACATGGTCCAGGCGCTCATCATGATCGCCGCCCTGGTGTTTCTCCCGGCCGCCGCGATTCTGGACCTGGGCGGCATCGGCGCGGCCTTCGAGCGGCTTCGCGTGATGGACGCCACGCTGGTGGACCCCACCGCCATCGCCGCCGGCGTCGCCATCGGATTCTTGGGGATAGGCCTCGGCTCACCCGGCAACCCG
>Ga0224512_10002014_pt1 | contig 18962 bp, 22 predicted proteins | sample SF_May12_sed_USG_4_FD_169103 | JGI IMG/M metagenome (GOLD analysis project Ga0224512, IMG submission 169103) | Sediment microbial communities from San Francisco Bay, California, United States - SF_May12_sed_USGS_13 | ecosystem: Environmental > Aquatic > Marine > Sediment | place: USA... | reverse complement strand
TTTTCGAGAAAACATACACGCATAAAAAAGCCGCAACCCGTGGGTTGCGGCAGTGTTCTGCTCAGGATCTGTAGCGCCTAGGGGCGGGAACCCACCTCTTTGTGCGCTATGTCGACCAGCTTCATGGCCAAATCCCGGTATTCCTGGCGATAGTGCTCCAGCGGATGACCTTTCTCGGCGGCAAAATAGTCTTCCATCTCTACACCATGCTTATGTTCATAGTCCATGAACATTTTCTGCATTTCCATCATTTTCTTGATCAGTTCCTGTCTTTCACTCATGACCTTTATCTCCAGGATACGTGGCTGTTCACAATAAATTCTTTAATTGACGCAGAATATAACCCCTGGGATATGCAGAGAATATATCCCGATTGGGTGGCCGATCGGCTCAATAACCACCCTTGCGGCGGCTTTCCGGCAATCCGCCAATGCGGCCCGCCTGCTTGCTGGGGTTACCCGGGAACAGGTCGAACATCATCTTGGAGGTCACCTTCTTGCCCCATTTGTCGCCCATGTCCTTGAGCATGCTACGGTTATTCGGCTGGTTAGCGTTGTTGTTGATGTATTCGTCGCGCAGGTAGTTGATGACATCCCAGTGATCCTGGGTCAGTTCAATACCCTCATCCGCGGCAATGACTTCGGCAATCTTTTCATTCCAGTCATCCAGATTGGTAAGGAATCCGGTTTCAGTTAACTCGATGCTCACACCGTCGACTTCTAACGACATTGTTGTCCTCCTTAAATAGTGACTCAATAGTGACTGAATCCAAGCGCTGGAGTGCCCGCAACCTGGAAAAATTGGACAAATTCTGCCGCCGGCGGCTAAAAAAGCAACCCCCCGGTGGGGATAATTCATTGCTGGCCGTCTTCTTCCTTCACCGGCTTGATGCCCTTGTGGGGGACAAACAGGCCGCAACCAATCTTGCGGCCCGCACCCAGACCGACCTGTTGCAGCCGCACCGAGGCCTCTGGCTCCAGGTCGGCGACCATCAGGCTGCGGGTAAACACCGGGCCATCCGGGAATGTCAGCGTATGGGTGATACCGCACAACATCTTGCGGCAGGCGATTCCCAGCGCCTCGAGTTCGCGTACGGCCTGCTGCATGAATTCCTCTTCGTCGACCTCCTCCCGGGTAATCACATAGCGTGAAAACAGGGTCGGCAGGGTGGTAAACAGGTGCACATCGGACTTGCCGAACTCGAGCGAGTAACCGTTGATGTCCAGTGTCTGGCCGGTTAGTTTGCGCGCGTCATCCAGCCGGTGCCTGGGAAGGCGCAGGCGCAGGCGCGCGCGCCGCGACAGGTGCAGCAGTTGATCGGTGCTATCTTCCGGCCGGTACCAGCCGTTGCCGGAGGCCGCCCCATGGATGAGGTGGATGCCGGCATATTCCTCCTGTTCCAGCCAAGGCAATGCCGCCTGCAGCTCGACAGACAGGTCGTGCGCATGATCGATCGGCAGCACCGGACACTTGATCGCGAACGCCAGGTCCACGACATCATCCGGAACCACGTAGTCCCCGGTGTTACTCTCTTCACTCCAAAACATAACCATTCACCCTGTCTGGCTCAGCCTCGCTGCGCCGATGAAAATGCCGCCTCCAGGCGGTCTTCCCAGTCTTCCGGCGTATCCGGAAATGGCGGACGCACATCCATGCGAAAGAACATCTCGCCGGCACGGGCGCGCTCCTTGATGGCCACCGTCAGACCCTCGAAGGACTCGAGGTCATGACCTTGCAGTAATACTTCACTCAACCAGAGCATGTCACACTCCTGACCAGACGTTATTCAGTTCAGTGCCGTGTATCCGGTCATGATAACGGGCACGGTATAACAGGCGCTGCTGACCCGGTTCCGGGGCATCGGTAAATGCCTCGCGCCGGTGTAATACATTATTGCAGATTACACCCTGCCCGGCCTGCATGTGATGCCTGAAAATATAGGCCGAATCACTGGCAAGAAGTTCAGCCAGAAACCCCGCCGCCAGGCGTGTATTTCTATCGTCCTTCCAGACAATGCTGCGGGTACGCGCGGTGTAGCGCATATGCAAGGTCCCGGTCAGCGGCTGCACTGAAAATACCGGTCCGCTCTGTACCGGGCGCAACTCCGCCCCGTCCTCGACATTGGCCGGGATGGTCATCGCATCGGGCTGCATCAACGCCCTGATGTAATCCGGATTTTCATCGCGCATCAGCAAATAGGCGATCTCGTGGTCAAGGTAGCTATTGTCCCCGCCCGCTACTGCATCCGCCACACAGTGCATGACGATAGCGCGCACCTGCTCATCCGGGCTGTTGTAGTATCCATCGGTATGCCAGTTCAGTGGACGGTTGGTATACGGTATATAGTGAGTTTTACCTGCCTCCGGGACCACCCTGAGCGCGGTGATACTGTCCTCGTCTGCACGCAGGTTGTTGTCCAGTCGTTCCAGTCCGAACTGGCGGCCCAGGGCCCGGACCAGCTGCTTGCCAGGCTCGCTGCCCGTTGCCAACTGATATAGGGCCATGTTGGCCCGTTTACAACGCTCCAGCAGGGCTTTTTTCTCAGAGCGGTCGAGCGCATGGGGATGGTTGATCGGCACGATCAGCTGCTCGACCGTCTCCGGATAGACCCCGAGCTTCCACTCGCGCCAGCCCTCATAGGTCGAGCGGGAGGCCAAATCAAAGGGGCTTGCGCTAGCGCCCTGCAGTGGTGACTCACTCATGGATTCTGACATCGACCGGATGGCCATTCCTTAATGCGGCGTTTAAATTTCACTATTACAAAATATTGTAATCTACTGGATCATTCGAAGTGGTGTTTCAGCACTCATGCAGAGATGAGATAGATTCTCATCTTGACCCTTAACCGGGCCACGCGGACAGATCGTCCATCCTCAAAATGTAGTTAAGTGCGCGTTAATATAAGAAAAAATTCTACACAGATTAATTGCAACCACAAAGACAACTAACTACTGGAAAATAAATAAATTTTTTCCTATATCCCTTTCGGGATACAGCCCTATAGTCACGCCATCCCATGGGTAGGATATGTTCAGATTAATACCGCACCTAGAATGCGCGTATGATTCCGGTCGGCTGTCTGCGACCGGATAGTTAAGCTGCTGATTTACAGGATGCCTGTCAGGGAATGCAGGCACCGTTCGCGCGAGTAACGTGATCAATCAATGGTGCATGAAATAAACAACTTAGGAGACCACCATGGCTAAAGATATCCATCCCACACCGATGCTAGATGACCTGGAAAACGGTCCGTGGCCGAGTTTCATTTCGGGCATCAAACGTCTGCGCGACAAGCATCCGGAAAAACGTATCAACGAGGTGGCCAACAGCTTGCTGGGGCAGCTGGAGCATTCCTATGAAACCCGCAAGGGCTATTGGAAAGGCGGCACCGTCAGTGTGTACGGCTATGGCGGCGGGATCATCCCGCGCTTCTCCGAGGTCGGCGACGCCTTCCCCGAGTCCAGGGAATTCCACACCCTGCGGGTGCAGCCGCCGGCGGGTAACTTCTACACCACCGACATGCTGCGCCAACTCGGCGACAGCTGGGAAAAGCACGGCTCCGGCCTGGTGACCTTCCACGGTCAGACCGGCAACATCATGTTCATCGGTGCCAGCACCACGGCCACCCAGCACTTCTTTGACGAGATCAACGAGTATGGCTGGGACCTCGGCGGCGCCGGCCCCTGCGTGCGCACCGCCATGTCCTGCGTCGGCGGCGCCCGCTGTGAAATGTCCAACTGCAACGAGCAGGGCACCCACCGTCACCTGGTGAACAACTTCACCGACGACGTCCACCGCCCGGCCCTGCCCTACAAGTTCAAGTTCAAGGTCTCCGGTTGCCCGAACGATTGCCAGAACGCCATCGAACGTTCCGACTTCGCAGTCATCGGCACCTGGCGTGACGACATGAAGGTCAATCAGAAAGAGTTCAAGAACTACATCCAGAAGAAGGGCCGCCAGTACATCATCGACAACGTCATCACGCGTTGCCCGACCCAGGCCATTTCACTGGACGACAACGACAATTTTGTCGTCGACAATCACAACTGCGTACGCTGCATGCACTGCCTGAACGTGATGCCGAAGGCACTGCACCCCGGCGATGACAAGGGCGTCACCATCCTGATCGGCGGCAAGCGCACCCTGAAGATCGGTGATCTGATGGGCACGGTCGTGGTGCCGTTCAAAAAGCTCGAGACCGAGGAGGACTACGAGTCCCTGGTCGAGATGGCCGAAGAGATCATCGATTTCTGGGCCGAGAACGGCCTGGAACACGAGCGTTGCGGTGAAATGATCGAGCGCATCGGTCTGGTGAACTTCCTTGAAGGCATCGGTGTGGATGTCGATCCGAACATGGTCAAGCACCCGCGCCAGTCCTCCTATGTCCGCATGGATGGCTGGGATGAAGAGGCCGAGAAGTGGTTCGCGCGCAAGCGCGAGGAGAAGCAGGCCGCTTCTGCCTGATCACACGGTAGGTTTTCAGACACTCCCGGCGCACGGCGCCGGAAGTGCTCAATAAATTCAGTTTTTTCAGGAGAGTCACATGGCACAAGAAATGCGTTCGCCGATTGAATCCGGATGCCCTGACGCGTTCCAGTACATGCATCCCGTGATGCGCAGGAATTATGGCCAATGGGCCTACCACGAGGACCCGCAGCCCGGCGTCCTGGTGCACGTAGCCAACAGCGGCGAAAAGATCTGGACCGTCCGCGCCGGTACCCAGCGAATCCTTGACCTGTACACACTGCGCAAACTGTGTGATATCGGTGATGAATACGGTGACGGTTTCATCCACTTCACCATTCGCAGCAACATCGAATACCAGGTTGCCGATGAAGCCAAGGTTCAGCCGCTGATCGACAAGTTGCTCAAGGAAGGCTTCATTGTCGGTGGTACCCGCAACTCGGTGACAATGATTTCCCATACCCAGGGCTGGCTGCACTGCGACATCCCGGGTACTGACGCCTCCGGCGTTGTGAAGTCCATGATGGACGAGCTGATCCACGAGTTCACCAGCTGGGAGATGCCCAACCGTGTGCACATGACCACCTCCTGCTGCCAGATCAACTGCGGTGGCCAGGGCGACATCGCCATCAACGTCCAGCACACCAAGCCGCCGAAGATAAACCACGACCTGGTGTCCAACGTCTGCGAACGGCCCTCGGTCGTGGCACGCTGCCCGGTCGCAGCGATTCGCCCTGCACTGGTGAACGGCAAGCCTTCCCTGGAAGTCGACGAGAAGAAGTGCATCTGCTGCGGCGCCTGCTACCCGCCGTGCCCGCCGATGCAGATCAACGACGCCGAGCATTCCAAGCTGGCCATCTGGGTCGGCGGTAACCATTCCAACGCGCGTGGCGTACCGACATTCCAGAAGCTGGTGGCCTCCGGCATCCCCAACAACCCGCCGCGCTGGCCCGAAGCCACCGCCGTGGTCAAGAAGATACTCAAGGCCTACAAGGAAAACGCCAAGGACTGGGAACGCATGAATGACTGGATAGAACGCATCGGCTGGCCGCGTTTTTTCGAGGTAACCGGTCTGCCGTTCACCAAGTACCACATCGACAACTGGCGGGGTGCACGTAACAGCCTGAATGCGTCTACCCACATTCGTTTCTAGGGGATCAGATACATGAAGTTTACGATTCAGGTCAATGAAGGGCCGTATCAGCATCAGGCTTCTGATTCGGCTTACCACTTCACCAAGGCGGCACTGGAAAAAGGCCACAAGATCTATCGTGTCTTTTTCTACCACGATGGCGTCAACAACGGCACCCGCCTGACTACGCCGCCCCAGGACGACCGCAACATCGTCAACCGCTGGAGTGAACTGGGCAAGGAATATGATCTCGATATGGTGCTGTGTGTTGCCGCTGCTCAGCGACGCGGCATCGTCGATGACGGTGAAGCCCAGCGCAACGGCAAAGATGCTACCAACATAGCACCGGGTTTTCGTATCTCGGGCCTCGGGCAGTTAATCGAGGGTGGAGTTCAAAGTGACCGTCTGATTGTGTTCGGCGACTGACCGGGAGAGTCTGGATGCCTGAAGAATCCAAGAAGTTTATGTACATCAACCGCAAGGCGCCCTATGGGACCATCTATGCATGGGAATCCCTGGAAGTCGTGCTGATTGGTGCCGCTTTTGAGCAGGACGTCAGCCTGGCGTTTATGGATGATGGTGTATACCAGTTGACCAAGGGACAGGACACCACGGGAATCGGGATGAAAAACTTTTCACCCACCTATTCGGCACTGGGTGACTATGAAGTAACCAAGATTTACGTGGATAAGGAATCCCTTGAGGAACGCGGCCTGAGTCTCGATGACCTGCAGCACCTGGTCTGGGAAGATGAAGATGAAGACTGGGCCGAAAAAGATTCCATCCGCCTGGTGAGCCGCACCGAAATGGCAGATATTCTTGCCGGGCAAGACATACTGTTCAACTTTTAGGAAGGAGACCAATCAACATGACAATGCTTCATTTGGTAAACAAGTCTCCTTTTGATGGCTCAAGCCTGAACACAGCCACATCCATCATGAAACCTGATGATGCTCTGCTGTTGATCGAAGACGGTGTCTACGGCGCGATAAAAAACAACACGTCTGCCGCAAAACTGGAAGGCAAAAACGTTTCCGTACTCGGCCCGGATCTAGCCGCACGCGGCCTTTCGGAAGACAAGCTGGTTGATGGTGTAAAGATCGTCGATTATGCCGGTTTCGTAGACATGGTCGAGAGTAACGACAAGGTGCAGTCCTGGCTGTAACCCTAACCACTTTTAATCTGTTAATAGGAGATTCACTCATGGGCAGTATTGAAGCAAACGGCAAGTCATATGAAACTGACGAGGAAGGTTACCTGGCCGATCTGAATTCGTGGGATAAGGATGTCGCTGAAGTCATGGCAAATATTGACGATTGCGAGCTCACCGACAACCACTGGGAAGTGATCAATTTCCTGCGTGAGTATTACGAGGAGTACCAGATCGCCCCTGCGGTTCGGGTTCTGACCAAGGCAATTGGCAAGAAGCTCGGCAAGGACAAGGGCAACAGCAAGTACCTGTATGAACTGTTCCCTTATGGCCCGGCCAAGCAGGCCTGCAAGTACGCCGGCCTGCCTAAGCCTACCGGTTGCGTTTAATCAGACACTCGGTGGTTGCGGGGGTTGATCCTCTGTAACCACCCTGGTTTCCTCAAACCACAACCGTAAGGGAGTTCAGAAACATGCCGTTTCTGACTGTTGTTTATGCGCTGCTGTTCTATTTAGCTACGGCCCTGCTCGTCGGCGGCCTGGCCTACAAGATACGTCAGTACGCTAAAACACCTGCACCGCTGAAGATACCGACCACACCTGCGCCGGTAACGCGCTCCGGCGTCGTGTTGCGCATGTTCAGGGAACTGGCGTTTTTCGAGAGCCTGTTCAAGTCCAACAAGTGGATCTGGGTCTTTGGCTATCTGTTTCACTTCGGCATGCTCCTTGTGCTGGCGCGGCACCTGCGCTATTTCACCAATCCGGTATGGACCTGGGTGGACCTGATTCAGCCATTTGGCCTGTATGCCGCGTTCGCCATGGCAGCCGGCCTGGCCGGCCTGTGGGCACGCCGCTTCCTGGTTGACCGGGTGCGCTACATTTCCGCCCTGTCGGACCACCTGATGCTGGCTCTGCTGCTTGGCATCGCGTTGACCGGTTTGGCGATGGACTACCTGACGCACACCGATATCGTGGCACTGAAGGCCTTCTTTCTGGGTCTGATGTATTTTAACTGGCAACCCATCCCCGAGGACCCGGTGTTGCTGCTCCATCTCGCGCTGGTGGCCACGCTGATGATCATTTTCCCGATCAGCAAGCTGCTGCATGCCCCCGGCATTTTCTTCAGCCCGACCCGCAACCAGGTTGACAACCCGCGTGAACAGCGCCATCTCGCTGCGTGGGCCGCCAAGCTGGAAAACAGATAGCCGAGTGGATGACAGGACCAGGAGCTGAACGTGGCTGATTTCGAAACACCTGAACTTAAAGAATACCCCGTCATTCCGCACCTCCAGGAAGGTGTGATGGCACACAGCAAGCCGTTCGTCGCCAAGGAAGAGTTCCAGGAATCGCTCGGCTTTCCGGGTGAACTGGTCGATAACTGGGAGCAGGTCGCCCTGGACAAGATGCAGGAGCTGACCGGCAAGTACCGGGGTTTCCAGGTGTTCCTCGATTCCTGCGTCAAGTGCGGCGCCTGCACGGACAAGTGCCACTACTACCTGGGCACAAGCGACCCGAAAAACATGCCGGTCGCGCGCCAGGACCTGCTCCGCAAGGTCTACCGCCGCAACTTCACCTTTGCCGGCAAATACTTTCCCAAGCTGGTCGGCGCCGTCGACCTGACCAAGGAAGTCCTGGACGACTGGTACAGCTATTTCCACCAGTGCTCGCAGTGCCGACGCTGCTCGGTCTACTGCCCCTATGGAATCGATACCGCCGAGATCTCCATGGCCGCACGCGAAATCATGGACTGCGTGGGTGTCGGGCAGAAGTACTGCAACGAGATCATCGGCAAGGTCTACAAGATCGGCAACAATCTCGGCCTGCCCCAGCCGGCACTGGTAGACACCCTGGAAGGCCTGGAGGAAGAGGTCGAGGAGGATATCGGCGTCAAGGTGCGCTTTCCGGTCGACGAGAAAGGCGCCGAAATACTGGTCGTCACCCCGTCGGCGGATTTCTTCGCCGAACCCCATGTCGATGGCCTGATTGGCTACGCCAAGGTATTCCACGAGGCCGGTATCAGCTGGACCCTGAGCTCGTATGCCAGTGAGGCGGCCAACTTCGGCATGTTCATCGGCAGCTACGAAAACATGCGCAAGGTCTCCCTGCGCATCCGCGAAGCCGCCCTCGACCTGGGTGTCAAACGCATTGTCATGGGCGAATGCGGGCATGCCTGGCGCGTGGCCTACAGCTTCCTCAACACCCTGGCCGGCCCATTCGACTTCCTCGACCCGAATTACCCGGTGCCGCAGCACATCCTTGAGTTCACCCATGACCTCATCCAGCGCGGCGCCCTGACGATGGACAAGTCGGCCAACGACGACATGGTCCTGACCTACCACGATTCCTGCAACGTGGCCCGTGCCTCGCGCATGGGATCCAAACCCGGCGGTCAGTTCACCATCCCCCGCGATGTCATCAGGGCATCCTGTAACCACTTTTATGATATGCCTCAAGATACGATCCACGAGGCCACGTATTGTTGTGGTGGTGGCGGCGGACTGCTGACCGACGACCTGATGGAACTGCGCGTCAAGGGCGCCCTGCCGCGCATGGAGGCGCTCAAGCAGGTTGTTGAAGAGCATGGCGTCACGCACATGGCCGCGATCTGTGCGATCTGCAAGAGCCAGTTTTCAAAGGTTTTACCCTATTACGGCTTTACCATGGACAGTATTGTGAGTGTTCATCAACTGGTGAGTAACGCAATCGTCGTTGGGAGCAAACAATAATTTTTAATTGAATCCGGTTTGGGTGAGCAACCCAATCAGATGACAGGAGAACAGGCATGGCTACTTCTCGAGACGACATGGAAAAGAAGGATCTGACGTTTCGCCGCTACCAAGAGGGTGACTACACATGGAAGCGTCAAGTGGAAAACATCTTTGAAGGCGACCATTCGCACAAGTGCCCGACCTATGTACATCGTACACCCCCCTGCCAGGGCAGCTGCCCCTCGGGAGAGGACATCCGCGGCTGGCTGCAGATCGTGCGCGGCATCGAGAAGCCCACGGGTGACATGAGCATGGAGGAGTACGCCTTCCGCCGCTCCACCGACGCCAATCCCTTCCCGGCCATGATGGGCCGTGTCTGCCCGGCCCCCTGCGAAGACGGCTGCAACCGCAACGCGGTTGACGACTTTGTCGGCATTAATGCCGTGGAGCAGTTCATCGGGGACTCCGCCTATGAAAAGAAATTCACCTTCGAGGCGCCGGAACAACTGAGCGGCAGGAAGGTGGCCATCATTGGTGCCGGCCCCGCCGGCATGGCGGCCGCCTACCACCTGCGCCGCCTGGGTCATGCCAGCACCATTTTCGATGACCATGACGAACTTGGCGGCATGATGCGCTATGGCATCCCGGGTTACCGTACCCCGCGCGACGTCCTGAACCACGAGTGTCAGCGCATCCTGGACCTGGGAGGCATCGACACCCGCCTGGGCGTACGCGTCGGCAGGGATGTCGCTATCGAGGAGCTGGAAAAGGATTACGACGCCATTCTCTGGGCCCTGGGCTGCAAGTCCGGCCGCAAGCTGCCGGTGCCCAACAGTGATGCACCGAACTGCGTTTCCGGCGTGGCCTTCCTGGAGGCCTTCAACAAGGGCACCCTGCAGGTTACCGCGGACAGGGTCGTGTGTGTCGGTGGTGGTGATACCTCTATCGACGTGGTCTCCGTTGCGCGTCGTCTGGGCAAGGTCGAGCACCTTGACAAGGAAGTGCGCCCGGAACAGGTCATCGGCGGCTACGTCGCCCACGACTCCGCCTTCGCCGCCGCCCGTGAGGGCGCCGAAGTGACCCTGACCTCCCTGTTTCAGCGCGAGGAAATGACCGCGACAGAGCACGAGGTAGAGGATGCCCTGCGCGAGGGTGTCACCATCCTGAACGGTGTAATGCCGCTCGAGGTCGTTCTCAATGACGAGGGCATGGCCAAGGCACTGAAGATGGCCAAGTGCGCAATGGTCGATGGCCGTCCGAATCCCGTCGAGGGTACCGAGTTCGAGGTGGAATGCGACCTGGTCGTATCCGCCATCGGCCAGGGCGGCGACCTCTCCGCAGGCCTCGAATCACTCGACAACGGCCGCGGCCTGATCGACTCCGATGCCTTCTACCAGGTGCCGGGACGCGAAGGCCACTTCGTCGCCGGTGACATCATCCGGCCCCACCTGCTGACCACGGCGATCGGTCAGGCCTCGATTGCGGCCGAAAGCATCGATCACTTCCTCAAACAGGAATCTCAGAAAAAGCGGCCCAAGGTGGACGTGCACCACTTCGAACTGCTGCAGAAGCTGCACGAGGCCAACCTGGAACCGGAAGAGTTCAACGCCGACGATCCAAACGAGGCGCGCGGCACCGGCACCGGCAACTGGGCCGTACACAACTACGAGGACCGTGCCGAGGCCGAGATCATTTCATCGGATCGCCTGTTCCTGGGTCACTTCCCGTTTGTACCGCGCAACAAGCGCTCATCCTATGGCCCCTCGGCCGACGAAGTCCTCGGTCATTTTGCGGAACGCGGTATCGGGCTGAACTCGGAACAGGCGGCCAACGAGGCCGAGCGCTGCATGAGCTGCGGCATGTGCTTCGAATGCGACAACTGTGTGATCTACTGCCCGCAGGATGCGATCTTCCGCGTCAAGAAGGACCAGGCCACGACCGGGCGTTACGTGGACACGGACTACGACAAGTGTGTCGGCTGCCATATCTGTGCCGATGTTTGCCCGACCGGCTACATCGACATGGCCCTGGGTGATCACTAAGACGGTTATCAAATGCAAAACCTGATGCAAACAAGCCTGCGTATTCTGCTGGCCCTGAGCGTGGTAGCGGGACTGCCCGCTGCCGCCTGGGCCGGTGATGATTCACTGCTGCCTGTTGTCCCGCAAGCACAGGACCGCTACAGCAAGACACAGGGCTGTGTGGAACCCACCACGGAAATGCGCAAGAACCACATGGAATACATCCTGCACCAGCGTGACGAGACCATGCACAGGGGTATCCGCACCAGGCAGTACAGCCTGGAACAGTGCATCAACTGCCATGTGAGCGATGCCCCGGATGCCCCGCGCGTCAGCAGCGATGAGCACTTCTGCAACAGCTGTCATAGCTACGCGGCTGTCAGTATCGACTGTTTTCAGTGTCATGCAGACCGCCCGGTCAAGACACCCAATCCTCACGCGTTGTCCGGACATGCGAAATCCGCTAACCAAGCTGCTGTGTTGCCTGCCGAGCCGCACCAGGCCCTGGCAACCGAGGTCATCAGCAATGACTGATAACGCGAATATCGATACCTACCGGCGGCGTTTTCTCGGCAACACGGCAACCGCGATCGCCGGTCTCAGTGTCGCGCCCGGCGTATTCCTTCACGAGGTCGCACAGGCGCGCCCTGCCGATGAGGCGGTCACCAGCGATGTCCGCTGGGGTATGCTGATCGACACCAACAAATGCGCCAACGGCTGCACTGACTGCGTCACCTCCTGCAACGACGAGCACGGCCTCACCGGCCACGGCCGTCCCGAGACCGATGCCCAGTGGATCCGCAAGGTCGATCTGCGTGACAAGCAGACCGGCCATACCCAGTCGCTACCCCTGCTCTGCCAGCACTGCGAGCACCCGCCCTGCGTGGACGTCTGCCCCACGGGCGCCTCGTTCAAGCGTGCTGACGGCATCGTACTGGTCGACAAGCATATCTGTATCGGCTGCCGTTACTGCATGATGGCCTGCCCCTACAAGGCGCGCTCCTTTATCCATGAGGCACTGCAGGACCAGCTGCCCCATGCACCGCGCGGCAAGGGCACGGTCGAATCCTGCACCTTCTGCGTGCACCGTGTGGACGAGGGTCGCACACCGGCCTGTGTCGAGGCCTGCACGGCCGAGAACCACAATGCCATGGTCTTCGGGGATATCAACGACCCCGACAGCAAGATCGCGATGCAGCTCAAGCAGCACAGCAGCCGCCAGATTCGCGCTGACCTCAACCTCAATACCGGCGTTCGTTACCGGGGGATTTGATGAAACTCCAGATTGATTTCAGGGAAATTGAAGGAGGCATGCGATTTTACTCGCTGCTTGGCTTCATTGGTCTGTTTGTACTGGCCGGCCTGGGCGCGGCCTACTTCATGGAGCACAACGGCCACCATGTGACCGGCATGACCAACCAGATAGTCTGGGGCACGCCGCATGTATTCGCCGTATTCCTGATCGTTGCCGCCTCCGGCGCCCTGAACGTGGCCTCGATCAGCTCCGTGTTCGGCAAGACGCCCTATAAACCCCTGGCCCGCCTGTCCGGACTACTGGCCATTGCCCTGCTCGTGGGTGGCCTTGCGATACTGGTACTCGACCTGGGTCGACCCGACCGGTTGATCGTCGCGATGACCTATTACAACTTCAAGTCCATCTTTGCCTGGAACATCATCCTGTATATCGGCTTCATGGCGGTGGTCGCCGTGTCCCTGTGGATGATGATGGAGCGCAAGATGAATGCCTTCACCAGGCTGGCCGGCTTCACCGCCTTCATCTGGCGCCTGATTCTCACCACCGGTACCGGCTCTATCTTCGGCTTTCTGGTTGCCCGCCAGGCCTATGATGCGGCCCTGATGGCACCGATGTTCATTATTATGTCGTTTTCCTTCGGCCTGGCCATCTTTATCCTGGTGCTGATGGCGGCCTACAAGTGGTCCGACCGCCCGCTCGGGGACCTGATCATTAATCGACTCAAGAACCTGCTGGGCGTCTTTATCGCAGCGGTCCTGTACTTCGTCATGGTGTATCACCTGACCAACCTTTACATGACCGAACACCACGGCGTGGAGCGTTTCATCCTGCTGGACGGCGGGGTCTATACCAACCTGTTCTGGTTCGTCCAGATCCTGCTCGGCAGCCTGGTGCCACTGGCCCTGCTCTACCACCCGACGACCGGAAAATCCCGTGGCTGGATCGGTCTCGCTTCCCTGCTGGTGATCATCGGCGGCCTGGCCCAGATGTATATCATTATCATCGGCGGGCAGGCCTACCCGCTGGAACTGTTCCCCGGCATGGAGGTCACCAGTTCGTTCTTTGACGGCGGCATCAATGCCTATGCACCGAGCCTGCCGGAGATCGTCCTGGGTATCAGTGGCATCGCCATGGCACTGGCAGCCGTGGTAGTCGGTATCCGGGTTTTGCGCTTCCTGCCACTGAGCCTGGCGGATGAACTGGTCGACCCGCACCACCACGCGGCAGGAACCGCCAAGGCTGCGGCATAACACAAATACCAGATCCTTCTACCGCAGAGACGCAGAGAACGCAGAGAAAGTCTTTTCAATCAGGCCTGTTTTTCTACCGGCTACCGCGATTCATCGGGCATGTATAAGGTTTTCTCTGCGTCCTCCGCGCCTCTGCGGTGAACATAATCAGCATCAACCGGCAACCTGACCATGTCCCGTCTGCTGATTTCCGCCGCCCATAAATCCTCCGGGAAGACCACCATTACCCTGGGTCTGTGCGCGGCAATGGCGCAGCGTGGCCTGGCGGTCCAGCCGTTCAAGAAGGGCCCGGACTATATCGACCCGATGTGGCTCGGGCAGGCCGCCGGCAGGCCCTGCCACAACCTTGATTTCTACTGCATGTCGCAGGACGAGATACGCTCCACGCTCGGCCACTACTCGGCCGACGCGGATATCGCGTTGATCGAAGGCAACAAGGGCCTGTATGACGGGCTAGACCTGGATGGCAGCAACAGCAACGCGGCCCTCGCCACGCTGACAAACACACCGGTCGTCCTGGTACTCGACGCCCGCGGGATGACGCGCGGTATTGCCCCCCTCATCCTGGGCTACCAGGCATTCGAGCCGGACATACAGATTGCCGGTGTCATCCTCAACCAGCTGGGCGGCAGCCGCCACGAGGCCAAGCTGCGCCGCGTCATCGAGCACTATACCGACGTCACGGTACTCGGCGGGGTACACCGGAACCCGGAACTGGAGATTGTCGAGCGCCACCTGGGGCTGATTCCCAGCAACGAGGAGGACGCCTCGACAGCCCGCATCAACCGGATCAGGGACGGCATCAGGGACCAGGTCGATATTGAGCGCCTGCTCGAGGTCGCGGGCCGCGGACCGCTCGCCTACGAACCACTGCAGTTCGAGCCGCCAGCGACTGACCGGGTCAGGATCGGGATTGCCAGGGACGCCGCCTTCGGCTTTTATTACCCGGATGACCTCAAGGCGCTCGAGCAGGCCGGTGCCGAACTGGTCAGCATCAATACCCTCGAGGACAGGCAGTTGCCGGTACTCGACGGTCTGTTTATCGGGGGCGGCTTCCCGGAGACCCGGATGGAAGCACTGGAGGCCAATACAGCGCTCCGGGAGCAGATTCGCCAGGCCATCGAGACCGGATTGCCGGCCTATGCCGAGTGCGGCGGCCTGATGTACCTGTCCCGCAGTATCAGCTGGCGGGGCAAGCGTTGCGAGATGGTGGGTGTGATCCCCGCTGATGTCGTGATGCATGACCGGCCACAGGGACGGGGCTATGTGCGCCTGCGGGAGCTGGCCCAGCTGCCGTGGCCCCGGGAGGCGGCACAGGACGAATTTGCCGCCCATGAATTTCATTATTCCAGCCTGGAAAATCTTGAAGGACCGATGGTCTATGCCTATGAAGTCATGCGGGGTAGCGGCATCGATGGTAAACATGACGGCATTGTCATCAACAACCTGCTGGCCACCTACAGCCACATGCGCGATACCCGGCAGCACCGCTGGGCACGCCGTTTTACCGACTTTGTCAGAAAGCACCGGCACTGAGACAAGGCCGTCACTTCAGCCTTATAATGTGAAAATAGATACCGAGGAATCAGCATGATCACAATCACACCCGCCGCTGCAGAGCAGATTCGCGTGTCCGCCAAGCAGGGCCAGATGGACGACCTTGCCATGCGCATTGCCGCCACGCAGAATCCCGATGGCAGCATCCGCTACGGCATGGGTTTCGACGACAACCAGATGGACGGCGACATCCTCATAAAATCGGAAGGAATCGATGTCGTGGTATCCGCGTCAAGCATGCTTCTGGTCCAGGGGATGACCCTGGATTTTGTCGAGCTCGAGCCCGGCTCATACCAGTTCATCTTCCTGAACCCGAACGATCCGAACTTCAATGCCCCTAATGAGGTCTGAGACCGCCCGGCCGGACTGATACGAATACACCAGGGCTGCATAACAAGATACTATTGACAGGTCGATCCCCTCTGGCCAGCTGATGCCTCGTAGCGCGATACACAGTTCACCACTCGTGGAACCCGGCAGGCTGACACTGCGTGGCCGGCTGCTGGTCCGGTTGTCCGGGCTACTGCTGGTCCTGGTACTGCTCTGCCTGGTTGCACTGGCAGGTCCCGCTGCAGCCCTCTCCGGCAGCAACCGGACAATCATCACCGGCCTGCTGTTTGCCGCGGGCTGCGGGCTGGTATTTTCCATCCTGTCCCTGGTCCAGAACCACCTACTGGACCTGCTGGGCCACATCAGGACCTGGGCCCGGAACCTGCGGGAAGGCCGCTACTCCGACCCGATCCCTACCCCCGTCGACAGTACCTGCGCCGGGTTGACGGATGACCTGAACCGCCTGGGCAGCCAGCTACGCACCCCGGCAGAACCCCGGACAGGCTCCTCCGGGACCAGGGAGCTCGAATCCGCCTCCCTGCAGATCCTGTATGAGGTGGTCTCCAGCATCAATACTGCGCATGGTCTGGACGACCTGCTGAACCGGTTCCTGTTTACCCTGAAACGCATCACAGAGGCACAGGCCGCCGTCATCTGGGTGGCCTCTCACCCGAACCGGGTGGAACTGGGCTCCAGCAGCGGCATCGACGAGTCATTGATTATGCCCCAACGCGCCGACGTCCGGCGCTGTCTGTATGAGCGTGCCATGACCGAGGGCAAGATCTGGATCGATAAAAACCTCGATAAATGCGAAAAGATCGCCGGCAGGCCGTTTTTCGAGCAGCAGGATATTGCGCTGGTCTCTATACCGATGCGCTACCGTGGAAATATCGTTGGTGTCATCAACCTGTTCCTTGGTAAGGACAGAATCGAGCACATAGAGTCGATGAAGCCGCTTCTGACCAGTGTCGGCCACCACCTGAGTATCGCGATCGAACGCTCGCGCAGCGACGAGGAAACGCACAAGCACCTGATCAGCGAGGAACGCACCCGTATCGCGCACGAGCTGCATGACTCACTGGCCCAGAGCCTGGCCAGCATTCGCTACCAGGTCCGGGTACTCGACGAGACCATGCACCAGGGTGATGAATCCACCACCTGGCAGCAGCTGGAAAGGATTGAAAACAGCCTGGATGAGGCCAATACCGAGTTGCGTGAACTGATCGCAAATTTCCGCGCACCGGTGTCCGGGCGTGGCTTGATCGGTGCGATCGAGCAGTTCGTCAGCCAGTTCAGAAATGAGACAGAAATAAAGACCTATCTGCAGAAGGAATGGGCCGTCGGCAAGCTGCCGGAGGATACCGAGATGCAGATCCTGCGGATTATCCAGGAGGCCCTCTGGAACATCCGCAAACACAGCCAGGCAAAGGCCGTGCGCATCATGCTGCGCCACTGCCCGGACAATAAATACCACATCCTGATCGAGGATGATGGTATCGGCTTCAGAAAAACGGCCCACGGGTCGCCCGGTGAACACGTGGGGCTGACCATCATGAGTGAACGCGCATCCCGTATCGGTGGTGAGCTGCGGGTCGAAAGTGAACCCGGTGAAGGCACGCGTGTGGTGCTCGAATTCACTGATCCCAAACTTCAAGGCGGCAAGGCATGAGCCTGAATGTCATTCTGATAGACGACCATACACTGTTCCGGGAAGGCCTCGAAGGACTGCTGAGCCGGCGCAATATCACTGTCCTGGCAGCGGTCGGGGACGGCCAGGAGGGACTGCGTCTGGCTGCAGAGCTAAATCCCGACGTCATTCTGCTCGACATGCGCATGCCGGATATGGACGGCATCGATGTACTTCGGCAGTTGCGCCAGAACGGCTTCAGCAATCCCATTACCATGCTGACGACCAGCAGCGACGAACGCGACCTGGTCGAATCCTTGCGCAGCGGCGCCCAGGGCTACCTGCTCAAGGACATGGAGCCGGACCAGCTGGTGCTCGCCCTGCGTGACATTGTCGATGGCAAGACCGTTGTAGCACCGGACCTGGCACCGGTACTGGCGCGCGTGGTCCAGGGCGATAGCATCGCAGCGGCCGAGGAAAGCCCCTTTACCAAGCTGACGCCGCGGGAAAACGAGATCCTCGCCCTGCTGGCCGAGGGACAGAGCAACAAGGTCATTGCGCGCAACCTCGGGATATCCGACGGGACAGTCAAGCTCCATGTGAAATCTATCCTCAGGAAACTGGGTGTGCACTCACGCGTCGAGGCCGCCGTCATCGCAGTCGAACAGGGGCTGCGCGCCAACCGCGGCAGCGACCATAGCGGTCTGGACTGATTCAAGCGGTGAGTAACGATGAAACGCTTTACCGATTTTGTCTCCGCAAGTCTGCAACACATCACTGAATATTTTCCCTGGGATATAGCTGAAAAACTCAACAGTTCCTCCCCGCCCCTGATCCTGGATGTGCGTGAACCCGCTGAATTCGATGCCATGCACATCAGGGATTCACTGAATGTGCCCCGCGGGATTCTCGAGTCGGCGTGCGAGTACGGTTATGAGGAAACCGTCAAGGAACTTGTGGAGGCACGTGAGCGCGAGATCGTTGTCGTCTGCCGCTCAGGCAATCGCAGTGTACTTGCCGCGTTCACTATGCAGCTGATGGGTTACCAGAATGTCGCTTCGATGAAGACCGGGCTGCGCGGCTGGAATGACTACGAGCTGCCGCTGGTCGACACGGCCGGGAAAATGGTGCCGGTGGAACAGGGTGACGACTTCTTTACCGCCCGGGTCAGACCCGACCAGCTCGAAACCGGCAAGTAACACGCTCGCGCTGACATTCAAACGTAGTGCTTGCGGTCGGCGCGGCGCCTGCCGGCCTGCTGCACGATGACGCCCGCCACCCGGTCCAGGTTCGGCATTTCGATGGTCTCGTGCCCTTCCTGCAAGGTCCGCAGAAAATACACACCATCACCAAACACCAGCTGCCGGAAGATGTATTCCTCTTCGTGGCGCACCAGCACATAGCACCCGTCGGTGAGCACACCCTCCGGGTCGATGATAATGATGCAGCCGTCCTTGAATTCCGGGGAC
>Ga0224512_10002013_pt1 | contig 18973 bp, 10 predicted proteins | sample SF_May12_sed_USG_4_FD_169103 | JGI IMG/M metagenome (GOLD analysis project Ga0224512, IMG submission 169103) | Sediment microbial communities from San Francisco Bay, California, United States - SF_May12_sed_USGS_13 | ecosystem: Environmental > Aquatic > Marine > Sediment | place: USA... | reverse complement strand
AAGCTTCCCTGATCGGGTCGGCGGCCGAAGAGATCAGTCTGATTCGTCATTGGCGTCCTGTTCCTGGAGGGGCAAGCCCAGCGCCTCACGACTGAGAGTCTCGTGCACCGCAGCCTCCAAAACGGCGTCTGCCCGATCGAAGAGGTCAATCAACTCGGCCACGCGTGCGCAGATATCACGGAACTCCTGCACGAGAGCGAAATCCGCCGCCAAGCCCACGCGTCCCTGCAGCCAGCGCGGCACGACACGATAACCGCTGACGGCGAAGTCCCAAACACCCTGCGATATTCCCACGATTCGCCCGCTGCCGTCATCACAAAGGATGATTTCGCCACCATCGAATTCGATCTCGGCGACAGCACCTCGCGGTTCCGTCACGACACGCACGAAATTGGCCTGGCGGCAAGCTTCGCCCGGCTCGCGAGCGAAGGTCTCGACCGCCCGGATCTCGCGTCCGATCTGAACGGCTTGCTGAAACACACCGGGTGGGCCCGGAAAGGGGACGTGAGGAAACACGTCTTCCAGGTCTTCCGCGAACCGCAGGGTATAGGAGGCCGCGGAAAGCAGACACAGAATAGCGTCGAACACGTCGTCGGCGGCAACCTCTTCACCATATGCTCTGCTCAGGCTCTGAAGCAATTCAGGCGAGATGTTGGGCGCGTCCATATTGGGCCGCCGGTCATGGAGCGGGAAGGCGTAACCACCTCTGCCTCGGAATGCGTGATAGTCGGGAAGAAGGCCGTGGCACCAAACCGCGGGCCCTGAGCCGGTCCCGCCCGACATGGCGTAGAGTGCGGTATTGTTGTCGCCCCACACCTCTTGAAGTTCGGGCCTCAAGAAGTCTCCGTATGCCGTGTGATTATAGAGATACCTTCTATCGAGCGGCCTATAGGAAATCGACGTGACATGTGCTGCATCATACGGAACAGCCCTCGCTGCTGACCACTTCCTATCACGTGTATCGTGAAACATTTCTCTTGCTTCATCATCCGTAGCCGCGAGAAATGCCGCAATTCTCTCGCTCAACCGAGCTTCGTTCGGACTATAAACGAAATCATCTCGCTTGGTTTGTACTCCGCTGCGATAAAACTCGAAACATTCGTTCAAGCCGATCAAGTCTCCATTCAGAAACGGTCTTGGCCTCATGTCGTCGAGTAGATCACGGTCAAGCAGGACGGAATTTGGCAATGCACCCGCTTCCGCACCCGCCCGCAGCCAGTCGAGTTTCGCTCGACGCCGAAACAGCCCTTCCGTCCAACTGTCGAGATAAGTGATATCGGCCAACTCGCCCTCGGCTTTGCTCCCGTCCGCAATGGCGAGCGTGATCGCCGTGCCCACCTGAATATTGAACACGCCCTGATCGTCCTCGACGCCGGCACGCTCTCCACGGCGCACATCGCCCCTTAGGTCGATGATCTCGATATGGTCGAAGCGTCGGCGCATCATTTGCCGCAGGTCGGCGTAGGGCCAACCGGTCAGGTATTTCCGGTTCGAGATGAAGGCGACCACTCCCCGCCCGGGTGCGTTCTCCGCCTCGAACAGTTTCCAGATCGCCCAACGCCAGAAGGCGACCGAAAGCTCCGGAAAGGTGTTTAGCTGATTGCCCTGGCCTGCGTTCCGCACCGGCTCCTTCAGGTCGTCCCAAAGGTTATCCATCCAGTTGCCTACCAAAGTGCGGTTCTCGCCCTCCTCCAGCCGGCGGTAGGGCGGATTACCGATAATCGCTAGTATGGGTTGTTCCGCCTTAATGCGGTTGGCCTCGCGCCGTTCGTCGGCAATCCCCTCCGAGACGAAACCGAGCGGGCCCGCGGGCGCCGCGGCGCCAGGCTCGGCGAGGGTGTCGGCCAGATAGACTCCGAGCCGCGGAAGCTCCAGCGGTTCGGCCCGTTCGCCGTCGCGGGGCTCCGCTCGGCGCAGCGTGTGATGAAGCCGATAGTGCGCGACGGCATATGGGCCGACCAGGAGCTCGAACCCGAACATGCGGCTGGCGAGGTCCTGCAAGGCGAGAGCCGCCATGCCCACTCCCGCTTCGGCCGCCGCCGGGGCCCTGACGCACTCGGCGATGGCCAGAAGGAAGGTGCCGGTGCCCGCCGCCGGATCGAGGATCGTGACGGCCCGGTCACGCAGGCCCTGAGTGCGGAGGCGATCACGCAAGGCCCGGTCGAGGGCACCCACCATGTACTGCACGACCTCAACGGGCGTGTAGTAAACGCCAAAACGCTCTCGGGCCTGGGGATCGAAAGTCTGCAGAAAATCCTCGTAGAAATAGAGAATGGGATCGCGCCCGTTCGGCTCGGGAACGAGGATCTCCGGCGCGAAGCTATTGACCGTGTCGCACATCACAACGAAACCGATGCCGACGTCCTGCACGACCTCCGGCAGGCTGAGGACCCGCAATGCCGTTCGCATCAGCGGATGCTCCTCGGGCATGTTCTGCCAAGACCCTGCATCCACGTTCTGCCCTGTTCCCTCGCGCACCAGGAGCATGCCGAAGGCAAGCGTTTGCGCGAAGGCGGCTGAGAACAATTCGTTGAAATCCCTGGCCGAATATCCACCAGCCTCGGGATGGGCGTACAAGACGTCCCGAAATTCTTGCCTCACCTGCAAGAGGGCATGCCGGTCGTCGCCGTTGTCGTGCAGTTCGGCAAGCCGATCGCGTACGATGCCGCGGACGAGCCGGGCGGAATGGGCCATCAGTGCCGCAAGATGCGGGGCGTCTCGCGCCGCCGGCTCCTGACCCGCGCCCGCCAGGAGCATTTGTATTAGTTGCAGAAAGGGTTCCAAATCGTGTTCGGCGATCGCGCGGTCGGCGCGCGCGTCGGTCTGATCGGGCCGAAGCGCTCGTTCCGGCACCACCACGGCGCTGCCCCGTTCGTCCTCGCGATGAAACAGGCGGAATTCCGTGAAGTTGCACGTCGCCCAGCACCCAAGTTCTTTGAAGCGCTTGAACTGGCGTTTGTCGTGCTGGCGCCAGCGCGTGGGGTCGGACGGCTTCGAGATCGCCTTGAGCTCGACGAAAGCTCTTGGCGGTGCGCCTCGCCGTGTCAGCGCGATGTCGGGACGGCCGACGCCCGGATTGAGGTACTCTGGTGAAACCACCAAGTCGGCGGGTAAGGGGAGCTGAGCAATGAGTTCATCAAGCAGCCGTTGGAATGCTGGCGCTAACGCCGGCTCCGAAACATTCGGATTGGCGCGGCGCTGATCACGAATACTCTGTGCGTATGTCTGAAGAATCTGCGTGACGCTCATTGCATGTTGCTACCCCAAGATGCGTTTGTTGTCATCCTGATGCTTCGGAGATTACGAATTTGGTTGTGGAATATCTTGTAATCAGTGCTCCAGCGGCCTTGCTAGCACATGCCTGACGGAGAGAATCGGCTGAGCGTCCGCTCCGGGTCACTTCTCACCGTCCACGCCGTGACCTTCGAAAGGCCGCTTTCTGATCAGAAACCGGCCATCTAGGCAGCCGGCCCGATCGGCCGTTCATGTGAAGGGTTCTCTGGCCGAAGGTTGCCCTTGCGCCCTCTCGCAAGAGCAACCGTTTTTGCAGGAGGTCCGAAAGGCTGGAGTCGACCCAAGGCGGTCTCTGCTCCGACCCGCTCTCGGAAGCAAAAGGTATCGAAGTTCTTCGCCCGTCCGAGGCCCCGCGGCCCCTACGCCGCCGCCTTGAGGCAGGGCGAGGAGGGCGAGCTGGCGGCCCCGCTCGGCGCCGCCCCGCCCGGGCGAGAGCGCCGGCCTCCCTTCCGCCGGAACCAAATCTCCCAACTTAATGAACCTGGGGGGTTCAATGGCCCTTGTCAAGAACAAACAGGGAACATATTTGCAAGACCCCCGTCACCGGCAAATGGCCCGCCATGCAATTCCCGCCCTGCCGAAGGCGGCAGACACGCCCCGCGCTCCGCGCCCCAAGAGCGCCTCCGTCGCACCCGCCTTCGCGAAGCCCGCTACGGCGGGCGAAGGAAGGTGGGGTTGTTCCGCCGGGTTCGCGTGCGTCCCCTTTGCATGGGGTTAAATGCGCGAAAGAAGTTCATGGCCGAATTGGCGCGATTCCTTCCGACATCCGGCAACTGCCATCTGGCATCTGCCATCTGGCATCTGGCATCTGGCATCTGCTCCATGGGCTCGTTTCGCCGGATTGCGACGACGCGTCCCTGTCGCCCCTTTGCATGGGGTTGTTCCGCCGAAAAAGGATCCGCCCGAAATGCCAAGCTCAAATCCGATCCCTGACCTCACCCTGAGCCCGTCGAAGGACCTGGCATCCGATCCCCGGCTCCATGGGCTCGTTCCTCCGGGTTCGCCGAACCCGTCGTCGCGGCCCCGTTCCATGGGGTTAATTGCCCGAAAAGAGGAAAGGACCGACGTGCTCCGCGCTTTCTGTCATCTGACATCTGTCGTCTGGCATCCGATCCCCCGGTTCATGGGGTTGTTTGCCCGAAAAAAGTTTCCGCCCGAAATGCCCCGCGCCTTTCTGACATCTGTCGCCCGGCATCTGGCATCTGCTCCATGGGCTCGTTTCGCCGGGTTCGCCGAACCCGTCGTCGCGGCCCCGTTCCATGGGGTTAATTGCCCGAAAAAAGCATGGGCCCGAATGCCGCGCTCAAACCTGATCCCTGACCCTCCTCATACTGAGCTTGTCGAAGGATGGCATCTGATCCCTGACCTTTCACTCCACGAGTTCGTCCTGCATGGACATGAGGGTGGTGTTGCCGCCGGCGGCGGTGGTGTCGATCGAGAGGGTGCGCTCGGTGGCGTAGCGGTGCAGGTAGTGCGGCCCGCCGGCCTTGGGACCGGTGCCCGAGAGGCCCTCGCCGCCGAACGGCTGGACGCCGACGATGGCGCCGATCTGGTTGCGGTTGACGTAGGCGTTGCCGACCTTGAGCCGCCGGTGGATGTACTCGACCGTGTCGTCGATCCGGCTGTGGATGCCCAGGGTCAGGCCGTAGCCCGTGCCGTTGATGGCCTCGATCACCTGGTCGAGCCGGTCGGCCTGATAGCGCACCACGTGCAGGATCGGCCCGAAGACCTCGCGCTGCAGGCGCGACAGGGAGTCGATCTCGAAGGCCGCCGGGGCCACGAAGGTGCCGTGCTCGGTCTCCGGCCCCAGCGCGCACTGGTGGATCGGGCGCGCCTCGGCGGTCATGCGCTTGACGTGGCCGGCCAGCATGTCGCGCGCCTCGGCGTCGATCACGGGGCCGACGTCGGTCGAGAGATAGGCCGGGTCGCCGACCTTGAGCTCGGCCATGGCGCCGGCGATCATCTCGAGCATCTTGTCGGCCACGTCGGCCTGCAGGAACAGCACGCGCAGCGCCGAGCAGCGCTGGCCCGCGCTCTGGAAGGCGGAGATCAGCACGTCGCGGGTCACCTGCTCGGGCAGCGCCGTCGAATCCACGATCATGGCGTTCTGCCCGCCGGTCTCGGCGATCAGCGGCAAGATCGGGCCGTTGCGCTTGGCGAGGGTCTGGTTGATCAGGCGCGCGACCTCGGTCGAGCCGGTGAAGGCGACCCCGGCGATGCGCTCGTCGGCGGTCAGCGGCCCGCCCACGGTCGGCCCGTCGCCTGGCAGCAGGTGCAGCACGTCGCCCGGCACCCCCGCCCGGTGCAGCAGCGAGACCGCCAGGGCGCCGATCATCGGCGTCTGCTCCGCCGGCTTGGCGATCGCCGCGTTGCCCGCCGCCAGGGCCGCCGCCACCTGGCCCGTGAAGATGGCCAGCGGGAAGTTCCAGGGGCTGATGCAGACGAAGACGCCGCGGCCGTGCAGGGCGATTTCGTTGCGCTCGCCGGTCGGCCCCGGCAGCACCTGCGGCTGGCCGAAGTCGGTCCGCGCCCGGGCGGCGTAGTAGCGGCAGAAGTCGACCGCCTCGCGCACCTCGGCGATGGCGTCGGGTGCCGACTTGCCCGCCTCGCGCACGCAGAGCGCCATGAGCTCGGCGGTGTTCTGCTCCATCAGGTCGGCCATGCCGTCGAGGCAGCGCGCGCGCTGCTCGGCCGGCGTCGCGTCCCAGCCGGGCGCCGCGCGGGCCGCGCGGGCGAGCGCCTTTTCGACGTCCGCGGCGCCGGCCTCGATCACTTCGCCGACCTGCTGGCGATGGTCCGCGGGATTGAGCACGGCCCGCCCCTTGCCGCCCTGCGCCGCGCCGCCGATCAGGGGCGCGGCCTGCCATCCCTTGCCCGCGGCCTCGGCCATCTGCTCGGCCAGAGGCGCCAGCGTCCGCGGGTCGTTCAGGTCGATACCGCGCGAGTTGCGCCGCTCGGCCCCGTAGAGGGCCTCCGGCAAGGGAATGCGCGGATGGGGCACTTGGCTATAGCGCTTCACCTTGGTGACCGGGTCGGCGATCATCTCCTCGATCGGCAGCGCCTCGTCGTGGATGCGGTTGACGAAGGAGCTGTTGGCGCCGTTCTCGAGCAGGCGGCGCACCAGGTAGGCGAGCAGGTCCTCGTGGCTGCCGACCGGCGCATAGATGCGGCAGGACACGCCCAGCTTCGACGGACCGACCACCTGCTCGTAGAGCGCCTCGCCCATGCCGTGCAGGCGCTGGAACTCGAAGCCCTTGCTGCCGCCGGCGATCTCCAGCACGGCGGCCAAAGTGTGGGCATTGTGGGTCGCGAACTGCGGATAGAAGGCCTCGGGCGCGGCGAACAGCCGCTTGGCGCAAGCGAGGTAGGAGACGTCGGTCGAGACCTTGCGGGTGAAGACCGGATAGCCCTCCAGGCCGCGCTCCTGGCTCATCTTGATCTCGGTGTCCCAGTAGGCGCCCTTGACCAGGCGCACCATGAGCCGCCGCTGGTGCCGCCGGGCCATGTCGGCCAGCCAGTCGACCAGCGCGGCGCCGCGCTTCAGGTAACCCTGGATCGCCAGCCCGAAGCCGTCCCAGCCCTTCAATGCCGGATCGCCCGAGACCGCCTCGATGACGTCGAGCGAAATGTCGAGCCGGTCGGCCTCCTCGGCGTCCACGGTAAAGCCGATGTCCTGCTCCTTGGCGGCGCCCGCGAGCGCCCGGAGCCGCGGCACCAGCTCCGTCATAGCCCGCCGACGTTGCGCGAACTCGTAGCGCGGATGGAGCGCCGAGAGCTTGACCGAGATGCCCGGCGCATCGATCGGCCCGCGTCCTGCCGCCGCCTTGCCGATCGCCGCGATGGCGTTCTGGTAGGACACGAAATAGCGCTCGGCGTCGGCCATGGTGCGCGCCGCCTCGCCCAGCATGTCGTAGGAATGGCGGTAGCCCTCCTTTTCGGCCGATTTCGCGCGGTCGAGCGCCTCCTTGATCGTGCGCCCCATGACGAACTGGCGGCCCAGGATCCGCATCGCCTGGGTGACCGCCGTGCGGATCACCGGTTCGCCGCTGCGGTGCACCAACCGGCGCAGCACGCCGGCCAGGTCGTGCGTGTCGCTTTCGTCGAGTTGGACCATGCGGCCGGTCAGCATCAACGCCCAGGTCGAGGCGTTGACGAAGACCGAATCGCTCTTCCCGAGGTGGGCCTCCCAGTCGGCCTCGGCGAGCTTGTCCTTGATCAGCCGGTCGACGGTCTCGTCGTCGGGCACGCGCAGCAGCGCCTCGGCGAGGCACATGAGCACCACGCCCTCGCGGCTCGACAGCTCGAACTCGTGCATGAAGGCGTCGATGCCGCCCTGGGTCTTGCGGTTGCGCCGCACCTCGAGAACCAGTTCGCGGGCCCGCGCGGCGATGCGGTCCAGGGCATTGGGGGCAAAGGCGGCCTCATGGGCCAGCGCCTGCACGATCTCGGTTTCGTCGCAACGGGTCGCTTCGCGCAGCGCGGCGCGCAGCGGTGTGGCTTCGGGCAGGGCTTCACGGAACAGCATGGCGGCACCCCCAGTGGATCAGAGCTGGGGAACTAGCATACTCCAGCCAGCGGTCGTCAAAAGGCCTTGAATTCAAGACCCAGTGCAACAGGCCCGTGCAAAGGGGGACGGCCGCCAAAGCCGCTGGCTGCAACACCCCGCGGGAAAATCGGATTCCGGCGATTTATTGACATGAGTCAATGCGAAACCGATGAAGTTCACCCTAGGTTAACGTTGAGTTCTCAGGGGTTTCAGACGCAAGAAAGGGGTTTCAGATGAGCATGAAGCGCGCACTTTTCTCGGCAGTGATCGCCGCGACGATGGTCTATTCCGGGGTCGCGGCGGCTCAGATGAAGGCCATGGTCTACAAGAGCCCCTATTGCGGCTGCTGTGAGGGCTATGTCGCCCATCTCGAGAAGGAGGGCTTCTCGGTGGTCATCAAGAACGTCGAGAACATGGGGCCCGTCAAGCGCTCGATGCGGGTGCCCGACGAGCTCGCCTCGTGCCATACGATGGTCATCGGCGGCTACATCGTCGAGGGACACGTGCCTCTCGCGGCCGTCGAGCGCCTGCTCGCCGAGAAGCCGGACATCATCGGCATCGCCCTGGCCGGCATGCCCCTGGGATCGCCCGGCATGAACGGTGACAAGGCCGGGCCCTTCAAGATCTACGCGATCACCGAGGCCGGCCCCAAGCTCTACATGGAGCTGTAAAGACACACTCCGCAAGGCGATGGCGGGGACCGGATTCGCTAAGGCGGCCGGTCCCCGCTCCGTTCATATGCTCTCAAGCACCCCGTTGAGCGCTCCGAGCGAGAGTCCCTCCTCGTCGCCATAGAGCCAGCGCTCCATGTTGGCCTTCACGGCGGGCCATTCGCCGTCCAGCATGGCGAACCAGGCCGTGTCGCGGTTGTGGCCCTTGACGATCATGTGCTGGCGGAAGATACCCTCGAAGCTGAAACCCAGGCGCAGCGCCGCCTTGCGCGAGCGGGCGTTGAGCGCGTTGCACTTCCACTCGACCCGGCGGCACCGGAGCGAATCGAAGGACTCGCGGAGCATCAGATAGATCGATTCGGTGTTGACCTTGCTGCGCTGGACCTTGGGCGCATACCAGATATGGCCCAGCTCGAGGCGGCGCATCTCGGGCATGATGTTGAGGAAGCTGACCATGCCGGCCGGACTTCCGGACTCGTTCTCGATCACCGCAAGAAACAGCGGGTCGTCCGAGGCGGCGCAGCGCTCGAGCCACGCTCCCATGGCCGCGGGGCTCTCGAAGGGGCCGTAATTGCCCATGTAAGTCCACAGCCCCTCGGTCTGCGGATCGCCGTGCGAGCAGGCGTGGAGCGCAGTCGCGTCGGCCGCAAGGTCAATCGGCCTGAGCGTAACGAAGCGGCCGGCCAGCGCTTTACGCTCCGGGGCATGGAGGCCATCGAGCGGCGGCACGGGATCGCCGACGGGCAGGTCTTTTTGTCGTTCGGTCATGGCCCACCTACCCTGCCTCAGGCGGCTGCGCCGAGCCATGCGAAACCTGCAGGACCGGCCCTCGAAAAAGTCATACCGGGAATCGCCGAAACCGCCCGAAGCTCGCCCGACCGGAGTCGTTCTTTCACCGGAGCGCCATGCCGCCCCCAGGCCCGGATCACGTCTCTGCCGCGGCCGCCACCGCGCCCCAGCGCGGCCCCTCCCTTGTCTCCGTCGTGTGGACCTGCTGGGCGCTTTTCGTTGGCATGGCGCTGGTCATGCTGGGCAACGGCCTGCAGGGCTCGCTCCTTGGCCTGCGCGCGACCCTCGAGGGCTTTTCGACCGCCACCACCGGTCTCGTCATGTCGGGCTATTTCGCCGGTTTCGCCGCCGGCTCCGTGCTGGCGCCCCGGCTGGTCGCCCGCGTCGGCCACATTCGGGTCTTCGCCGCGCTGGCCTCGCTCGCCTCGATCGTGGCGCTGACCCATTTGCTTTCGATCACGCCGGCGAGTTGGGGACTCATGCGGTTGGCCACGGGCTTTTGCTACGCCGGAATCTATGTCGTGGCCGAGAGCTGGCTCAACGACCGCGCGGCCAACGAGGCGCGGGGGCAACTGCTCGCGGTCTACATGGTCGTGTTGCTCGGCGGCGCGGCCGGCGGGCCCCTGCTGCTCAACCTGGCCGACCCCGGCGGGATAACGCTCTTCATCGTGGTCTCGGTGCTGGTCTCCCTCGGGCTGATCCCGATTCTGCTGACCACCGGACCGGCACCCCGTTTCGAGGCCCCGGTCAAGGTGCGCCTCCGGGAGCTCTATCGTATCTCGCCGCTCGGCGTCGTCGCCTGCGGCGGCATGGGCGTGGCCAACGGCGCGATGTTCGGCCTGGGCGCCGTCTATGCCGAGAAGATCGGACTTTCGGTGGCTCTGATTTCGCTCTTCCTGGGCTCGTTCTTCTTGGGCGGCGTGCTCTGGCAGTGGCCCGTCGGCTGGATTTCCGACCGCTTCGGCCGCCGCTGGGTGCTGACCGGGGCGACCTTCCTGGCGGCCTTGTGGGCGGTCCTCGCGGTGCCGGCCGCCGCCGCCTCCGTGCCCGGGCTGATGGTGCTCGTTTGGCTCTTCGGCGGCGCCCACTTCCCCCTGTACTCGCTCGGCATCGCCCACACCAACGACCGGCTCGAGCCGGAGCAGATGGTTGCCGCGAGCAGCGGCCTGGTGCTGATCGCCGGCAGCACGGCGGCCCTCGGCCCCTTCTCGGCGGCGGCGGCGATGTCGTTTGTCGGGCCGCAGGGCTTCTTCTGGTTTATCGCCGCGGTGCACGGCGCCGTCGGGCTTTTCGCCCTCTACCGCACGGGACAGCGCGCCGCGCCGCCGCTGGACGAGCAGATCCCGACGATCCCCGTCTCCAGCACCTCGGCCGTGGCCGGTGCTTCGGCCATGGAATCGGCTCGCGAGGAGTTCGAGCGCGCGCACGACGAGGGTTAACGAAAATCCCGCGACTTGGGGATCGGGTTGACGTCGCGCGGGTGGCGGCCGAGTTGGCTGGGCCGGGCCACCGGCACCTGGCGCGCCTCCGAGACCGGGCGCCTGACCTCGTCGGCGCGGGCCTGGGCCGCCTCGAAGGTCTGCGCCCGGCCGTTCTCCTGCGGGGCGGAGAGGCTTTCCAAGCGCGCGCTGAGGTCGACCAGCCGCTCGGCCACCACGTGGATCACGATGCCCTCGCGCTGCAGGCGGCCCTCGACCATCAGCAGGCTCGACTTCAGCACGACGGCGCGGTGACGCTCGAAGACGTCCGGCCAGATCACCGTATTGGCCACGCCGGTCTCGTCCTCCAGGGTGGCGAAGATGACGCCGCTGGCGCTGCCCGGGCGCTGGCGCACCAGCACCAGCCCGGCGAGCCTGACGCGCCGGCCGTCGGCCAGGGCGCCGAGCCGCGCCGCCTCGACCAGGCCTTCGCGGGCAAGCTCGGCGCGCAGGAAGGAGAGCGGGTGGGCCCTCAGCGAGAGCCGCAGGCTGCGGTAATCCTCGACCACCTGCTCGCCCGGCGCCATCTCGGGCAGGGCAGGCAGTGGCTCGGTGCCGCGCTCCTCCTCGCCGGCCGCGGCGAAGAGCGGCAGGGGCGCCTCCTTGGGCAGGCCCTTGACCGCCCAGAGCGCTTCGCGCCGGCCGAGCCCCATGGAGCGGAAGCCGTCGGCCCGGGCCAGGGCCTCGAGCGCCGAGGATCTGGTCCCAGCACGCCGCCAGAGCGTGACGGGGTCGGGATAGCCGTTGCCGCGCGCGGCGACCAGCGCCCGGGCCTCGGCCTCGGCCAGACCCTTCGCCTGGCGCAGGCCGAGACGCAGGGCCAAACCGCCCGTCTCACCCGGCTCCAGGGTGCAGTCCCAGTCGCTGCTGTTGACGTCGAGCGGCCGCACCTCGACGCCATGGTCGCGGGCGTCGCGCACGATCTGCGCCGGGGCATAGAAGCCCATGGGCTGGCTGTTCAGCAGCGCGGCGGCGAAGACCGCCGGGTGATGGCACTTGAGCCAGGCCGAGACGTAGACCAGCAGGGCGAAGCTGGCGGCATGGCTTTCGGGAAAGCCATAGGTGCCGAAGCCCTCGATCTGGTGGAAGCAGCGCTCGGCGAAGTCGCGGTCGTAGCCGCGCGCCACCATGCCCTCGATCAGCTTGTCGCCGAAGGTCTGGATCGTGCCGACGTTACGGAAGGTCGCCATGGCGCGGCGCAGCCGGTCGGCCTCGGCGGGCGTGAAGCCGGCAGCAACGATGGCGATCTTCATGGCCTGCTCCTGGAACAGCGGCACGCCCAGGGTCTTGCCCAGCACCTGGCGCAGCTCTTCCGAGGGATAGACCACCTTCTCCTGGCCGTTGCGGCGGCGCAGGTAGGGATGGACCATGTCGCCCTGGATCGGCCCCGGGCGCACGATCGCCACCTCGATCACCAAGTCGTAGAAGTCGCGCGGCTTGAGGCGCGGCAGCATGGTCATCTGGGCCCGGCTCTCGACCTGGAACACGCCGATCGAATCGGCCTGGCAGAGCATGTCGTAGACCGCCGGGTCCTCGGCCGGCACGCTGGCCAGGTCGAGCCGGGGGCCGCCATGGCCGGCCAAGAGGTCGAAGCCCTTGCGCAGGCAGGTCAGCATCCCGAGGCCCAGCACGTCCACCTTGAGGATGCCGAGGGCGTCGAGGTCGTCCTTGTCCCACTCGATCACCGTGCGGTCTTCCATGGCGGCGTTCTCGATCGGCACCAGCTCGTCGAGCCGCCCGCGGGTCATGACGAAGCCGCCGACGTGCTGCGAGAGGTGCCGGGGAAAGCCGATCAGCTCGCGCGCCAGGGCGAGGGTTCGGGCCAGTCGCGGCTCTTCCGGATCGAGCCCCAGCTCGCGCACCTGGTCCTCGGCGGGGCCTTCGCGGCTCCAGCCCCAGAGCGCGCCGGCCAGCGCGGCCACGGTGTCGGCCGAGAGCCCCATGGCCTTGCCGGTCTCGCGGATCGCGCTGCGGCCGCGATAGCGGATCACCGTGGCCGCCAGCCCGGCCCGGTCGCGGCCGTACTTTTCGTAGATGTACTGGATCACCTCCTCGCGGCGCTCGTGCTCGAAGTCGACATCGATGTCGGGCGGCTCGTTCCGCTCGGCACTGACGAAGCGCTCGAACAGCAGGTCGACCCGCGCCGGGTCGACCGCGGTGATGCCGAGGCAGTAGCAGACCGCCGAGTTGGCCGCCGAGCCGCGCCCCTGGCAAAGGATGTCGCGCTGCCGGGCGAAGCGCACCAGATCCTGCACGGTCAGGAAATAGGGCGCGTAGCCCAGCTCGCCGATCAGCCGGAGCTCGTGGGCGAGGGTTTCCTTGACCGAGGCCGGCACGGCACCGCCATAGCGCTCGCCCGCCCCTTCCCAGGTGAGCTGCTCGAGCAGCTGCTGTGCTTTGCCCGTGTTGTCGGCAGTTGCGTTCCCTCTCTGTTGCAAAAGCTCTTCGCATGAATCGCACATCGGTGCAGCTTCGTCCCCTCTCCCCCTGGGAGAGGGACGGGGTGAGAGCAGGTTGTTTTGCGTGCCGGCCGCTTGGCTCTCTTCGCCTTTATCGGGGCGTGCCACCGGGTCGCCAAACAACGCGTCCTCACCCTCCCACCGCTTCGCGGCGGGCCCCTCCCTCTCCCAAAGGAGAGGGGAAGGGTGTGCAGGTTGGTGCCGTTGAGTTCCCTCTCCTTGGGGAGAGGGATAGGGTGAGGGGGAGGTCGGCGTCACGAGCACTTCATCAGGATATTCGTACCCGAGCTCGTCCAGGCTGAAACTGCAGGCCTCGGCGATCTCGAGCGTGCGCGCGAGCGCCTCGGGGTGGCGGCGGAAAAGGTGCGCCATGACCTCGGGGCCCTTGAGATGCCGCTCGGCGTTGGCCTCGAGGCGGAAGCCGGCTTCGTCGATGGTGCAGTGCGCACGAATGCAGGTGACCAGGTCGAGCAGCGGCTTGCGGCAGGCGGCGTGCATGCGCACGTCGTTGGTCGCGACCAGCGGCGTGCCGCACGCCCCGGCCAGCGCGGCAAGGCCCTCGAGGCGCCGGGCATCATCGCCGCGGTAGAGACACTGCGCCGCCAAGTAGCACGAGTCGGGAAAAGCTTCGCCAAGGCCGGCCAGAGCCGCCCGGAAGGCCGCGTCCGGCGCCTCCGGCGGCAGCACGATCAGCACCTGGCCCGTGCCGTGGCGGACGGCCTCGTCCAGGGTGAAGCGGCAGTTGCCCTTCTCGGCGCGCCGCTTGCCCAGGGTGAGCAGGCGGCAGAGCCGGCCGTAAGCCGCCCGGTCGCGCGGGTAGCAGAGCATCTCGGGGCCGTCCTCGGGCGCCAGGCGGGCACCGACCAGAAGCTTCAGCCCGGCCTCCTTCGCGGCAACATGGGCGCGCACCACGCCGGCCAGGGTATTGCGGTCGGCCACCCCCAGCGCGGCCAGCCCCAGCGCCTTGGCCGCGGTCACCAGCTCCTCCGCATGGGAGGCCCCGCTGAGAAAGCTGAAGTTGGTCGTGACCTGGAGCTCTGCGTAGACGGTCATGGCGAGCCCCTCACGCGAAGAGCCCGTGCAGGAACCAGCGGCCGGCGGCGCGGTAAAGCCAGTAGCGGCGGCCCTCCTCGTCCTCGACCCGGAAGTAGTCGCGCGGCGACCCGGGCCGGGCCGGGTCTTCCCGCCACCACTCGGGCGCGATGCGCTCCGGCCCCTCGGCGCGGACCACGCGGTGCGGCACGCGGCGCCAGTGGAAGCGCGCCGGCGGGCGGTCGGGCAGCAGCGCCGTGGCCTCGATCGCCTCGGGATGGGCGAGCAGACGCAGCGGTCTCGGCCCGGCCCGCCGCCAGGCCGCAGGCGGCTCCGCCCCGAAGGGAGGGCCGCGGCGCACGGCCCGCTCGGGCAGGTGGCTTTCCGTCGGCGCCTGACGGAACACGGTCCCGGATCCCAGGCGCGCTTCCAGGCGGTCGATCAGGCCGGCCAGCGCGCCGCCGTCGTCCCGTCCGGTCGCCGCGCCAGTGGCCATTGGATCGAGCACGAGCTGCAGCGCGGTCAAAGGCTCCGTGACCGCGGCCGCCAGGGTCATGACCTCGACGCCGAAACCCGGGTCGACGCGCCCCAGCTTGTCGGCGAAAAGCCGCGTCATGTGCGCCGGGTCGCGGCTCGGCCGGCTGGTGCCCAGGGCGAGGCGGTGCAGGGTCCCATCGACCCGGTAGAGGGTCAGCTCGAGCTGCCGCGCGCCGTGCTGCCCGGCTTCCAGACGGCGGCCGAGTTCGCCGGCCAGGAGCTGGATACCACGAGCAATGTCCTCGGCGGTCAGGATCGGCTCGGCAAAGACCCGGCGGGCGAGCCAGGGCGGCACCGGCTGCAGCGGCGAGAGCGGCTCCGCTGCCGCGCCAAGGGCCTGGCGCAGCCGCTGCGCCAGTTCGGGCCCGAAGCGCGGCTCGAGCAGCGCCGGCGGCAGGTCGATGAGCTCGTCGATGCGGCGCAGGCCCAGGCGGGCGAGCAGCTCGCAGCTGGCCGGCGGCAGGCGCAGCGCGGCCGGCGGCAGGGGCGCCAGGGCCGTCCGCGCGCGCCCCGGCGGCACCACGGACCAGGGTTCTCCGGCAGAGGTGGCGAAGCGGGCGACGGCCCAGGCGGCGCCGGGCGTATCGGCCAGCGCCGCCCGCACCGTGAAGCCCTGGCGGCAGAGGCGGGTCACCAGATCGGCGAGCAGCGCCGCCTCGCCGCCGAAGAGATGGCTGCAGCCGGTGACGTCGAGCAGGATGCCGGCGCCGCCGCCCAAACCGCCCCCGGGGCCGCCATCCGCCGGGTCGAGGGCGCTCCAGGGGGTATAGCGGCCGCACCATGCCGCGAGGCGGGCAAGAGCCCGGGCGTCCGCTTCGGGCCGCCACGCGGCGGTCTTCAGGCCCGGCAAAAGAGCACGGGCATCGGCCAGCAGCATGCCAGGTGCAAGCCCGGCCAGCTCGGCCGCGCCGTCGACCGCCGCCAGGCTGAGCCGCCCGGCCTCGGCCCGGACCAGGGCGACGGGGCTAGCCGGCCAGTCGGCTTGCGCCGCGTGCCGCCGGGCGCGCCGCCAGCGCTCCATCGCGAAGCGCGGCAGCCAGAGCGAAACCACCCGTCGCATCGTCCCTCTCCACCAGAAACTCACCGGGCGCCGCGCCGCGGCAGCGCAAGAGCTCGACCCGCCAGCGCGGCCGGCCGGGCAGCTCCGGCAGCGGCGCCGCGCCCGAGGGGGCCGGCGCCACCCGCCAGCGGCTCCGCGCGGCGCTGGGCGGCTCGGCCCGGTGCGGCGCGATCAAGCGGCGGCGCAGCAGAAAGGCGGTCACGCCGCCGGCCTCGGCGGCTAATTGCAAGCGCCGCCCGGCGCTGCGCTCCAGCTCGCCCGCCTCGCCGACCACCGCGGCGAGCCGGCGGCAGCGCAGTCCCTCCTCCATGGCCCAGAGCACCTCCCTGTCGCCGCCGGCCCGGACGAAGAGGATGCGCGCTGGGTCGAGCCCGCGCGCGGCGAGGCCGGGACCATAGAGATCGGCCTGGCGGGCAATCCAAAGAACCGGCCCGTCAAGCGCCGCCGCGAGGGGCGCGACCAGCGCCAGACAGAAGGCGGCGACGAGGCCATCGTCCCACTCGGCCCGGGCGCCTTCGATCTCGTGCAGGGCGCCGAGCGCCAGGCCGCCCCCCGGCAGATGGTCGTCCAGCGCCGCCGGGCCCAGCGGCAGCACGCGCAAAGGCCGGCCGCCGCGCTCGAGCGCACGGACCTTGGTACGCAAGGCTGCGAGGCCCGGTTTTCGAGTTTTTTCAAGCTCTTCCAGAATCATGATGATCCATATGTTCGCTTTTTGTTCTTTTCTTTTTTGTTTTACCCGGACGGCCGCCCTGAGTCAAGAAACCGGGCTTGCCGGAGCCGGCGGGCTGCGGCAGTCTCGCCGCCCATGGACGATCCGCTCAGGCCCCAGGGAGGTTTCGCCGACCTCGTCGGCTACCGGCTTGCCGGCTGGCGCGAGGCCGAGGCCGAGCTGACGCTCGCCGTCGAGGCACGGCACCTGAACCGCGGCGGCGTGCTGCACGGCGGCGTGCTGACCACCCTGATCGACACGGCCTGCAGCTACGCCGGCTGCTACACCCCCGAGGGCGCCACGCCACGGCGTGCCTTTACCCTGTCGCTGACCTGCCAGTTCATCGCCTCGGTGGAGGCCGGCGCGGTTCTTACCGCCCGTGCCGAGCGCAGCGGCGGCGGCCGCCAGGTGTTCTTCGCCCGCTGCGACGTGCGCGACCAGGACGGCCGGCTGATCGGCCAGGGCGACGGCGTGCACCGCTACCGCAGCACCGACAGCGTCACCTGAAGGACAATCTCGCTGATTAGCTGGTTGGGACAGCCCGGGCCGCCACGCCCTCGCTCAACTGCCCGGCCAGGAGCCGCAGCGTTTCACTCTGCTTGAACACCATGTCCCGCCCGAGCTGCTTGATCTTGTCGATGTTCTCATCGCTGGCATCGTCCATATCGTCGCTGCCGGTGGTGAGACGCCCTTGGAAGCGGTAGTAGCGGCGCTCGCCGCCGGGGCCCGGCGGCAGGATCTCGGCGAGTTGGTGCTCGACCACCGCGGCATCCCCGTCGCACATCAGAGAAAACAGCGGCTGAGCCCAGCGCGCCGCGCCCCAGTTCTTGACCTCATCGTAAGGGAGCCCGCGGGTCAGCTGCCCCGTACCCAGCGAGACCACGAGGAAATCCGTCGCCTCCGGGAACAGCCGTTTTGCCTCCACATAGGCGTAGATCGCCGGATTGTAGGCAATCACCGCGCCGTCAATCAGGGCGTGATAGTCCTTGCTGCCCGCCGCCGCGAGCCGGGCCGGTTCGAAGAAGGTCGGCGCCGCCGTGGCGGCCCGCACCACCTCGGCCATGGGAAAATCCCGGGCCTGGCCATTGAGCGCGGCCTTCCTGGTAAACAGGAAGGGGCTGCGGTTCTCCACGTCGTAGCAGGGGACCAGCGTCTCGGTCATGGCCTGCGATAGCATGACCTCGCCGAAGACCCGGTCCAGCATCTCCTCGATCCCGGCGGCCGGATACTTCTCGTCGACCAGGTTGCCGACCGCCCGGATCTGGTGCCACATCGAGCGCGAGAACACGCGCGGCCCGCCGATCTCGTAGAGCCGCGCCACGTCGCCCGCCTTGAAGCGCGGCTTGCCATGCTGGTCCGGCGCGGTTAGGGCGAGCCCCAGCAAGGCCCCGGTCGAGGTGCCGGCGACCAGGTCGAAGAGCTCCACCGTGGGCCGCCCGGCCAGCCGCTCGAGCTCGGCCAGGATGATCGCCGGCAGGATACCGCGAATGCCGCCGCCATCGATCGCCAGGACCCGAACCGGGCGGGTCTCCGCCGGGCCGGGCCTGGTTCCGAGCCAGCGTCTTATGCGGCTGCCGATGGCTTCGCCTGACATCGATTCGGCGGCTCCTTGGGGCCGTAGTCTCCTGCCCGTCCTGCCATTCGAGAAAGAAAGAAACGCCATTGCAACGCAAACCTGGTTTACATCCGGTGAAGCTCGAAGGACAGCCGCATATCAGACCGGCCGCGCCGCCTCGAGGCGACGGCGGAGGGCGCGGGCCGCCGCCGCGGGATCGGGGGCGGCGCAGATCGCCGAGACCACGGCGACCCCTTCGACCCCGGTTGCCATGACCTCTGCCACATTTGCCTCCTTGATGCCGCCGATCGCGACCATGGGCAGATCGAGCAGCCCGCGCATCCGGCCGAGCCCGGCCGGTCCGATGGCCGCGCCCGCATCGGCCTTGCTGCCGGTCGCATAAACCGGCCCGACACCGACGTAATCGACCAGCGCCGGGTCGACGATTTTTGCCTCCTCCGGATCACCGGCCGAGACACCGAGAATCCGGTCGGGCCCGAGGGCGGCGCGCGCCGCGGCCGGGTCCAGATCTTCCTGTCCCAGGTGCAGTCCCTCGGCCTCGGCCGCCAGGGCCACCTCCAGGCGGTCGTTAACGATTAACGGCACGCCTCGAGGGTTCAAAAGGCGTCTCAGGTCGCGGACCAAATCGATCATTTCGGCGTCGCCCATGGTCTTCTCGCGCAGTTGCACCAGTGATACGCCGCCGCGGAGCGCCGCATCCACGACCCAGCCCAGCTGCCGGCCGCCACAATCGGCGCTCCCGGCCACGAGGTAGAGCGAGAGGTCGAAGGCCCGCCCGGCACGCATCGCAGACGTCACTGAATCCGCGCCCCATCGGGCAAG
>Ga0224512_10002012_pt1 | contig 18975 bp, 17 predicted proteins | sample SF_May12_sed_USG_4_FD_169103 | JGI IMG/M metagenome (GOLD analysis project Ga0224512, IMG submission 169103) | Sediment microbial communities from San Francisco Bay, California, United States - SF_May12_sed_USGS_13 | ecosystem: Environmental > Aquatic > Marine > Sediment | place: USA... | reverse complement strand
ATGGAGCACGAATCCTTTGAGGACGAAGAGGTCGCCCGAGTCATGAATGACCTGTTCGTGTGCATCAAGGTGGATCGCGAAGAGCGCCCTGATCTTGACAAGATCTACCAGACTTCGCATCAAATTTTGGCGCAGCGTCCAGGTGGTTGGCCGCTTAACATGTTTCTCACGCCCGACGACCAGATGCCTTTTTTCGGCGGGACGTATTTCCCCAAAACACCAAAATACGGCATGCCGGGTTTCACCGACCTATTGCGTCACGTAGCTGAGGTATTTGAAAAGAAAAAGGACGCCATCCAGGAACAGAATCATTCCCTGCGTGACATCTTCGGGCGTCTGCAGCCGGAAGGTCCCGTCCCGGGTGTCCACGTCGGCCCGGAAGCGCTGGAGCAGGCCCACAGCGAATGGCAGCGTCAGTTCGATCCGCGCTTCGGTGGCTTCGGCAAGGCGCCAAAGTTCCCGCACCCCACCTCGATCGAACTGTGCCTGCATCGTTGGTGGCGCAGCCACCACAACGGTGCCGAAGACAAAGAGGCGCTGGAAATGGCCCGGCAAACGCTGGCCGCCATGGCGCATGGCGGGCTGTACGACCAGGTCGGAGGCGGTTTCTGCCGCTATTCGGTGGACGAGCGCTGGGAAATACCGCACTTTGAGAAGATGCTGTACGACAATGCACAGCTGCTCGCACTCTACGCCGACGCCTGGCTCGCGACCGGCGAGTCGCTGTTCCGGCGCATCGCCATCGAAACGGCCGAGTGGGTGATGCGCGAAATGCAATCAACCGATGGGGGATATTACTCGGCACAGGATGCCGATTCCGAGGGGCACGAGGGCAAGTTCTATGTCTGGACGGTGGAGGAAATCCGGTCGCACCTCTCGCCCGAGGAGTGGGACATGGTCGAGCAGCGTTTTGGGCTGACCGGCAGTCCGAATTTTGAAGGCCAGTGGCATCTCAACGTACGCGCCGAGTACGCTGCCATCGCCGACCGCTTCCAATGCCCGGAAGACGAAGTGGTGGAGCGTCTCGAAGCCGCGCGAAAGAAGCTATTTGACGCGCGCGAGCAGCGCGTTCGCCCTGGCCGGGATGAAAAAATCCTAACGTCCTGGAATGGACTCATGATTCAGGCCATGGCGCATGCCGGGCGGGTGCTGAACCGGAAAGATTTCATCAATTCGGCCGAACGCGCCATGAATTTCGTTCATGCGCAGCTTTGGCGCCAGCAACGTTTGCTCGCCACGCACAAGGACGGAAGATCGCATCTCAATGCCTATCTCGACGACCACGTTTTCATGATGGCCGCGGCACTCGAATTACTGCAGGCCCGGTGGCGGCGATCCGATCTGGATTTCTGCATCGCGCTCGCGGACAGCGTGCTCGAACATTTCGAGGATGAACATCAGGGAGGATTTTATTTCACGGGCGATGATCACGAAAAACTCGTCTACCGCCCCAAGCCGGTGACGGACGACGCCATCCCCTCCGGCAACGGTGTCGCCGCGTTGGCACTCGGGCGGCTCGGCCACCTGATCGGTAACCTAAATTATCTGCACGCCGCCGAGCGCACACTCGAAGCGCTGTATCCAGGGATGCTTCAGCAGCCCTCGGCGCACGGGGCGCTGTTGCTCGCGCTGGAGGAACAGCTTGCCCCGCCGCAGACCGTGGTTCTGCGTGGTGTGATGGGGGAAATGGAGCCTTGGGCGACCATCGCCGTCCACCATTACCGCCCGCACCGGGTGCAGCTCGCGATCCCGGCGGACGCGGATAATCTTCCCGGGATACTCGCCGAGCGCGTGGCGAAAAATGGCATCACGGCCTATGTCTGTTCTGGACATGCCTGCACCGCGCCGGTCAGCGAGTTGGTGGAATTTGAATCGGCGTTAAACTGAGAAAAGCATGCGTGAGACCAATACGGGTGTGCGCGAGATCAGCGTCGGAGAATTCGAAGTCATGATCGAGAATCACGATGACTTGCTGGTCGTGGACGTACGTGATGCCGCGGAATTTGAGCGCGGGCATATTCCTGGAGCCTTATTGATCCCGCTTGGCACCTTGGCAGAAGTGCCGACAGAGAATTTACTCGGCGTACATCAAAAGAATACTCTGGTGCTCTGCAGCCAAAATGGCATACGCAGCGCCCAAGCGGTCGACAAACTCCAGCAGAAGGGATTCCAAAACGTTTACAGCCTCGCCGGTGGTATCAGTCGCTGGAAGTCGCATGGATTCGCGCTGGTCACAAAGTAAAAACTTATCCGACGGGCTGTCTCGATCCTAACCATCGCTAAACCTGTTTTGCAGCTGTTTTTCTCGCGTGGGCGCTCCGTGTGGCATGGAATATGCAATCTACCGGCCCACTCCGCGATCCCCTCCAAGAGCTATCCTTTCTATCATCCCCATGGAACAACAACCCCCCGTCAAACCTGCGGTGACTGATGTCGTCGCACTGGAAAGTCCGGGCATCATTTCGAGAATTCGCCAGACGTTCCGCGCGGCTCGATCGCTCCATGAGCGCGAGAAGACCTGCATTCGCGAGGAGATTGCACAGATACCCGGATTGATGACGCTGTTGATGAAGCCGCGCAACGGCCTGCGTTGGACCAACACAGAACGCCAAAAATTGCGGACCCAGCTGCGCCGGCTTTCGCGACTGAGTATTTATCTGGCAATGGCCGCCTTGCCGTTTACGATGTTCACACTCCCCCTTGTGGCGTGGTGGTTGGACCGGCGGACGAAAAAACGGGCGTAATCAAAAGGCAGCACGACCCAAACCTTGCTCAACGGAAATACAATAGATACTCCGCCAAGAAGCCATAAAACAACAACATGGCCAAAAAGTTCCAGTGCCCGTTATTGCGGTATAAAACCCTCCAATTGAAATATCTCACGGCCGGATCAAAAAGTTTTCCCAACGACGGCAGGAAGCGGTTCACGCGGTCGCAATAGTGCTGATAGGGTTGCCCGAGCAATGACGTCAGACGCTTTTCCTCCCGACCAACGCGGTTGACCATGTAGAAATAATAAAAAACCACGTAGGCCGCGGTGATGTATTCATTGCCGAACAGCAGCACGACGCCCAGTATCAGAAAAAACCGGCCGAGGTACATCGGATTGCGTACGAGCACGTATGGCCCGCGCGCCGTGAGCTGTTCGTTCTTCACCAGTGAGGCGAAGGACCAGAGCTGGATCGCCTCGCCGAACAGCGACACCAGAAAAGCCGGGACCAGCCTGGATACCTCCGCGTAGCGCGCCAGCAGCAACAACACCGCCAGGAAAAGCACGTAACGGAGTTTGAGAAAAATCTTCCGCGCGACCGGATGATTGAAAAAATCGTGGATTACGTCGAGCATGGCTTGGGCTAATGGATGAACGCGATTATACGGTTACGGGTAGCGTATTCCTAACCGTGATGGAATATTCCCGACAGATACAACAAAACAGGTGGGAAAGACTCGCGGGTAATAATATAATTCATTCCTAGAATCCATTCTTGATCATTAGACCACTCGTACATGTTTGACCATCAGGCGCCCCAGTGCAATGTCTTCTGGGTGCGTTTTTTTCCTTTTCTGCGCTGGTGGCCGCTGGTCAACCGTGAAAATCTGAAGGCCGACTTGATTGCCGGATTTACCGGCGCCGTCATCGTCCTGCCCCAGGGCGTGGCCTTCGCCCTGATCGCCGGGTTGCCGCCCGTTTACGGACTGTACTCGGCCATGGTGCCGCCCATCATCGCCGGGCTGTTCGGCTCTTCGCGCCACCTCATTTCCGGCCCGACCACGGCGATTTCCATTGTCGTATTCGCCACCGTCACGAAATTCGCCGAGCCCGGGAGCGCCAAATTCATCAGCATGGCACTGACGCTGACTTTCCTCGCGGGCGTCTACCAATTCGTGCTCGGACTGGCACGCATGGGGGCGTTGGTCAACTTCGTGTCGCACTCGGTCATCGTCGGCTTCACCGCCGGCGCGGCGATCCTGATCGCCACCAGCCAGCTTAAGCATTTCCTCGGCATCACCATTCCCCCGGGCGAGTCGTTCTTGCACACCTGGCAAGATATCTTTCGCCAGAGCCATGAAATCAATCCCTACGTCACGGCCATTGCCGCCGTTACCTTGATCGCCGGCATATTGTTCATGCGCTACAAACCACGCTGGCCCGGCATGTTGTTGGCCATGATCATCGGTAGCCTGCTCGCTGCGCTGCTCGCCTCTACATCGAAGAGCATCAGTCTCGTCGGCGAACTGCCAGCACACTTGCCGCCATTTTCCTTGCCCGATTTCTCGCTGAAATCACTTAAAGCACTGGGGAGCGGTGCACTCGCCATCGCCATGCTTGGCCTGGTGGAGGCGGTTTCGATCGCGAGGTCGGTCGGGTTGAAGTCAGGCCAGCGCATCGACGGTAGCCAGGAATTCATCGGCCAGGGTCTGGCCAATATCGTTGGCAGTTTCTTTTCGAGCTACGCCTCCTCCGGGTCGTTCACCCGCAGTGGCATCAATTACGCTTCCGGTGCGGTCACGCCGATGGCGGCTATCTTCGCCGCCGTGGCGCTGGCCCTGATCGTGCTCATCGTCGCGCCGCTCGCGGCGCATCTGCCGATCGCGGCCATGGCCGGAATCCTGCTGATCGTGGCGTATCGACTTATCGACTTTCATCACATCAGCAATATACTTCGTACCAGCAAACGCGAAACTGCGGTGCTGCTGACGACTTTTTTCGCCACGCTGTTCGTGGAGTTGGAGTTCGCCATCTACGTTGGCGTGATGCTGTCGCTGTTGATCTACCTGATGCGCACGTCGCGACCCCGCATCGTCTCCCGCACGCCCGATCCAAATGCTCCCAACCGCAACCTGGTCACTGACCCGAAGCTTCCCGAGTGCCCGCAGCTCAAGATCGTGCGCGTGGATGGCTCGCTTTTCTTCGGGGCCGTGGATCATGTGCAGAACGAGCTGCATCGCGAGTTGATGGAGGATCCCGGCCAGAAACACCTTCTGGTCGTCGGTGACGGCATCAACTTCATCGACATCGCCGGTGCCGAGATGCTGGTGCAGGAAGCCCGATTCCGTCGGCGCCTGGGGGGCGGGATCTATCTGTGCAAGGTGAAAGAAGAGGCCTGCAACATTCTCAAGCGCGGCGGGTTTGTCGACGATTTCGGCATCGAGAACATCTTCGTCTCCAAGATCGATGCCATCCAGACCATTTTCCGGAAGCTTGATCGGTCCATTTGCGAGCGCTGTGACAAGCGCATCTTTCTGGAATGCCAGCAGGTCGAATACAAGGGAGAAACACCACACATCGCGGATAAGCCGGCTGTGGCGTAACCCGCACCGGCTTTCAGAGAAAGCGGTCAGTCAGGACCAGCGCCCATACCACCACAACAGTCAGCAGAGAAATGAATACCGCCGCGGAGGCAATATCCTTCGCCTGTCCGGACAGTTCATGATGATCCTGCCCCACGCGGTTGACCACCGACTCGATCGCCGAATTTAGCAGCTCGACCAACAGCACCAGTAACAGGCTCCCGACCAGTAATGAGCGCTCCACCCCGTCGCGTCCGAGCCAAAATCCAAGCGGCGCCAGTACAACAAAAAGCGCCAACTCCTGGCGGAACGCCGCCTCGTTCTTCAGCGCCGCCCTGAAACCGGCGGCGGAGTAACCTGCCGCGCGCCACACGCGCCGCAGATCAAACAGACCTTTCAACAGTGCCATGCGTCATCCAGTCCGCTTCCAGGCGAGATCAAGTTCGCGGGCGGCGCGCACATCGTCCAGACGTTTCACCGGCAGGGTATGCGGCGCGCCTTTCACCATCTCCGCGCTGGAATGCGCCTCTTTCAAAATCTCATCCATTGCCGCAATGAATCGATCCAGCTCTTCCTTCGCCTCGGTCTCGGTCGGCTCGATCAAGAAACACTCCGGGACCAGCAACGGGAAATAGGTTGTGGGGGCGTGAAAGCCCTTGTCGAGCAGGCGCTTGGCGACGTCCATGGCGCTCACCCCGGTTTCTTCCTTGAGTTGCTTGAAGGTCAGCACGAACTCGTGCGTCGCGCGTCGCTTTGGGAAAGCCAGAATGAAACCGCGCCTGGCGAGTTCCGCCATGATGTAGTTCGCGTTGAGTGTGGAGAATTCGGCCACGCGGTGCATGCCTTCGCGCCCCAGCAGCCGTGCGTACACATAGGCACGCAGCAGCACGCCGGCGTTGCCCATGTTGGCAGACAACCGGCCGATGGATTGCGGGCGGGTCTTTTCCGTTTCCCAGAGATACTTGTCTTGCACCTGGCCCACAATCGGCACCGGCAGGAACGGCTCAAGCCGGCTGTTGGCCGCCACCGGCCCGGCGCCCGGGCCGCCACCGCCGTGCGGAGTGGAAAAGGTCTTGTGCAGGTTCATGTGAATCACGTCGAAGCCCATGTCACCCGGCTTGACCCGCCCGAGGATGGCGTTCAGATTCGCGCCGTCGTAATACAACAACCCGCCCGCCTCGTGCACGATCTTCGAGATTTCATGGATTTTGCGCTCGAATACGCCGAGTGTGGACGGGTTCGTGAGCATGAGCCCCGCTGTCTGCGGTCCGACCGCGGCTTTGAGCGATTCGATGTCTACGTCGCCATTGGCGTCAGTCGGTATTTCGCGCACGGTGTAGCCGCACATTACCGCCGTCGCTGGGTTGGTGCCGTGCGCCGCATCCGGGACGAGAATCTCGGTCCGCCCCTGGTCACCGCGCGATTCGTGATACGCGCGGATCATGGCCACGCCGGCGAATTCGCCCTGCGCACCGGCCAGTGGCGTAAGCGACACAGCCTTCATGCCGGTGACATCCTTCAGCATCTCCTGCAGCTCGTACATGCACGCCAGAAATCCCTGTCCCGTGGATTCCGGCGCGTACGGATGGCGCCCCAAAAGATTCGGCAGCATCGCGAGCTTATTACACGCGCGTGGATTGTACTTCATGGTGCAGGAACCGAGCGGATAAAAGTGCGTGTCGATCGAGAAATTCTTCTGCGACAACCGCGTGTAATGCCGCACCGCCTGCATCTCCGAGATTTCTGGTAGTAATGGTTTCTGCTTGCGCCGGAATTTTTCCGGAATATCCTTCACCTCCGCTTTTGAAAGCGGCGCTTGCGAAGGATTCCCTCGGCCAGTTTGGGAGTGCTCGAAAATCAACATAGGCGGAACCCGATAAACTCCTTCTATTATTTCAGTGCAGCCAGCGCCTTGTCGTAATTCGGCTCCTGCTTGATTTCCGGAACCAGTTCGGCGTGCACGACCTTGTTGTTCTCGTCAATCACCACAACGGCACGGGCGGTGATACCGGCCAGCGGACCGTCGGTAATCAACACGCCATAGTCCTTGGCGAAGTGCCGGTCGCGCATCATTGAGAGCGATTTGACCTTGTCGGTGTTCTCGGTGGAACAAAAGCGCTTCATGGCAAACGGCAAGTCAGCCGAGATGATCAGCATCACCGTGTTCGGGTGTTTACTGGCCTGCTCGTTGAATTTTTTGGTCGAGAGGGCACAAGTCGGCGTATCCAGGCTCGGCACGATGTTGAGCAGTTTCTTTTTGCCTTTGAAATCCGCCAGCGACAGGTCTTTGAGGTCGCCATCCGTGAGCTTGAAATCCGGTGCCGTGCTGCCGGCCTTGGGCAGATCACCATTGGTGTTGATGGGGTTACCGGCGAGAGTGATTTTGGCCATGGGGGAGTCCTCCTTGTTAAACGTTTGGGTTGGCTTTGACGGCGCACGGCGGGTCCAGCCGGCGCTTACTGACGATGCGCTCCAGGTGGAACGCGTATTGCTCAATGTCCTCGCGGGTACGGGTTTCGGTGGCACATATCAGCAACGCCTGACCTAGGTGTGGATAATGCTCGGAAAGGTCATAACCGCCGAGGATGCCTTGGGCTTCGAGTGCGCGCAGTGCGTCAGCGACGGGGGCATCCAAGCGCAGCACCGCCTCGTGGAACACCGGGCGGTTGAACACGCGTGTCACGCCCTTGATGGCCGTGAGCCGCTCCACCAGGGCCAGGGTATTGGCATGGGAAGCCCTGGCTACGCGTTCGAGTCCCTCGGGGCCCAGCAACGCCATATAGATGGTCGACGCCGCGACCACCAGGCCCTGGTTGGTGCAGATATTCGAAGTCGCCTTGGAGCGGCGGATATGCTGCTCGCGCGCCTGCAGGGTCAAGGCAAAGCCCGACTTGCCATTTTTGTCCACGGTGCGCCCGATGATGCGCCCCGGCATCTGCCGCACCAGCGCCTGTTTGCAGCAAAGGAAACCGTAATAGGGCCCGCCGGAGGACAAGGGCGCACCGAGCGGTTGGCCTTCGCCCACGGTGATGTCCGCGCCCTTCTCGCCCCAGTTTCCCGGCGGTGTAAGCAGGGCCAAGGCCGTGGGATTAACGAGGCCGATGGCAAACATATTATGCGCGTGCGCCCAGTCGGTAAGTGCGTCCACCTCTTCCAGTACGCCGAAGAAGTTAGGTTGCGGAATCACGAGCGCGGCAAACTCGCCACCTTCGTAATTTTTCAGCGATTCCGGAATGGTGTGCCCACCTTCGTTGCCGTGCGGTATTTCCACCAGTTCAATATTCTGGTTTTTGACGATGGCCTGCACCACGCGGCGGTAAATCGGGTGCACCGTGGACGGCATCAGGATCTTGCGTGCCTGCTTGTGTGCGCGCACCGCCATCAGTACCGACTCGGCCAGCCCCGAGGCGCCGTCGTAGAGCGAGGCATTCGAAACATCCATGCCCGTGAGTGATGCCATCATGGTCTGGTATTCGTACAGCAGCTGCAGCGTGCCTTGGCTGGCCTCGGCCTGGTACGGCGTATAGGCGGAGTAGAATTCGCCGCGCGTGACGATTTCCCACACCGCGGCCGGGATGTGATGCTCGTAGGCGCCGGCGCCGATGAAATTGAGATAGGTGCCGTCCTGGTTGGCCCGCGCTTGCATCAGGCGCCCGACCTCCATCTCGCTCTGGCCCTCTGGCACCTGCGTGAGTTTGCCAGCACGCAGGTTTTCGGGAATTTCATCGAACAGATCGTTGATCGATTTAACACCGATGCTCGCCAGCATCGCCTTTATGTCAGATTCAGTATGAGGAATAAATGGCACGGGATTCTCTTTTAACCATCAATGCTTTTCGGATGCCACCCACGCCTCATAGGCCTTGGCATCGAGCAGGCTGTCCAGTTCGGCCGGTTTGCCGGGTTTCAGGCGGAACATCCAGCCGGCGCCGTAACAGTCCTTGTTGACGGTTTCCGGCGCATCAGACAACACGGCATTGGCTTCGACGATCTCGCCGCTGAGAGGCGCGTACACATCCGAAGCCGCCTTCACGGACTCGACCACGCCGCATTCCTTTCCGGCACTCACCGGCGTTCCTTTTTGCGGTAACTCGACAAACACCATGTCACCCATCAGATCCTGGGCATGGTGTGTGATGCCCACGGTGAAGGTACCGTCGCTGTTCGACTTCAGCCATTCGTGGGTTTTCGTGTACTTGAGGTCTTTGGGAACATGGCTCATGTTTTTTTCTCTCACGTGGAAATACAGCTTTTGCCGTGGCGAACAAACGGATATGTTACGACGCGCACCGTGGCAGATTTACCGCGCAAATCGACGATACAGCGATCACCAGTTTTTACCGCGGCCGGGACACGTGCCAGCGCGATCGCCTGATTGAGTGTGGGCGAGAAACTGCCACTGGTGATCTCACCCTCGCCGGTACCGTTGCATACGACTTTTTGGTGATTACGCAACATACCCTTGCCTTCGAGCACCAAGCCCACCAACTGCTGTGGCACACCCTGCGCTTTTTGCTTATCCAGCACTTCTCGACCGATGAATTTTCGATCTGTCGGCTCTAGCGCCACCGTCCAGGCCAAGCCCGACTCCAGCGGCGAAGTGGTCTCATCCATGTCCGCGCCATAAAGGTTCATGCCGGCCTCAAGCCGCAATGTATCGCGTGCGCCGAGCCCAATGGGCGGAACGCCGGCCTCGCGCAGCATTTGCCAGGTAAATGACGCAGCTTTGGCCGGGAGAATAATCTCGAACCCGTCCTCACCGGTGTACCCGGTGGTGGCGATAAAAAGCTCGCCCACGGTCACAGCGTGAAACGGTTTCAGCGCCCCGGCCGGGGCGCGCAGCGCCTCGCCCAGTGCCTGGTAGACTTTTTCCTTCGCCTTCGGTCCCTGCACTGCGATCATGGCCATATCATTACGCGGGGTCACCGTAAGGCCACCGAATTCCTTGGCCGCGGCATTCACCCAAACCATGTCCTTCTCGCGCGTCGCGGCATTCATGACGACGCGGAACCACTGGTCGTCCATGTAATAAACGATGAGATCATCGATCACGCCGCCCTTCGCGGTCAGCATGCAACTATACAGTGCCTTGCCCTTGGTTTTCAGCTTGTCGACGTTGTTCGCGAGCAGCAGGCGGAAAAAGCCGCGTACGTTTGCTCCCTTTACGTCCACCACGTTCATGTGCGAGACATCAAACATGCCGCAATCTTTGCGCACCTGGTGGTGCTCTTCGATCTGGGAGCCATAGTGCAACGGCATGTCCCAGCCGCCGAAGTCGACGATCTTGGCGCCCATCTTGAGATGGTTGTCGTATAAAGGTGTGCGCAGACCCATAAGAAATCTTTCCTGCGAGGCACAAGCCCCGGCCACTGAAAAAAAACAAAAGGGCGATGACTAGAAAAGTCACCGCCCCTCTGTCCGGTAACCTGAGAGCTTGAGCCCCTTCGGTGGATGGCGGTGTGCCATCTCTCTCCAGAGTCGACCTATGTCCCCGCGGTCCTTTTGCCTGAGCGATTCCTGGCGTTTGCGCCTTCGGCGCCCCATGTCTCTACATTGAATGGGGTCTCTCCCGCGGGTCCGGGTCGAGGTCCGGCACTATATCGCAGCGCCCTGACAGCGCCAAGCCGGGACTTTTCTTCTTGGGTCACATGCATGGGAACAATGAAGTTTCTTCCGGTGGCATCGATTCCCACAGCGCTTCATGGAAAAATCCTGAGCGGCAGATATGCCAGACGGTAAGACAAGAATTATAAAAGGTTTGCCGTACTTTACCCCCGGGGAGATGATCGGCGCACCAACATGATGACGGGAATCAGACCGGCCATCACCAGCGTCAGTGCCGGGAGTGCCGCACGTTCCCACTGACCCTCGGAGGTCATCTCGAAGATGCGTGTGGCCAAGGTATCCCAGCCGAATGGTCGCAACAGCAAAGTCGCCGGCATCTCCTTCATTACCTCGACAAACACCAGAAGCGAAGCCGATAACAATCCGGTGCGCAACAGGGGAATCGAGACACGCCAGAGGATTTCCCGGTTACTGGCGCCGAGGCTGCGCGCCGCCTGCCAAAGCGACGGCTTGATGCGTTCGAAGCTGCTGTCGATCGGACCGTGGGCCACCGCCATGAAACGCACGCCGTAAGCAAGCAGCAGTGCCAGCAAGGTGCCGGTGAGCAGGGGTCCAGTGTTCAAACCGAAGAGCGACTGGAGCCATTGGAGCATTTGCTTGTCGAGCCAGACAAACGAAACCATGATCCCTACCGCCAGCACCGAGCCTGGCAGGGCATAGCCCAGTGTCGCGAAGCGCACCGCGCCCGTCACCCAGCGGTCGGGTTTGAGGCGATAAGTGTAGGCCAGCAGCAGTGCGCCAAACGTGGTGACCACCGCGGCCGCCATACCCAGAGAAACGGTATTGAAGAAAAACCGCAGATAACGAAAATCCAGATCCAGGTGTGCGGTGTTCCAAGCCCAATACAGTAGCTGTCCCACCGGGACGAGGAAGGCAAGCAGTAATATCACGACACAGGCGACGGTGGCGTAAATGGCACGCGCTCCCGCCAGCTTGTATCGCTGTTCGCGACCGACACGCAGCGTCACATGGTAGCGCGCCCGCCCGCGCAGTTGACGTTCGCCGATGAGCGCAAGCGCCACGAACAACAGCAGCAATGAGGCCAGTTGTGCGGCTGCCGGCAGCGAGAACAACCCGAGCCAGGCCTTATAGATCGCCGTGGTGAAGGTGTCGTAATTGAAGATCGCGACCGCGCCAAAATCCGCGAGCGCCTCCATCAAGGCAAGCGCCACGCCCGCCGCCAAGGCTGGACGGGCCATGGGCAAGGCCACGCGCAGGAATGCGGCCCGCGGCACGAGACCGAGCACGCGCCCGGTCTCAAGCATGCGCCGGCCTTGCGAGAGGAACGCCGCGCGCGCGAGCATATAGACGTAAGGATAAAAGGCCAGCACCATCACGCCGATGACGCCCCCGGCGGAACGGATCGGTGGGAACCATCCGCTGCCACCGAACACGGCGCGCCATGCACTTTGCACCGGGCCGCTGTAATCGAGCAGCCCCACGGCGACGAACGCGAGGACATAGGCGGGGATGGCGAGCGGGAGCATCAATGCCCAGTCGAAGAATCGTCGCCCGGGGAAATCATACATCGTGACCAACCACGCCAGCCCGGCTCCCAGCAAGAAAACCCCGACGCCGACGCCAGTCATCATGACGGCCGTGTTCCACAGCAATTCACCCAGGACGGTTTGAACAAGGTGTCGCCAGATATCGCCCACCGGTGTAAACCACGAAAGGGCGATAACCACGATCGGCGCCGCCACGATGGCGGCGACGGTAAAACTCGCGAGGCGCCACAGCCGGACGTTGACGTTGAGCCAGTCGGAGATACCGGATTCAATCGGCGGCGGAGACTGGCGGATATCTTCGGCGCTGGCGCTCATGGCTCGGGTTCAGGACACATTTCTGATGGTAATCCGGACTCCGGCAAACGGCGGCTTACTTGTAACCCGCCCGGTCCATGAGCATGACGGCCTTGGCCTGGAGGCCACCGGCCTTCGAGACATTGATTGTGTCCTGCTTGAACTTCCCCCAGGCCGCCACGCTTTGCGCCGGCTTCACCTTCGGGTTGGCCGGGTATTCGAGATTTTCATCCGCGAACAGGTTTTGCGCTTTTTCCGAGGACAGCCACTCGAGGAATTTCACTGCCTCCGCACGGTGCGGGGCATGGGCCGTGATGCCCGCACCCGAGACGTTGACGTGCACGCCGCGGTCCTTCTGGTTGGGCCAAAAGAGCGCCAGTGGCAGACCGGGCTGCTTCTTTTCGAGCCGGCCGAAATAATAGGTATTGACGATACCGACATCGCACTGCCCAGCCAGGATGGCCTCCATCACTTTGGTGTCGTCCGGAAATACATCGGTGGCCAGATTGGCGACCCAGGATTTCACGAGCTTTTCAGTTTTCGGTTCCTCGTGGCGCGCGATCAGCATCGCGACCAGCGACTGGTTGTAGACCTTCTTCGAGGTGCGCAGGCACAGGCGCCCTTTCCATTTGGAATCACCCAGTGCTTCATAGGTGGAGAGATCCGCGGGCTTGACGCGTGCGGTGCTGTAGACGATCGTGCGGGCGCGCACCGAAAGACCGAACCAGCGATCGTCCGGATCACGCAAATGCGCCGGGATGTTCGCCTTCAGCGTCTTCGAGTTCACCTTGGCCAGCACGCCCACCGATGCCGCCAGCCACAGATTACCGGCGTCCACCGTGACCAGCATGTCCGCCGGTGTATTCTTGCCCTCGGCCTTGAGGCGCTCCAGCAGCGGGCCTTCCTTGTCGGTGATGAACTTGATCTCGGTGCCGGTCTCGGCGCTGTAGGCATCGAACAACGGCTTGATTAACTGCTCATTGCGAGCGGAGTAGACCACCAGTTCCTCTCCGGCAAATGCCGGAACGCTCAACAAAATGACGCAGGACAACATTACGGACAGGCCACGCATGACTTTCTCCTGGAAATATAAATTAAATTTAAAAAGCGTTCAGTTCGCATCAGCCCTTTGCCACAAGCGGATGATCCGCACTGGGTGACAGAGCAACATCCCGTGACCGGACTCTTTCTCGCGTCATCAACGTATGGCGTGCGGCCAGGAACAACACCGCCACAGCCGGTCCCTTCAGAAAGCCCCGCACCTGTTTGCGCCGGAGTTCATGCCGCGGGTTGTCCGTCATCGAAGTCGATAGCACCAGTGCTTAGTAAATGAGAATAGTTATTATTTACATTTAGACAGCCGAGTCAAGCCCTCGGCCAATGTACCCAATAAAGCCCGAGTCTGACTCTCGAGTGGACAGCACCGGGGGGCCCCACAAAGAGCACCTCCACGTTAAATCAGGGGCTCAGCCCCCTGATTAGCCATCTCCTGATTAGCGACTACACTTTGAAAAATCCGTGCCTTCTCCGATTAATCCTCATTCTATGAACTTTATGACTGACAAAAATGTCTTGCGCGTGATTTCGCTCCTGTTCTCCATCTTGTTGTCATCGGCCACCCAGGCGGTTGAAGAATACACCTTCACCGCGCCTCCACGTGGAAATGAAGAAAACGAAGCAAAGGTCTATCAACCGATTGCAAATTATCTTTCCAAAGCTACTGGAACAAAAATCGTCTACAAACATTCTGATAACTGGCTGTCCTACCAGGACGGGATGCGCAAAGGAGCTTTTGATATTGTTTTTGATGGTCCACATTTTGTTTCATGGCGGATGGCAAACCTGAAACATGTACCACTGGCCAAGCTGGCCGGAAACCTCGCGTTTGTAGTTGCCGTTCGAAAGGACAACATGCATATCCATGGCATCAAAGACCTGGCGGGACGTACCGTCTGCGGCTTGGCGCCCCCCAACCTGGCCACGTTGACCCTTTACGGTCAATTCCCCAACCCCGTGCGCCAGCCGCTGGTATTGGAAGCGGAAAGTTTCGAACAGGCATACAAGAACATGCTGGAGGGTAAATGCACGGCTGCCGTGATGCGTGACAAGATGCTTGAAAAACTGAACAAGGACAAGGATTCTGCCAGGGTGATTTTTCAAAGCCCTGGCGTGCCCAATCAGGCATTTTCCGTAGGACCGCGTTTACCCACGGAGGCTCGGTACAAAATCGCCGCAGCACTGACATCTCCGGACGCCCGGAAACAACTACCCCAGTTCTTCGATCGATATAGCAAGGACAAGGATTTGATTTCTGCCAATGATATTGAATTTCGTGGTCTGATTGTTTTGTTGAAAGATACCTGGGGATTCTAGGCGGCGCGTCAAACATTATCATTTTCATCACGGCAGATACGCCCTGTAGTTACAGAGTGAACTCGGCCATCACCGGGGCATGATCGGAGGGGCGCTCATGTTTGCGCGGCGCCATATCGATGCGACACCCATGGCAAATGGCGGCCAGTGCCGGGCTGCAAAGCACGTGATCAATCCGCAGGCCATGATTGCGGTGAAAGGCACCGGCGCGGTAATCCCACCAACTGAAGCTTTTTTCCGGTTGCGCAAATTGCCGAAACACGTCCGTCATCCCGCACTGTATCAGGCGCCGAAAGGCGGCACGTTCCTTGTCACTGAAAAGCACATGCCCCTCCCAACGTTTCGGATCATGCACGTCGCGTTCATCCGGCGCGATGTTGAAATCGCCTAATAGCACGAGTCTTGGATGGCTTTTCAGCTCGGCTACCAGAAATTTCTCCAACGCCTTGAGCCACGATAATTTGTAGGCATATTTATCTGAATCGACTTCTTCGCCATTGGGAACATAAACGTTAATCACGCGAACATCACCCACGTCGGCTGCGAGCAGGCGCTTCTGATCACCTTCGGCGCCGGGCAACCTGGTTACCGAATCTTTCCCCGGGATTCGGCTCAATATCGCGACACCGTTATAGGTTTTCTGTCCGGCATGGACGGCATGATAGCCGGCTTCGCGAAACGCCTTTGCGGGAAAATCCTTGTCAGTGATCTTGGTTTCCTGCAGGCACAGAACATCGGGGTTTTCTTTGGCCAGCCACTCCAGCACCTGGGGTAGGCGCACGCGTATGGAATTCACGTTCCATGTCGCGATTTTGAATTTACTCATAACTTATTGATTCTATGTATTGTGCTGATTATTCAAATGTTCCATGGACACAGGCATGGACACAGGATTGAACCGCTAGGGCCTGTTTTTCCAGTTTTTAACACGTGCCAGTTTAATGCAGTCGGAAAGATTTTGGAGGGAAAGAAGGGCCCTCTTTGGGTCCCATTAGGGAGAGCTTGCGTTTCGTTATCCGCTCTCGACATATTCCCAGCGATTGAGAGCAACTTTCCTGTCCGCATCGTCCCAAAATATCGCTGAACGACTGCTTTCGGCCAAAAGCGGACGCCCGTTATGGAATCAAGAAATGTATATGTTGCGGGTACACGGAGACCCTGAATTGCATGAATAGCTTGCCCGCAATATGATCCCTTCGTCCCAACTGGCAGAGATCACACCAGCGACAGATCATATGAAGGTCAGATGGAAAGACGTTACTCTCTCCGCGACCCGTGCACGGCCACAGCAGTCCTATCCGCCAACCGGGGAATCGGCGGAACATCAAACCCAGGAGGAATATATGAAAACTGCAGCAGCCCTCGTTACCGCCCTTTTCGTGGCCGGACTGGCGCAGTCTGCCTCCGCCGCAGAAGCTTTCGCGCCATCCGGATCGGCCAAGGTGAACATGCACGAATACCCGACGATCAACGCCGTGTTCGACGTGAACTACGACGATCCGAACCAGCTCAACATTCTATACAACTTCGTCAAGAACACCGCCAAGCCGCTCAAGGGCAAAATGGTGGTGGTGACGCACGGGCCGGAGCTGCGTGCCTTCGCGAAGGAGAACTATGAAAAGTACCTGGGCATCGTTCAGAAGATGGATGAGCTCGCGAAGTCAGGCGTGGAGTTCCGCATGTGTAACAACGCCATGCGCGCGGCCGGCTACAAGCCTGAGGACATGTACGGCTTCATCACGGTCGTTCCCGCGGGGTTCCCCGAGATCGCTTATCTGCAGTCGCAGGGTTACCAATACATCAATCCGTTGCCTCTGTCTGTCAAGGACGTGCGCTACATCGACCAACCGGCATTGAAGAAATAATGCCATTGATGGGCGCTCCGAATGCGAGCGCCCATGTCTTCTGGCAAACTCACTCCAGGCCAAGTTTCGATGGCAGACACGGTGTTTGACCAGCCGGTAATTCTCAATCCTGCCATTTCCGTTCCGTATCGCATGGTCAGAATATACGAACTTGGTAGGAACATGAGGTTGTGTTTTTTGACTCATCACTGTGATTGGTGACCGGCTGATTTGGGTCGGAAGCTACCATTCACGAATGGACGGTTATGGTCATAAGCGGTTATTCATCAATTGCCTAGAGGTGAGTCCGGCAAGGGAGCGTTGCGGGGCTGACGCAGTATCACTCCTCAAAGTACAGCCTGCTCTTACCATTCTTCTTGGCTTTATACATCAAGGCGTCAGCACGTATTACAGCTTCCTCTACGTCTGGAATTGAATCCGAATAACAGACAACGCCCATACTGACGCCAGTTACCCAACCGCGGTCTCGCATGATCTTGAGTAGTCGTTGGTGCAGGCGAGTAAAGTGTTCTTTCGCGGTCGAAGGGCTCATATCGAGAAGGACAAGAGCAAACTCGTCTCCACCAAGACGCCCCGCCACATCGGTAGAACGAAGTGAATCCAATAACGTTTTGCCGACAGCTATAAGCACTTCATCTCCTGCCTTATGTCCGAGCGTATCGTTGATCGTCTTGAGATCATCCACATCGAGATAGGCAAGTGCGACGGGTTGGGTCTGGCGGGCAGCGACTTTGAAGAGCGTCTCTGCATTCGCTCTGAAGATACGCCGATTCTTCACCCCTGTGAGTTCATCGAAATGGGCGTTTACGGCTTCCTGGAATAAACGTTGTTCTTCCGTGTAATCGTGTATTAAGCCCAGCACATGCACCGATTTGTCGGCAGCGGTCAATATCGATGTCGAGATGCCCAGTAAACGTTTCTCCCCGCATGCATGCATTATTTCCCAACGCTCGAATTGGAGATCGTCTCCTTGTCGCATACGTTCCATCCGTTCGCGTGCACGCGCCTGAACCTCAGGATCGGGATACATTGTCTGGTACCACCCGCGGGCGTTGATTTCCTCCATCGTATAGCCTGTGATTTCAATCATCCGCCGGTTCCATACCGTAAACCTTACAAAAGGGTACGTCGGGATGTCATGACACACACAGACACCTTCAGCAGCCCGCTCAACAACCGCTTCACGGAAATTGTGATCTTCTTGCCGAGCCCGGATGATTCGTTCTTGTTGAGCCAGTCGACCCTCCAGCGCTTGGATCTGCGATAGAGCGGCCTCAAGCTCGGGTTGGATGATCGTGCTTTCAGATCTCTGCTGCTTCATGACTACTTCCCCATGTATCCATGGATGCGGTCTGGTTCTCTCCTGTCAGCGACGCTCAATAGTTTATATACGGCCGATATTGTCAGTATATCCGCGGAAACGCAGGTTGCCACAATAGTCTAAATTCTTGTCTCGAGCGCCGGTAGGCGCTGGCGCCGCGCCCGTAGCGGGTTTTGGGGGGGTACACATTGTCGTCCGGGCTGATTCCGCTTCCACGCTTGTCTTGCTGTACATGAACGTCTGCTTTGGGTCGGAAGCAGCCGTTCACGAATGGCCGGTTATGGCCAGTAGCGGCGGCGTCATGTAGTGACATTTTATTTTACCGACAATTGCACCCACATCGGGCGATGGTCGGAAAGATAATAGCGAAGGTATGCCTTGAAGTGCTTCGCATTTTTTCCATTCTTGTAGAGCGTCGGAAAAATTACCGCATCGTAGTCAAACACCCCCTTGAGTCCCGTGAAGCAGTGCTTGGTGGTGCTGGGAAGGAAAGCAATCTGATCGTATTGGGCATCGGAGGCGATGCTGGAGGCGATCTGCGTGGAGTGCTCGGGCAATTCCAGTCCATACTTGGTTAAGGCTTTGAATATCGGATCACTGGGAGCGGTCTTGGGCATATTGAAATCCCCCAAGGCCACCAGTTCGCGCGTAAAGGAATGCTGGCTTTTACTCCGCAAGTGCGACCACTTCGCCACGG
>Ga0224512_10002011_pt1 | contig 18976 bp, 16 predicted proteins | sample SF_May12_sed_USG_4_FD_169103 | JGI IMG/M metagenome (GOLD analysis project Ga0224512, IMG submission 169103) | Sediment microbial communities from San Francisco Bay, California, United States - SF_May12_sed_USGS_13 | ecosystem: Environmental > Aquatic > Marine > Sediment | place: USA... | reverse complement strand
CGTGGGTCAGGGCGAGGATGACCTGTTCCGCGGCATCCCAGCCTCCGTCGACATACACCGCACCGAGAACCGCCTCCAGGGCGTCGGCCAGAATCGACTCCTTCTCCCGCCCCCCGGACTGGTCCTCTCCTTTGCCAAGGCGGAGCAGTGTGCCGAGGTCCAGCTCGGATGCCAGCTCCGCAAGGGTCACGGTGTTGACCACCGAGGCCCGCAGCTTGGCCAGCTGCCCCTCGGGAAGGTGCGGATACTTGAGGAAGATGTGGTTGGTCACAACCAGGCCGAGCACGGAGTCCCCCAGAAACTCGAGGCGCTCGTTCGACACGTTGTCGATGTTCTCCGCGCAGTAACTCCGGTGGGTGAGGGCACGGGTGAGCAGACCCTGGTCATGGAACGTATGGCCAAGGCGACGGCAGAAATCGACCAGCTCGTGCTCGATCAGGACGAGGCTCCCACCTTGGCATCCACGTAGTCAACCGCATCTCGAACGCTCCTGAGGTCCTGCAGATCCTCGTCCTCGATGCGGAATCCGACGGTCCGCTCCCCAAGTTCCTCCTCGAGCGCCTCGACGAGTTCGATGAGGGCGAGGGAATCGGCTTCGAGATCTTCCGCAAAGGAGTCGCCCTCGCGGATCTGGCCGGGCTCGATCTCGAGGATGTCAGCCAGGCGGTCGCGTATGAGCTCGAAGATCTGATCACGGGTCATTGGCGGCTGCTCCATATGGGTTTCGGCTGGCACTCGATTGGTCCTTTCCTGCACGCTGACCCGCTCCAAGAAACTATTCGGAAGAATGCGTCATGACGATGCATCCGGACGGCACCGATGCGACAAGACAGGCGTCCCGAACGACAGCTCGGTCGAAAACAGTTCGAAAAGATGTCGCATCGGGCCTCGCGGCTTCGGAAGTACTCCCTCCACATGACGCCCAAGCGGTTGTCAACGACCGACATCGTAGCAAGGCCAACCTACGGTTGACGCACCGTGGGCACTCCAACCACGTGTCAACGCAGGCGAAGCGACACTCTTTTCATACGATTTGCCCTGTTTTCGCCGACCGGGACGGAATCGTCCCGAATCCGAGCAGTCAGCCGAGGATTTCCACAGCCTCGCGGATTCGGCCGAGAACATCGGTGCGAGCCATCTCATCGGCTGTTCTGATCGCGTTGGCGATCGTGGTGGCCGATGACGACCCGTGGGAGATCAGGGTGACCCCCCGAGTGCCGAGCAACATGGCGGCGCCGGTCGCCTTCGCATTGAAATGATGGAAGATCGGAGCCAGTTCCTCCGCCACCACAGCGGCCGAGTTGTTACCGGCCTTCGAACCACCACGGTCGACCGCCTGGGAAATGGAGTTGCTGAAGATGTCGTAGAAGCCCTCGAGCGACTTGAGGGTGACATTGCCGGTGAAGCCGTCGCAGACGATGACGTCGGCGACCCCGGCCATGAGGTCACCGCCCTCGACATTGCCGACATAGTCGGCATTGCACTGGTCGGCCCACTCCGGCTCCTCCAACAGTGCACAAGCCGCCTTCACCATGGCGTTGCCCTTGCCCGCCTCCTCGCCGATGGTGAGCACACCGACCCGGGGGCGATCGATCGAGAAGCGGTGACGGGCGTACGCCGTACCCATACGAGCGAACTGGACCAGCCACTCGGGCTGGCAGTCGGGGTTGGCGCCGCAGTCGAGCAGCGTGGTCGGCGTGCTGTCGAGGACCGGAAACGGCACGGCGATCGCCGGTCGGGACACGCCCTTGATCCGCCCGAGCCGGAGGAGCGAGGCGGCCATGGCGGCACCGGTGTTGCCGGCGCTGAGCACCGACGAGGCCTGCCCGTCACGAACCGCCTCGGCGGCCCGCACGATCGACGAGTCCTTCAGCCTTCGGACACTGACCGCAGGATCGGCGTCCATGGCGACGACCTCGCTCGCTGCGAGAACCTGGAGGTCGCCGACGTCACCCAGTCGGTCCGGATCACCCACCAGGAGGATCGGGACGTGGTCACGTTCGGCTGCAAGGCGGGCACCCTCGACCACAACCTCGGGGGCGTGGTCGCCACCCATGGCATCGACCGCCACCGGCGGCCGATCCGAGGTCACGTCCGCTGTCGCCGAACTGTCGGAGTTCTCACCGGCCACGTCTCACCCCCGGTTGTGCGGGCCGAAACCCGGCCCTCAGGCACGACCTAGGCTTCGACCTCGATCGCCTGCCGCCCCTTGTACCAGCCACACGAGCCGCACACGCGGTGGGGCAGCTTGGCGGCACCACAGCGGTCACACGTGCTGCGTGCGGGGGCGGACAGCTTCCAGGCGGCGGCCCGCCGGCTGCGGGTCTTGGACTTCGACTTCTTTTTCTTTGGAACAGCCACGACAGCAACCCGAGATCATCGTGTCGGGGGGCTCCGGCGGGACGTTCATCCCGTTCGATCGGAGGCCCGACGCTTGGTAAGGACAGATACTTCGCCTTCGGCACCGGGCGCTCGGCCACGGGCCCGGGGACGTGGCGCAGCACGTCTTCAGGCGACAAGTCAGGCTACCGACTTCGCCGCCGTCCTCCACCTACCCCGATTGGGCGGCCGCCGCAGCACGGTCGGTCGAGGGGCGGGCGGCGACCGTGAACGTGTCGATCAGCGTCGGTTCCGGTGTGTCACCGACGACCACCGGCCGCCCGTCGACCCACGTCAGATCGAGGTCGGGAACGTCCTCGAAGCCGATCACATGACCGACGATCCGGTCGTCACCCACCTGGAGGCGGACGAAATGCTTGTAGTCGGCCAGCCGCATCCCGACGAACAGCTCGTTGAGGTTGATACGGAAGTACTGGGCGACCACGAGATAGAGGGCGAAGGCCAGCAGACCGAATCCGGCGCCGATCAGGCCGGTGATCACCGTGAAGCTGGCCGTCGGCCAGCCGGCGATGATGCTGTCTACCCACAACACCCGGGTCAGCGGGGTGTCGAGCTGCGGTATCGACTCGGTCAGCCGGGCGGCCGCAGCCACCGCCGCCGTGACCCCCACGCCGTGGAACAGCAGATGGAGTCCGGCTGCCGGCGCCGCCACATACCAGCGGCGACGGTGGGCCTTCGCCATAGCGAACAGCGCCAGCGCCACCAGACCGGTAATGAGCCAAGCACCGACGTTGTGCATCGCCCCCCAAAGAACCTGGAACTGATCCTGCCAGAACGGTCCGGCCGTGAACGGCTCGAGCACCTCTACCGGCTCGGACGCCTGCTCGGAGCGGGCGAACGCCTCGCGGGCCCCCGCCCTCGCCGCCAGCCCGAACAGCGTGTAGACGACCCCGAACACCGTACCGAGCTCGGGGTTGCCCCACGGGATCCGCCACAACGCCGTCACGCCGATTCGACGCGATGTTCCCCGATCGGGCCACTCGTGTTCGACCGCGTACTCCGTGGTTTCCAGCGACGAGAACCGCCATGGCAGGTGGAGCTTGCGGGGGGCTTCCAGTGTGGAGGCGAGGTAGGCCCCTCCCCCGCCCGCCACCACCACGGTCGGCCTGTCGACGCCGGCGCCGGTGGCCGGTTCGTGGCGGGCGTAGAAGTGTTTGTCACCCGTCATCACCAGCCGGACCGCCTCCGGTGCCGGCGAACCGAGCGTCTTTTCCAGGAAGTAGGTGAGACGGTTCCACTCGTCGGAGGCCTCGGTGTCGTCCTGTGCCCCGAACCGTTCCCGCATCGACTGGAGCCACCGCTCGAACCAACCCCGTTCACCCCGCCCGAACCAGGCCGGCTTGCCGGTGCACAGGATGATCCGGGCCTCGGCCGGCATCATGGCCGCCACCTGCCGGAAGTACTGCATCTGGGGGGTGTCGATGTCGGCGTTGAGGGCGATGTCGATCCCCCACAACCACCACGTGTCGGTCAGCTGGATCGCGTAGTAGCTGCGGGTCTGGTGCAGCGACCATCCACGACGATGGGACGTGTCGTCGCCCGATTGGAAGACGGTGAATCGTTCGAGGAACGAGGCGAGGCCGTCGTACCAATCGTGGTTGCCGGGAATGGCGAACAGCGGCACTCGACGGTCGGCTCCGTCCGGTCCCGTGCCCGACTCGGGCGGGAAAGCGGTGCGGTATGGACCGATCGTGCGGTCGCGATAGTGCTCGGCGCCGGCGGCCGGGTAGACCTCGTCGCCGCCCATGATGATCACGTCGCCCCGGGGCAGCGTCAGGCTCGTCTGATGGTCAACCGAGAGCGTCGTGGTCGGCGCCGCCATCTGCCGGGCGATGGTGAAGGTCGGGCTGAAGCCGTCGCCGATGTCGGCGACGTAGTCGACCGTGAGGTCCGAGGGTCGTTCGGGGTCGCCGTGGACCGCTCGTTCGCGAGCGCCGTGAACCGGTCGTTCGCGAGCGCCGTGAACCGGTCGTTCGCGAGCGCCGTGAAACGGCAGCTGGTCGTTGCAGAAGATCAGGAAGTTCTCGGGATCGATGGTCCCCAGTCGCTGACCGAAGATCGGACCCTGGGCGTGGTGGACGACCGGTTCGCGCAGCGCGGCCTGCGTTTCCCGGCTGTCGGCGTAACGTCCGAACAGCCGACCGAAGAACTCACCGTAGGCGCCCCGGATGATTTCGGTTGGAGCGAACCACCGAACCATCGAGTGGGCCCGATACCGCAACGGCGGGATCCACGGCTCCTCGGCCACGAGATTACTCGGCCTCGGAATCCAGATTCAGGTCCGACAGAGCGTCCCAGCGAGGGTCGACCACCAGGCCGCCGTCGTCGGCGCGTTCGCGCGTGTCGGCGTCGTGGGGCAGCGTCGGGTAGCGATCGGGGTCGGGTCCGGCGCAGTCCGGTCCGCACAGCGGCGCCAGCGGCAGCGACAGCACCACGGCGTCCTCCACCAGCGGAACCAGGTCGATCTGGTCGCCGTCGAAGTCGATGATGTCGGAATCGGGTGGGGCGTCGACCTGGAAGATCTCGTCGATCTCGATGGTGACCGGCCCACCGGTCGATTCGAGGCAGCGCCGGCAGTCGCCCTCCCAGACGAACGTCACCGATCCAAGCACCGACACCCCGCGCTCGATCGACTCGATCGTGACCTTACCGACGACCGGCGTGTCGGTCGTTCGGGAGGAGATCACCTCGTGCGGTCCGAGGACCAGCTCGATCGGCTCGACCTGCCGCTGCCCGAGCCGCTTCCGCAGATCGGTCACGTTGACCGGTAATCTCGCCGGCCTCGTGCCCGATGCGCCGTTGGCCCGGTTGGTTCGGTTGCTCGTATTCGACTCGCCGCCGACGGTCACTGACATCTCCTCGCCCGTGGTTTCAGGCTCGCGCCTCGTCGTCGGTGAGGTCGACGACATGGGAGTCACGGGAACCGTTCGACCCGAGGATTTCTTCCGTGGTCAGCTTGGCCGTGGCCATCAATCGTTCCCGGCCCTTGCGAACGGTACTCGACGTGCGGTCGAGGATCATCTCGAAGCTCGCCAACCGCTGGTCGCAGTAGTCCTCGACCTGTCGCTTGAGGGTGTTGGCCTCCTCCTTGGCCTCGGCCACGATCTGGCGGGCCCGCTGTTCGGCCGCCTTCACGATCTGCTGGCGTTCGACCATCCGACCGACCTGGGCCCGTCCCTCCTCGATCAGGTCCTGGTGCTCCTGACGGGCCTTGGCCACGAAGTCGTCCCGCTCTTTCAGCAGCCAGCGGGCGGCCCGTAGCTCCTCGGGAAGACGGCTCTGCGCCTGTTCGAGGAGGTGCAGCAGCTCGTCGCGGTTGACTTTGACCGTGTTCGACATCGGCAGCGGACGGGACTCGGCCAGGATCTCGATCGCCTCCTCCAGGAGGTCCTCGACCTCGGGAACGGCATAGGGGTTCGGGAGATCGTCGTTGCGGCCGCGCCGGCCGAATCCGTCGCCGCCGCGACCCCCGGAGCGATCGTCGTCGAAATCGTCGTCGTCCTCATAGTCGACGTAGCGGTCGTCGTGACTGTCTCGATAGCGGTCGTTCATGCGGTCACCCGTTCGGCCTTCGGAGGCCGGCAATGCGTTTGTGCACCGCGGCCGGTACTACTGACTGTACGTCTCCGCCCGCAGCAGCGATCTCCCGCACGTACCGTGACGAGATTAATGCACTGGGGCCGAGTCCGGGAAGAAATACCGTCGGAAGTCCGTCGCTCGTCTGGTAGTTCATGTTGGCCTGGAGCATCTCGGCGTCGAAATCGGTGCCGCTGCGCAGGCCTTTGACCAGGCAGTCGGCGCCTTCATCCCGAGCGGCCGTGGTGACCAGACCGGTGAAGGTGGTGACTCTGACGTTGGGCAGGTCCAGTGGCACGAGACTCTCGGCGATCAACTCGGCCCGTACCGGTCCGTCGAACATGCCGGTGGGCTTGCCCGGGTTGTAGCCAACGGCGACCACAATCACGTCGAACAATGGCGAAGCGGCGGCAATGATGGCCAAATGCCCGTTGTGCACGGGATCAAAGGAGCCGGGATACAGCGCCACTGCCATGGCACCACGCTAGTTTCCGCCGGGCTGAGAACCTGTGATTTGCGGAAGAGTTTTGGGGTTATCGCTCGACTCGACGGGCGATGACGATCTGCGCCCGTCCGTAGGCACGCCGGGTGATCTCCTCCCAGCGGTCGGTCAACGCCACCGGCGTCTCGGCGTGGCCGACCAGGAGATCGGCCTCGAGACGGCCGAGGAGGTCGAGCCACGGATCGTCGGCATAGGGCGGATCGCAGAACACCAGGTCAACCGGTTCGAGACGCCGCAGCGCCGTGTCGACCGGGGCCACGATCAGATCTGCACGGTCGCTGAAACCGAGCGCGTCGAGATTGCCGGCCAGCACCCGGGCGGCCTCCCGGTTGCGCTCGACGAAGGTGACGTGGGCCGCACCCCGGCTGAGCGCCTCGATGCCGAACGAACCGCTCCCGGCGAACAGGTCGGCGACGGTGATGCCGACGAGGTTCGTCCTCGCCGCCAACATGTTGAATATCGCCTCCTTCGCCCGGTCGGTGATGGGGCGGGTGCCCGATCCGGGCGGAGCCTTGAGTTTGCGGCCCCTGGCGGTTCCTCCGACAACTCGCATCGGACCAAACCTAGTGGCCGAGCGGCGCTACAGTGGCGCCGTGAGAGTTCCCGACCCCGAAATCGTCTGCGTCGACTGCGGCGGAACGTGCTACCCGCTTGGCTGGCAGCCCTCCGATGGCGAAGTGCCGGACGGCACCGTGATCCCGTACCGGTGCCGGGACTGTCACGACCGCTGGGACGTGGTGATCTCCTCCGACGACGAGGTGTAGCCGTCCTGGTCGGAGAGGTCGATGTCGGGACCGGTCGGTGATCGACGTTCGAAGCCGTCACCGTCGGCCTGGCGACGGCGACGGAGCCACAGGAAGCCGCCCAGCACCACCGGCAGGATCGAGCAGGCGACGATCATTCGGACGACGCCCTGGCGACGGGCCTGGTCGAGTTGCGACCCGCCGTCGCCGACCTGCCGAGCGGCCTGGAAGAAATCACCGGCGGTGAAGGCGTCGATCGCGCTCGTCCTGGTGACGTCGACATCGGTGCCGATCAGGCCGATTCGTTGCCAACCGTCGAGCGAGTCGAGCCGGTCGAGAAGGCGAATCAGATCCTCGCCGGCGGTCACGACATCCGTCCGATAGGCCGTCATCTCGTCGGCGGTGGCGAACCGGGCGAACCGGGCGTCGAAGTCGTACGGCAGCGACAAGCCCCGGTCGGCCAACTCGCCTCTCAACGGCTCCATGTGGTCGAGGAATCGCTCGGTGGCATCGATCGCCTCGTCGGCGGTTTCGAAGTCCCAATCCCGCATCGGTCGGCGGACCGCAGCGGGCAGCACAACCCCGTCGAAGCGATCCCGTAATGCCTCGTACCGTTGACGGGTGACCGACCGTTGCTCGAACCGATCGCTCCACCACCCTTCGACCCAGGCGGCGTACAGTTCCGCCAGCTCCGGCTCGTCGGTGGCGTGATCCGAAGCCAGGTCGAGAAATTCCCGCCAGGTGCGAGGCGCGGCATCGTCCGCCCCCACCGAGCCGTCGGGCCCCGGGTAGGACCGCGTGCCACCGAGGACCGAGCGGGTCACGTCGGTGAAGGCGTCGGCGCCGATCGTCTTCCTGGTCGTTCTGGTCACGTGCCACGCCGCTTGATAGGCCCAGCGTTCGGCCTCGAGCCGGGCGGTGGTCGTGTCGTCTATCGACGGCGGGTCGACCCACCCACCGAGCGGGAAGGCAACGTCGTCGTCGAGGCTGACCTGCGGCTCGGTCCCTCCGGTCGGGCCGCGGCCGGCCAATGCGGCGAACTCGTCGGCCAGACCCTCGATCAACCAGCGATCGGCAAGATGCTCGTACTGGAACCACACATGCGACAACTCGTGGAGGACCAACTCCGGGTTGATCGATCGGCCGATGGTGATGCGGTTGTCGCTGCTCGTGTACCAACCCCCGTACGACGTGCCGAGCGTCCGCGCCGACTGCTGGACGACGACCGGCCGGTCGGGCCAGTTCGCCCCGGTCAGTTCGATGAGCGCCGGTAGGTTGACGGTGATCTGCTCGGAAACGCGGTCCCGCCAGGCCATGTCGTCCGGCCAGTACCGAACCGTGATCTCGTGTCCGTCGAACGGCACGACCGTCTCGCTCATCGCCCTATCGTTCTCGATCACCACGAAGTCGTACACGAACTCGTCGCCGGACGCCTCCAGGACGCTGGTGCCGTCGCGCCGCCGCCAGACATCGTCGTCGAGCGGTTCCACGAATCCCGGCGGCAGGGTGAACTCGGCCGTCCACAGGTCGGCCCTGGGATCGGAGTAGAAGGCCCAGGCCACGGCAGCGTCGTTGACCACCACCTGATCCTCCAAGATGAGCTCGACCGTTTCGCCGAGCTCGACCGGAGGCGGCTCCGACGGCAGCGAGTACGACATCGCAAGGGCCAGGGACTCGCCAGACGAGAGATTTCGCCGGAAGTCGACCTTCACCAGCACAAGCCCCGGGTGCTCCACCGAGTCGGTCGTGTACGACAGGGGCCCATCGGGATCCGACACCGTGATGCCCTCGGCCGACGACGGCACGAACGCGTGCCACTCGGTCATGAAGTAGCGCAGTATCCGGTTGCCGTCCTGCTCCTGCGGCTTGGTGTAGGTGATGTCGACCGCCATGTCGACATCGATCTCGGCGTCGACCAGATCGATGGAAAGGTCGTAGTCGACCACGACCTCGACGTCGTCGTCGAGCACCGGCACCGGGTCGGCCAGTGGGGTTGCCACGACCGGCGACCCCGAAAGTGAGAGGGCGAGAAGCAGCGAGGTGAGCACGGAATCGAGATCAACTCTTCAGGAGGAACTCTGCGTCGCCCTGGTCGAGAAACAGCTGTAGCTCCGCGGCCAGGCCGCGATGTGCGTCAAGCGAAGGGTCGGCGTCGACCACGTCGATGGCCGCTCGGCGAGCCTGCACCACCACCGACCGGTCCCGGCGCAGCGACGCCAGCTTGAGATCGTTCCTGCCTTTTTGTCGTTCGCCCATGATCGTTCCCTCGCCTCGCAGATCCAGATCGACCTCGGCCAGTTCGAATCCGTCGGTTGAGTCGACCACAGCCCGCAGGCGAGCCTCACCGTCCTCGGTGGTCGTCTCGCCGACCAACCAGCAAACCGACTGGTGTGAGCCCCGGCCGACCCGACCCCGCAGCTGATGGAGCTGAGCGATTCCGAAGCGGCCTGCGTCCAGAATGATCATCACCGTGGCGTTGGGGACGTCGACCCCCACCTCGATCACCGTGGTCGCGACCAACACGTCGAGGTGACCGGACCGGAACAGGTCCATGGTCTGATCCTTCTCGGCGGGCGTGAGGCGACCGTGGAGGAGACCCAGCCGGCGGTCGGCGAGTTCGACGGCGGAGAGCCGGTCGAAGATCGACTCGGCCGACGCCGCGTCGAGCTTCTCCGACTCGTCGATCAGGGGGCACACGACGTAGACCTGACGCCCCTCGTCGAGCTGCTGGCGAACGTCGTTCCACATTGATTCGAGATCCGCAATCATGTCCAGCGCCCCCGCCGGTTGGTCGAGGTTCCCGGGGGCGGCCACCCACCGCGTGACGATCGGGCTGCGCCCCGGCGGCAACTCGTCGAGCACCGACACATCGAGGTCGCCGTAGACCGTCATGGCCGCGGTGCGGGGAATCGGTGTGGCGGTCATGACCATCACGTCGGGTGAGGCGTCCTCGTAGCTTCGATCCCGAAGGGCGGCCCGCTGCTCGACACCGAACCGATGCTGCTCGTCGATCACGACAACACCGAGGGAGGAGAACATCACGTTCTCCTGGATGAGGGCGTGCGTGCCGATGGCGATGTCGACCTCGCCGGTGAGCAGCTGGCTGAGGATGCGTTTACGTTCGGCGGCGGTGACTCGGTTGCTCAACAACTCGACCCGAAGGGGACGATCGTGGAACAGCGAGGTCTCGTCGGTCACGGTCAGCCCATCGAGGAGACGGCGGATGCCGGCATGGTGCTGCTCGGCCAGCACTTCGGTCGGCGCCATGAGGGCGGCCTGGTGGCCGCCGTCGACTGCGGCCAGCATCGCCGCCACCGCCACCAGGGTTTTGCCCGCTCCGACGTCGCCCTGGAGGAGACGGTGCATCGGTATCGGGCGGGCCAGATCTGCCATGATCTCGTCGATCACCCGGCGTTGGGCCATGGTCAACTCGAACGGCAGCCGGTCGGTGAACCCGGTGAGGAGCGGGCCGTCGATGGTGTGGGCGACACCGGTCTCGGTCCGTTCGATGGCCCGCTTCCGCAGGACGAGGGCGAGCTGGAGCCGGAACAGCTCGTCGAACACCAGGCGGCGGCGGGCCTCGCCGACCTCGGCCAGACTCTCCGGCTGGTGAATGCCTTTGAACGCCGCTTCGCGGGTGATGAAGTCGTGCTCGTCGAGCAGGTAGTCGGGTAGCGGGTCGATCAGCCCGCGCCCCGACGGCGGCAGCGTGCGACGCAGCGTCTCGGCCACCCATTCGGCCAGATCCCAGGAGTTCAAGCCCGTCTTCTCCGACTGGGGATAGACGGGGATGATCCGCCCGGTCTTGTCGCCGACGAGGTCGACCACCGGGTTCGTCATCTGCCGCTGGCCTCGGAACATCTCGATCTTGCCGAAGATGACGGCTTGGCGGCCGGGGCTCAACTGGCGTTCCCGCCAGGCCTGGTTGAAGAACGTGAGGCGAAGCGATCCCGAGTCGTCGCTCACGGTGGAGGTGACCATGACCTTGCCGCCTCGGATCCGGCGGCTCGAGGAGCTGTTGACGGTGACCAGCACGCTGGCCTCCTCACCCTCCAGCAGCTCGACGATCCGAGCCTCCTTGGTCCGGTCGAGGTACTTGCGGGGGTAGTGGGTGATGAGATCGAGCAGATTGTGAATCTCGGCCTTGGCCAGCGATTTGGCTTTCTTCGGTCCCACGCCGTTGAGCACGGCGACGTCGAGTTCGGCGAGGCGCCCGAGGTCGACGCCATCACGGGTGTCGGTACGTGGTTCGGCCGTGCTCACCCGCTCAATCTACTTGCCTCCTGTGTCGACCCGAAGCCGTTCGGCCCGAAGCAGGTCGTAGAACGGTCGGTGATGGGCCGCGAAAGCGGCAAGCCGTTTCGAGTTCCGGGTGGTGTGGTCGTACCGGCTGGTGCGGCCTTCGAATCCTGAACTCGACGCCGTCATCTGATGCCACCGGGCCGTTCGTTGCCACTCCGGCCGATCCTCGGCGGTCCAGGTCAACGCATCGGACCGGAACGGCAAACCAACCGCTCCGCAGTAGGCCGCCATGACGGCCGCCGGACTTGCGATGAGGTCGTCGGAGTCGATGACGATCGGTTCGTGTCCACCTGCGTCGAGCACGGCCCGGTACAGCTCGTGGAGCGTCTCCAGGCCGACCTCCTGTTGTTTCATCTCGGGATGCAGGGCGTGGTAGGAGGCCGCGATCTCCTCGGGTGTTCGGATCAGGAACGCGTGGCGGGCTTCGGTCAGGAAGGACGTGTCGCTCAGGATCTCCTCGTATCGATGGTCGGTCGTCTCCTTCAAGAAGAGGCTCCGACCACCGGATCGGGACCGCAGCTTCCGGAGCAGCTCCCCGGCCGTGGTACACGTGTCACCGTCGAACTCGGTATGTCCGGTGGCATGCAGATCGAAGAACGGTTCGTGGAGGACCACCACGTCGCCCCGCTCCAGCATCGAGCGGAAGAACGCGGTGGAGCGGGACCGGGGCGAACTCCACAGCGCGTAGACCGTCACCAATTCAGCGTGCCAAGTTTGCGCGATCTTGCGTCGCTTCGACGCCCTTCGCGCGATCCTCGCCCGGCCGAAGCGCCTCGACTATCCGTTGGGTCCGGGCCAGACGTTCAGCTCGATGCCCCGACGATAGGACGAGGCCGGGTCGCCGTTCCACGCCTCGGCGGTCGCCACCGGTGCGGCAAGCCGGACGAACTCGGTCGATTCGGAGAACTGGACCATCAACTCGCCCCGCGTCAGTCGGCCCCGGTTCAGCAGAGCCGTCCAGTAGTCCCACCCTCTGGCGTCGGGTTTGCGGTCGAGCACGTTGCGGTAGACGAGTTCCACGAACCGGCGGTTGTCGACGAGCTGGTAGCGGTTTGCGAACTCGGTCGAGTCGGCAAAGGCGTCGGAGATCTCCGCCAGCGACAGGTCGCCTCGGGCGTAGATCGTGTTCCAGTAGCGTGCCCCGGTGTAATCGGGCGCGCGGTCGAAGTAGGCGACGTAGAGCCTGGCCACCTGGTAGCGGTACCAGCGAGCGGGATCGGCCGGGATCGGCGGTTCGACCGGTGTTCCGCCACACCCCGGCAGCGCCCGGAACTCGAACCGGCCGGCGTTGGCCGCCATCCACTCACCGAACATCTGAGCCGAGAACGGCTGGAGGCTGTGCATCAGGACGACATCACCGGCCGACACCTTCGACAGCTCGTACCGGGTTCGCGAGTATCCAAGGCGCCAGTCCTGGGTGTCGACATCCCACAGGCCGTAGTGGCTGCCGGCCGCCGTCCACTGTGCGTTGGGCAGCCCCGATTGCACCGCGATGTTGTGGATCCGGGCGTTGACAGCACCGTAGGGTGGCCGGTAACAGGTCGGGCGTGCGCCCGTGATCCGAGCCACGACGTCGTTGGTCGAAACGAACTGTGACCGGACGGCGGCGTCGGACAGGCTCGTGAGCACCGGATGGGACCAGGAGTGGTTGGCAATGGCATGGCCGTCGTCGACGATGCGACGGGCCACCGACGGATAGGTCGGCACCCGGGATCCGGTCACGAAGAAGGTGGCCCGGGCGTTGTACCGATCCAGAATGTCGAGGATCCGTCCGGTGACCGATGCGTCGGGTCCGTCGTCAAAGGTGAAGTAGACGACCGGCTTGGGCGCCGCGGTCGCCGCCGTCGGCTGTGCCGCCGTGGCTCCGAGGGCCGATGCGAACGTGGTGATGAACACCAGCATCGCCGCCGCCAAACGTCCTACTCGCCTACCGGGAACTTCGGCGGTGGCACCGAGCGCTCGGCTCGATACCACCGCCTTTCCCCCACACTCCGCCGCCATGAGCCAAGGCAATCACAGCGCTGCCATCGCCGAAAGGGGTCCGGGAACGTACACCCTGGCAGTCGATGCCAACGGCTCACTGCCCGATGCGGAGACCTTCCGGGCGTACCACCATCGCCTGGTCCGTTTGGCCTACGCTGGCGCGAACATGACCGCCGAATCCGCACGATCGTCGCCTCCGGATCCGGGTCGGAGCGACACCTTCGCCGGCGACCGCAAGGCCGGCCAGTCGGTGCTCGGCCCGGCCGAACGTCGGTTCATCGACTGGGCGGTGCCGAAGATCCCCGAGCCCATCGGCAGCCATCACCTCACGATGCTGACCCTCGTCTGGTCGGTGCTGATGGTGGTGTTCGGCTTGCTGGCCGATGATCAACCGGCGTGGCTCCACGCCATGTCGGTGCTGGTGTTCCTCCAGTGGCTGACCGACTCGCTCGACGGCACCCTCGGCAAGTACCGCAAGCAGGGGCTGGTCAAGTGGGGGTTCTTCGCCGATCATCTCCTCGATCTGCTGTTCGCCGGCAGCATCGTCATCGCCTACTCGTTCATGGTCGACGTGTGGTGGCTACGACTGTGTTTCATGGTGCTGTTGCTGATCACCTGCGCCACGATGGCCGTGTCGTTTCTGTCGTTCGCCGCCACCAACCGATTCCAGATCGCCTACTACGGCATCGGTCCGACCGAGATCCGGATCGGCTACATCGCCCTGAACACGCTGGTGTTCTTCGCCGGGACGTCGGTGTTCAGCTGGGGTGTACCGGTGGTGCTGGCGCTGAACGTCGCCGCCTTCGTGGTGCTGGCGGTGCAGACGAGCAACCAACTGTGGCGGATCGACTGGGAAACCAACATCGACAACGCCCCACGTTGAGGGCGGCGATGCACCTCGGCGAAGGCCGCCTTGCGCGATGGGTGCGATCGGACCCCTAAAGGGACCTCAGGCCGTGGTTGGCTCGCCCCGTCGGGTCTACGGTCCAAGCATGAGCAGCGTTCGACGGGTTCAGCGACTCGCGCCCGAGGTGACCAGGCTCTGGCTCGATGCACCGAGAGTGGCCCGGCACTGGAGCGCTGGCCAGTTCGTGATCGTTCGAGTCGACCACGACGGCGAGCGTATTCCCCTCACCATCGCCGCCGGCGACCCCGACGAGGGATGGATCAGCCTGATCGTGCAGAACGTCGGCGCCACCACCGCCCGGCTCACCCGCCTCGAAGCCGGCGACGAGGTGGTCGACGTGGCCGGCCCGCTCGGCCGGCCCACCGACATCGATCACTACGGCACCGTGGTCGTCATCGGGGGCGGAGTCGGCACCGCCATCGCCTACCCGTCTGCCGGAGCCCTGGCCGCCGCCGGGAATCGTGTCATCGCCATCGTCGGCGGCCGGTCCAGGCCGTATGTGCTCCTGGAGGACGAACTGGCGGAGGTGTGCGACCGGGTCATTCCCGTGACCGACGATGGATCCCACGGTGTGCACGGCCTGGTCACCGACGCCCTGGCCATGGTCCTCGCCTCCGAACCCGTGGACCGGGTGCTGGCCATCGGCCCCATCCCGATGATGCGGGCGGTGGCCGAATTGACGAGACCGGCCGGGCTTCCCACCGTGGTCAGCCTCAATCCGATCATGGTCGACGGGACCGGCATGTGCGGCGGCTGTCGGGTGCTGGTGGGGGGCGAGACCCGGTTCGCCTGCGTCGATGGCCCCGAGTTCGACGCCCACCAGGTCGATTTCGAGGTATTGGCCCGACGTAATCGGGCGTACGCCACCTTCGAGGCCGCCGAACGGGATCGCTGCGTGTCGATTGGCATCAGTGGGGAGGTGGAGCCGTGACCGAGCTCTCGCGCAAGGAACGTATGGCCCTACCCCGCACCGAGATGCCGGAGCGGAACCCCAAGGTCCGGGCCCACGATTTCGGCGAGGTCAACCTCGGCTATACCACCCAACTGGCGATCCTCGAGGCTGAACGGTGCCTGCGATGCCCCCGGCCCAAATGTGTGGAGGGTTGCCCGGTCGGAATCCGCATCGACGAGTTCGTGACCCACGTCGCCGATGGCCGGTTCGCCGACGCCGCTGCGGTCATCGCCGACGACTCCTCGCTTCCCGCCGTGTGCGGCCGGGTCTGCCCCCAGGAGAATCAGTGCGAAGGAGCCTGTGTGCTGGCCCGCAAGGAGCGCCCGATCGCCATCGGCCACCTCGAACGATTCGTGGCCGACCACATACGTGACAGTGCTCAGGCTGCGCCCTCCGCTGGGCGCAGTGCTCAGGCTGCGCCCCCCACGGGGCGCAGTGCTCGTGCTGCGCCTTCCGGGAAGAGTGTGGCCGTGGTCGGGAGTGGGCCGGCAGGGCTGGCCTGTGCTTTCGACCTGATCCGACTTGGTCACGCCGTCACCGTCTACGAGGCCCTCCACGAGCTGGGCGGGGTGCTGAACTACGGCATCCCCGAATATCGGCTTCCCAAGGCCATCGTGGCCGCCGAGATCGATCAGCTGCGCAACATGGGGGTCGAGTTCGTCACCAATGCTCCCATCGGCCTGGCCGAAACCGTCGACGAGCTCCTCGAACGTCACGATGCCGTCTTCCTCGGTGTCGGGGCCGGACTTCCCCGCTTTCTGGACATCCCCGGCGAACATCTCATCGGTGTGTACTCGGCCAACGAGTTCCTGACCCGGGTCAACCTCATGCGGGCCTACCAGCCCGGCGCCCACACCCCTGTCTACGATCTGACCGACCGCAGGGTGGCGGTGGTCGGCGGTGGCAACACCGCCATGGACGCCGTCCGCACCGCCCTGCGAATGGGCGCGGCCGAGGCCCGCGTCCTCTATCGTCGCTCCGCCGAGGAGATGCCGGCCCGGGCCGAGGAGGTTCGCCACGCCTGGGAGGAGGGGGTGGTGTTCGAGTTTCTGGTGGCACCGGTCGAGTTCGGGGGAGACGACGAGGGCTGGCTCCGCTCCATGACCCTGATCGACATGGAGCTGGGCCAACCCGACGACGACAACCGCCGCCGCCCCCATCCGGTCGTCGGGTCGGAGCGGACCGAACCGGTCGACGTGGTCATCGTCGCCGTCGGCAACGAGCCCAACCCATTGCTCCGCCGCACCAGTCCCGGGCTCACCCACACTCGCCGCGGCACCCTGCAGGCCGATCCCGAAACCGGGGCCACCTCCCTACCCGGAGTCTTCGCCGGCGGCGACATCGTCACCGGCGGAGCCACCGTCATCCTGGCCATGGGCGCCGGCCGCCGAGCCGCCGCCGCCATCGACCGCCACCTGGCCGGCGGGTCCGGGGGAACGGGCACCCCGCGCATCGATCTCAGAGGCGGGAGATGAACCGTTCGCGGTCGACCACGACCCGGGTCACGGTGCCCTGGCCAATTGGGCCGTTGTCGTCGACGGCGCTGACCTCGTAGGTGATCTGGCGGCCGTCGACGGCCGAGACCGAGGCCATAACGCTCACGGAGCCGCCAACCGCAGTGGGAGCCAGATGATCGATCGACACGTTGGTGCCCACCGTCGTCTGCCCGGCCCCGAGACCGTCGGTGGCGGCGGCCACCGTGGCCGCCTCGCACCAGGCAACGAGCCGGGGCGTGCCCAGTACCGGAACATCGCCCGATCCGACGGCGATGGCCGTGTCCTCCTCGTGGACCGTGAACCCGAGTGTCACCGTGTCACCGACCGATATCGTCATCCGACCAGCCTACGGTTCGATGATCGCCGGAGCTGTGAACGGCGTCAGGGCGGCGAAGAACGCGTGGACCAGTTCGACGTCGCCGTGTATCTCCACCCCCTCGGGCACGGCCGACGCGTTGATCGCCGTCAGCAACGCCGACCGGTCGAACCGAATAGTGGCAGCCGCATCCGGGTCGACGGTGCCGGGGCGGTGATGGATGGCCGATCGTCCCACACCAAGGACGTGGTCCTCGCCCCCGTCGCCGAGATCGGTGATACGGAGGTTGAAGGTGAGGGGTCCGGCGGTGAACGCGCCGGGGTCGAAACGCACGCCGACCACATCGATGAGGTGCTCGGCCGACATGGCCTGCGACATGTCCTGGGTCGGAATGCGGCCCCAGTCGGGTGAGCCCTCACGCAACTCCTTCGCCCCCATCAGGTAGGCGTTGCGCCAGGTCGCCGACTCCGACTGGTACCCGAGCTGCTCCAACGCATCGGCCTGCAGTTGCCGGGCCTCGGTGTTGGCGGGATCGGCGAAAACCACGTGGTTGACGACCTGGGCCACCCACCGGTACTCGCCCCGCTCGAAGGACTCGCGGGCTCTGGCCAGGACCGCATCGGCGCCACCCATGAACTCGACGTAGCGCTCCCCCGCGTCGACCGGCGGGAGCGGGTCGAGGTTGGCCGGGTTGCCGTCGTACCAGCCCAGATAGTGGTTGTAGACCGACCGGCAGTTGTGCGACACGGTGCCGTAGTAACCCCGCACGTGCGACTGATCGAACTCGGCCGGAAGCGACATCTCCGCTGCTATCTCGGTCGGCACCAGACCCCGATTGGCCAACCGCATCGTCTGATCGTGCAGCCAGCGGTAGACGTCACGCTGCATGGTGAGAAAGGCCCGGACGTCGTCACCGCCGAACCGGGGCCAGTGATGGCTGGCGAACAGCACGTCGGTGTCGTCGGCCCACAGATCGATCGCCTCCTGGATGTACTTGCTCCAGGCCAGCGCGTCCCGCGTCTGCGCACCCCGGATCGGATAGAGGTTGTGCAGTGTGTGGGTGCAGTTCTCGGCCATACACAGCAGCCGCATGTCAGGGAAGTGGAAGTTCATCTCGGCCGGCGCCTCGGCGTTCGGCGTGTTCTGAAACACGACCCGGATGCCGTCGAGCGTCAGTTCCTGACCGGTTTCGCCGATGATCTCGGTTGGTGCGATCAGATCGGAGCGGGCCCGCCCCATGGCCGATCCCAATCCGCAATCGACGTGCCCCCGGGGACCGGGCGGAAGGAGAGGCCCGAACTGGTACGCACCTCGGCGACCCATGATCGGACCGGCGATCACGAACTCGGCCACCACCTCATCGAGGAAACCCTCGGGGGCGACGATCCTCACGTCACCGGCGGCCACCGCCTCGTGGCTGGTTACACCGAGCACCCCGCCGAAGTGATCGACGTGCGAGTGGGTGTAGATGATCGATGTGACCGGCCTCTTCCCGAGTGTCCGGTTGGCCAGGTCCAGGGCGGCGGCCGCGGCCGGAGCGTTGGTCAACGGGTCGATGATCAGCCAGCCGTCGTCGCCGGCCAGGAACGTGATGTTGGCGATGTCATAGCCCCGGACCTGCCAGACCCCGTCGGCCACCTCGAACAAACCGTGGTTGACGTTGAGCCTGGCCTGACGCCACAGACCGGGATGGACGGTGTCGGGAACCTCGTCGGTCTCGGTGACGAAGGCATGCTCGGCCACATCGAACACCACGTGATCGCCGAGCGTCACACGACCACCGTCGAGTTGGGCCACAA
>Ga0224512_10002010_pt1 | contig 18988 bp, 11 predicted proteins | sample SF_May12_sed_USG_4_FD_169103 | JGI IMG/M metagenome (GOLD analysis project Ga0224512, IMG submission 169103) | Sediment microbial communities from San Francisco Bay, California, United States - SF_May12_sed_USGS_13 | ecosystem: Environmental > Aquatic > Marine > Sediment | place: USA... | reverse complement strand
TCAGCGTGCCCGGGCTGCGCGAGCCGGGGACCCAGATCGGCGGATGGGGCTTCTGCAGGGGCTTGGGCCAGGGATTGACGTAGCGCAGGGGGAATTGGCGGCCTTCATGGGTGAACGGCCCGTCCTCGGTCCAGGCCCGGACGATGAGGTCCAGGGCTTCCCAGAACCGCTCGCGCGACGATGCCGATGGCACGTCGTAGTTGAACGTCTCGGGCCCGCCGCCCGGGGCGAAACCGGCGATGATGCGCCCGTCGGACATCATGTCCAGCATGGCGTATTCCTCGGCCACCCGCATCGGCGTCAGGTGCAGGGGCAGCAGGTTGCCCAGCACCACGATCTTGCCGTGGCTGGTGACCTGGGTCAGCGCCGCGGCGATCAGGTTGGGCGAAGGGGCCAAGCCGTAGATGTTCTGGTGATGCTCGTTGAGCACGAATCCGTCGAAGCCGAGTCGGTCGGCCAGGGCCATCTGGTCGATGTATTCCTGGTAAAGGCCCCGTGAGGCTTCCCCATCCCACAACTGGTTGGGCACCGTGACCCACCCGGTATCGTATTTCTCGTCGAAATCCGCCGGCAGGTGGGGGTAGGCCATGAAATGCCAACAGAACAGTTGGGCTGGAATCATGGGGGAGCCTCCTTCGCAAGGATTTTGTTATTAAATCCCTTTCTACCATGTGGTTTTGACGGGGGACAAGCGACACCCGCCGCCGCGGCCCCGACGACGCGACGCGTCCTTTTTGAACCACACGCCTTTACCAATTTCCCTATTTATTCTAATACTGCCCTGGCATCGCCCCGTGCCGGCGGACCGCGCCGGCCGGGCGGTAGCGACGACTGCGAACCGGAACACGGCCGCGAACCGGGGAAAGAGTAGGCGTCGAACTTGGGATTTGTCCCGAACCCCCGAACGAAACCAGGGACCGGCTGAGGAAATCGATGAAGCATCACTGCATTTTCAGGAGGCCGCTTGGGCGCGTCAGCGCCGCGCTCCTGCTCGCCCTGACGCTCGGCGCGTGTTCGTCGACCCCCGATTGGGCCAATCCCGTCGAATGGTATCGCGGCACCGCCGACTGGATCGGCGGCGAAGACAAAGACACGGCGGCGGCACGGGATGCCGCCAAGAAACCCGAGAACGCGCCGCCCAACGCGGATGCGCCGTTTCCCAATTTGGCTTCGGTGCCCAGCCGTCCGGCCGGCGCCGCCGATCGGTCCAAGCGCCGCAAGAACGTTCAGAAGGCCCTGGTGGCGGACCGTGCCAATGCCCGACACGCGGCGTTGACCGGCTTGGGCCCGAAGCCGGAGCCCGCCGGAATCCCTGCCGCCACCCCCCCTGCGCCACCCCCGGCGGCACCGATGGCGGCGGCGGAGGTGCCGCCGCGCCCGGTGCCGGTGAAACCGGATCCCAGCGTCTATCCGCCGGAAGGCAGCAATCCCGCCTTCCAGGCCGCCATTGCCCAGCAACGGGCCGGCACCCTCGCGCCCCGGCCGCCGGCCGGTCCGGTGCGCCGCAACACCATCGGTGTGCCGCCGCCGTCCCGGGGCGGCGTGGTCTTGAATCCGCCCGCGCCGAAAGCCGCGCCGGTCCCGGCAGCACCGCTTCCCAGGCCCGTCGCACCGGTTCACGCCGGTGACGGGCGACCGCTGGCAACGGTTCTGTTCGCCAACAATTCATCGCGAATTTCCAGACGGTATAACAACGAGTTACAGATCGTCGTTGACAGGCAGCGCCAACTTGGCGGAACCATTAAAGTGGTCGGTCACGCGTCCAGCCGGACCCGCAATACCGACCCCCTGGCTCACCGCATCGCCAATTTCCGGATTTCCATGGCGCGGGCGCGGGCGGTGGCGCAGCGCTTGGTGCGGCTCGGCGCGCCGGCGAACAAGATCGAGGTATCCGCCGTCTCCGACAGCCAGCCGGTCTACCAGGAGATCATGCCGCTCGGCGAGGCGGGCAACCGGCGGGCGGAAATATACCTCGAAAATTAACGAATATGAGGGTACACCGGCGCGGTCATGCTGCCGCCCCAATTCCGGGGCAGGCTGCGTCTGGATCGGTCAGATGGAAGAAGAATTTCAAAGAATAGAGCGCCTGCCGCCGTACGTGTTCGCGGAAGTCAACGCCATGAAGGCGCGCGCGCGGGCCGCCGGCGAGGACATCATCGATTTCGGCATGGGCAATCCGGACCAGCCGACGCCCGCGCATATCGTCGAGAAGCTTTGCGAAGTGGCGCGCGATCCGCGCACCCATCGATATTCCAATTCCCGCGGTATTCCTGGATTGCGCCGGGCCCATGCGGCCTATTACGAGCGCCGTTTCGACGTCGCCATCGACCCGGACTCCGAAAACATCGTGACCCTGGGGTCGAAGGAGGGCCTGGCCAACCTGGCCCAGGCCATCACCACGCCGGGGGACATGATCCTGGTGCCCAATCCGAGCTACCCCATTCATCCCTACGGCTTCATCATCGCCGGCGCCAACGTGCATCACGTGCCCATCGGTCCGGAATACGACTTCCTGGAGGGGCTGGAGCTCGGCGTCAAGCAGGCGGTGCCGCCGCCCAAGGCGCTGATCCTCAACTTTCCGGCCAATCCCACGGCCCAGGTGGTGGATCTCGATTTCTACGAGCAGGTGGTGGATTTCTGCCGCTTCCACAATATCTACATCCTGTCGGATCTCGCCTATGCCGAGATTTATTTCGGCGATCCGCCGCCCTCGATCCTGGAGATCCCGGGCGCCAAGGACATCGCCGTCGAATTCACTTCGGTGTCCAAGACCTACAACATGCCGGGCTGGCGCATCGGTTTCGCCGCCGGTAACAAGCGGCTGATCCACGCGCTCACCCGTATCAAGTCGTACCTGGATTACGGCGCCTTCACCCCGATCCAGGCGGCCGCCGCGGCGGCCCTCAACGGGCCCCAGGGCTGCGTCGATGAGATTCGCGCGCTCTACCGCGAACGCCGGGACGTGTTGGTCAAGGGCCTCGCCGAGGCCGGCTGGCACATCCCCGCGCCGCCGGCGACCATGTTCGCCTGGGCCCCGCTGCCGCCGCATTTCGCGGATCTGGGGTCCCTCGAATTCTCCAAGCTCCTGCTGCGCGAGGCCAAGGTCGCGGTGTCGCCGGGCATGGGTTTCGGCCAATACGGCGATAATCACGTGCGCATCGCCCTGGTGGAGAACACCCAGCGCATCCGTCAGGCGGTTCGCAACATCAAGCAGTTCTTCCGCTCGGTCGGCGCCATCCCCGGCGACGGCCCGCGGGCCGCCGCCTCTTGAACCCGCCGCTGAACATCGCCATCGCCGGGCTGGGCACGGTCGGCGCGGCCACGGTGCGCCTGATCCAGAGCCATGGGCCGCTGTTGGCGGCGCGCGCCGGGCGGGAAGTCGCCATCGTTGCGGTCTCGGCGCGGGACCGCGACCGCGACCGGGGCATCGACCTCGCCCGCATCGAATGGGAAGACGACGCCTTGGCGCTTGCCACGCGGCCCGGGATCGACGCCGTGGTGGAGTTGATCGGCGGCGCCGACGGCACGGCCAGGGATCTGGTGGAGGCGGCGCTGGCCGCCGGGCGTCACGTGATCACCGCCAACAAGGCCTTGATCGCCCACCACGGCACGGCGCTCGCCAGGCTGGCGGAAGATAAGGGCGTGAGCCTGCGCTATGAAGCGGCGGTGGCCGGCGGCATTCCCATCGTCAAGGCCCTGCGCGAGGGATTGGCCGCGAATTCGGTCGAAAGGGTCTATGGGATCCTCAACGGCACCTGCAACTACATCCTCACCACCATGCGCGAAAGCGGCCGCGAATTCGACGACGTTCTGGCCGAGGCTCAAGCCTTGGGCTATGCCGAAGCCGATCCCGGTTTCGATATCGACGGGGTGGATACGGCCCATAAGCTCGCCATCCTGACGGCGCTCGCCTTCGGCTGCGAGATCGACTTCGACGCCGTGCATATCGAGGGCATCCGCGATGTGACCGCCGACGACATTCGTTTCGCCGAAGAGCTCGGCTATCGCATCAAACTTCTGGGAATCGCGCGCAAGACCGCGGACGGCATCCGCCAACGGGTCCATCCCAGCCTGGTTGCCCGGGACGCGCCGATCGCCAGCGTCGAGGATGTCTTCAACGCGGTGGTGGCGGATGGCGATTTCGTGGAAACCACCCTCTATGAGGGGCGCGGCGCCGGCGGCGGGCCCACGGCATCGGCGGTGGTGGCCGATATCATGGATGTCGCCCGGGACGATCGCATCCCGACCTTCGCCATACCGGCGGCCCAGCTGGCGCCGTCGCGTCCGGCCCCGCTGGAGCGCCGTGTCGGCGCCTTCTACATCTGCATGACCGTGCGCGACGAGCCCGGGGTGATGGCGGACATCACGGCCGTCTTCCGTGACGAGCGCATATCCCTGGAATCGATGCTGCAAAGGGGCCGATCCCCGGGCGAGCCGGTGCCCGTCGTCCTCACGACCCATGAGACCGAGGAGGCCGCCATGGTCCGGGCGCTCGCCCGGATCGCCGGTCTCGAGACCATGATCGCGCCGCCGCGCATGATCCGGATCGAGACCCTTTAGCGCTTCCCGTCAAAACCCTCTATAATCGCGCGGCCTAAGGCCGGGTGCAGTTTTCCGGCCATTTACACGGGGAGGAGGAATGCATGGAAAACATCATGGATCGCAATCTGGCCTTGGAGGCGGTTCGGGTCACCGAAGCCGCGGCCCTCAGCGCCTCGCGGCTGATGGGGCGTGGCGACGAGAAAGCCGCGGATCAGGCGGCGGTCGATGCCATGCGCAACGCCCTGAACAGCCTGGAGATCGACGGCACCGTCGTGATCGGCGAAGGGGAGCGCGACGAGGCGCCGATGCTCTTCATCGGCGAAAAAGTCGGCAAGGGTGGGCCGAAGATCGATATCGCCCTCGATCCCCTGGAAGGCACCACCATCACCGCCAAGGGCGGCAATAACGCGCTCGCCGTCATCGCCATGGCCGAGGAAGGCGGCTTTCTCAACGCGCCCGACGTCTACATGGACAAGATCGCGGTCGGCGTCGGCCTGCCCCATGACCTGGTCGATCTCGACGAGACGCCGGAGCGGAACCTGAAGGAGCTGTCCAAGGCGCTGAAGAAGGACCTTTCCGATATCCTGGTCTGCATTCTCGACCGGCCGCGCCATGAGGAACTGATCAGGGCCGTGCGCGCGGCGGGCGCGCGCATCATGCTGATCTCCGACGGCGACGTTTCCGGCGTCATCGCCACGTCGGAACCCAACAGCGGCGTCGATATCTATATCGGCTCCGGCGGTGCGCCGGAAGGCGTGCTGGCGGCGGCGGCGCTGCGCTGCATCGGCGGCTTCATCCAGGGCCGGCTGCTGTTCCGCAACGACGACGAACGCCAGCGCGCGGCGCGCTGGAATATCCAGGATCTGGATCGCAAGTACGATCTCATGGACTTGGCCTCGGGCAATGTGATGTTTGCCGCTACCGGCGTGACCGACGGTGCCATGGTCAACGGCGTCCGGCGCTTCGCCCACCGCGCGATCACCTATTCCATTATCATGCGGTCGAAGACCGGAACCGTGCGCCGCATCGAAACCCGTCACAATTTCAATATCAAATCCGGTTTCGGGCCGATGGATACCTGACCACCGCCATGGCCGGCGATGCCCTGACCGTCGACCACTCCTTCAGCGGACGCGCCTGGCGGCCCCGGCTCGAAGATGGGCGCGCGGCGCTGGCCCTCTCCCAGACCCTGAATCTGCCGGAAGTGGTGGGCCGGGCGCTGGCCGCCCGCGGCATCGGGCCGGAGGACGCCGACCGCTTCCTCAACCCGCTGCTCAAGGACGAACTTCCCGACCCGGGCCATCTCAAGGACATGGAGACCGCCGCTCGGCGCATCGCCGATGCCATTGAAGGCGGCGAGGGAATCGCCGTGTTCGGCGATTACGATGTCGACGGCGCGACCTCCACCGCCGTTCTGACGCGGTTCTTCCGGGCGCTTGGGATCGGCATCGCCTGCTATATCCCCGACCGCATCAGGGAAGGCTACGGTCCCAATCCCAAAGCCATGCTGGCGCTTGGGGCGGGCGGCGCCAAGGTGGTGATCACGGTGGATTGCGGCATCGCCGCGTTCGAAGCGCTGGCCGCGGCCAAGGCCGCCGGGATCGACGTGGTGGTGGTGGACCATCACGTGGCCGAAACCCGGCTGCCCGAGGCCCTTGCCGTCATCAACCCCAACCGCCTCGATGAGGACAGCCCCCACAAGCAGCTTGCCGCCGTCGGCGTCGCCTTCCTGTTGGTTGTCGCCGTAAACCGGGAGTTGCGCGCCCGCGGCGTCTATTCCAGCCGGCCGGAGCCCGACCTGATGGGGCTGTTGGACCTGGTGGCGCTCGGCACGGTTTGCGATCAGGTGCGCCTGACCGGCGTCAATCGGGCCCTGGTGTCCCAGGGTCTCAAGGTTCTGGCGGCGCGCAACAATACCGGTCTGGTGGCGCTGGCCGACGTGGCGGGGCTCGATAGCCGCCCGGAGGCCTGGCATCTCGGGTTCCTGCTGGGCCCGCGCATCAACGCGGGCGGCCGGGTGGGGCGCGCCGATCTGGGAGCCCGGCTGCTCAGCTGCGACGATAGGGCCGAGGCCGAGGCCATGGCCCGGGAGCTCGACGCCTTCAACGCCGAACGTCGGGAGATCGAGGCCGCGGTCCTGGAGAAAGCCCTGGCCCAGGCCGAAACGGAAGGGGATAACGGCGGCCCGGGCCTGGTGTTCGTGGCCGGCGACGGGTGGCATCCCGGGGTGCTGGGAATCGTCGCGAGCCGCATCAACGATCGCCTGCATCGCCCGACCTGCGTGGCGGGGATCGAAGGCGGGATCGTGAAAGGGTCGGGCCGTTCGATTCCCGGGATCGACCTCGGTGCCGCGGTGATCGCCGCCCGCCAGGCCGGTCTCCTGATCGCCGGCGGCGGCCATGCCATGGCGGCGGGGTTCACGGTCGCAACCGACAAGCTGACCGCATTCAAGGAATTTCTCGCCGCGCGCATCGATGCCCAGCATGCCGAGCAAGGGGCGGAGGTCGGCCGCATCCTCTATCACGACGGGGTCATCACCGTCGGCGGCGCGACGCCGGACCTGGCGGAGGAGATCAAGGCGCTGGCGCCGTTCGGACAGGGCAACGCGGAGCCGCGTTTCGTATTGCCCGCGGTGCGGGTCGGCAAGGCGGATGTGGTCGGCGAAAACCACGTGCGCCTGTTCGTCAACGGCCCCGACGGCGGGCGCATCAAGGCGATCGCTTTCCGCGCCGCCGATCAGCCGCTGGGCGCGGCCTTGCTCAATGCCGGGGGGTTGCCGGTGCACCTTGCGGGCAAGCTGCGGATCGACGACTGGCAGGGCCGCCACGATGTGCAGTTCCTGCTGGACGACGCCGCGCCCGCGGCCTGAAGGGCCGCGATCATGAGCCAGGCGGCGCCAGGGGAATCGGTAGCGGCGCGGGGCCCCGTGCAGCGCGGCACGGCATCGCTTGCCGCTCTCGCCCTTGCCGGGGCCGCCCTGGCCCTCGGCGCCGCCGATTGGCGGCTCGGCGCGCTGGCGGTGATCGGGGGCGCGCTCGGCTGGACGCTCTATCATGGCGGCTTCGGCTTCACCGCCGCCTACCGGCGCGCCATGGTGGCCGGCGACATGGCCGGGGCCCGCGCCCAGATCGTGATGATCGCGCTTGCGGCCTTGCTGTTCGCCCCGATCCTGGCCGAGGGCAGGGGGTTCGGCATCGCCGTGGTGGGGGCGGTGGCGCCGGTGGACACCCGGGTCGTCGCCGGTGCCTTCCTGTTCGGCATCGGCATGCAGGTGGCTGGGGGCTGCGCTTCGGGCACGCTGTTCACCATCGGCGGCGGATCGATGCGCATGATCCTGACCCTGATCGCCTTCTGCGGCGGCGGGTTCTGGGCGACCTTCCATTTCCCGTTCTGGAACGCCCTTCCGGGTTTCGGCACCGTCGCCTTGAACCGCGAACTCGGCTGGCCCGGTGCGCTCGCCCTCAGCCTCGCCGTCCTCGGCCTCGCCTGGATGGGACTTGGCCGGCTGGCCCGGGGGCCGCAGACGGCTCTTATCGGCGGGGCGGGCCCTGGGGCGGCGGCGTTGCTGCGCGGGCCCTGGCCGCTCATGTGGGCGGCGGCGGCGCTGGCGGCCCTCAATGGGTTGACCCTGGCGGTGGCGGGCCATCCCTGGTCGGTCACCTGGGGCCTCACCCTGTGGGCGGCGAAAGCGGCCCTGAGCTTCGGCTGGGTGCCCGACAGCGGGACCTTCTGGGCCGACGGCTTCCCGGCCCGGGCCCTGGCCGAGCCGGTGTGGCGCGACACCACTTCGGTGATGAACGGGGCGATCGTCCTGGGGGCGGGGCTGGCGGCGGCGGCCGCCGGACGGCTCAAGCCCGGGTTCGATGCGCGGCCGGGCGCCCTGGCGGCTTCCATTCTCGGGGGGCTGGCGCTCGGTTACGGGGCCCGGCTCGCCTACGGCTGCAACATCGGGGCGTTTTTTTCCGGCGTCGCCTCCCAGAGCCTGCACGGCTGGGCCTGGATCGCGGCGGCGCTGGCGGGGACCTGGGTGGGCATCCGCCTGCGCCCGCTGTTCGGTTTTTCCAACACGGGGTGAGAAAGCCCCGTTTCGGCTTGATTTTACCGCCTATCCACCTTAAGTCATGCGGCCAGACCCGGGCGCCGCGCGCGGCCGCGGTCCCGGACGACCCCATCGTCTAGAGGCCTAGGACACCGGCCTTTCACGCCGGCAACGCGGGTTCGAATCCCGCTGGGGTCGCCAATTTGTTCGTGATCGCACCGCTTCAATAATCCCATTTCCAGTTGACGCCGATATTGCTGTCGGCGTTGCCGCTGACGTTGCTTTCCACCGTCACGTTGGGGGTGACCTGGACCTCGACGCCGACCTTCTGGGAGCCCGGCTGGGTGCCCTGGCTGACCGAAAGGAAGACGTCCTCGGTCAAATAGTTGCCCGCCTTGAGGGAGGCGCCGGCTCCGGCGCCTTCGCCCGATTCGACGCTGAGCACGTCGAGGCCGATGGCGCCGCGCACCTTGTCGACGATGCCCGGTCCGCCGGCCTTGCCAGACAGGGTCGCGGCCGTCTGCACCAGCTGGGCGGCCTGCAGGGCGGTCAGCTGGCCGCTGGTCTTGCCGAACAGGATCTGGGCCAGCACGTCTTCCTGGGGCAGCGGCGGATCCGACGTTACGGTCAGGGTCGGTTTCGAGACGCTGCCGGTGATCTCGATGCGTGCGATCAGGTCCGGCAGCTTGGTCTCGGCCATGGCGGAAATCTCCGGTTCCGCCACCGCCCCGCCGCCCGGAGGGAAGGCGACCGTGCCCCGCCTCACGAAGAACGTCTTGCCGGCAAAGGCAAAGGTGCCGCGCACCGCTTCCAGTTTGCCCTTGATGACCGGCGCGGCGGTCGTCCCGGTGATGTCGAGCTTGCCCTTCCATTCAGAATCGAGGCCCCGGCCGCGTACGAAGGTGCGACCGGGGACCTCGACGCTGACATCCAATGCCACGGCCATCGTCTTGGAGAGGGACGCGTCCGCCTGGGACTTGACGGTTGCCCCCGGCCGGGCCGGGGCGTTGACCTCGACCACGTCGAGCTCGACGATATCCTCGGCCAGACGGTCGGGGATGCGAATCTCGCCCTTGTCGATGGTGAGCTTGCCCTTGATGCGCGGCGCGTCAAGCGAACCTTCGAGCCCGAGATCGCCGCTCGCCTGGATCTCGGCGGACGGATGCCTCAGGGCGGTGAACTTGTTCAGGCTGAGGGTCAGGCTTCCCTCGGCGCCGTTGGCGCCGGCGATCCGCATCGCGCCCTTGCCGGAGATGCGCCCGGCTTCGCCGTCGTCCGCGCTCAGTGAGATCAACCGGACTTCGTTGCCGTCCAACCTGGCCCGCGCCTCGATCGTCCGCAGGATGGTGCCGGTCGCGGCACCTTCATAGGACCCGCCGGTAAGACGAATGTCGCCCTTGACCTCGGGGCGGGCCAGGGTCCCGGCGAGCTTGAGGTTGGCGCTGAGGTCGCCGGCCAGGCGGTCGCCGCCGAGGCCGAGAATCTCGGCCAGCGGCGCCAGCCGAAGGCGGGCGTCGACCGTGCCGTCGAGGGGCGCGGCATCGCCACCGCCGATCAGGGGGCCCGTCGTGAGCCTGGCGCCAAGCTGGGTCCCATCGCTGCCTTTCAGGGTCGCTTCAACCCGCGTGCCGCCGCCCTCTTGACGCAGTGTGAGGCTGGCCGTCAGGGCCGGGAAACGGGCCTTATCGCTGTCCAGTGGGCGGATACCCTGGGCGTCGAGGGAAAGCTCGATTCGCGGCGCGGAGATCGGCCCGTTCGCCCGGAAGGACCCCGAAGCGGTGCCTTCGACCGCCGCCCGTTCATCGATCAGGGCGGCCAGCTTCAAGGGAAAGGCGCTGAGTTCGCCTTCCGCCTCCAGGGCACCGCCGGCGACGCCCGCGCGCATGCGCAGGCGACCGCCCGCGAAGGTGAGATCGAGCGGTCCGGCCTGCCAGCCCGCGGCACCGAAACGGGCGGCGGCCGGCGATTGCAGCTTTATGGGCCGGCCTTCGTAGGTTCCCTCGAGCGCGTCGATGCCGAGGCGGGTTTGGCCGTCGGCCACTTGCAGCGATCCCTTCAGGCTGAGGTCGGCGGGATAGGGCCGGGGGTACTTGGCCTCCGCCGTCCAATCGAGCCTGGCAAGGACGCCTGTGAAGGCGAGCCGTGCCGTGCCGGGCTTCGCGCCGGGTTTGGGCGCGGCATCGATGACGATCTCGCCGGTGATTTTCTGCTCCTTGAAGGGGTCGAGCAGGGTGACCTTGGCCTCCGCCCGTCCGATCGTGACCGGTAGTGGGGCGCCGCCCGCGCCGGCGAAGTTGCGGGCGACGGCGGAAATCTCGATCTTGCCCGCACCGACCGGGTCGAGCGCGACCTCGGCATCGACGCTGCCCGTGACGCCGATGCCTTCGGCCCCCGGAACCCGGGCGATATCGCGCACCCGGGCCTTCAACGCGCCGCCGAGGCGGTTGCCTTCCTCCGTGAAGGCGAGGTCCCCGGTGACGCGATTCCCGGCCAGGGTCAGATCGATGGATTGAAGATCGATGCCCTCGGCCTTGAACCGGGCCTGCAGGCTGCCGGCCAGGGGTTTCTCGAGGAGGTTTCCGCCAAGCCGCAGATCGAGCGCGAAGTCCTTGCCGTCCTGGCGCGCGGCATAGCCCGCGCCGAGACTGCCGAGCGCCATGCCATCGACCGTGAGCTTCAAGACGGCCGCCTGGCCGCGCGCTTGAGGCCGGGCCAGGGGCCCGGTGACGGCGGCATCGAGCCTGAGGGCGCCCGCGAGTTTCGCGCCCGCGAGTTCGGAAAACCTGGCCAAATCCGGCACCGCGATCGCCGCCTTGAGGTCGAGCCCGCCGCCGGCGAAATCGATGGTGCCGGCGGCGGTCAGCGACCCGGCATCCGGACGGAGGCTGAGGCCGCTCACGGTGAGCGGCCGGCCCGCCTGCCAGCCGAACGTCGCCTCCACGGGAAGCCGCTTTCCGATTACCGCGGCCACCCAGGCGGGGCCGCCGGCAAGTTCGGACAAGCCGCCGGTTACGCTGGCCTGGACGGTCGGGCCGGCGAGGTTCGCGGTGAACTTGCCTTCGGCGGCGAGCCGGCCCTTGACCGCGATTCCGGCGGCCTCGGCGAGGGGGGCTATCTCCGCAAGACGCAGCCCGTAGGTGCCCTGGGCCTTGCCCGTTGCATCAAGGGAGGCGGCGGCCTCGATCCGGGCGGGCCCGGATTCCAGCATGATCCGCGCCCCGTCGATGGCACCGCCGGGCCCGACCGTCGCTTTGGCGGTCAGGCTGGCGGTGTCGCCGGCAACGCCACCCGGCACCGCCGTCCCGATATCGAGAGCGCCGAGGTCGAGCTTGCCGTCGATCGCGTAAGCCCCGTCCGGCCGCGTCTTGACCGTGACGGTGGCGGAGGATGCCCCGGCCTTGACCGGGCCGTAGGCGAGCTGTTCGGTATTCAGGGAGAGATCGATTTCGGGGGCGGCTTCGCTCCCGCCGATGCGGCCCTTGGCGTCCAACCGCGAGACCGACAGGTCGGGGATGAGGCCGGTCAGGGAGTTGCCCTTGGTTTCAAGCGCGAAATTGCCTTCGAGAGCACCGTTCGTAAGACGGTAGCTGCCCGATCCGGCAAGGGAGGCGGCGGTGCTCTCGGCGCTCAGGTCGTCGACCTTGAGGGTTTGCCCCGGGGTAAAGGCGAGCTTCGCCCGCAGGCGCAGCTCCGGCGTCGCGAACGGCCGGGCTGGTTCGGGAAGGAGCGGGGCGATCCGCGCCACGCCGTCGATCGCAAGCTCGACGGTATCCTTGTCGAGGGCGACCTCCACCGCCGACGACGCGCTGATTCCGCCGCCGGCCCGGGCGTCCAACCGCCCCTTCCAGGCCGCCGCCGGGCCGTCGCCGCTCAAGCTGACCGACAGGGGCGTCCCCCGGGGCAGGCCGGCCAAGCGGGCGAGCAACCCGCCGGCCGGTTCCTCGATCGCGATGCGCGCCTTGAAACGGGCGGGGCGGGAGGCATAGTCAAGCGCCAGTTCGGCCTTGTCGGGCGGCCCATCGATGCGTTTCAGGGACAGCTCGATCCGTGCCCGGGCGGGGGCGGCGGCGATGTCCAAGGCAGCCCGGGCGGTCAGGCGCTGGGCCGTGCCGAGGATTTCGGCGCCAAGCGCGATCTCCTCCACCGTGATGCGATGCGCCCGAATGCCGAAGGGCAGCACAAGCGTCCCGGAATCCGATTGCGGTTGTTCCCCGGACTGCGGCAGGCGCCGCAGTGAAATTCGCCGGGCCGTCAAGGCGTCGATTTCGATGGTACCGCCGAGCAGGGACCAGAGTTTCCAATCAAGGCCGGCGTTTTCGACCTCGGCAAAGACGCCCTTTTCGTCCGCCAGGGTGATGCGGGACACCCGGAGGGAGGAGGCAACCGAACCGGCCAAGCCCTCGATCCCGACCGTCGTTTCGCCATCGCTCAGGGCCCTGGCCAAGCGATCGGCGGCAAAATCGAGTCCCGGCCGCGTGTGCAGCAGGCCGAAGGCCGCCACTACCACCACGACGAGGGCAAGTGCCGCAATCGCCGTCCGGCGCACGGCTTTGAAAACCCAAATGGGAATCGCCATCAGAATGCCTGTCCAAGACTTACCAGGATTTGGAAAGCATCATCGACGGAATTGCGGCGATTGAGTGGCACGGCGACATCGAGGCGAATCGGGCCGATGCGCGGCACGTAATAGCGCAGCCCAAGGCCGGCGCCCCAGAACAGGTCCTCGCCCCAATCGGGCACGGGATCGTCATAGACGCCGCCGGCTTCCACAAAGGCCACCAGACCGAAGGGGCCGGCCACCCGCCAACGCAGCTCCACCCCGAACGCGGTGCGCGAACGGCCACCCACCGGGTCGTTGTTGGCGTCCAATGGGCCGATGCTGTTGAGCGCGTAGCCGCGGACCGAGCCGCTGCCCCCTGAATAGAGGCGTTTGTTGGCAGGGATGTCGGCGGTCTCCGCCCCGACGATGGTGCCGATGCGGACCCAGCCCGCGAGGGTCAGCACCTCATCGGGAATCACCGGCACGTAGACGGTGTCGAATGCCTGGGCGGCGACGAAATTGGCGTCGGTGCCCAGGATCCCGAAATTAGGCGTAACCGTCAGGGTATCGCGCCCGCCCCGATGCGGGTCGAGCAGGTCCTTCGTGCTGTCCCGGCGCAGTGCCAGCGGCAAGGTGAGGAAGCTGAAATTCTCGTCGCCCTCGCCATCCTCCACGATGGAGCGGTCGAGGCCGACGCCGGCCGACACCCTGTAGATATCGAAGACGCGCCGTTCCAGCCTGGCGACGGCGGCGATTTCCCGGCTGGTGAAGGCGTCGGGCGATTCCCGGGCCAGGCGGGCATCGAAGACCAGGTCCTGTTCCGGAGCTCCGAAATCCGGAATGCGGAAATCGCCGAACAGGCCCTGGCGGATCTGGCCGGCCTCAATCCGGGCCCGCAATTGTTCGCCGCCACCGAACAGGTTGCGATGTTCCCAGAACAGTTTGCCGAGCGCCCCTTCGGTGGAGGAATAGGATGCGCCCGCGCCGATGGAGCGGTGCTTGCGTTCCGTCACCTTGACGATGATGGGAAGCTGCCCGGCGGCATCGGTTTTTTCCCCGTGGCGGACGATGACGCTGGAAAACAGGCCGGTTTCCCTGAGTTTCTTGCGGGTCGCTTCCAGCTTGCTGGCGTCATAGGGCGCGCCGCGGGTCCACTGCCGCCGCCGGCGAACCACCACGGGCTCGACATCCCGCAATCCCTCGATCAGGGTGGCTCCGAATCGCGTGAAGGGCCCGGTTTCCAGCGTGACCTCGACGGAGAGCGTCCGCGCCCGGTGATCCACCACATTGCGCCGCTTCTCGATGCGGGCGAGGGGATAGGATCTTCGCGCCAGCCAGGCCAGCAGCTTGGCGTCCGAGCCGACGACGACATCGGAACGGGCGACGTCGCCCGGCTTGAATCCAAGGTCCTTGAAGGGTATGGCGATCTTTCTGTTGTCGGGCCTTGGTTCCGTCAGGACAAGGGTGTAGCTCCCGATCTTATAAGGCGGCCCGAGATCGATGCGCAGTGTGACGCCGGCGCCGTCCTTGCCCTTTTCGGTGACGGCGAATTCCTGCTGGGCGGCGTAATAGCCTCGCGCCCGCAGAAGGGCGGAGACGCGCTCCATGCTGTTTTCCACGCGTCGGCGCAGGGCCCGCAGGCTGAGCACCTGACGTTGCGGTTTTTCGGTCAGGCCCGAGGCCTCGATCACGGATTTCCGCAACCCCGAATCCTTGATGCCGCTGACCTTCACGGTATAGCTGAGCCCATCGGCGGCGCGGGCGGCGGGTGCCGGGCCAAGCCAGAGCACACACAGGGCCGATGCCAGCCACAAGCAGCCAAGCCTGTTTTTCATCGATATTCCGGCACCAGACATTGGGCAACCCATTCCTCAACAACTTCCGGGTGCGGCGGTATCTGGCGACGGTACTCCCGAAATCGCATGATTTCCCGAGCAGGGCCGGGGAGGATTGGACTGCCGCCGATCCTCCCCGCGAACGCAAGACCGAGCTAGTCCCCTTTAGGCCGACCGGACTCCGAGGACGTGCCGCTCGACCATTTTGCCACGATTCGGGCCGCGGCATCACGCCCGCCGAGCCCGAACGAGATGGCAAGTGCCACGGCGATGGCTCCAAGTGTCAATCCGAAGGCCAGACTAACGATCTCATCACCAAGTCCCATTTCCCCGAGCCCCATGGCCAGGGACAGGACGACGATGGCGATTCGGGCGAGATTTGCCAGGAGATCGGCATTCGGCAGGTTGGAGTCCTTGATCAGGCTGGCCGCCAGCTGGGCCAAGTAGAGGCCGAGACCGATGATAAACAGGCCCACCACGATTTGGCCGGTAAACACCAGGAACTGCGATACCAGCTCGGAGACCGCCGCGAATCCGATCAGGTCCAGCGCCTCCACCGTAGCGAACAGCATGATGGCGATCAGCAGAAGGAAACCGGCGATCTGGGACGGTGACCGGGCCCCGCTCTTTACGGCGTCGCCGAGGCCCAGCCGTTGCGGCAGGGTGTCGAACCCGAAGCCGGCCAGCAGACCGGCCGCCAGGCTGGCGACAAGTTTCGCCACGACATAGGAAACGATCAGGATCAGCGTTCCCGCGAACAGATTTGGCAGGGCTGCCAGGATCTTGTTCAACATCAAGCTTGCGGGCTGGGTGATCGCGTTAAGCTCCAGAGCGTTCAGCGCACCTATGATCACGGGGATCAGGATGATGACGTAAACGATCAGGCCGATCAGCCCGGACAGGGTTTGTTCCCCTAGCGCCGCGCGAAGGCCCACCTTTTCGCTCAGCTGGTCGGTGCCGATCGCCGCAAGCAAGTTGCTGACGATCTTCTTGAGAACGCGGGCCGCAAGCCACCCGACGAACAGGATCAGTGAGGCGGCGAGCAGATTGGGCAGGTAACCGAGGAGCTCATCGACAACCACGCGTACCGGCCCGAGCAACCCTTCCAGCTCGAGGGAACTGAGAATCGCGGGGAGGAACACCAGGAAGGTCAGCCAGTAGACTGCGTCTCCCGCGGTCTCGGCCAGCGTCAGGCGTCGTTCGCCTCCGAGGTCGGCATCGGCCTCGACCCGTTCTTCCAGCTTGGTCGCGGTCATTCCCCGCAACACCGCCATTCTCAGCAATTTGGCAATGACCCAAGCAATCAGAATGAGGATGACCGGCCCGATCAGGCGCGGGAGGTACTGGAAGATCTCGGTGAGGAAACTCGTCAGCGGCCGCGTGATCTCATTGAGACCGAGGACCTGGAAGAAGCCGACAAGAACGAACAGCATGAGGATTGCGAAAACGCCCCGACCGATCCATTCCTCGAACGTCTTCTCTTCCTCGGCGCTGATTCCGGTCACCATTTTGGAAACCCGGCCGACCAGCCCGGTCTTCTCCAGCCCCATCCGGACGCCCCGGGCGAGAAAACCTGCCACGAACCAGCCGATCACCAGTATGGCAAGTGCACCGATCAGGCTCGGCACATAGCCCCAGATGGTGCTGAAAGTACTCTGCACTGTCGTCACCACATTCTGTTCCATTGCTATTTTTCCCTTCCCCAGCCTGGGTTTTGGGGACCAGCCGCAGCATCAATCGACGGATGGTCCGTCTTTGCCTGGAAACTCATCGCCGCGAAATGCGGGGCGACTTCCTTTAGGCCGCAACGCATATTCCAATTCCAACAATTGTTCCCTCGTATACCCAAAACTGACTATTCTGACGAGATTAGCCGCGGGGGCGGAATTGCAATTTTGGGGGAAAAGGGAATGAAGCCACGCACGCCGAAATCCATTGCCGGCGCCTTGACCAAGATCATGGCCGCGCTGAGCGATAGCCGTTGCGCGGAAATCGTCGGGCGATCGGACTCCTTGATCCGGAAATGGGCCGACCCCGACCACCCGAGCCAACCGACCCTGACGCAGGCCCTCGCCCTGGACCTGGTCTACGTGAACGAGGGACATGGCGAGCCTCCCATTCTCGAAATCTATCAGGACATGCTGGAGGATGCGCTGAACGAACGCAATGATCGGGAGGCCGATATCCTGATGACCGCGCTTTCCGTGCAAAGCGCGGTGGGCAGCCTCTCGGAGGCGATCAAGGCGGCGCTGGACCCCAAGGGGCCGGGCGGTTCCTCCATCACGGCGAGCGAACGCCAGAGCATCCTGGAGATCCTCGACCGTCTGGAAGACCACACCGACATCATCGAGGGCGCCGTCGAAACCCGCTGACCGGGCGGATGAGAGAGGCCGGCGCCGTCATCCCCGGGTCTTGGTCGCTGGCCCGGCCGTCCGCCGGTGGCAAGACGCGAGGACGACGCACTTCAAGTGGCGGGCGTCCGGGTGTATCGTTCACCCGATGATGCCCTGAACATCCTGGAGGAAGTGCCATGGCCGCCGATACCAACCGCAAAGCCAAGATCCGCCACATCGCCATCAAGACGCCCAACCCCAAGCGCCTGGCGGAGTATTACACCACCGTTTTCGGCATGGATGTGGTGCTGGAAAGGCCCACGGGCTCGGTCTACCTGTCGGACGGCGATCTCTGCCTGGCCCTGTTGCCCACCCGGGGAGAGGTCGCGCCCTCCATCGAACATTTCGGCTTCCATATCCAGGACGCCGAGGAAATCGCCAAGAGCATCGAAGGCCTGGGCATGGAGCCGCCAAAAACGCGCCCCAACGATCCGCCTTATGCCGAGACCCGCACCACGGACCCGGATGGCAACATGATCGACCTGTCGGTCCACGGTTTCGAGATGCAGGAGTTCCAGGCCGACCGCGAAAACGAGCCGGCGGCCAAGTAAGCCAAGGCATCTGCAGTGCAATCGAGGGACGGCATCTGGGGGAGGTTCACCCGCCCCGTTGCATCCTCGTGCTCCGCCCGAAACCGATGAAGCGCAAGCCCAGGGTCACGATCAGCAGAAAGCCCATCAGCAAGGTGCCGATGGCGGCGACCGCCTCGATATAGCCCTCGTCCCACATGTTCCAGATCAGGATGGCGAGGACCTGGTTCTCCTGTCCCTCGTACAGCACCAGGGGCTTGCCGGCGGTGCGGATGACGTGCAGCATCACCCACACCCAGACGCCGATGAAGGTGGGCATCATCAGGGGAAAAAAGACCCGCCACATAGTGCGCCAGCGCACCGCGCCGGAGACCTGGGCCGCCTCTTCCAGCTCCTTGTGAATCTGCAGGATGGCGGCGTTCATCGAACGCGTCCCATAGGCCATGTAACCGACCGTGAAGGCGATGGTCATGGCCAGCACGCCGCCGTGCAGGGGAATGCCGATCTCGTCCGCCTGGAGGAACAGCCACAGAAAGGCCAGCCCGAGCACGATGCCCGGGATGGCATGCGGAATGAAGGCAAGCTGGTCGAGGATGCGCCGAGCCCAGAACTTGGAGCGCACCACCACCATGGAGACCACGAACGACACCAGCACCGTCAGGGTCGAGGCGGCGATCACCAGGATCGCGGTATTGAGCAGCACCCGTCCCACCAGTTCGGTGTTCCAGAGCTGCAGATAGTTCGACAGCGTCATGGACCTGATCGCCTCGATCCCCGGCTGCTGCAGGAACGGCAGGAAGGAGGTGAACAGGAACACCAGGAACGGCAGGATCACCGCCAGCAGCAGGTAAAAGATCACCAGGCCGAGGGCGGGGTAACGCCAAACGCCGAGGTCGAGCTCCCTGGGGCGGTAGCCCTTGCCGGTGATGATGCTGAATTGCTCCGAATGGCGGATCACCCGGGAGTAGAGGATGGTGGCGATGATGGCGATACCGAGATAGACGATGGCGAGCGCATTGGCCTCGCCGTAGTTGGGCGTCAGCGTCACCGAATGCAGCACCGAATAGATCTTGGTGGAAAACACGTAGATGCCCGACGGCAGGCCGAGG
>Ga0224512_10002009_pt1 | contig 18991 bp, 22 predicted proteins | sample SF_May12_sed_USG_4_FD_169103 | JGI IMG/M metagenome (GOLD analysis project Ga0224512, IMG submission 169103) | Sediment microbial communities from San Francisco Bay, California, United States - SF_May12_sed_USGS_13 | ecosystem: Environmental > Aquatic > Marine > Sediment | place: USA... | reverse complement strand
AGGTGGCCAAGGGCTACGAGCAGTTCGCCGGGACGATGCCCAAGACGTTCGGGCAGCAGCTCACTGGGCAGCAGCTCGAGGCGATCGTGCGGTTCCTGGCGGCGCGCCGATGAGCCGGGTCCGCGACGCGCTCCGGCACCCCTTCTGGCAGGCCGTGCTCCTGCTCGTCGCGGCGTGGCTGGTATTCCGCTTTGGCATCCAGTACGTGCCGCCGCTGTTCGGCGTTCGCAGCGCCCCCGTGCCGCAGAGCGTGATGCTCCAATACATGCTCACCGCGCTCGTGGGCGTGCTGCTCTACGTGAGCGACAACGAGGCGCGGTGGCGGCGGTTCAAGGAACCGATCACGGCGACGCTGGTGGATCCTGGCAAACGCAGGCTGCGCGTGGCGCTCCTGGTGCTCGTGCCCGCGCTCGTGGGGTTCATGACGTACCGGCAGGCGCGGCCCTCGGTCTCGGCGCCGATCCAGCTTCGCTCGATCCACCCGGCTCCGCCCGGCGAGATCACGTTCCGCGGCCAGTCCATGCGCCTCACCGGGCTCGAGAATCCGCTCAGGAGTGGCGGCGCGCTGGAAGAGCACGTCCGCGAGGGTCGGCGGGTCTACTACCAGAACTGTCTCCCGTGCCACGGCGACCGGCTCGACGGCGAAGGGCACTTCGGGCACGGCTTCAGTCCCACGCCGCTGTCGTTCACCGATCCCGGCACCATCGCGCAGCTCACCGAGAGCTTCGTCTTCTGGCGCATTGCCAAGGGCGGGCCCGGCCTCCCGCGCGAAGGCGCGCCGTGGAACTCGGCCATGCCGGCGTGGGAAGACTTCCTTACCGCCGACGAGGTCTGGGCGGTGGTCGTTTTCCTGTACGAGCAGTCAGGCTGGCAGCCGCGGCGCTGGGAGGCCGGCGGCGAAGGCGAGGGCGGGCATGAGTAGGCGTCGCGTCGGTGTCGCGCTGCTCGCCCTGGCGTGGAGCGTCTCGCTCGCGGTACTCGGCCCCCTCCAGGCGCAGGATCTCACCCGCGGCAAGGCCGTCTACGACCGATGGTGCGCCGGCTGTCACGGCGAGACCGGTGCCGGCGACGGTGAGGCGATGACGTATATGCTGCCCCGGCCCCGGGACTTTAGGCGCGCCGTCTACCAGGTGCGCACCACCGCCACCGGAGGACTCCCGACCGACGCCGACCTGATGCGCGTCGTGGACGAGGGCATGCCGGGCACCACGATGCCCGGCTGGCGGACACGGCTGTCGGAGGCGGAGCGGCGCGATGTGGTGGCGCACATCAAGTCCTTTTCGCGGTTCTTCGAGGGCGAGAACCCCACGCCGCTCGCGTTCGGGAAGGCGCCGCGCCTGACCGCCGAGGGCCTGGTCGAGGGCGAGCGGTGGTACCGCGAGCTGGAGTGCTTCAAGTGCCACGGGGACGCCGGGCGTGGGGACGGTCCGTCGGCGCCGACGCTGACCGACGACTGGAATCAACCCATTCGTGCCGCCGACCTCACGCGCGGCTGGAACTTCAACGGCGGCGCGTCGGTGGAGCAGATCTACCGGCGTCTGCGGACGGGCCTGGATGGAACCCCGATGCCGTCGTTCAGCGACGCCGTCGAGGGCGAGATCCTCACCGAGGAGCAGTTGTGGCGGGTGGCCCAGTGGGTGCATAGTCTCTCGCCCGAGCGGCCGCCGGTACGGGAAGTGATCCGGGCCCCGCGGCTCGACGGCGCGCTCCCCTCGGGACCCGAGGATTCCGCGTGGGCGGCCATCCCGCCGGCGTGGGTGCCGCTGGTGGGGCAGATCGTGATCAAGCCGCGCTGGTTCGCTCCGCGCGTGGACGGGCTGTGGGTGCGCGCGGCGCACGACGGGCAGACGCTCGCCGTGCTGGTCGCGTGGAGCGACCCCTCGCGTAGCCCCGACGCGACGTGGCAGGAGTGGATCGACGGCGTGGCGGGCGCGATGACCGACGCGGACGGCCCCGTGCCGACGACACAGGGACCGGACCGCCTGCACGTGCAGGTTCCACTCCGGCCACCCGAGGGCCTGGAGCGGCCGTACTTTCTGGGTGGCGATCCGCGCCGGCCCACGTATCAGTGGCAGTGGACCAGCGCGCCGGATGCGGTACGGGAAGGGCGGGGAACCGGACTCGGGGCCTTCACGGCGTCGGCCACGACGACGGTGCAGCACGCGGCGGTTTTCGCCGACGGCGAGTGGCGCGTGCAGTTCGCGCGCGCGCTGGCCCCCGCCGACACCGCCGCGGCGCCGGCATTCCCGGTCGGGGAAGCCGTGCCGATGGCGTTCTACGCCGCCGACGGCAGCGACGGAGAGGACGAGAGACGCGGGGCGGTGAGCGCGTGGTACGCGATCTATCTGGACGTGCCCACGCCACCACGAGTGTACGTGGCTCCCGTGCTGGCGGTACTGGTGACCGCCGGGCTCGGGGGCCTGGTCGTCGTGCGCGCCCAGCGGCGCGCGCGCTCGACGTGACGCACAACGATGCGACTGGAGGAATGATGCGCGCAGCATGGCTGGCAATCGGAACGATGGTAGCGGTCGGGTGCGGTGGCGGCGGCGAGCAGGCGGCATCCGGCGGCGGTGAGACGGCCACGCAGACGGCCGTGGCCCCACTCGGCACGGGTACGATCAGCGGGATAGTGATGTTCACCGGCACGCCACCCGCCAACCCGCCCATCGACATGCGGGAAGAGCCGCACTGCGCGGCGATGTACGGCGGCAATCCCACCGATCCGGTCGTGATGGTGAAGGACGGCCACCTGGCCAACGTGTTCGTGCGGGTGACCGGGGGACTACCAGCGGGTCCGTACCCCAAGCCCGCCAAGGATCCCGAAATCGATCAACAGGGATGCCTGTATCACCCGCGCGTGCTGGGCGTGATGACGGGACAGGCGCTCCAGATCCACAACAGCGATTCGCTGCTGCACAACATCAAGGCGGTACCGACGACGAACCGCGGGTTCAACGTGAGCCAGCCGCGCGCGGGCATGACCCGCGAGCACGTGTTCACCGCGCCCGAGATCATGGTGCCGTTCGAGTGCAACGTGCACGGCTGGATGAAGGCCTACGTGGGCGTCGTGGATCACCCCTACTTCGCGGTCTCCGGGGAGAACGGGGCGTTCACGATCGGCGGGCTGCCGCCGGGCACGTACCGGCTCGAGGCGTGGCATGAGAAGTACGGCACGAAGACGGTCGAGGTGACGATCGGGGCGGACGGGCAGGGGTCGGTGACGTTCACGTACGCCGCTTCCTGAGGAGGCCGGATGCAGTGGATCCTGCCGGACGGCGCTTCGACGTTCGCCGGGGACATCGACTTCCTCTACTACGTGATCCTGGTCATCACGGGGATCGCGTTCCTGGTGGTGGAAGTCGGTCTGGTGTGGTTCGCGATCAAGTACCGGGCGCGCCCGGGGCGACGCGCCACCTATACGCACGGGAGTCTCCGCGCCGAGCTCGTGTGGACCGCGATTCCCGCCGTGACCGTGGTCGTGCTCGGCCTCATGAGCGGCGGCGTCTGGAACCACGTGAAGGGGCGGCACAGCGCGCCGGCCGAGGCGCTGCCGTATCGGGTGCTGGCGAAGCAGTTCGAGTGGCACGTCACGCACCCGGGTCCTGACGGGCAGCTGGACACGCCAGACGACTTCACGATCCGGAACCAGCTTCATATGCCGGTCGATCGCGCGGTCGTGGTCCATCTCACCGCCGAGGATGTCATCCATTCGTTCTTCGTGCCCGCGTTTCGCGTGAAGCAGGATGCCGTTCCCGGCATGGAGATTCCGGTCTGGTTCGAGGCGACCAAGGCCGGCCGCTACGAGTTGGCGTGCGCCGAGTTGTGCGGGTTGGGACACTACCGGATGGGGGCCGAGGTGATGGTCCATGCGGCGGACGAGTTCGGATCGTGGACGGCGGCGCAGGCAGCCGCGCGCACCCAGTAGCCATGAGGGGAAGCCGATGACGACCGTCGCACACCCGTCGGAGCACACGACCCACGCCGGGCACGAGCTGCCGTTCATCCGGAAGTACATCTTCTCGACCGATCACAAGATCATCGGGATCCAGTTTCTGCTCATGAGTCTGGTGTTCCTGTTCATCGGCGGACTGCTGGCGATGCTGATCCGCTGGCAGCAAGCGTATCCGGGCAGCGCCATTCCGGGCGCGGCCGTGCTACCCGAAACGATGGCGCCAGGCGGAATCCTGCTGCCGGAGTTCTACAACTCGCTGGTCACGATGCACGGCACGTTCATGGTCTTTTTCGCGATCATGCCGCTGCTCGTGGGCGTGTTCGGCAACTTCCTGATTCCGCTCAAGATCGGGGCGCCCGACATGGCGTTCCCACGCCTCAACATGTGGTCGTTCTGGATCGCGGTCCCGGCGGGCATCCTGATGCTGGCCGGGTTCTTCGTGGAGGGGGGGCACGCGGCCGCCGGCTGGACGGCGTACGCGCCGCTGAGCGCGAACCCCGAGTTTTCGGGCGTGTATGCCGGCCAGAAACTGTGGCTGCTGAGCATCGCGATCCTGGGTCTCTCGTCCATCCTCGGCGCCACGAACTACATCACGACCGTCGTGAACCTGCGGGCGCCGGGCATGACGTGGTTCCGCCTCCCGCTGTCCATCTGGGCGCTGTTCATCACCGCCATCCTGGTCTTGCTCGCCATCCCGATCCTCTCGGGCGCAGCGATCATGCTGTTCTTCGACCAGACCATCGGCACGCACTTCTTTGCGCCGGCCGGCGGCGGCCAGCCACTCCTGTGGCAGCACCTGTTCTGGTACTTCGGCCACCCGGAGGTCTACATCCTGATTCTGCCGGCGATGGGCATGGTGTCGGACATCATCGCGAACGGGTCACGCAAGCCCGTGTTCGGGTACCACTCGATGGTGTACGCGATCATCGCCATCGCCTTCCTGGGCTGGGTCGTGTGGGGGCACCACATGTTCCAGAGCGGGATGAACCCGACGCTGGGCCTGGGGTTCATGATCTCGACCCTGCTCATCGCCGTGCCATCGGCCATCAAGACGTTCAACTGGATGGGCACGATGTGGCAGGGCAATATCCGGTTCCACGTGCCCATGCTCCATGCCATCTCGTTCGTGGCGATGTTCGTGATCGGCGGGCTGAGCGGCGTGTTCATGGCCTCGACGCCGGTAGACATCTACATCCACGACACGTACTTCATCGTCGCCCACATCCACTACGTGCTGTTCGGCGGCAGCCTGTTTGCCCTGTTCGCGGCGATCACGTTCTGGTATCCCAAGATGTTCGGACGCATGATGAACCCGTTCTGGGGCAAGGTGCACTGGCTGCTCACATTCGTGTTCTTCAACTTGACGTTCTTCCCGATGCATAGCCTCGGCGTCTACGGGCACATGCGGCGGATCTACGATCCCACGCAGTACGAGTTCCTGCAGCCGCTCATGGGGCTCAACAAATTCATCACCGTGAGCGCGCTGTTGCTGTTCGCCAGCCAGCTCATCTTCATCCTGAACTTCATCGGCAGCTGGTTCCGGGGCGCCAAGGCGCCCGACAATCCGTGGGAGGACAACGGGCTCGAGTGGACCGTGCCATCGCCGCCGCCGCACGGGAACTTCGCGCGCGTCCCGACGGTGCATCACGGACCGTACGAGTTCAGCGCGCCCGGGGTCGCCGAAGACTACCTGCCGCAGTCGAGCGCAACGCGCATCGCGGTGCCACCGGCTGAGGGACGGAGGGTCGAGCCATGACGCACGCGCCCGTGATGCGACCCCCGGCGCAGCGCGAGCTCGGCGCCGGCGTCTACAACGAGAAGCTCGGGATCTGGGTATTCCTGGGCTCGGAGGTGATGTTCTTCACCGCGCTGATCGGGGCATACATCATTCTGCGGTTTGCCACGCCGGGCGCGTTCGCCGAACCCGGGAAGTTGCTCAACGTCCCGGTAACCGCGGTCAACACCTTCCTGCTGATTTGCTCGAGCGTCACGATGGTGAAGGCGTTCGCCGCGGCGAATATGGGGAATCTGAAACAGATGAAGCTGTTCCTGCTCGCGACGACGGTGATCGGCGCGGCGTTCGTGGGCGTCCAGGTCTACGAGTACACGCACCTGATCCACGCGGGCTTCTTACCGAGCGGGATTCGCGAGGGCAGTGAGCTGGCGGAACTGGCGTTGGCGGGAGAGCTGGGGCTGGGACGGCCCGATCCAGCGATCGCGGGCATCTACGGCTCGACGTTCTACACGATGACCGGGTTCCACGGGTTTCACGTGACGTGCGGCGTCGTGTGCCTGGCCTACGCGACGACGAAGGCGTTTCGGGGCAAGTACACGCAGACGGACCATCGCGGTATCGAGGTCATCGGCCTGTACTGGCACTTCGTGGACCTGGTCTGGATCATCCTGTTCACGATCGTCTACCTGATCTGAGGCGGGGGAGCCGATGACGGATGTGCAACAGCCCGGTGCTGCGGAAGAGCACCACCTCGAGCACCCCAACTACTGGGTGGTCTGGGCGGCGCTGGCCGCGCTCACGATGGTGGAGCTGGGCGTGGCGTTCCTGCCGTGGTCGCGACGGGTGGTCGTGCTGCTACTGATCGGGCTCGCGGTGTGGAAAGCGCTGCTGGTGGCTCTCTACTTCATGCATCTCCGGTTCGAGAAGAACCGGATGCGGATCTTCGCGCTCGCGCCGCTCCCGCTCACGGTCATCATCGTGATCGCGGTGCTCACGGAGTTCGTATGGTAGGCGTGCGGCACGGCGACGGGCAGCGATGATCACGTTCCATCGCGTACTCATCGGCAGCGCGATCCTGTTCTGCCTGGGGTTTGCCGGGTGGATGGGCACCCAGTACCGGGCCCATGGCGGCACCGTGGAGCTGGCGCTTGGCCTCGCCTTCGCCGCGGCCGGGCTCGGCCTGGGCTACTACCTGCTGAATCTCGAGCGGTTCCTGCGGCGATGAACGACGCCCTCTCGACGAGCATGTTCTGGGTGGGCGCGCTGTTCGCGTTCACGCCGATCGTGGTCGGTGGGATCGTGATCGGCGTATGGTGGCTGACGCGCAAGCGCGTCGCGGGGAGCGGCGAGCGGTTTTCTCCGCCCCGCGGGCTGAGCGACGATGCGCCGGGGTCAGGACCGGCGGCGGTAGAGCGCTAGCACCAGCGCGAGCATGGCGAGGCCGGCGGCGGCGCCAGCGAGCGCCGTGGCGCCCCAGGTGGAAACGGTCGTCGTGCCGCGCACGCCCACAATGAGGGGCGCGCCCTCGCCACCGCGGCGCCAGGAGACGGTCGAGCCGTCGAGGCGCGTGAGCTGGAGGAGGAAGACGAGATCGGCGCGGCGCACGTCGGCGGCCAGACGCGCGAACACGGCGAACTCGCGGAACCCGCCGGTGGGGAGCTCGCCGCCGGTCCATTCGACGGCCTGCGGCGTCGAGTCGGTGACCGGAATCAGACGGCCGGTCCACCCGGGCGGTGCGTCGACGCCGAGCACCGCGACGGCGTCGGGGACGACAAGCCGGACGTGCACCACCGGCGACGGAGCCGCGTTTGCCACCCGGAGCGCGAGCCGCTCGAACGCCCCGGGCTCCAAGGCAGGCGGCGTGAGCGCCACCTGCGCCCGAGCCGCGAGCGGCAGGGCCAGGGCGAACACGAAGAGGCCGTGGACCACGCGACGCATGCAATCTCCTTCGAACGGGAGTGAGTGACGATGACGAGTGTCGAAACCCGAGCCCCGGCGCGACGGATCGAAATGATCGACGGGACCGCGCGCCTCGTCGAGGACGGTGCGGCCACCCGGGAGTTCGAGGTTCGCGAACTGCCCGAGAAGTTCGTGCAGTGGCAGTTGGAGTACAAGCGGCGGATCTACGACGCCATCGAGCGGGACGAGTACGTCGCGTTCAACGCGGGACACCTGCCGGTGGTCGGCACGTGGAACGACGACGCCCTGGTGCCCAATCTCGCCAACAAGGGGGTCGGGTTCACGCCCAAGGACGAGCACATCCAGCACTACCTGTCGCTCGTCGAGAATGCGGTGGAGCAGATCCAGGCGCTGCCGCCGCACGCCGTGGACGAGACACGCCAGCTCCGGATCCGGACCGCGCGGGAGCTGTACTCGCACCCCGAGCACGTGGACTGGAGACGGCTGGGGCTGCTTGAGATCTTCGAGGGCGAGACCTACCGCAATCTGGCCCGCCGCCCGATGGCCTCCGTGCTGTGGACGGGCAACTCGCCGGTGTTCGTGAGCTTCCAGGTGGACTGCGTGGTGGAGATCATCACGACGGAAGATCCACGGTACCGCTTCTCGTGGGCCATGCGGCGGCTGTTCGAATACGAGCCGTTCCACGTGGTGCAGACCATCTTCCCCTACGCGTACTGCTTCTGGGTGACCGGCTGGCACGACAAGACGCCCAAGCGCCGCTACAAGTGAGCGCCGCGCATGCGTGAGGTGACCCGCGCGACGCTCGAAGCGCTGCTCGCCGATCTCGCAGGGCGCGGCGTGCGTCCCTGTAACCTGTACCTGGTGGCCGGGACCTCGCAGCTGCTGGAAGGCTGGTGCGACCGCGTGCCGCAGGTCGAGCTGGCGGCGGGCCCGTCACCCGACGCTCGGCACCTGGCGGCGGCGGCACGCGAGGCGGCGACGGCCGCCGAGGTGGAGCTCGTCTGGGAGTCGCCGGCCGACGTGATCCCGCTGCCGGACGGCTGGGAGGGGCGGAACCGCGCGACGGACCTCGACTGGCCCGCGGGCAGCGGCCGGTTCACGCTCTTGCACTTCGATCCCTACAGCGTGGCCCTGCGGCTCATCACGCGGGGTGACGCGTCGGACTACGCGGTCACGCTCCGCTATCTGGAGCACGGCTGGCTCACGCTCGAGGGGCTGGACGCGGTGGCGGCGGAGGTGCTGCCGCGGTTCACCGGGGCGGCGATCGGGCAGGATCCCGCCGAGTTTCGGCGGAAGTACAAGGGCCTGCGGCAGATGTGGCGGGCGGGGGCGGTGATCGGTCCCTGACCCCTATCCGCCCGCGACCAACCTACCGTCCTTCCGTCTTTCCGTCTTTCCGTCCCTTCACCACGTACGCCTCGATGGCGTAGTACTCCGCCAGGCCCAGCCGGTCGGCCCGCGCGGCGGTCTCGATGTTGCGTGCCTCGACCCGCTGCCAGAACTCGCGGTCGTCGTGTCCGCCGGGGAAGGGCGCCGTGTCCTTCTGGGATTGATGCTTGAAGATGGCCAGGATCTTAGCGCGCAACTCCTCGTGTGAGAGCGGGACGAGCACGTCGGCTTCGGTGATCGGCCATTCCTGCCATGCGCCGCGGTAGTACCACACCTCCGGGTGGAGGACCGTCTGGGCGAGCGCGCGCTCGATGGCGAGCTTGCACAGCCGGTGGGTGCCGTGCGGGTCGGACAGGTCACCGGCGACGAACAGGAGGTGGGGCTGCACCTCCTCGAGCAAGGCGCGCACGAGGGCCACGTCCTCGTCTCCGATGGGGTGCTTCTGCACTTCGCCTGTGCGGTAGAAGGGCAAGTTCAGGAACCGCGCGCTGCTGGCGGCGAGCCCCACGCCCTCCAGAGCGGCGACCGCCTCGGACTCCCGGATCACCCGTTTCAGGTCCTGCACCACGGGCACGTCCACCTCCCCGGGTCGCTTGCGGGCGAAGCTCTCTTCCACCGTCACGCGGACGTCGGCCATCGTGGCGGGGTCGAGGCCGAGGGGGCCGGTCGCGCGCACGACGAAATCCAGGTGCCGGCGCACATCGTGGTCGAACACCGCGATGTTGCCGCTCGTCATGTACGCCACGGTGATCGCGTTGCCGTTCTCGTGCAGCTTCCGCAGAATTCCGCCCATGGAGATCACGTCGTCGTCGGGATGGGGCGCGAACACGAGCACGCGCTGTTTCTTCGGGAGCAACGCCCTGCCCCGGATCTTGTCTCGCAGGCGGTTGAAGACGTCGCCGTTGATCACGCCCGGCGCTCCGTAGCGCGCCAGCAACGCGCTCAAGTGGTGCTCGGCGTAGTCCCGCGCACTCAGCTTGAGGATCGCCTTGGCGGCTTCTTCGGCGAGCCAGACCACGGCCCGATCCGTCAGCCGGGGTGTCCACTCGACCGAGGCGAGCAGCCACGGGGTGGCGATGCGCGTGAGGTCTGCGGCCGCGGCCAGGTCGAGGTAGACGGTCGCGTTCGGGTGCCGCTGGAGGAACGTCGCCGCGACCTCCGCAGAGATGTCGCCCTCCACGGCTCGCTGGATGATGGCCGCCTTGTGCTCCCCCGTGGCGATGAGCGCGATCTCGCGTGCCTCGAGAATCGTGGCCACGCCCACGGTGATGGCTTCACGGGGGACGTTGTCCTCGCCGAAGAAGTCGGCCGCCGCGTCCTTGCGTGTGATCGTGTCGAGCGTCACCAGGCGCGTGCGGGACTCCGGTGATGACCCCGGCTCGTTGAAGCCGATGTGCCCGCTCTTGCCGACCCCGAGGAGCTGGAAGTCGATGCCGCCGGCGTCGCGAATGGCGCGCTCGTAGGTCGCGCAGTGCCCGGCGAGCCGGTCGCGCGGCACGCTCCCGTCGGGGATGTGGACGTTGGCGGGCGGGATGTTGACGTGCGCGAACAGGTTTTCGTGCATGTAGCGCCGATAGCTCTGCGGACTATCGGGCGGCATCGGGTAGTACTCGTCCAGATTGAACGCCACGACGTGCGTGAAGTCCACCTCGCCCGCGGTATGCCGGCGGATCAACTCGCGGTAGATCCCCAGCGGGGTGCTGCCGGTGGCGAGGCCGAGCACGCAGCGGCCCCGCTCCGCCACCGCCCGCGCGATCGTCACGACGATGCGGTCGGCGAGGAGCCGCGCGAGGTCGTCATGGTCCACCACAATCTCGGTGCGCAGGCGCTCCCGGTCGCGCGGGCCCGCAGTGACGTCCGAGGTCTCCATGCTCTCCCTCCCCGTGCGTGGTTTCCGCCCGCGGCGTGGCCCGTCAGGCGCGACGCATCCGCCGCGCCAGCGCTCCGGGAACGAGGCGGTGCAGCCAGTAGAAGGGCCGGGCCAGTCCGGGCCGCAGCTCCAAGCGTCCGGCGGCCATGCCGTCGAGGGTAAACGCTGCCACCTGCTCGGGCGTGAGCTCACCACGCCAGCGCCCGCGCGTCATGTCGGTGTCGACCAGCGGCGGCATCAGCTCGAACACGCGAATCTGGCTGTCCGCGTTTTCCAGCTGGAACCGGAGCGCCTGTGTGAACGACCGCACGGCAGCCTTGGTGGCGCAGTAGACGGGGGCGCTCGCCTTGGGCGCCAGCGCCAGGACCGAGGACACATTGACGATAGCCGCTTCGGGTGCCGCGCGCAGCGCGGGCAACGCGAGCGCCGTGAGTTGGATGAGGCCCGTGAGGTTCGCGCCGACCTCCTGGTCGGCGAGCCGCACGACCTCGGCGGCCGGCGTCTCCGGCAGCCGCAACGGAAACTGCACCGCGGCGTTGTTCACCAGGATCGAGAGCCCGCCGAGCCGGTGGGTCACGTCCCGTACGAGGCGCTCGAGGTCGGCAGATCGGCCCACATCGGCCTGCAGAGTGACGAGATCCGGCGCGGTCTGCCGGGCGGCGGCGATGCGTTCTGCGGAGCGTGAGCAGACGACCACCCGGTTGCCGCGCGCGAGGAATGCCCGGGCGAGCGCCAATCCGATGCCGGCCGTGCCGCCGGTCACCAGCACGCGATGGTCGGAGAGGGTCATGCGCGGCTTCACTCACCGTCCTCCGCGGGATCGCAGGTGCGCGCGGCAGCCGCCCGCGTACGCGTCACGCACGAGCGCCCGGAGGTCGGCGTCGAACGCGTCGGCGGACGTCAGGCGCACGTGGTGGACGTAGTAGCGCGGCGGGATGAACTCGATGCGTCGCACGGGTGGTCCGGGCCGACGGTGGGTGAGGAGGAAGCCGACGTCGAGCCCGTCGCGCCGGGTGGCGCATCCCGCGAAGCGGATGGCCGTCTGAAAGACGATGCGGGTCTTCTGTGCGTACATCGTGACAGGCCCGCAGCTGCGCACGAGTCGTCGGAACCGATCGAACAATCGGCGCACGGCGGGATCGCGGCCGGTGAAGTGATCGGTGAGGCGGAACGTCCCGCACGAGTGCCAGAGGTTGCGCGTGACGAACCGGTGCCCGCAGCGCGGGCACGTCCACAGCCCGGCGCCGGCGCGTGGACCCGGGCGGCGCTTGACGCTCACGGCGAGGGCTACGCCGCCGCCGGCTCCGCGGTTGCCGGCGCGCCGCCGCCGCGGAGCAGACGCCAGGCCGTCACGACCGCGAGCCCGAACCAGAGCACGTCCCACAGGCCGAACTGGGCACGGAACAGCTCGAAGGACGTCGTTCCGCTGAGCATGCGACCCGCGTACGCCGTGGCGATGCGCTGGCGTCCGTCGGGGCCGGCGTTGGACGCGTGGGTCGCGGCGGCGGTCTGCATGTCGAGCCACAGCGCGTCGGGGAGGGTATCGTCGGTCGCGAGCTCGTCGAGCCGTGCCTGGACGGGCTCGGGCCAGGTCTCGGTGGAATGCAGATCGAACATCGCCGCCTGCAGCATCAACTCGTCATCCCGCTGGACTTCGCGGGCAACCGCGCGCGGGCTCGTCGTGACCGACGCGATGACCGCCTTGCCGGCGAGAAGACCCAGCGTGGCGATGACGGCGGCCAGGAGCGCGGGGGTAGGCCCCCGGGCTGCCGTCGCCCGGGCCATGACGAACCCCACGAGTCCACCGACGGCCCAGGCGACGTAGCCCACCTCGTACTTCGTGAGCAGCACGATGGCCGCCCACAGCGCGCCGCCCGCGATGGCGGCGGCGAGCCCGGCGAACAGGGCGCGGTGGATCGTGTCGTCGCCGGAGACGGGGGAGGCGGGGTCGTCGGTCGGTGGTTCCGGAGGGGCGAGCGCGTCGTCGGTCATGGGGACTCCGCCGGTGCGGGTTCCGTCAAAGCTTCACTGATCGCCGGAACGCGCAAGAGCCGGCGGCCGGTGACGCGCGATCAGCCAGCCGAGCGCAAGGGCGTCGTACGCGGCGTGCGCGACTGCGGCGACGACGAGGTCGCCGCTGGCGATGACCACCCACCCCAAGTACGCGCCGACGACCGTGGCGTACAGCGCATAGCGGCGCGTGACGGCATGGCCCAGGCCGAACATGAGCGCGGTGCCGAAGAAGGCGACCGCGGGTCCGAACGCCCGGTGGAGCCCGTTCAGCATCACGCCGCGGAACAGCGCTTCCTCGCCCAGTCCCGCCAGGAGGGAGATGAGCACGATGTCGGCCGGCCGCGCCCGCCGGAACAGCAAGGTGACGATCTGATCAACGTCGTCGCGCAGCCGCGCCAGCGGGCCGGTGGGGGCGCGCATCGTCAGCGCGAGGCCGAGCAGCAGCGGCACAACGGCGGCGAGCCCGAGCAGGATCCCGCGCACGGTCACACGGACGCTCGCCAGCGACCACACGCCCAGCACCCGGTCGAGCACCAGCGCCAGCACCAGGAGGCCCCCTTCGAAGGCGACGGCCCCGGCGAGCAAGCGCCCGCGGGGCACCGGGGGTTCGGCGAGTGGCGGCCGGGTCAACAGTCGATCACGTTGACCGACAGGCCGCCTTGCGACGTCTCCTTGTACTTGGCCTGCATGTCGACGCCCGTCTGCCGCATGGTCTCGATCACGCGGTCGAGCGGGACGTGGTGGGTGCCGTCGCCGTAGAGCACGGCGAGGCGCGCGGCGTTGACGGCCTTGGTGGCTCCCATCGTGTTGCGCTCGATGCATGGCACCTGCACGAGCCCGGCGATGGGATCGCACGTGAGGCCGAGATTGTGTTCCATGCCGATCTCCGCGGCTTCCTCGATCTGCTCGTTGGTGCCGCCCATGACGGCCGCGAGGCCGGCGGCGGCCATCGAGCAGGCGACGCCCACCTCGCCCTGGCAGCCCATCTCGGCGGCGGAGAGCGAGGCGTTCTTCTTGTAGAGCATGCCGATCGCGCCGGCCGTGAGCAGGAACGTGCGAATCTGCTGCCCGGAAACGCCGGGCAGGAATCGGACGGCGTAGGCGAGCACCGCCGGAATGACTCCGGCGGCGCCATTGGTGGGCGCGGTCACCACCCGGCCGCCGGCGGCGTTCTCTTCGTTCACGGCGAGCGCGAACAGGCTCACCCAGTCGAGCGCCGTGAGCGGATCGGGGTTTGCTCCGCGGGCCTGGAGGCTGCGCAGCAGTTTGCCGGCGCGCCGGCGCACCCGCAGTCCGCCTGGCAGGATGCCGTCCCCCTGGCAGCCGCGCTCGATGCAGCCCTCCATCACCTGCCAGAGGCGGTCGAGCGCCGCGTCCGTTTCGGCGGCCGGGCGCCACGCCGTCTCATTGGCCCGCAGAATGTCGGCGATGGCGAGGCCGTGCGCCTTCCCCAGGGCCAGCAGCTCGGCGGCCGTCCCGAACGGATGAGGGACCGGCTCGGGCGACGGAGTGGCGCCGGTCTCGCCGGCTTCGAGCTCAGTCCGTGTGACGACGAACCCGCCGCCCACCGAGAAGAACTCCTCGGCGTGCAGCGCCGCGCCGGCCGCGTCGCTGGCCGTGAGCCGCAGGCCGTTAGGGTGCGGGGGCAGGGCTTCTCCCTGCTGGAACACCAAGTCGCGCGACTCGACCCACACGATGGGGTTCCGGCCGAGCAGGGCCAGCCGGCCGGTGTCGCGCACCGTTCCCACGAGATGTTCGATCCGTGCGGGATCGACGGTCTCCGGCCGTTCGCCCAGCAGACCGAGGACGAGGGCGCGGTCGGTGGCGTGGCCGCGCCCGGTGAGCGCCAACGACCCGTAGAGGTCCACCTGCACGCGTGACACGGCGCCCAGCACTTGGCGCGACTCGAGGTCGTCGGCAAAGCGCCGGGCGGCCCGCATCGGTCCCACGGTATGGGAGCTGGAAGGGCCGATCCCGATCTTGAAGAGGTCCAGGACGCTGATTTGCATGCGAGCCGGGTTTTCGGGCTCTATCCGTCCGTGCGTACCGCTGCCCGTCGAGGTTCGATGTTGAGCGGCGGCGGCTCGGCTTGCACGAGGTACTCGAACTGCGCGCGGAACTCGGCGAGGGTCATCCCGCACGTCGCCGCAAACCGCGCCAGCTCGTGCGGATCCTCGAAGTCATCGCGGCGCAGGCGGATCATGTAGCGGCGCGCGATGGCATACCGGGTGGAGTTGATGTCCACCAGGCGAATGCGGGTGCGCCCGGTCTCGGGATCGATCATCTCCTTGAACGGCACGGGCACGAAGGAGCCCGCCTGCATGGAGATCATCACGCCGTCCCCGCCTCCCAGGAGGTACTTGGCCGCGCAGTAGCCGAGGTCGCGGGTGTATTCCATGTCGGCGGGGATGGGGTCGGCGCAACGCAGCTCGTAGCCGATGTTCTTGGCGACGATCGTGGTCTTGAGGTCGAGCTCCCGGAGGCGCTTCTGCACCTGCGACTTGAGGATCTCGCCGATGTTCACCTCGGCGATCCGCAGATTCCCGTGCGCGTCCCGCTCCACATCCTCAAGCTGGGCCAGATCCTCGGGATCGATGTCGAGCACGAGCCCTTCGGCGATGACCGCGACGCCGTCCCGCCGGGTATACGACAGCCGCTTCACGATGGCCCCGACGAGCGTGTCCACGATCGCCTTGAGACGGATGCGCCGGCCCTGGAACTCCTCCGGGATCAACGTGAGCGTGGCTCCAGCCGCCTTGCCGATGCCGAGGGCCAGGTGTCCCGCCTTTCGGCCCATGGTGATGACGAAATACCAGCGCGACGTGGTCCAGGCGTCCACCATGAGGTTCTTGACGATGTCCACCCCGTGGTGCCGGGCCGTCTGGAAGCCGAACGTGTCGACGTACGGCGGCATGTCGAGGTCGTTGTCGATCGTTTTGGGCACGTGCACCACCCGGATGCGCCCGGCCGCCTTCTCCGCGAGTTTCAGCGCGGAAAACGCCGTGTCGTCGCCGCCGATCGTGATCAGTTGCGACACGTCGAGCCGGAGCAGCGAGATCACCGCGTTCTCGAGGTGCTGCGGGTTCTTCGTGGGGTTGGCGCGCGAGATGCCGATGTGGGAGCCGCCCCGGAAGTGGATCCGGCTGATGTCGTCGATGGCGAGCGGGGTCACGTGCTCGACGTCACCGTGCATGATCCACTCGAACCCGTCGCGCAGGCCGAGGACCTCGACGCCCTCGAGCTGCGCACGGATCGTGGCGGCGCCGATCACGCTGTTGATGCCCGGGGCCGGGCCGCCCCCCACGAGGATGGCCAGTTTGCGTCGCTGGGTCATCCTCGAAAGATAGCAGCCGCGGGGGCGGCGTGCCCTACCGACTCCCCGGTTGCCGGCTGCAGCGCGGTCATGGGCGTTCTACCCCCGGCGTGCGCAGCCCACGAGCGTGACCAGGGCCGCCACGTGAAACGCGACGATCACGATCGCCGCGGCCCGGAGCACGGTCCACTCGAGTGCCAGGTCCGGCTCCCCGTGCCCGATGTCGGTCAGCGCGAGGAACGCGGCCACCAGGGCGAGTGTCGAGCCGACGCCCAGCGCCAGTGACAGGCGGGCGAGCGTGCGAACGCGGTTCACGGTGGGCCTCCCTCGGATGTGGATTCTTCCCATGCTACGCGCGGGAGATCGGTACGGCCAGCGCGGGCACCGGGCATGTCCCGGCGAGCGCCGTTATACTCGTCGGGTATGGCGACCACGGCCGAGTACGCTCCCAGCAGGGCCGCGCGGTTCAGCGACCGTTTCTACCTGCTACTATGCGGGATCTTCCTAACGTCGCTCACCGTCGGCAACATCGTCGGGGTCACGAAGTTCGTGGACCTGGGTCTGTTCGTCATTCCCGCCGGGCTGCTCGCGTATCCCATCACGTTCCTGGCCACCGACATCATGAGCGAGATCTACGGCCGGCGGCGCGCCCAGCAGCTCGTGTGGATCGGGTTCACCATGAACTTCTTCATGCTCGGGCTGATGGCGCTCGGCCATGCCCTGCCGGACGCGGCGGGCGTGTCGGGTGCGGCCTCGACGTTCGACACGGTCTATGCCTTCATGAAGCCGAACGTGGTCGCGTCGATGATCGCGTATCTGGTGGCCCAGTCCATCGACGTCCAGGCGTTTCATTTCTGGAAGCGGCTCACGCGCGGCAAGCACCTGTGGCTGCGCAACAACGCGTCCACGATCGGCAGCCAGCTCGTCGACACGATCCTGATTCTGTCCATTCTCTACGCGTCCGGTGGCCTCGGCGCCGAGATCAGCTCAATCGGGGCGCTGGTGTCGCTGATGGTCAGCTCGTACACGTTCAAGTTCGCGTTTGCCCTGTTCGACACGCCGTTCTTCTACCTGGGGGTGTACCTGCTGCGGCGTCACGTGGGCATCGTCGCCGAGGAGGTCGAGCCCGCGACGGAAGGGACCGGCTGACCGTGGCAGCGGATCTTCGGAGGCGACCGTGCGTCTCGCGCGGATGATCACGGCCGTCGACGCCCACGCCGCCGGCGAGCCCGGCCGCGTGATCACGGGCGGGGTGCTCGATGTTCCCGGTGGCACGATGTTGGAGAAACGCGACTGGCTGGCGACCCACGGTGACCACCTGCGGCGGCTGATGCTGCGCGAGCCCCGGGGCTATCCCGCGCTGTGCTGCAATCTGCTCCTGCCGCCGACCCGGCCGGAGGCGCACGCGGGGTTCGTGATCATGGAGCAGACCGAATATCCCGCGATGTCGGGCAGCAACACGATCTGTGTCGCCACCGTCCTGATCGAGACCGGGATGGTCCCCGTCAGCGAGCCGGTCACGGAGCTGGTGCTCGAAGCACCCGCGGGAGTCGTGCGGGCCCGGTGCGAGGTGCGCGACGGGATGGTCCGTGCCGTGACCTTCGAGAACGTGCCGGCGTTTGCCGTGCATCTCGATCAGCGGCTCGACGTGCCGCACGTGGGCACGGTCCGCGTGGACATCGCGTACGGCGGGATGTTCTACGTGCTGGCCGACGCGGCGCGCCTGGGCGTGGACCTCGTTCCGGAGAATGCGCGTGAGATCACGCGGGTGAGCGAGTTGATCCGCGCAACGGCGCGTGACCGGTTTCCGGTGCGCCACCCCGACGCGCCGACGATCGTCGGGCCGAGCATCGCGCTGCTCTCCGGCCCGCCGACCGTCGCCGATGCGCACCGCAAGAACGCGGTCACGGTCGCGACGGGCGACGTGGACCCCACGCGGCCGGAAACGGTCGGCGGGGTGCTGGACCGCTCCCCCTGCGGAACCGGGAGCTGTGCCCTGATGGCCGTGCTCCACGCGCGGGGGGACCTGCCGCTCGGCACGGACTTCGTGCACGAGGGCATTCTCGGCACGACGTTTACCGGGCGCCTCGTGCGAAAAACCGCCGTTGGTCCGCACGCCGCCGTGGTCCCGACCATCACCGGTCGGGCGTGGATCACCGGATTCGCGCAGTACGCGCTGGACCCGAGCGATCCGTTCCCGGAAGGATTCACGGTGGGCGACCTCTGGGGTGGGTGAGGTTGCTTGACGGCGGGTGGGCGGGACATAGCTTTCCAATAGTGCGGGGCGCCGCGGCTCCTGCTTGAACCATCTGGGAGCACACGCGGTTTGCCCGTTCCGGACGGGACGTCACGCCTGAGCCTAGGATCGGGACGACTGACCGCTCCAGACGGCGCCGCATCTCTGTTGAACGATTCAACGAGGCCCGGCGCCCCGCGCTTCCCTACACGCCGCCTTCGAGCGGCGTTTGTCTTGGGCGCCGCGGCCACCAGCGATGCACCCGCCGGCAGTATGCGACGTAGTCCACGCCGAACCGCCGCTCGAGACCGGGCTCCTCCACGAGGACCACGAACAGGTGGGCGAGCCCGCCGGCGACAGGAACGACCCCCAGCATCGCCGGGGACTGGCCCCACAGGGCGAATCCCAGCAGCAATCCGAAGGCCCCGAGGTACATGGGGTTTCGCACCCAGCGATACGGTCCGGCGGCCACGAAGGCGCGCGGTGGGTCGAAGGGCGCGGGCGTGCCTCCTCCCGCGACGATGAACAGGAGCACGCACCACAGCGCCGCGGCGCCGCCCAGG
>Ga0224512_10002008_pt1 | contig 18994 bp, 11 predicted proteins | sample SF_May12_sed_USG_4_FD_169103 | JGI IMG/M metagenome (GOLD analysis project Ga0224512, IMG submission 169103) | Sediment microbial communities from San Francisco Bay, California, United States - SF_May12_sed_USGS_13 | ecosystem: Environmental > Aquatic > Marine > Sediment | place: USA... | reverse complement strand
TTCCGCGAGTTCGCGCGTGATGACTCTCAAGGTTCCGCTGTCGCCACCGACGTACAGATGCTCGCTATCGCCGAATGTGAGACCTGCGTTCGCTTCACCGAGATCGACACTTGCGACCACCTCACCCGATCGTGCATCCATGACATGGGCAAGATTGCCGTTTACGATTCCGACGCGCGTCCCATCGGGCGAGAACGTCAACTGATCGATCGCGTTGCCTGGAATCTCGCCGAAAAATTCTCTTGGCCGACCGTCGCTCGTGCTCCACACACGCACGGTGTTGTCCTCGGCGGCGCTCACGACCATTGCGCTGTCGGGGCTGACGGCCAAGCGGCGGATCTTGCGACTGTGGCCCAGAAAACCTACGTCCTCGGCCAGCGACGCCAACGTTTCGGGCCCGGCACCGGTCGGCAGGATGTGCACGTCACCCGATCGATCGCCGATTGCGACAGCGCGTCCGTCCGGTGTCACGGCGGCGACGGCATCGCCCGACGCCGGCCAGATGGCCCGCATCGCCTCGCTGATATTAGTATCGCCAGCTGCCGGGGCCGGCGGTGCGCGCCAGAACCGGGCCACGCTGTCGGGCCCGCCAGTCACGATCGTCTGCTCGTCCGCACTGAAACCGAGCAAGCTCGGCCTGTCCGATCTGCCGCCCGCGCCGAGCGGCGCGCCGAACGCGCGACCATCGCTTGTTCGGTACAGTTGAAAGCCGGTATGTGGCCGGCCGATCAGGGCACTCGTTCCCGACGGCGAAAACGCAAGCTGCCAGTGCCCGCGGCCTCGGTCTTCCACGACCGGCCGCTCCGGCCGGTCAATGCGCCACAATGCGGCCCCTTCGTTGCCAAATACGACGCCCAGCAGGTCGCCGGCCGGCGCGAGCTGAATTTCGCTAGGCTGCGCGTCGAGGTCGACCTGCGTGATCAAATTGCCCGTATGAAAATCCCAGATGCGCACGGCTCGATCGTAATCGGCAATGGCGATTCGTTCCCCGGTCTTGTCGAACGCAACCAGCGCCGGCGTGCCGGCGATCTCTAGCACGGCATCGACCGTTGCGCTCTCGAGCAGCCAGAGTTCGAGACGGGTATCCACGTCACCGCGACGTTCGACAAACAGGTGCTGGCCGTCCCCGGTCAGTTTCAGCCCGCTGCTACCCGGGCCGATCGCCAGCGTCGCCACGCGGTCGCCCGTCGCACTGTCCCAGAGATTCGCCGTATCCTGAGTCGCCGTCACGAGATGCCGCGCGCCGGCACTGAGGCCAATCAACCGCTCATTCTCACTGACCGCGATAGCCCTGACAGGTTTAGCGAACGCCAGATCCCAGATGCGCGCGTTGTCGCTCCGCGTGGTTTGCGCCACGGCATACCCGGAATCCGCGCTGACCCAGGCGCGATCCGCCTCAGTTTCAAGCGGATCGGGAATGTTGAGACCGCGTTCGAATTCCTCGACCAGAACCTGCGAATTGAGCTGCAGATTCCAGCCTACCAGCTGCCCTGCGACACCGGTCGCTTCATCGCGCAGGCTCAGGCTCCAGGTTCCCGTTTGGGGTTCGCCCAGCAATTCGCGGAGCTGCGCCGCCGGAATTCGCAGATCCTCATTGGCCGAGGCACGCTCGACGCCGGACTCGATCTCGACGGTACGGCCGGACGGCGCAATCAGCTTAATGCGCAAATCCGCGAAACGCGCATGGCTGAGCTTCAGCGTCAGGCCGATACGGCGCAGATTGCCGTCCTGATCGACCACGACACGACGGACCAATGGCGTCACTTCGAGCGCCGTCATCGCCCAGTCTTCGCGCCGCTCGAGGGATTGGTCTGCGAGCGCCCACTGCAGCACACGCGCACCCTGGATTTCTGTCAGCAGCATGCTCCGCGGATTGAACCTGATATCGCCGCGATCGCTGGCCGGGAGACTCGCAAGCAGCAGCGGGTAGTCACCGTCAACCAGTGCCGCGGCCCGATTCCGTCGTTGCGGCGTCGACAGCACCAGGGCCTGTAGCGAGGCCAGCAGTGCTTCATCACGCCGTTCGGCGCGCGTGGCTGCAGCCACGCGACGGTCCCAGAAACCGGCCTTCAGACTGTCCGCGAGCCGACCCGACCCGGGTATTTCTGCCGCCCTTTTGGCGATTTCCGCGATCTCGGTCTCATTCGCAGCGACGGCCGCGCGATTCTCGAGAAAGCGCCTGTAAAGACTGGTTGCGATGTCCAGGTGCCCGGGAAACGAGCCCAGATTCGTATACGCATCTTCGGCCGTGGCAAGGTCGACGCTTGGCGAGGTCAGGATTTCGACGTACGGATTCGGCAGCAGCTGCGTATACCAGAACGGGATTGCGATAATGACGAGCATGATCGCGGTCGCAATCGCGGGCGCGCCCCAGCGTATCGGCAGATTTTCGTTGGCCCAGCGCGCCGTGAACACCCGCCGGTAAATGCGGTTGCGGATTCGGAGATTACCTTCCACATCGATGACGACAAGACCGATCGCGATCAAACGTCGCTGGACAGGGGAACCGAGGTCAGCGTCAACGTCGATACCCTTGCTGATACGGCCGTAGAGATTCAATAACGGCTCGCTGAGCTGCTCGTTCTTCACAATCTTGCGGTGAATATGGCTCATGTGCGGTTCGTTATGCAGCGCCGATCGCCCGGCAAGTTGCAGTATGACAATGCGGTCGATATTGGCTTCAATGTCGGAGCGCAACTGTTCGCGTGCGACCGACCGCGCGAGTTTCTGCGTCAGGTAAGGTTGTCCGCCGGTCCAGTAGTAGATGCGATCGAGCGCGATAGCGGCATCCGCGGGCGATAGATTGAGTTCGGTCGCAAACAGGTCGAGGTCATCGCGCGAGAAATCTGTAAGAGTGACCGCCTGAGTAACATTGAACGGCGACAGCTCAGGCTCTCCGATCAGTGACAACGGATCGCACTCACCGAGCAAGACGAACGTCAGCCGCGAAAACTCAGGGTCGGTCGCGCGCGCATTATGCGCGGCGCGAATACTCGCGAGCAGCTGATCGCCGAACTGCAGCTCCTCGATGCACTGAATCTCATCGATAAATACGACGATCTGTTCCGGCACGTTCTGCAGGACGACCTCGCTGTAAAACTCGACAAGGCGCTGACGATTGCTGAGTATTGCCTTGTCCTGCCACCACGACTGCAGATCGATGCGAATGCGCAGCTGGCGCAACAGCCGATAGGCAACGCTGTAGTACCAGCGGCCCGCGTCGGTACCGGCGTCGCGGACGCCAATCTGTTCGAGATCGAGAATCGCGATCTTGACGCCGTTAGCTTCCAGACGTGCCGCCGTCGCGGCGATCAGGCTTGACTTGCCGGTATGTTCCGGGGCGATGACGTGCGCGTAGCGGCCCGCCACGAGCGTTTCGTACAACACCTCATCGGCACGACGCCTCACATAGCCGGCGCGAACAGCATGCAGCGGCGCGCCGACGCTGAAGAATTCGCCCGTCGCATCGAGCCTGCCCGTCTCATCGGGGGGCGTCAGATCGTTGGAATTTCCTGCCATCACGGATCCCGCGGCAACACGCTGATGTATTCTCTGGGATTTACTCCGGCATAGCCAGTTCCGGCTGGTGGCGATGTGCGCAATCCCGTGACCGAATCCCGATTATTGAAAAAAGACCTGTTTGGCGAAGTAAGCCGGACCAACCGCGGCGCCGACGCCTGTATCGTCCGGGACGCCGGTGCAGCGGATGCGTGGCTGCGTTGGCTCGCACGGCTACTGCTGCGCCGCGAAGCCCGCGCTCTGGCCGCGCTCGACGGCATCGCGGGGGTGCCGCAGCTCGTTGAGGTATCCCGCGACCGGCTGGTGCGCAGCTATCTCGGCGGCGCGCCGATGCACGAGGCACGGCCCGGCGATCCCGCGTACTTCTTGCGCGCAGCACAATTGCTGCGCCGCCTGCACAGTGCGGGCGTCGTGCACAACGATCTCGCGAAGGAGCCGAATATTTTGGTTTCTGACGACGGCACGCCTGCGTTTATCGACTTTCAGCTGGCGTGGTACACCCGCAATCGCGGCCGATTATTTCGAATACTCGCGCACGAAGACCTGCGGCATTTGCTCAAACACAAACGCAACTACTGCGCCGACAGACTAACCGAGCGCGAACGTCGCATTCTCGCGAATCCTTCGCCGATCTCAAACATCTACATGAACACCGTCAAACCCGTCTACCGGTTCGTCACCCGCCGGCTGCTCGGCTGGGCCGATCGCGAGGGCGCCGGCAATCGCGGCGACCGGTGAAGCGCGATGTCCCGGTATTTCCGATTGTGTATACTGCTGCGCCTCCGCCAGCATGGATGATTCACGTGGATTTCTGCCATCAACACAATCTTGTTGACCCGGCTCATGCAAGACCCGAACGGCGCTTCGGCATTCGCGTCACGCTGCCGCGGGGCGATACCTTGCGCAAGATACTCGGTGACGACTGGGAGCAATTGCATTGGTATGCCAGCGAAGCTGATCGCGACCGTGCTTACGAGCAGATGGCGGCACGGCATGGTTATTACCGCGACACGGACGCGCCGACTCAGGTTCTGGAAAAAATAATCCGCTAGAAACTTCGGGATTTTACGAGGGGATTATTACCGCGGCGGTGAGCCGATAAACAGGTAAAAATTCCGACTCCCGCCTTCGGCAAATCCGGCCGCGAGGTAGACGGGACCGATATAGGTATCGAATCCAGCGTAAAGACTGCCACCGAGGCGCATTGAGTCGAGACTCATATCCGAGCGTTGCTGCCAGACGTTGCCGGCTTCGGCGGACAGTCCGACGTAGATCGGAATGTCGAACAGACCACCCGCGGACTCACCGACGCGCCGGTACATCACGAGCTTTGCAAGCGCAGCATGCGGGCCGGAAATTTCACCGCGGTCGAGTCCGGACAGCCGCAGGAATCCGCCCAGTGGGAAGAAATCCTGAATCGTATTGTCGGATTCCAGCGTCGTCGCGTAACTCAGCCCGAGCTGTACGCTGTTTTTGCCACGGCTCCAAGTCTGTGCGAATTCAGATTCGATCGTGTCAAAATTGTTGTCGGCACCAAATCCGGGACGCGATACGTTCCAGCGCAGGTCCGCGCGCAATCCTTTGCGTGGGAAACGCGCATCGTCGAGCGTGTCGAAGCGTAGCCGCGCGAATACCCCACCCGTATCGAAGTCGATGTTGGGAAGCGCCGGGTCACCGACCTTGACTCTGGCCTCACCCGCACCCCGATAGGCGCCGACTCGCAACTCTCCGACGCTTCCCAGTTCGGCGCCGAGGTCCAGGCCGAGCTCGGCTTCGGTGATCCGCAGCCGCGCGATCGCCTCATCCATTGCGAACGCGTTGATATCGGTCTGACTCAAAGTGATCCTGGGCGCCAGAAACATCGGTGACCGCGTGCCGAGTGGCTGGTAGAACTCCGAAAACAGGAATGGATCGGTGCCGAGCTGCAGATCGGTACGCCACTCTGCGCCGAAGCGATTGACCGACGCGCGTGTCAGTCGGGCCGCAAGATTGAAGCCCGTAGAGCCCTCGAAGTCGTCCTCCAGGGAGATGCCGAACTGCAGGAAATTCGGGCCCCAGCTCTTCGATCGGCCGCGAAATTCGACGCCCGTAGCGCCGTTTTCCTCGACGAGCCGATAACTGACCTGTTCGTAAAGATTCAGGGCATACAGACGATCGGCGTCGGCGGCGAGGCGCGTCGGATCGATCGGCTGCCCGGGCCTGGAATTAAGTCGGTTCCGGAACACGTCGTCCGCGAGACGACCGTCATGAAGGACGCGCACGAACGCCAGTGTTTCGGGCTCCCGCCTGGGTTGCGAGCGTCTGTTGACGTAGGCGGAATAGGCCTGTTCGTCCAGCGCAAGCTGCTGCAGTCTTGTCGCGTTCTGCCGCGCCGCCTGCACGCCAGGTGCGATCGTTTCGAGTATTCGGCCGAAATCACTGGATCCGAATATACCGAGTTCCGGTCTGATCAGAATATCGTCGTCGGTCAAGCGCTCGATTTGCCGCAACGTATCCTTGCGTATCAGTATCGTGAGCATCTGCTCCGAAATCGCCACGACCGAGTCGAGCTGATCGATCGTGTACAACGGAAACTCGACATCAACGGCAACAATGACGTCGACATTCATCGCCTGCATCACGTCAATTGGCAGATTGCCGACCAGTCCACCGTCGGCGAGCAGTCTGCCGTCCAGCCGCACGGGGGCAATTACCCCGGGCACCGACATGCTCGCCCGAATCGCACTCGCGAGGCTGCCCCGGCGAATGACGTATGCCTCGCCATGTTCTATGTCCGAGCTGATCGCACGAAACGGCGTCGGCAAGTCGTCGAAATCCTCGATGTCGGCAACATCGAACGTGAGCTCGCGCAGCAGAAGGCCGAGCTTGTGGCCCTGAATGACACCTTTCGGCAGCAGCAGCTCACCGTCGTGAACGCCGAGCTCAAGTTTCACAGGGTATTGTTCATCGTCCTGCTTGCGGCGAAAGCTCAATTCGGAACGTGCGGACGTATCCGACAACACCGAAACCCAATCGATCGATGCCACCAGCGTTTCGAGTTCTGTCGCGCTCATGCCTGCGGCGTAAAGACCGCCGATTGCCGCACCCATACTCGTGCCGGCAATCGCATCGACTGGCACACGCATACGTTCCAGCTCCTTGAGCACGCCGACGTGCGCCGCCCCCCGCGCGCCACCGCCACCGAGCACGAGGCCGACACGGGGCCGCCCGATATCGGCCGGTGCGTCCGAAGGCTCGGTTTCGGCCGCTGTCGCAACGGAAGCCGACAAAATAATGCCTAAAGCCAGCAGTGCGGGCAGCCGGTCGGAGCGAAAATTCGATATCATCGGTAATCCTTTCAGGTGCATGCGGCCGCAACTGCAGCGTCTCGGCCGCCATGGACGATGTTCTGTCAGCCAGTCCGGGCGCGATTATAATGGCGTGCTCGAACGAGGATCGAATGCAACGATATCACCGACTGCTGGGCAGCATCGTAATGGCGCAGGTCATGATCGCGCCGTTGTGGACAGCACGCGCGGACGACGCCGAAGTCATCACTGAAATCGTCGTGACCAGTCAGCGGCGGGAAAGCCCGCGACTTTTGCACGCCGGCAATATCGATCGACTCGACGGCAGCACGCTGGCGCGCGTGCAGCATCAGCATATTCATGAATTACTGACCCGGGTACCGGGCGTCTGGGTGGTTCGCGCCAGCGGCCACGAGCATCTGACCGCGATCCGCTCTCCCGTGCTGACCGGCGCGGGGTCCTGCGGCGGTTTCCTGTTTCTCGAAGACGGCATCTCGATCCGCCCGACTGGATTCTGCAACGTCAACCAGCTGTTCGAGCTAGGCAGCGAACAGGCGCAGACGATCGAGGTGCTGCGCGGGCCCGGCAATGCACTGTTCGGCTCCAACGCGCTGCACGGCATCATCAACGTGATCATGCCGACGCCAGGCAAGCCCCGCGCGCCGCATTTGGCTCTCGAGGTAGGCGCAAACGATTTTTATCGCGTCCGAGGCCAATTGCCTTTCTCGCAACAGTCACCGTGGCTGGCGTCGCTCGTATACGCCGACGACGGCGGATTTCGCGACGACTCGGGCTATCGGCAGGGCAAGATTCACGTTAAGCACCATGCGGCGCTCGACAACGGGGAGCTCACGCTTGCGCTCTCGGCGACTGACCTGCGCCAGGAGACCGCCGGTTTCATCTTGGGTGAAGACGCCTACAAGGATCCCGCCGTCAATCGCAGCAACTTGAATCCCGAGGCTTTTCGGGATGCGTCGAGCCTGCGCATTTACGGCATCTGGACGCCATCTTTCGGCCGCTTCGATCTCGACGTGCGTCCCTACCTGCGCCATAGCGACATGACGTTCCTGCAGCACTTCCTGCCCGGCCAGCCGCTCGAGGAGAACGGCCACCTCAGCGCAGGTGTCATCACGTCCGCGAGTGTCGCATCGGATCGGCACGACACCGTATTCGGCGTGGATCTCGAGTGGAGCGATATGTTCCTGGAGGAGACTCAGGTGGGGCCGACCCAGGGCTCCGCATTCCTGCAGGAGACCCGACCCGAAGGCAAGCACTACGACTACAAGGTCGACAGTCTCAGCATCGCACCGTTCCTGCAGACCGAGTTTCGATTCAACGAACAGCTCAGGCTCGCAGCCGGCTTGCGGCTCGAATGGCTGCGTTACGATTACAAAAATAACATGCTGGTGGGGAATACGCGCGACGATGGCAGCGTCTGCGGATTTGGCGGCTGCCTGTACACGCGACCGGCAGACCGAAGCGACAGTTTTACGAACCTCGCGCCGAAATTATCGGCAACGTATCAGGTGAACCGCACAACGGTCGTGTTCGCTAACCTCGCGCGCGGTTTTCGCGCACCGCAAGCTACCGAGCTGTATCGGCTGCAGAGCGGCCAGCAAATTGCCGACCTCGACTCCGAACGTCTCGACAGCCTCGAGGTGGGTGTGCGCACGCAGTCGGACTCCCACCTGGCCGAAATCGCCATTTATGCGATGCGCAAGAGAAACAGTATTTTTCGCGACGCCGAGGGGTTCAATGTCAGCGGCGGGCGTACCCGGCATCACGGCATCGAAGTCGGCGTCGACTGGCAATTCGGCCCCGCGTGGACGCTGAACGTGGACGCCAGTTATGCGCGACACCGCTACGACTTCGACGTGGTCGCGGCACAGGGCGAAACCTTCGTGTCGGGCCGCGACGTCGACACGGCACCGCGCTGGCTCGGCAGCATCGAATTGAGCTACGCACCCGACGCCGCATGGGATGTCGCGCTGCAATGGACCACGATAGGCGCCTACTACATCGAAGCCGAGAATCAGTTTCGGTATCCCGGGCATGCGCTGGCCAATCTGCGTCTCGGAGTTCAACTTGCGCCAACTCTCGACGTTGTCCTGCGCCTGAACAACCTGTCCGACGAGCGAATCGCGGATCGCGCCGACTATGCGTTCGGCAACTATCGGTATTTCCCGGGACGGGGCCGCGAACTGTTCGCCGAGATCCGCTACTCGCCGGATTGACGTCGGCAAAGCCTTACGACAGCATGCCAAATCCCTCATAATAAGCGGCTCGGCGAAAAATCTCGCCCGACCGCCTTTGACAACAACAATCGGAGCACACCATGGCTGACGCAGCACCGACGCCGCCGAAAGACGGCGCCAAGATCACGATCGAAAACGGCAAACTGCAGGTCCCGGATAACCCGATCGTGCCGTTTATCGAGGGCGACGGCACGGGCCCCGATATCTGGCGGGCAAGTGTGCGCGTACTCGATGCTGCAGTGGATAAAGCCTATGGCGGCAAGCGCAAGATTCAGTGGATGGAGATTTACGCGGGCCAGAAATCCTATGACAGATTCGACTCGTGGCTGCCCGATGAAACCGTGGAAGCGTGCCGTGAATACCTCGTTTCGATCAAAGGCCCGTTGACGACACCCATCGGCGGTGGCATTCGTTCGCTCAATGTCGCGCTCAGGCAACTACTGGACCTGTACGTATGTCTGCGGCCCGTGCGCTGGTTCGACGGCGTGCCGTCGCCGGTCAAGGATCCGGGCAGCGTGGACATGGTCATCTTCCGTGAGAATACCGAAGACATTTACGCGGGCATCGAGTTCGAGCGCGGCACCGCCGCGAATGCAAAATTCCTCAAGGTATTCAAGGCGAATTTTCCGCAGGAATACTCGAAGATTCGCTTCCCCGAGAGCTCGGGCATCGGTCTGAAGCCCGTGTCGCAGGAAGGCAGCGACCGCCTCGTGCGCGCCGCGCTCGAATACGCGATCGCGAACGGTCGCAAGAGCCTGACGCTCGTCCACAAGGGCAACATCATGAAATTCACGGAAGGCGCGTTCCGCAACTGGGGATACGCGCTGGCCGAACGCGAATACGCCGGGCACTGCTACACCTGGGAGCAGTGGGGACGCACGAAATCGCAGAAAGGCGCGGATGCCGCGAATGCCGAACAGGACGCTGCGCTTGCGGCGGGCAAGATACTGGTCAAGGACGTGATCGCCGATATAACATTGCAGCAGGTCCTGACGCGACCTAAGGAATTCGACGTCATCGCGACGATGAACCTGAACGGTGACTACCTGTCGGACGCCCTCGCGGCACAGGTCGGCGGCATCGGTATCGCGCCGGGCGGGAATATCAATTACCTGTCGGGCCATGCCGTGTTCGAGGCCACCCACGGCACAGCCCCCAAATACGCGAATCTCGACGTCGTCAATCCGGGCTCGCTCGTCCTGTCGGGCGAGATGATGTTGCGCTACATGGGATGGAACGAGGCGGCCGATAACATCATTGCCGCGATGGACAAGACGATCGGCCAGAAGATCGTCACGTACGACTTCGCGCGCCTCATGGACGGCGCCAGGAAAGTGAAGTGCAGCGAATTCGGAACGGCAATGATCGAGAATATGTAGGCGGCCGTTTCAGTCAGCCGATTTTGCGGTGCCGTATGGTGCACCGAGTGCACCCTACCAATTCGAACGGACATCGTAGCGTGCGCGGAGTGCCCCCGCAAATTCGATCCGGCACCGTAGGGTGCGCTTCGCGCACCATCCGATACGGTGCACGGAATGCACCCTACCAATTCGATCGGACATCGTAGGGTGCGCTTTGCGCACCATCCGGTACGGTGCACGGCGTGCACCCTACCAATTCGATCCGCCACCGTAGGGTGCGCTTTGCGCACCATCCGATACGGTGCACCGAGTGCACCCTACCAATTCGATCGGACATCGTAGGGTGCGCTTCGCGCACCATCCGGTACGGTGCACCGAGTGCACCCTACGACACGCGGAACGAATCGCTGTAGGCAATCAGAGCCTGGACTTCCGCGGCTGACTTTTGCGCGTCCCAGCCGAACTCCGCGGCTGCGAGTTCTACAATCGGCGCGTACAGTGCTCGCCCCTGGTCGGCATCGAGGCCCAGCATCAGGCGCCGATGCACGATGTCGGTCAGCGTCACTGCCATTTCTTCACGAATCGCGAACGCGACCTCGGCAGCAAGGACCGTAGCCGCCGCGTCCAGCGTTTGTGGCCCGCCGGCAGTTTCTTGCCCGAGTTCCAGGACATCGAGGGCACGACCGCCATAAATGCCGAGCAGCCGCTCGACGCCCGCGGCGGAGAGCGTCTCGAGCGCAGCGAGTGTGGCCCGCGCGGTATCGATGCGCTCGGCGCCGGGCAAGGGCGTGTCACCAGTCCGGCATTCGGGAAGCTTGCGGCCAAGTCGCCGGGCTACCCGATCGACTGATTGTTCGGCGAGATGCCGGTAGGTGGTGAGCTTGCCGCCGATGATCGAGATCAGGTTGCTAGCGATCCGACGGTTGTTCTTGATGATGTGGCGCCGTGTAATCGCCGATTCCGGTCCCTTGTCCCGATGCGGCAACGGCCGGATGCCTGCGTAGGCGTAGTGTATGCCTCCAACGTCGAGCTTTGCGGCCGGAAACACGCGGTTTGTCTCGGCCAGCAGGTAGTCGATCTCGGCCGGGCTCGCCCGCGTCTTGTCCAAATCGCCCTCGTAGCGAATGTCGGTCGTGCCGATAAGGTACTGGTGATTCCACGGAATGATGAAGAACGGCCGGCCATCGGCGGCGGCCTCGACGTAGAACGCATCGGTAGGCGCGCCCTCGAACGCGCCGACGACGATGTGACTGCCTTTGGTGCCGCCGATCAGCTTTCTTGTCTGCCGTCCCGTGGTGTCCAGGACCGCATCGACCCAGGGCCCGGCGGCGTTGACGACGACGCGGGCGCGGACCTCGCGCGACTGTCCGTTCAGCAAGTCCCGGTATTCGAGCGAGGTGACCTGGCCGCCCGTAACGTTGATTGCCGTTACTTCGCTATACGTGGCAATCATGGCGCCCGCTGTACGCGCCGCAAGCAGGTTTTCGAGCACGAGCCGTTCGATGAACGTGATCTGGGCGTCGAAATAGCGCGCCGCCCCCCGCAGTCCTTCTGCCAGCAGACCCGGCTCTTCGGCCAGTATTTCGTCGCGACTCAGCATCCGGTGACGCGGCATTTTCTTGCGAAACGACAGGACGTCGTAGGCGAGCATGCCGAGCTGAATCAGCCACGGCGGGCGTTTCCCCGAGGCGTAGATCGGCAGGCAAAGGCGCAATGGCCTGACGAGGTGGCGCGCGATGACGCGCAGCACCCGGCGCTCGTGCAGCGATTCATAGACGAGCGGGATCTCGTAGTGTTCGAGATAGCGCAGACCACCGTGAATCAGGCGGCTCGACCAGGCCGACGTCGCCGTACAAAGGTCGCTTTTATCGAGGACGATGACTTTGAGGCCACGCAGTGCGGCATCACGTGCAATGCCGGCGCCGTTGACGCCCGCACCGATAACCGCAAGTTCGTACTCCTCGGCGTCCCCCATCAGGGACGCACCTGACCGCTGCCGCGCACGATGTACTTGTAACTCGTCAGCTGATCCGCGCCGACCGGCCCGCGCGCGTGCACTCGCCCGGTGGCGATGCCGATCTCGGCCCCCATGCCGAACTCGCCGCCATCGGCGAACTGGGTCGATGCATTGTGCAGCACGATCGCGCTGTCGACGTTGTGAAGAAAACGCTCGGCCGCAGCGTCGTCGGCAGTGACGATGCTCTCGGTATGTCCCGAGCCGTAGCGGCGAATGTGCTCGACGGCCTGATCGATGTCCTCGACGACACGAATCGAGATGATCGCATCGAGATACTCGGTCGACCAGTCTTCCTCGCTCGCCACTTTCGCATCGCCGATGATCGAGCGCACACTGTCGTCGCCGCGAATTTCGCAGCCGGCGGCACGCAGAGCATCCGCGACGGCGGGCAACAACCGCTCGGCCGCGTCGCGATCGACGAGCACGGTCTCGGCCGCGCCGCAGATGCCCGTACGGCGCATCTTTGCGTTGACGACCACATCGCGCGCCATGCCGACATCGGCCGCGGCGTGCAGGTACACGTGACAGATACCCTCGAGGTGCCCGATCACCGGCACGCGCGCTTCTTCCTGCACGCGCTCGATCAGGTTCTTGCCGCCGCGCGGCACGACGACGTCGAGATAGTCGCCCATCGACGACAGCAGGTAGCCGACGGCAGCCCGATCGGTTGTCGGCACCATCTGCACGGCGTCCGCATTGATACCCGCTTCACGCAGACCCTCGCGCAGGCATTCGTAGATCACGCGGCTGGAGTGAAAGCTCTCCGAGCCGCCGCGCAGAATCACAGCGTTGCCGGATTTTATGCACAGCGCTGCCGCATCGGCCGTGACGTTGGGGCGGCTCTCGTAAATGATGCCGATAACGCCGAGTGGCACGCTGACCCGCTGAATTCTGAGCCCGTTCGGCCGCTCCCATTCCTCGAGCACGCGACCCAGCGGATCGTGGCGCGCGGCGACGGTCTCGATGCCCTGAGCCATCGCCTCGACCCGGCCGGCATCGAGCATGAGCCGGTCGAGCATCGCCGCGCTCAGTCCGCGCGCCTTGCCCGCATGCATGTCGGTCGCATTCGCTGCGAGAATTTTGTCGTTCGCGCCGCGAATCGCCGCGGCGGCCGCGCAGAGCGCACGGTCGCGCAGCTCACCCGTGGTCAGCGCGAGCTCGGCAGCCGCGGCACGCGCCGCGGTGCCCAGGCGATCCATTGTCGCTGCGATCTCAGTCATGGATTCAGCGCTCATTGTCGAACAATACCAGCTCATCCCTGTGAATCATCACCGCACGGCCGCGCCAGCCCAGCCGCTCCTCGATACTGTCCGATTGGCAGCCGACGAGCTGCACCGCTTCCGAACTCGAGTATTCGGCGAGTCCGCGACCGAGTTCTCGACCCGTCGAGTCGACGAGTCTGACCACGTCGCCGCGGCGGAATTTGCCGACCACTTCGACGACACCGACCGGCAGCAGGCTGTTGCCGCCACCCAGCGCGGCAACCGCGCCGTCGTCGAGCCGGAGTTCACCGCGCACCTCGAGCACGCCGGCGAGCCACTGCTTGCGCGCGGCTTTCGGCGTGCCTTCGGCCCGGAATAGCGTGCAGCGCCCGCCGGCCGCGAGCGCGCTAAGAGGATTGTCGATCGCGCCGCTCGCGATGATGGTCGAGCAACCCGCATGCGTGGCGATGCGTGCGGCCTGCACCTTCGTTGCCATACCGCCTTTGCCGATGTCCGAGCGGGTTTCGCCGGCCATCGCGAGTATGTCGGCATCGATAGTTCGCACTTCGGGGATGTGTTCGGCCGAAGCATCACGGCCCGGATCCCGGCGGTACAGGCCATCGACGTCGGAGAGCAGTATCAGCGCATCGGCCATCACGAGCTGTGCGACCCGCGCCGCGAGCCTGTCGTTGTCGCCGTAGCGAATTTCCTCGGTCGCCACGGTGTCGTTCTCGTTGATGATCGGCACGACTTTGCGTTCGAGCAGCCGCGACAGCGTGCCGCGCGCATTCAGAAACCGGCGCCGGTTCTCGGTATCGTCGGGTGTCAGCAGCACCTGCGCGGCCGAAATGTCGTGTACCGCGAGTGCCTCCTGGTAGGCATGCACGAGCTGCACCTGCCCGGCCGCCGCGGCAGCCTGCAGGTCCTCGAGTTTTGCGCGCCGCGTGTTGATGCCGAGCACGCTGCTGCCGATCGCGATCGCGCCCGATGACACGATCAGCAGTTCGTGCCCGTCGCGCGCAAGTGCCGCCACATCGGCAGCGAGGCCTTTGAGCCAGCCGCGATGCACGCGACCGTCGGCGGCTATCAGCAGCGACGATCCGACCTTGACGACGAGCCGACGATAATCGGAGAGGAGGAATTGACCCATCGATTACGCCGAGAGGTGATGGTGCGCATCGTAGGTCGACAACGTCACTTCGCCTTTCGACACCGCAACGCTGCCGCTACGCGCCACGGCCGAGAGCTTACCGATGTCGCTGGCCTCGTCCACGAACGCGTCGATCTCGCTGACGCTTCCGGTCAGCTGCAGCGTGCAGCTCGATTGAGCGTCGTCGAGGATCTCGGCGCCGTACTTTCTTGCAAGCGTCATGGCGCGCGCGAGGCCGCCGGTGGGCAGTTTAAGCTTGACGATGACGAGTTCGCGTTCGAAATGATCGCCGAGCGTCATGTCGTGAATGTTGACGACGTCGACTAGCTTCGCGAGCTGTGAATTGAGCTGCGCGATCGCGGCATCGGAGCCCCTTATCACGAGCGTCACGCGCGACACCGTCGGATCGTCGGTCGGGGCGACGTTGAGCGTGTCGATGTTATAGCCGCGGGACGAGAACATCCCGGTCATGCGCGTCAACGCGCCGACTTCGTTCTGCAGGAGTACTGAGATGGCATGCCGCATGGCGGACGGGTTCCTGGTTGCTTGGACTGGTTCGAGGCGTTCTGGCGCGTTCGCGTCACGGGTCGATGGTGGCGCAGATATTCGAGTATTGCAATGCAATAAGAATTGGTAAACACTCGCCAGAAATCCGGCACTTACGAGAACTTCGCACGATCGTGACGAAACAGGCCAAAGCGCAGGACCCGGCGGCTCATCCGCTCGCGGGCACGCTCATGACGGGCGCCGATATCGTCGTGCAGGTTCTCGCCGATGAGGGCGTCGACACGATCTTCGGCTACAGCGGCGGCGCGATCCTGCCGACCTACGATGCCGTGTTTCGTTACAACGACATCCACAAGCGCGACGACGGCCATTCCGCGATGCCGCTGATCGTGCCCGCGAACGAGCAGGGCGCGGGCTTCATGGCGGCGGGGTACGCGCGCGCGAGCGGCAAGGTCGGTGTCGCCATGGTGACCTCGGGCCCGGGCGCGACGAACACGGTCACGCCCGTACGCGACTGTATGGCCGATTCCGTGCCGATCGTCGTGATCTGTGGACAGGTACCGCGGGCCGCGATCGGCACGGACGCGTTCCAGGAAGCACCCGTGTCGGCCGTCATGGGCGCCGTCTCCAAACACATTTTTCTCGTCACCGATCCGCTGCAGCTCGAAGCGACGATGCGCAGCGCGTTCGAGCTGGCGCGCACGGGACGGCCCGGACCGGTCGTCATCGATATCCCGAAAGACGTGCAAAACTGGGAAGGCGAGTTCACGGGCGGCGGCTCGCTGCCGCTGCCCGGCTATCGCCGGCGTTGGGCCAGCATTGTCAATAACCGCCTGAGCGACCGCGGCTGCGAACGTTTTTATTCGATGCTCGCCGAGGCCGAGCGGCCGCTGATCTATGCGGGCGGCGGCGTGATCAACAGCAATGCCACGAAACCGATGCGGCATTTTGCCAATGCGTACGGCATTCCGGTCACGACGACACTGATGGCGCTGGGCGCGAGCGACACGACGCATCCGCTCGCGCTGCACATGCTCGGCATGCACGGTATCGCGTCCGCGAACTACGCGGTCGAGGACTGCGATTTCCTGATCGCGATCGGCGCGCGCTTCGACGATCGCGTCGCCGGAGACCCGGGGCACTTCGCGCCGAATGCAAAAAACATCGCGCATTTCGATGTCGACATCGCCGAGATCGGCAAGGTCAAGAACGTCAACTGGCATCACATCGGCGTTCTGTCACGTGATCTCGAGGATTTGCTCAGCTACGGTCGGCGCATCGACTTCGCAAAAGACTATTCGACCTGGCACGCAGAAATCGCGGCGCTCAAGAAGAACCATGCATTGAATTACGATCGCGACAGCAAACTCATTCAGCCGTATGCGGTCATCGAGGAGATCAACCGCCACGCGAAGGGGGAGGCGATCATCACGACGGGCGTCGGCCAGCACCAGATGTGGGCGGCGCAGTATTTCGATTTTCGCGAGCCGCGGCTGTGGCTGACCTCGGGCAGCATGGGCACGATGGGCTTCGGGCTGCCGGCCGCAATCGGCGCGCAGTTCGCACACCCCGGGCGAACCGTCATCGACATCGATGGCGATGCGAGCATGCGCATGAACATCGGCGAGCTCGAGACCGCGACGACGTACAAACTGCCGATCAAGGTCGTGGTCATGAACAACTTCGGCGACGGCATGGTGCGCCAGTGGCAGAAGCTGTACTACAACAGCCGCATGTCGGCAAGCGACAAATCGCTACACCGCAAAGACTTCGTCAAGGCCGCCGAGGCCGATGGTTTCGAGTTCGCGAGGAAGCTCGACAGGAAAGAAGACATCACCGCGACGATCAGGGCGTTCATGCAGTTCAGGGGCCCGGCGTTTCTCGAGGTAATCATTGATCCCGACGCGGGCGTCTACCCCATGGTCGGCCCGGGCATGGGCTACGACAAGATGATCACGGGGGATTTCATCAACAGCCGCGACAAGCCTTCGGACAAGAAGCCGGACCCGAGCGAGATGTTCTAAAAAGGACATGAAATAGCGACATTCATTCCACCTACGCGCTAAGCGACGACCCGGTTCCGGCCTTTGTGCTTGGCCTGGTACAGCCGCGTATCGGCGATACTCAGGACCGTCGTGCGCCGCGGGTCGCTGCCTACTTCGGCAACGCCGAAACTTATTGTCAAATTGATCGATGCCGGCTCGGCGATTGCGAGTTCTTCCAGAACGCTCGACCAGTCTGCCTGCTCCACGGCCGAGCGAATCTGTCCGCATACCTTTTCGGCAGATGCCGCGGTCGTGTCGGGGAAGCACAGCAGGAATTCCTCGCCGCCGTAGCGGGCAACGACGTCAGTCTTGCGGCAGCGATCGACAAGCAAGCCGGCCACGCGGCGCAGCACTTCGTCGCCCACGGCATGAGAATAACGGTCGTTGATCTGCTTGAAGTGATCGATGTCGGCCAGCGCAATCGCGAGCGGTCGATCATCGCGAATCGAACGCTCGATTTCACGCTGCAGATAGTCATCCGCGTAGCGCCGATTGAACAGACCTGTGAGCTTGTCGCGCGTGGCCTGCCGTTCGAGTTCGATGGTTTTCAGCCGCAGTTCGTTGGTTCGCTCGGCGACGAGCGCCTCGAGCTTCAGGCGCATCTCCGCGAAGCGCTTGAACACGAACATGGCGATACTCAAGATCACGAACAGCAACGCGAAGACCGGCAGCTCGAGACGCACGAATACGAGCGTGACAATCACGCCGACGAGCACCGATACGAGTTCTACACCGGTCGAGATGATTGTCAGGAACCGGCGTGGATCGAGTTTTTTGATCAGCAGGTAGCCGACCATGCACAGATCGTTCACGAGCTGCATGCCGAGCATCAGCACCAGCAGCAGGCCGGCGGTCCCGAGGCCGAGCCCGGTCAGCGGGATCGGGCCACCGAGCGCCGCATACAGCGATCCGCCGGTAAGGACCACCAGCGCCATCATGCCCGAATTGAGCAGTGAGGCCGTCACGACGGCGCGCAGCGGCTCACCGCGCCGCAGTCGCTGCCAGGGATACAGGAGCGAGGCGACGCCGTTGATCACGGCCGCATCCACGGGCCCGAGGACGAGTATGGAGGCGACCTGCGCAACACGGTCGAAAGACACGTGGCCGAAATGCGGATGCGGGTAACCCATCGAGATCGTGAACAGGCCGAACAGTAGAAAGAACGCGGCCGAGCCATAGCCATACTCCGCCGACAAAAAACCCTGCCTGGCGACGAGCAGGCAAAGCACGGTGGCGGCGATCGCAAACAGCGATACCGCATAAGCGATATCAGCACGCTTCGCGAGCGCCGTGGATCGTGAATGACGGGTGGGGGCAGCACGCATGGGCAGGTATCATGCCATCAGCGGAGCCGAGTACCTATTAATCGCCTCACAGATTGCGTTCCTCTAGGTACATCTGCGAATTGTGCCCCGGAACACCGGATTTCTAAGCTTGAGATGCTATTGGGGGCCAGACGATGACAGCGCAAACGAGCAGGAATTCCCGCACGCTGACAGCTTATGTCGTCAGGTTGCTCGAATATCCGCGCTGGGTCATCGAGCGCGACGTCGACTTCACGGACTGCAGCCGGCAAGGCGTGTTCGAGCCCGCAATTGCAGACTGCATCGGCTGCCCGTTCGGTGCCGCTTGTCTCTGGCTCAATCAACAT
>Ga0224512_10002007_pt1 | contig 19001 bp, 19 predicted proteins | sample SF_May12_sed_USG_4_FD_169103 | JGI IMG/M metagenome (GOLD analysis project Ga0224512, IMG submission 169103) | Sediment microbial communities from San Francisco Bay, California, United States - SF_May12_sed_USGS_13 | ecosystem: Environmental > Aquatic > Marine > Sediment | place: USA... | reverse complement strand
GAAGCCGCCTAACGGCCTTGGCCTTCAGCGGCGGGCGCTAAAGCTGTCCAGGCGATCCGTCTGGTCAATGACCTGCTCATGGACTCCTCCAGGCGCTCGTTTCTCAGCCCGGCGAGAGCGCCCGGCCGCTGCAAGGCCTTGTTAGGCGCCTCACGATTCCAGTCGCGGCTTGCCTCCGTTCGCAGCACCCTTGATGTCACAGTAGCCGGTTGATCGACCGCACCCTGGGCATGCGCGCTTGCCACGATGGACGCGACTGCCACTAACGATAAGGACCTTGCCACAATGGGGACATGTGAAGGCAGCGTTGTCACCCTGCCAGTCCTCACCCTGCGCTAGGTGCGCGGGATCGAGCTGCTTGACCTGCATATGCCCTCCTAGGAGTCACTGAGCGTGCACGGCCGCACGGAGCCAGATGACGAGCAGCTCCCCGACCCGGAACACAGCCGCGCCAAGCATGACGATAGCGAGCCACAAAAGAACCCGCACCCACTGAGAGCTACGTGCCGTTGCCTTATCGAAGGTGGGCTGGGGGGCAAGGTCTCCAGCACCGACGGGCGCGGCTACCTGAGCGGGCAACGGTCGGCGCGCGCCGAACCAATACCAGGTCACCAGCAGCATGCTTCCGACCAGGGCCAAGGCGGCCAAGTTTGAAAGCCTGGCCCTTTGGCGCAGACCGGCCAGGAATTGGTCCGACCTGGCGTTAAGGCTATCCACGAAGCGGCGCTGGTCCGGCATGTAGGTCTCGGGGTCGCCGATGGGGTTCACAGCGAGCTGGAACCGCGCGGCACGCACCTGACTTATCCTATCTGAAACTGCCCCATGGTATCGGAGTGAGAGGCCTGCGACGAGGAGGGCGGCGACCCAGAGGACAATGAGCTGTCCTGCGTGGAGCCGACCGATGGCGTTCGAGACTCGCCTGGGCATCAGCGTGGTGCCTTGCTCGTTGGTGAGGCGCCTAACGGTTCGCGCATGACCTGCGAGCGCACAGCTCGCGGGCCACGCAGAGTTCAGTTCGTAGTCGGACCAACGCCAGGCGCTCAGTCACTCTGGTTCCCTCAGAGCGTACGCGCTCGGCAGGTCCATGCGCTTGTTAGACGTCAACGCTACTAGAAAGCACAGATTCCAGATCACCTAACGCTGTGGCGGCCTCCGTGTAGTCTGGGTCAAGGGCGAGGGCCCTCTCGAGGCACTCCTTAGCCTCGGCATACGCCCCCTTCGCTCGGAGCACGAGTGCCAGATTCAAGTAGGCTTCATCAATGGCACCTTCTGAGCACTCGGTGGCGCGTCGGTGCTGTTCCTGCGCGGCATCCAATCGGCCAAGCGCAGAGAGCATGGCCCCGAGATAGATATACCCTGCCGCATCTTCGGGCCGGCTCGCGATCACGTTTCGGTAGTGCTCCTCAGCCTCGGTGATTTCCCCAGACCACCGGCATACGTGGCCGAGCTCTCTGTGGACCATGTACTGCTTTTCGGGCGGTGCCAAGTTGAGTGCTTGGAGCAGGGCGGCCTTTGCCTCCGGGAGCCGGCCGATCTCAAACGATGCTTCTCCCAACACGCTGAGTATGAGCCAGTCGTCGGAGAACCGCTCGAGATGCCGTTTAGCCCGCTCGATGGTCAAGACATGCTTCTCAGCCTTCCAGGCGTCAAAAACCGACTCGTAGGAGGAGATCTCATCCATAAGTGAGGCTGGGTTGACGTCTAACGACTTCGTGCTTGAGCTGCGGGCATCGTCTCTCCAGCAGCAACGTGTGTCAACGACTTATCGCTAGGAACCCACCACGCGAGTGAGAGCAACGACGGCCACGCAGCCCGACAGCTCCAAGCACCTGTTATACCGCGGCTTGGCTTCACTCGCTCCCCCTACTCCATTGTGATCGATAGTAGCTCACGGCACTGTCAAAGGCGTCGCGATGGCCGGGCGGCAACTGGTCGAGGGATCCGCTTGTGAGCCCAGAAGGCGGATTCGTTAGGAAGTAGTTACCAACTCCGCTCTCGCCAACCTGATCCCAGAAGTCAGAGGGCGGTGTTTGTGTGCGGTGGCGCCAGTTCCCGTGGTGGAGGAACATGCCCGACGGATCTGCACCCGTGGAGTGATAGATGATGGCGAAGGGTTCTTGGTCCACGGCCTTTGTGCGGGAGTCGACCCGAAGCGCGTTGCAGACGAGGTACGTACCACCGCTCGATGTCGGGGCCGCGATCATGACTGCGCTATCGAGCTTCCTTCTGAAGGAGTCTGGAAAGACGGTCGGGATGCTGTCTTTCGAGACCAGGCGCCAGCCGGGGATCTGAGCAAACTCATCGAGCTCAGTCTGTTGAGTTGAGGTCAGGCTAACCCAGCTGGGCTTGGGATCCCACATTATTCAGTCACCGAGTCTTGGCCGCGGTATAACGGTCTGCGGTTGACCTGCGGGCGACCCGGTAACCGCCACACAAACACAATTCTTCCTTATCGGTCACGACGGCGCCAGCCGTCGCACGGGCGCTCCCCCGCCGAGCGCCCGACAGGTCCAACCGCTTGTTATGCGGCACACGTGCGAGGTCCGGTCGCAGGACATGTACAAGTATCCCGCTTCGGCTCGGTCTCACCAGGCGCGCCCAAAAAACAAGACATACCCGTCGGCGTCCTTGAGCGCGAAGCCGCGCAGACCGTCGTCAGTGTCTTCCAGTGGCTCGACGAACTCGACATCGCGCGAAGCAAACTCGGCCGCCAGGGCATCAGGATCGGGGACGTCAACGAAAGCGTCCCAGCGAGCGATTCCTTGCTTGATGTCTCGTGTGGGGTTTGGCTGTGGCTCCACGCCAAGGGCTTTCAGCAGAATCTGCGCGCCGCCTCTGCGAACGATGCCGAAGAAGATGTCGTCCGGACTAGGCCCCTGGAAGGTGATCTCAAAGCCAAGCCGGTCGCGGTAGAAGGCCAGCGATGACGGGACATGTCGCACGATGAAGAACGGTGAGATGGCGGAAATCTCGGCTTGCGTCATGACGGGCGATCAACTCCTTGACGCCGGCGTGGCAGAGTGGCAGGCGCTACCGGCAGGTGCTGTGTGCCGCATAACGTCCCGCGGTTCTGCTGCGAACGCGGACAATTGAAGCGTTCGCGCAGCGAACGCCAACCGCAGCCATCGCGTTTGGCAGCAGCAACCGCTTGTTATGCCGCTCCCGTCGCAAACGTCACCCGACGCGCACCCGCTTGATGCGATCCAAGTCGCGCGCCTCGGCCTCCTGCGCGTGGAACAGGTCCCAGCGGAGCTGGAGATTCATCCAGAGGTCGGGCGTGGTCCCAAAGAACTTGGCCAGTCGGAGGGCCGTCGCGGGCGTAATCCCGCGCCGCCCATTCACCAGCTCATTGATGCGCTGATACGGAACGCGAATCCCGTCGGCCAACTCCCGCTGGGTGAGGCCCATCGGGGTCAGAAACTCCTCCAGCAGCATCTCACCTGGATGCGTCGGTGCGCGGTGGGTTGGGATCCGAACCATGGCAGACTCCTCGTATCAGCCTAGTGGTAGTCAACGACTTCGACCGCCGTGGGTCCCAAGTCCGTCCAGACAAAACACACCCGGTATCGATCGTTGACCCGAATACTGTGCTGGCCCGCGCGGTCTCCTCTGAGTGCCTCCAGGCGGTTGGCAGTTGGCACGCGCAAGTCGTCCAGCTTCCCGGCGGAATCCAGGAGCTCGAGCTTGCGCCGCGCCACCTGCCAGAGATGATTCGGGCACGTCCTCCGCGCCCGCTTAGTATCCGCTCCGTTGAAGATGTCTTCCGTACCTGCATCTTGGAACGAGCGGATCATGCTATCATGATAGCACGGTAGTCATGCTATCCGCAAGGGCGCGAGCTTGGAGGCGCGGCATATTGGAGGAGCGGCATAACGGCCCGGAATTGAGCCGCGGGCGACCCGCCGGCTGCCACACAACCTCAATTCTTCCTTCTCGGCCAGTCGGCGCTACCCGACGCACCGGCGCTCGACCGCCGAGCGCCCGACGGATCCAATTCCCTGTTAGACCGCAGGTGCCCCGACTCTGACATGGCTAACCGACCTGATTCAGGCTATCCGGTGTGCCCGTGCCCCCAACGAACGACCAGCCACCCCCAACACGCTTCCAGACTTCGAAGCCCCGCCAAGACTCAGTCTCCCGCATTCCGTTGGCTGACTCCCAGATCCGGATCCCGTGGAAGTAGATGAAGCCGAATTCGCCGTCTAGGTGCACACGAATTGGTCGGAGGTCCTGGCTTATCAGCTTGCGATTCCACGCAGTTCGGATGCCTTCGACCCACGGTGACAACTGCCGAAATGGCGTTGTCTGTGGTGTCCACCAATACGTTGTAGCCTCTGTTGAGCCACAGGCCTCTTTCAGTACCTGCATCGACTTATCGGCGATAGCCCGACTCCAACAGTTTTCAATGGCGTCGATCAACGACCGCTCATCCGGGGGAGAAGGTCTGCGCCGCTGTCCCCGCCGGCAGAATGGCGAGAAGAGCAATTAGAGTTGCACGCACCATAGGTTACCTCTGAGGCGTCTTAAGGTGTGACAAGTGTCGCGGTCCCGGCCTACAACTCCGCACTTGCGGTCCAACGTCCCTGCGTTTGAGCTGCGGGCGACTACCTCGCCGGGCGCGCTTTATCAACTGGATCTACTCGTATCTATCAAAGCGCTCGTATCAACGCCACCCACCGCGGCCGGCAGCTCCTAACGCCTGTTAGACCGCAACGGCCCCTTGCCGATACCTCAGGTGTACGCCTATGGCTTGAAAGGCGACCCGCCACCACCAAAATAGAGCCACCGACCGTTCTCCTTGACCATCGTCATAGAAATGCGTTCAGTCCACTCCGAACGAGTGCCGTCTTCAGTCATTTCGAATCCTCGAACCCCCCAATGCACGATCGCCAGGTCGCCGCGGACAACGATACGTGCAGGCCGTATGTCATATGCAACGGTGTTGTGACCTCCGACGAAGCGCGGAACAACACGACGCACCAACGCCTTGTCAAAGGGCAAGACATCGCCCGCCCACCAAAACGTGTAGTCCTCGTGGAAGCAATCCACGAGGGCACCTGCATCCCGCCGCTCGAAATCGGCCCTCCAGCACTCCTCGACGGCTTGCCACACTTCCGCCTGCTCCGCAGTTAGTGCTTGGCCCAGCAGCGGAGCCGGGAGTGCGAGCGCAACTACAACCGGTATCATAGAAGATTTCATCGTAGCCTCCGACTAGCAAAGATGAGTGTTGCAGGCCTATGAGAGCCAGCTATTGAAATCGTGCTACCTACACGCGAGTGACCGAGCCACCCATGAGGTCGTTGCGGTCTAACGGTTTGGGGTTCTGCAGCGGGCGACTTCGCGCCAGCAGCAACGTGTATCAAACGACGTTATCAACGAACCTCCCACGCGAGTGAGAGTGACGCCAGCCGCAGCGCCCGTCTGCAGCAATCCCTCGTTAGGCGGCGTTCTCACTGCCTCAGCTTGAAGACCATCCCAGCCCCGAGCGTCATGTAGAGAGGATTGCCGGCGGGACCGCCCTGACCGAAGGGAGCGAGCCAACGGACTGCGGGCGTGATCTGAAATCCCACGGCGTCCGTTGGCCAGACCTGTAACGCCGGTCGGAGACTCATGCCCGCGCGCCACCCTTCCCAGTAGCCGCGGAATACCTGTGCACAACCGTAGCCAGGCGGACAGTACGCGACGGCTGAGTTGTAGGCCTCCGCAGCAAACCGCACGGCCTCCACCTCCAGAGATGTCCTCACACTCAGGTGCTGCGTGCCGAAGAGAGTCAGGCGCACGCCGCCGCCGAGCGTGGTCATTCGCGGCCCTGCTGGCGCGAGCCGCTCTGGCGCGTACCCAAGGCGGGTGAGGAGAGCAAACCGGGGCATCTTGGCGTACCAGAGCTCAAGCGTGGCCGATCCGCCCCAACCTCCGCGCGCCACCCCGGACACATCCACACGCCCGGGGATCGTATTCCATTCACCTGCCAGTCCGAAGCTGACACCGATCTCCTGCTGCGCTTCAAGCGTACCTGCAGCTGCAGCCATGACGAGTACCAGGAACCGGACTTGGAGTCGCATGGGTCCCTCCGCGACAAAGCCGCCTAACGCATGGCTGTGCCGCGACCGCTTCAATAATGCGGCCGCGCAGCGGCCGCCACCACAGCGTGGTTGTCAGCACCAACCAGAGTTATGCCGCCTTCGCGAAGTGAGCGGTCCCGTCACGGGAGTCAGGCAGGATCACAAGGTGCACCTTTCGTGCGCTTGTAGCCCACTTCGGGAACCGACGCACGTAGCTAGATTGGAGCCAGCAGTCGCTCTTTCCAGTTCTCGACCTCTAGGAATTCGAAGAACGCGCGCGCGTCTTCCGCTAGTTGTCGATCCGCGAGGAGATGCGCCAGTTGCGCAAGGAGGACGTGCAGTCTCGCATCCTCCATCGTGACGTGGCCAACTGTCTCCAGCGCGACGTCGCGGGCGAGTTCGAGCCCACCCGCCCGCGCAGCCCGGCACGCGAAGTCGTAGTAGAGCTCGAGGCGCGCCTTCTCTAAACCCTTCGCGATGCTCCAAAGCACTATCACCCTCTCGGCTGAGTCGATTCCGCTCGAGTCGAATATGGCGAACTCCTGACAGCGCGGACAGCGGTCCACCGCCACCGCAACGACTCCGATGCCCCGAAGGTCGTCAAGCATGCGCGCGCACTGGGCAGGACTCGACTGGAGAAACTGTACTGGCGGCCCGCCTGACAAGAGCGTCTCAGTGTAGTCAATGGCACGGAACGGACTGCTGAACAACGGTACGCACTGCTTCCTGCCCGGGAGTGGCAGGGTCAGCACGCCGTTCTTCGAAGGCAGGAGGCACGCCATCAACAGGGGCGCGTCGATAGAGGGGTGTCCCGGTCCAAGCGCGAGCGTCCGTTGCCACTCACCAGCTCGATTTGTGTGTCCAGACTCCGCCTCAAGGGCGATGAGCTCTTTAGGGAGCGGACGCGACGGACGCTTTCGAAGCGCTTCGTAGCCTGGAATGGTCGACCGTCTCTTCGGTCGCCGCAGCCAACCAAGCATTTGATCCTCCGCGTATCCGAAGCAGGCAACCTCAGTCGCTTCGTCTCTCCTCGGTAGTAGGCTGGCGCGACGGCATAACGGACGCTCCGGTTCAGCGGCGGCGCGTAGCGCCGTCCACCGCAACCGGTTGTTCGACGGCGTGGTTTGTCGCGTTGGACTGCTCTCCGGTGACGGTGACGGTCGCGGCTGCGCTGGCCGCCGGAGGCGGGCCCGCACGGCCTCCAGTTCGGCATCCCGATTCCGAGCGATGTCCTTCACCGTGGGGACGACGACGATGTCCGGCTGCAGTCCGGCATCGGGCCGGTCGCCATCCGGGAACTGCCCGATCAGCGGCAGATCGAGTTCAAGTCCGGAATGCGGGAGTCGCAGGAAGAAGAACGCCCCACCGTTGATCCCGCGCTGGTTACCACCGGTCGGCTGACCAACCAACGTTCCGAGATGGTTCTGCCGTACGGTCTGAGCGAACTCGAAGGTGGCGGAGCTGTTTGTGGCGCTCACCAAGACCCACAGGCGCCCGGTGAACCTCGGAAGGGCAGGCGCGATGACCCCGCCGGGATCATCATCTGCGTCCCGCCGTAGGCGGTAGAAGCGGTCGGTCGAATCGATCGCGGCCGAGCCCCAGTTCTTGAAGGAGGGATCCCAGGTGTCGAGGTACGGTATCAGGTCGTCCGGGACCGCGCGGTAACGCACCAGGCGAGTGACGGCCTGGCGCGGCACCGGCGCCGCGATCAGATGACTGACGATCACGTCGCCGACGTCGCTGCCGCCTTCGTTGCCGCGCAAATCGATAACCAAATCCGTGGCCCTCCGGGTGGCCAGAGTCGCGAAGGTCTCCTCGAGTGACGCCTGCCAGTTCCACCTGCTGTTGTAGAGCACCCAGCTCGGCATGCGCAGGTAGCCCACGCGGTCGTCGAGCAGGCGCAGCTCCCAGAGGGGCGCGTCAGCTGCGGCGCCCGATCCCTCTGAGGCTGCCACAGCCGCGAGGCGGTCGCCGTAGGTGACCGGAGGCACCTCGATTGTCTGGACACGGGACGCCTCGAAATCGCGTACGCGCAGCGTCACGAGAGGAGTAGTCGACGACGGAAAGAACAGCGGCCAGTAGATGTCGAACGCCTCGTACCTGCTCGTTCCGTCCACCTGCAAGTAGGCCACTCGTTTGGCGTCGTTGTTGCCGTCCGCACGGGCCACGGTCATGAGTCGCGCGAGGATTGCGGCCACGGGGACGCCGTTCAGGGTCAGGACCTCCGTGCCGGCCCGAATCCGCGGATCGCCCGCGAAGGATCGAGTCACGATCATGCGATCGCCCAGCCACCGGAAGTAAAAGGGGATCCGCGGGGCCTGGAAGAGCGCTGCTTGGACCGCGCTCGATTGGTTGAAGAAGTTGGCGTAGGTGTGGCCGCACTTGACCTTGGCCGCCAGGGCCGAGAACGCGAGGTACGCTTCGGCCAGCGTGCGATCCTGCTGAAACTCCAGTGCCAGCGCGCGAAAGGCGGCGTCGATCTGGACCGGCGTGTTGTAGCGGTAGAGCCCGGGGTGCAGCGTCTCGTAGGCGCGCCGCAGGATCGCGACGTCGGCCTGCAGGTCCGCGGCGCGTATCTGCGTGTCGGCCGGGGTGGTTGGGGGTGAGGCAACTTGGATGCTGGTGGCCGGCTGAGAAGCCATGGGACTGCCCGCCCCAAGTGTGATGATGAGTCCCAGGCACGCAACAGCGCGACGACTACTCATGAAAGATCTCCCGTGTAAGCCGTCGAACGACTCTGGAATTCTGCTGCCGGACCATGATGCCAATCCGGAGCGCGAGCCGCCAGGCGAGTGCTCCGGAGCTCGTAGTCTACCCGGGCAGCAGCAATTCCTTGTTAGACCGCGGCGCCGACAAGGTGTTCTTTCACTCTGAGACCAGGGACATGTGCGGCAAAGCGGCCGCTGAGTGGCGCCTCAATTCGCGCCGAGCTTCGCTCCTTCCATCAACGGGACAGAGTAGAGCGCGTCGGGCGAAAAACCGCGCAACTGAACGTCCAGAAATGCCCGAACATAACGGGTCGTCATGGCGAGGCCCGCCCTTTGATCCAGCCCGCCTCCCGGTCCTCCGAGCGCTACAAGGAGTGACCTCAGGATACGGCTTTGGAGAAGGGGTGTGTCGCTGAACGAAAAGTGGTGTGCGTCGACAAAGCTCACGACTAGGCCACCGCTGGAGTCCCGGCTGGCAACGGAGCGGATATCGTCCATTATTGAGCGTTCAGCCGGATCGGAGAGATCGCTGTGGTCACTGAGAAGGAACATGAATGGCCGACCGATGCCTTCGGACATCGCCGGCCCTTGCAGTGCACCGTCGATGTCGATCCCGGCCCGGCAACGCTTGTCTACGTAGCACACCCGAGCGGAGGTGGCGCCACCGAACGAGTGTCCGATAACGCCCACAGCCTCAAGGTCGAAATGTCCAGAGAACCTCCCCGCAGACTCCGCATTGAGCCTCGTGACCCCGTCAAGTAGGAAACGGGTGTCCGCCACCCACACTTCCAGCAGGTCATCAAGCATTCGGTCGCGGTCGGCCTCGGAGACGACCGCATCGCCAGGGTTACCTCGATCGGTCTTGTGAATCACGCGACCGTCTGGCATGACTACTGCCCACGTACTGTACGGTGCGTCGGCGCTGACCACGATGTACCCGTGGCTCGCCAAGTCTTCCGCCAGCGTGGTGTAATCGAGCGCCGCCGCACCGATCCCCGAGCGGAGCAACACAACGGGGTAGGACGGCATGGCTGAAGAGGAAAGCCCAGCGTTGTCGAAGCTGTGAGCCCGTATCTTGGCCGGGTTACGCCACAGAAACGTCGTCAGGAACCATGAGGCAGCTGTGTCCTGGGCCTCTCGCCAAAACTGGGGCAGGTATTGGGAGGGCGGTTCTCCGTTAGGGGACACCGCCGGATACCACATCCAGACGAGCAGCTCGCGGCCTACCCCAGGTGTCGGCGCGAACGGATCCGCCCGCCCCGAGTCGACCCAGGCGCTGACCACCCGGCCAACCGGGTGCGGCCCGGTCGGCTCAGGCAGCTCCAGCGTACGGTTGTGCTCAAGCCAGAGCGTGGCCAAGAGCCCTCCGATCAACAGCACGACCGTAGCGATGCCAGCAATCACCGCCTTCAGAAGCACCCGTAGGACTCGACGAATCATGCTTTCCTCAGTGCCCGGTCTCGTGAACCGCGGTCTAACGGCTTGCGCTTGAGCGGCGGGCATCACTCCTCCAGCAGCAACGTGTATCAATGATGCCATTGGGGAACCCGCCACGCGAGTGAGCGCAACGACCGCCGCACAGCCCGACAGCTCGAAGCACCGGTTAGGCTGCGGCAGTCGTCAGCTCCGCGAGGCTCGGTACACAGAAGCCGTCCACCCGTGCCAGAATCGGAAGTCATGCGGGAGGGGGACGTCTAAGAGCCTTGCGCCGCGGATCGCTGGCACCACGAACTGGTTCTGGTTCATGCTTGCCAAGAACTCTTCAGGTAATGGAACACCATGCATCCGCAGGTAATGCGAGAGTCCCTCGGGCCAGACCCATGTTCCGTCAGTAAGATCGGAATCGCCCATCTCCGATCCGGAGATCCCACAGCAACGACAAGTAGACCAACCCAGACTTGACACAAAAACGTGGCCAGTGTCAAGGTAAGCAAGCACCTGCTGCCTAGGGGCTATCGACCCAAGAAACGTCACCAAGTCATTGGGATTCGGCAGGAAGGCGTTCCCGGATCGAATTTCGGCTTGGCGTTGTTGCGCGAGGAATCGGACGTACGGATCAGCTGGGCCCAGGTCGGGTCGGACTACCTGCAGGGGCGGCGGGGCCCAGAACCCCACCGCACGGAGTGGCTGCATCGGTGATGCTCTCACGTCACCGAACTCCTTGAACGAAGCAGCCTAACGCCTCGGCCGTCACCTGCGGGCGCCGCAGGCGACCGTCAGGTGCACGGCCTTGTTATGCTTCTCCACCGCTCGAGCGCCCGCCTGCGCCTCTAAGGCTGGGCCTTGGTAAGGCCGGTCGCTCGCAGACCGCGAAAGAGAAGCAGCAAGCTCAGGACTAGTTCAAACAGCGCCATCGGCGAGTCGAACAACCACAGGTTCACGACCCTGGAGAAGTCGGGGAAGACGAGCAGGACAAGGGTGCACGCCGCGCACCATGCGCTGGCCAGGATGCCGAAAACCGCTAAGGCGCGGGGGACGTAGCTCGACTTGAGCCATACGTACGCGCCGACGGTCGCTCCCAGGGACCAGAACAGCAGGCCAACGTAGTACTGGTCGAAGCCCGACAGGTGAAGCCGCGCCAGGACCGGCAACGGATCCGGCGGGAGCCCCGCGTACTCGGGTCGGCTCAGCAGCCGCAAGGCCATGAAGAGATTCAGCGTCACCAAGAGCCAGGTAAAGCCATGGACCAGCCGGCCGAAAGTGGCGAGGAGCGCGAGGTTCTGGTCCACCGGCCTGAGAATGACGTACAGGGCTGCGCTCACCACCAGAACGCCGACGCAGTAGAGCAGGAAGCCCACGATCCCGGCGCGGAAAAGGGTTGTGTGCGCCAGGATGTTCTGCGCGGTACGCGCGGGATCCCCTACTCCGATCAGCGGTTGCAGAATGACGAAGTTGACCACGACGACGAGGACGAAGGCTGGCAAGTAGGCGAGTCCGAAGATCTTCGCGGCGATGCGTTGTGAGTTGTCGACAGAACGAGTCATGATCTCCCTTCCGGCTGCATCGATGCGGGGATGGGGCTCGGTGCTTTGCGGGGTGCCGCCGTACTGCTCCTCGCGTCACGAAGACGGTCCGCATAACAACTTCGGGTTCTGCTGCAAACGCTCCATATAGAATGCGTTCGCGAAGCGAACGCTACCGCAACAACCCGCGTTTGGCAGCAGCAACCCGGGGTTATGCGGCCCATTATTGCGGCGCTGGCCGATATCCGGACCGCAGCAAGCCGATGCGATACAGGCCATGCTTGCAGGCAACGTACAGCGTTTTCGCGCTGTCTCCCCTGCCGAAGTCCAGGTTGATTGCGCCTTCTGGCGTCGGCAGCATCGCAACGGGCAAACCCTCGGGTGAGAACACGTAGACCCCATTCTCGGCGGCCGCGGTCGACGAGACGGCCACGTAGAGATTGCCGTCGGTGTCGACCGTCATGCCGTCGCCCCAGCGCGACACCGGAAACGTGACCAGCTGCTTACGGTACTTGACCGAGCCGTCCGGCAGTAGGTCGTAGGCGTGCACCCCGCTCGAAAAACCACCCGTTACTGGAGGCGCGCTGAGGGTATTCGCGTTGTAGTCGCCCATTGCAACGATGTAGAGCGTCTTCTGGTCTGGCGACACCGCGATGCCGTTCGGCTTCCAGACGTTCGCGGCAATCAAGTGGACGGCGCCGTCCGGATCGATGCGGTAGATGCCCATGACGGGCTGCTCGATCGGCTCATGTCCGAGGTAGCGCGGATCGGTGAAGAAGATGCGCCCACGCTGATCGATCGCGAGGTCGTTCGGTGAGTTGAACGGATGTCCCTGGTACAGGCCGGCGAGGATGTAACTCCGCCCCGACTTCATGTCGGTCCGCGTGATCATCCGGCCCCCGAAGTCAGCACCCTCCGCGACGATCATGTCCCCATTCCGGTCGAACGTAATGCCATTCGACATTCCGCTGGGCGAACGGAAAATGGCTGTTGCGCCCGATCTCGGGTCGTAGCGCCAGATGTGGCCGGCCTGCATGCCGCTTTGACTCGAAGAGGTCAAGTCCGAGAAATAGACGGATCCGTCCGGGGCCACCGCGGGACTTTCGAGGAAGAACCCGCCATTGAAGAGCTGCTCGAAGCGCGCATTCGGCGCGATGATCACACTATTCTGCGCGCCCACCGCCTCCGCGATCAGGATTGTGATCGCACCGACTACGCGCCACCTGGTTCCACCGATCATTGGCCCATACCTCCTTGCAGTGCGATCAGGGAACGCAATGCGTGATCCGCATAACGCCTACGATTCACCTGCAGCCGAATCAAGTAAGAGTGCGCGAAGCGCGCCCCACACAGGACACTTCCTGCGCGCATAGGGCGCACGACGCGCGGTCCAGCTACTCACGCTTGCGCTTCCGCTCCGCCTCATCCATCGCCTTCCGGGCATCCTCAAGCAGGTGCGCGTATGCCGGATCGGGGTTCGTGAACGTCGTGCGGAATACCTCCCAGTGCCGCCGCGCCTCCTCCAGCCGCCCCATACCGGCCAGCAGCACGATCAGGTGCTGCTGCAGGTACGAGTGCGCCGCACCGTAGGGGAAGCTGAAACTGCTCGGTCCGTCGAGTCGGCCGGGCTCTACCAGCTGGCCGAGAAGCGCGGCGGCCGAGTCGCGTCGGTCCAGCTGCTCATAGGCATGGGCCGTGAGCCAGCGGACACCGGGACCGATGATGTCACCCAGCGCGGAACGATCCCGCAGGAGTGGCCCCGTGTGCTGCACCACTGCGCGCCAGTCGCCGCGCCGGTACGCAACCGCCGCTTCGATCGCCGCCGGCCAGTAGCCGGACTGGGTGCGATAGTCGAGCGAGTCGGCGGTGAGCCCCGGCAGCGCGGCGCGCGCAGCGGCCGTGTCGTTCGCGAGGGCCGCTTCGAACGCCCCCTCCCAGGACGAATCCGCGCGGGTAATCGGCGAGCTCGTGGCCAGCTCCCAGAGGAGCGTGAATCTCGATCCCCGGACACCGGCCCGAGCCGCCTCAGCGGCGCGCACCTCCCCGCGCACGAGATGCAGGCTCGCGTGCGCCGTCGGGTGCGTGGCCCTGTTTCCGGCGGCGACCGAGGCGCGCTCCCATAGCGGAACGAGGCTGTCCACCTCGCGCCACGCCGCATCCAGTTCGGCGACGACGAGCAGCGCGGTGTTCCGGCGCAGCGCATGAACGATGCCCGTTGCCGCTTGTCGCGCCTCTGTCCGGCGGCCCACCAGGATGAGAGCAAGTGTCCGGTTGTTCGCCGCAAGATCCGCCTTGTACGGATCGAGACCGGCCGCGCTGTCGAGGACCTCGAGCATGGCGTCTGGGTCGCCCAGCCTGAGTAGTGTGAGGCCAACAACATTTCGGGCTTGCCAGTCGTTGGGACGCTCACGCCTCCACTGTTCGGCAAACCCACGCGCAGCCGACAGATGCCAGCGATAGTAGGAATCCGTCCATTCGAGTCGCGCGCGTTCGGCCGGCGTTAGCCGTTTGGCGCGTTGCCGAGCCGAGTCGAGGTCGGCCCACATCTCAGGTGTCACAGGGTCGAGGCCGAGCATCAGCCACGCGGACGCGAAGCCAGGATCCAACACCAGAGCTTCCCGCAAGAGTGCGTTCGCCTCATTGCGTTTGCCCTCGGCAAACCACAGGCGCTCCGCGTCCGCGTACTTCTGGTACGCGGCAAACGACGGCGTCATTACCTCCGGCATCGGTGCGCTGAGCTCCAAGCTCGCCCGCTGCTCGCCCAGCGCCGTGCGCAGTGTTCGCACTGCCGATTCGATGGTCGGGATGAGTGCGTCGTCATCGCGCGCCGTGCCCGGCTGTGCCGCGAGCACCTCACCGCTTTTCGCCCGCACCAGCCGCAGCAGCACCGAGTACGACGACCCCACACGGTCCACCTGTCCGGTCACCACCGTCCCGATACCGCCGCGGACCGCCAGTTCCCGCGCCATCGCTTCAGTGACGGCGGTCGTCTCCGGCTCTCCTGCCAACTCCAGTGCCCGGCGAATCTGGTCGTCCGGCAGGGTCGCCATCACAGTGGACTGGTCGAGCACCGCGCGCGCGAGATCGCGTGCGGTGCGACGGTACGACGGATCGGCGGTCCCATCGAAGCTCGCCACAATCACCCACGGACGCTGTGCGGGAGAACCGTTGGCCCCGCGCTCCGCGCCGGGGGTTCGCGGCCACAAGAGGACCAGTCCAGCAGTCACGGTCCCCACCGCGGCCACCGCGCCAATGAGCCAACGCCTGCGCCGCTTCGTCGTCGCGCGCTCAGGCCCAGCCTGAGATGCCGGTGCCTCTGCCCCCGTCACTCGCGGCGCAATCGCTTCTGTGAACTGCGCCACCGGATTGAATCGATCCGCCGGCGTCTTGGCGAGGCTCCGTTCCAGCGCCGCTGTCACCCAGCTTGGCACCGAGGGCCGGATGTCCGTGATGCTCGGTGGCGCCGCCGTGAGATGCTGGTAGATCATGTTGTCGGCGGTCGGTCCCACAAATGGCGGGCGCCCCGCGAGCATCTCGAACAACACGCAGCCGAGTGCATAGAGGTCCGACCGGCCATCGAGATCCTTGCTCCCGGCCGCCTGTTCCGGACTCATGTACGCGGGCGTTCCCAGTGCGATTCCGGTTCCCGTCAGTTTCTCCCCACCCGCGTGGTCTATTGCGCGCGCAATCCCGAAGTCCGCCACCACCGCGTGCCCGCTTTGCAGCAGGATGTTCTCGGGCTTGATGTCACGGTGGATCACTCCATGCGCGTGCGCATGGCTCAGGGCATCCGCCACCTCGCGGCTGAATTGCAGCGCCTCCTCCACGCCGAGTTGTTTCTCACGGTCCAGCCGATGGCGCAGTGACTCACCTTCGACATACGGCATCACGTAGTACAACAACCCGTCCGCCTCGCCACAGTCATGGATGGCGAGGATGTGGGGGTGTTCGAGCTTGGCGGTGAGCCTGATCTCGCGAAGGAATCGCTCACTGCCCAGGACCTCGGTGACGTCGGACCGCAGAACCTTCAGCGCGACCGGCCGATCGAGCTTCAGGTCATGGGCGAGGAAGACGTTGGCCATGCCGCCTCGGCCGATTTCGCGGTCTACGCGATACCGGTTGGCGAGGGCAGTCCTGAGGCGGTCCAAGAGATCGGGCATGGGACTCCAGTGGTTCGCGTCCCGCGCGACCAACGATAGGGTGGCGATCGTCGATCAGCCATAGGGAGAAATCGCACTGTCCGGCATAGCGTGTTGGCGCTTCTGCTGCGGGCCCCGGCAGCAGCAACGTTTGATCAAACGACGATATCAAGGAGCCTATCACGCGAGTGAGCGGCCCGCTAGCGGGCGCCCGACAGCGGCAAGCGCCTGCTGGGCGGCAGGGTACTCACGGCTGACGCGGGCACGCGCAGAATTGGGATCATCGATGCCCCCCCCACGGCACCCTGCGAGCGACCGTCCGTCGTGGCCAGGGGCCTAGGTAACCCACGCGCGGACCGGAAAGACGACCGCAGTCGACCCCGTCGCGATTCGACATTCGCTTGCGCGTTGCTCGGGAGCAGTTCAGATGCGCCCCCTGGGCCACTGCGGCATGACCGACTCCCTAGAACATCTTCATATGCTGGAGGTCGATGAGGAGCGCAGCAAGCACGAACCACACCAGAATCGCAGCCCAATAGGCGACGAAGCCTGCGAAGAAGACTCGAACCCGACCGAGGGCCACAGCTGGGCGCCTCATGTAACGCCAGGTGCTGAGGGTAGCCGCGCCAAGTGAAAGCAGGCAGAGCGTGCAAGCCAGCGCCAGGTTGAAAACCAGGAATCGGACGCTGGGACGGCCTCCGGCTCGATTGAGCTGGAGGTAGACCCGCCCGACAAGCAGAGCGGGGAGCAGCAGGCTGGTGCCGATCCAGGACCCGAGGAGAGCTGACGTGCTTCGGCGCTTGGCAAACTGCCAGATCGTCAACAGGTACAGGACCCCAACCACGGTGAGGGTCAGAAGGAGCGGAATGATCAGAGCGGGCACAGAGGATTGCATGGCATACTCAACTAGGGCTGCCGCCTAACGCCCAAGTTCACTTGCGAGCGAGTCACCACAAGCGAGCGAAGCGAGCACTCCTTAGATCGCTCGTCAAGTGCAACGATCGTTAGCCAGCAGGGCCAGGATGCCCGGCTGCAACGCCAGCATCACTCGCTTCGCCGGCGCCGATCTGCGGTCTTGAGTCTCCGCGGTCTGGTCACGTCTTGTCGAGTTTCTCGACGGCACCCAGGCCAAGCTTCTTCAGCAGGTCGATGAGGGTTCTTCGCTCTTTCGCCGTCAACGTGTCGGCCACGGCATCCATTCTAGCCTTGTGCGCGTCAAACGTAGACGCGATGAGGGCGCGGCCCGCTTGTGTGAGCGACACCACCCGCGCGCGCCTGTCCGCATCATCGACACTGCGCTGCGCCAAGCCGCGCTCCTCGAGCCGGTCAATGGCCGACGTGATCGCGCCGCTCGTAAGGTTTACCCGGCGGCCGATATCATTGACCTGAAGCGGTCCCCTGTTGAGCAGGACCTCGAGGATCGTGAACTCCGAGAACGCAAGTGCGGCTCCTCTCACGCTTTGCTCGGCGTGTTGCGCCAAGACCCTGAACGCCTTCATGAGTACCAGCCACGCGTGCGTGCCCGAGGTGTCGCGTCGCTTCGTCCCGGGGCGGTGCCCCGCTTCCCGGTCCGCCGCGTTGCGTGATTCCGCCTTGTGCGCTGTCGCCCTGCGACGCGGTCCCTTGGGCACCATAGGCTGCGACGTCAGTCGGAGAGAAATGAGGCCCAGTCGAACGCGCGCGCCCAAGACTCAAACGAAGTCCAGCGCACGTCCGGGAATGCCCTTGCCAGTTCGTCGCGATCCACATGATACCCCGTGCGTTCGAAGTACTCGAACATGAGCGCACTGTCTTCACCCATCGTACTGCGCACCACGTCCAAGGGTAGCTGGTAGTGATGAAACTTGCGGCCGGTGATGTCTGCCAGAATGCGGATCGTGTCGTTGGCGCTCACTTCGTCAGCACTGATATCGAACCGCTTGCCCGTGTAGCGCTCGCGGTTCTCGAGCACGGTCACCGACACCGCCGCGATGTCCGGCAGGGAGATCTGCGCCAGCTTGCGGTCGGGCGTGAGGGGCGAGGGATAGATGCTGTTGCGCATCTGCGCCTGAAGATATGCCATGTTCTCCATGAAGTAGGCCGGTCCAATGACCGTGGCGTCGACGCCGATAGAGTCAATGTGCCGTTCCACCGCGTACTTGCTGTCAAAGTGCGGGATGCCCGTGCCGCGATTGGCGTCGCCGACGGAGCTGTAGAGGAGGTGCGCGCCTGCGCCCTTCGCGGCATCGGCGGTTGTCATCCCCTGCTTCGTCTCGGCGTCGGTGCCCGCCTCGAACGGGGTGGCCATCGAGTACACCGCGTCCATGCCGCGCACGGCGCGATTCATTGAATCGCGATCAGCGAGGTTGCCAGTGATCAGTTCCGCGCCGAGCTGCGCGAGCGCAGTGGCAGCGGGCGAGGAGAGATTGCGGGTGACAGCACGGACGGAGTGTCCGTGGTCGAGGAGGAGGCGGGCGACCGCACCGCCCTGCTTTCCGGTGGCGCCAGTGACTAGCACCTTGAGTGAGGTTGTCATGAAGGTGAAGGTATCAGTCGAGTGCCTTGATGTCAAGACATAATCACTTGACATCAAGAAACGGTGATGCGATGAAGCACGGCGGCCAGCTAGGGAGAGCTGTGAGGTGGCGTGAGCGCCGCCAATGTTCTCATCCCCTGTGCACGCGGTAACGGCAGGGAGCTCTTTCCGGCTGGTAGGAGCTGATACGCTTCACCGGGCAATCGCCCCTCGTGCAGCCTATGCCGGCAAAACGCGTCGGCCGCCGCGAGTTGTGGTCGGTCTGTCTGGCTAACGACTTGGTGCTTGAACTGCGGGCATCATCCCTCCAGCAGCAACGTGTATCAATGGTGCCATCTGGGAACCCGCCACGCGAGTGAGCGCGACGCCCAGCGCGCAGCCCGACAGCTCAAAGCACCTGTTATGCGGCCCCATGGTACAACCTGGGTACATAGGTGACAGATGTCCGGGGACATGGGTGACACTTCTCCCGACCCTCTGGGAGGAAAAGCGGTGCCCTGGCAGGAGACCAACCCCGTGCTCGAACGTCATCATTTCGCCCAGGATCTCGCGAGTGGCGCGTGGACCATGACCGAACTCTGCCTCCGGTACGGCGTCAGCCGCAACACCGGCTA
>Ga0224512_10002006_pt1 | contig 19004 bp, 22 predicted proteins | sample SF_May12_sed_USG_4_FD_169103 | JGI IMG/M metagenome (GOLD analysis project Ga0224512, IMG submission 169103) | Sediment microbial communities from San Francisco Bay, California, United States - SF_May12_sed_USGS_13 | ecosystem: Environmental > Aquatic > Marine > Sediment | place: USA... | reverse complement strand
GGTCGAGACGAGAATGACTAGTACGAAGATCGCCGTCAGTACTCCTTCGACCGGGAACCCTTCTTACGCCTCAACGCCCGCGCCGAGCCTCGTGTAGGTCGTGCGCACTCCGGCCTGATCGGCGACAGCCAACACCGTGAGCGACGCCAGAAGCGCGCCGACGATTTGACCGATCCAAAAGCCGATCAGATCGGTCAGATCAACCCGCCTGTCGAGGAAAGCTGCCAGGGTGACTGCCGGATTGAAGTGCCCGCCCGAAACATCCCCTACCGCGTAGATGCCTGCCAGCAGTGCCAGCCCAAAGGCAAACGCCACGGCTAACCACCAACGGCCCTCCGGGTAGCGGTCACCGCCAGGATCGCCATCGAACCGACCCCCACCAGAATGTAGGTACCGATGGTCTCGGCAAGGTACTTGTTGATAACCAAAGTTCTCTCCCTTCGTCCCACGGCCAACGGTTTGACCCGGCTGGCCCCAAAATGAGTTTCAAAAGTCAGCCGGGAGCCGGGCAGGCTGCACCCCTTCAAGCCGCCACTAACGTGAGCCGGCATCGACGATGGAGGAGCCGGAGTGGTCGTTCGGTGGAAAGCAGTGCTGATCGGGGCCGCAGCCGGCTTGTTGTCGACTGTGCTGGCCGGATTGGCGGCGTCCCTGGTAGCGGGTGCTCTGGGAGCCGCCGACCCGTTCTCATTGGGCATCGTCCTCGGGGCCGTGGTCGGTCTGTACTTGGGGGGTTTCACCGCCGCCAGGTTCGTATTGGACCACCATCCGCTGAACGGCTCGCTCGCTGCGTTGGTAACGGCGGCGGTGGTCGGAACCGACGCGTTGTTGCGTGGTAGCGGTGCCGCCCCGCTCACCCTGGCAGGGTATGTCCTGTTGGCCGCTCTCCTGGGAGGAATGGGCGGCCTGACCGGCAGACGCGGAGAGCGGTAGCCCGAATACGTACTGTATTCAGCAGCGACAACGAGGTATCCTGTGGTGGCGAGTCCGCCGGACGGTCGCTGGGGGTTCTTCGGAATCCGCGGAGGAAAGTCCGGACTCCATAGGGCGCGGTGCTGGATAACGTCCAGGCGGTGCGAACCGACGGAAAGTGCCACAGAGAACAGACGGCCGATGGGACGGGGCGGTTGCAAGACCGCTCGGTGCGAGGTTGCGATCTCGCAGTGGTGTGATGAGCATCACTTCACAGGCAAAGGTGAAACGGTGGTGTAAGAGACCACCAGCGTGCCGGGCAACCGGCGCGGCTCGGCAAACCCCACCGGGAGCAAGGCCAAGCAGGGAGCGGGTGACCCGCCCAATCTCCCAGGTAGGTCGCATGAGGCAGACGGAGACGTGTGTCCCAGATAGATGACCGTCACCGATCTCCGGATCGGTACAGAATCCGGCTTACAGGCGGACTCGCGGGTTTGAGAGGGGCCCCTTACCAGGGGCCCCTCGATCATGACCGCCCGGGCGTTCGTGGCACTGAGGACCTGCAGCTACCAACCCAGGGGCAAAGGGCCGCATGGGGGGAAAAGACCCATCGCTAGACTCGAATTATCACCATGTGGACGGAGATCACATGAGCACGAGCGGCCCCTACCTTCAGCCCCGCAGCCCGGTTCCCAGCGACCTCGACATCGCTCAAGAGGCCCCGATCGAGCCGATCCTGTCGATCGCCGCGGGAGTCGGGTTGGTGTCGGAGGATCTCGAGTTGTTCGGCACCTACAAGGCCAAAGTTCACCTCGATGTGCGAGAGAAGTTCTCCGAACAGCCACTTGGCAAGTACATCGACGTCACAGCCATAACCCCCACGCCGCTCGGCGAAGGCAAGACGACCACGGCGATTGGGCTCAGCCAGGGCCTGGGCCGGCTGGGTCACCGGGTGTTCACGACCATCCGTCAACCGAGCATGGGACCGACCTTTGGGATCAAAGGAGGGGCCGCCGGAGGCGGCTACAGCCAAGTCATCCCAATGGAAGACTTCAATCTCCACCTCACCGGTGACATACACGCCGTCACCGCCGCCCACAACCTCCTCGCCGCCGCCATCGACAATCACCTCACCCATGGGAACCACCTCGATCTCAACCCTTTTTCCGTCACCTGGCCCCGGGTCGTCGATCTGAACGATCGAGCGTTGCGCACCGTCATCGTCGGCCTGGGTGGCCGGCCGAACGGCAACCCCCGCGAGGCGGGGTTCGACATTGCCGTTGCTTCAGAGGTCATGGCCATCCTCGCCCTCGCCACCGACCTCACCGATCTGCGAAGACGACTGGGGAGGATCGTCATCGGTACCACCTTTGATGGGCTCTCGGTGACGGCCGAGGACCTGAAGGTGGCGGGCGCCATGACCGTCCTCATCAAAGACGCCCTCCTGCCGACCCTTCTGCAGACCCTCGAGCACACGCCGGCGCTGGTGCATACCGGGCCGTTCGCCAACATCGCCCACGGCAACTCGAGCGTTATTGCCGACCAGATCGCGCTCCGGCTGGGCGACTACGTCGTGACCGAATCGGGGTTCGGCGCCGACATCGGCATGGAGAAGTTCATGGACATCAAGTGCCGGGCAAGCGGCCTAACGCCCGATTGTGTCGTGATCGTAGCCACCATCCGGGCGTTGAAAATGCACGGAGGCGTAGGGCGGGTCATTGCAGGCAAGCCGCTGCCGGCCGAGCTCATCGAGGAGAACCTCCCTGGGCTGGAACTGGGGGCGGCCAATCTGGTCGCCCACATCGGTATTGCCAGGAGATTCGGTGTACCGATAGTGGTCGCCGTCAATCGATTCGACACCGACACCGACAATGAGATCTCCTTGCTTGAGAAGATGTCGGTCGAGGCTGGTGCCGAGGCGGCCGTCATGACCGACCACTGGTCGCAAGGAGGGGCCGGATCGATCGCGCTTGCCGAAGCAGTCGTCACGGCATGCGAGCAACCGAAGAACTTCCGTTACCTCTATCCGCTGGACATCCCGATTCGCGACAAGATCGAGGTGATCGCCACCAATGTGTACGGCGCCAACGGGGTCGACTTCTGGCCCGAAGCCGAGGCGAAGCTGAAGCTCTACACCAAGCTCGGATACGACCAGTTGCCCATCTGTATGGCCAAGACCCATCTCAGCCTCAGTCACGATCCGCATTGGAAGGGGGTACCGACCAACTTTCGGCTGCCGGTGCGGGACATCCGGGCCAGCGTAGGAGCCGGATTCCTGTACCCGCTGTGCGGGACGATGCGGACCATGCCGGGCTTGCCGTCCCGACCAGCCTTCGAGAACGTCGACCTCGACCCCGAGACCGGCCGTATCAAAGGCCTCTTCTGAAGATGCATCCCTATCTACTCGCCCCCCAGCCATGTGAAAGGGAACGCCCATGATCAGCCCAGAGGAGCTCGAGCATTTGCCCTTCTTCAGGGATCTCGACGCCGAGGAGCGCTCCTTGCTCAGCGGCATAGCCCGCCAAGAATCCGCCGTCGCCGGTCAGCGGATCTTCGAGGAGGGCGAGCCGAGCCACACCTTCTACATCGTCGTGAGCGGCCTCGTGTCCCTGCGCCAGAGGACCCGCCATGAGGGCGAGGAGGTGGCGATGGCGGCAGGACGTCCCGGTGAGCTGATCGGCGTGTCCGCCATGCTCGGGGCGGATGGGATTCACCCGACCAGCGGCTTGTGCCTCGAACCGACTGAATTGATCGAGATCGATGCACCTGTATTGATGGCCGCCCTGGAGTCGAACCCGGCGGTCGGGTTCCGCATCCTCCGCCGGCTTACGCACATCGTTGCAGAGCGCCTCGCCGATGCCCGGACCCAGATCCGCAGCCAGGGCCGGCCCGGGTTGATCACCCACGGGTGAGCCCTCTCTGTCTGCACTAAACGCCTCAGACCGAGGGCACTTCCGCACGGCTTCTTCGATTTCGAAGTAATCCGCCTCCTCGAAGCCGAACCAGCGGGCCACCAACGGAACGCTTGGAGGATTTCATCGCGCTGCCGGCGGGCGCGAACCAAGATGAATATTGAGCAGCCCAATGGCGCCTGCCACAACGACGACAAACAAGACGGGCGCATCCACACGCCCCAGTATCGCGGACTGCGCCCTCACCGCTAACGTTTCGGTTCAAGCTGATGCTGTTTCCTACCGTCGATTTCGCCATCTTCTTCGTGGTGGTACTCACCGCCAACTGGTTCCTGATGCCTCACCAGAAGGCGTGGCGGGTCGTGATGCTGGCCGCCAGCTTCTTCTTCTACGGCTCCTGGGACTACCGCTTCACTGCCCTTCTGGCCGGATCAATCCTCATCAATCAAGCGTTCGGAGTGGCCATCCATCGGTCGGCTGGGCGCCGGCGCCACCGTCTCGTCTCCGGCGCGGTCGCCGCCAACCTCGGCATCCTCGGTTTCTTCAAGTACTACGGGTTCATGGTCACTTCGGTCGCCAACACCCTCGAAGCTATCGGTCTTCAGGCCTCACTGCCGCTCTTGCAGGTAGTTCTCCCGGTCGGCATCTCCTTTTTCACGTTCCAGGCGCTCAGTTACGTGATCGACATATATCGTGGCAAGTTCGAACCCGTTCCCCTGCTCGATTTCGGGGTCTACTTGAGCTTCTTCCCGCAACTCGTCGCCGGCCCGATCGTGCGCGCCGGTGAATTCCTTCCCCAACTGAAGAAACCACGCGACCCTCGAAGGGTCGACAGCTCCAGGGCGTTCTATCTGATCGCCGTCGGACTGGCCAAGAAAGTGGCGATCGCCGATTTCCTGGCCACCCAGATCGTCGACGGAGTCTTTACGACTCCCGGCCAGTTCTCGTCGTTGGAGGTGCTGATAGGCATATACGGCTATGCCGTGCAGATCTACTGTGACTTCAGCGCCTACTCGGACATCGCCATCGGGGTTGCTTTACTGATGGGCTTTTCGTTCCCCGACAACTTCAATGCGCCCTACACCGCATTGTCGATCAGAGACTTCTGGCGCCGCTGGCACATGACCCTCTCCAGGTGGCTGCGGGACTACCTATACATCCCCCTGGGCGGGTCGCGCGGGTCGCGCCCCTCCATCTACCGGAATCTGATGCTCACCATGCTGTTGGGGGGTCTGTGGCACGGCGCTGCATGGAGCTTCGTGTTGTGGGGGGGCCTGCACGGAGGTTGGCTGGCGTATGAACGGTGGCGGGACGAACGGCGACAGGCCCGAGCACTACCTGCGCCGCTCGACACGGTCGGGCGGCGCATCATCACCCGCCTCATCGTTTTTCACCTGGTATGTCTCGGCTGGGTACTCTTCCGGGCCGGATCGCTTGCCGTCGCCGGAGACGTGTTGACCCGCCTGGTCACTGGATGGGGTCCGGCCCCGGCCGTGACCCCGGCCATTCTTCTGGCGATCTTGGTGGGGATCGGGTCCCAATATGTGTCGCGAGGCGCCGTCGTGAGGGTCCAGGCAGCCTTCTCCCGCCTGGCCCCCGCCTTGCAGGGCGTGACCTTGGCATTTGCGCTGGCCGCCATAGACGGCCTCGGACAAGAGGGCGTCGCCGCCTTCATCTACTTCCAATTCTGATGCCATGATCGACCGACCCCGCCTCCAACCTCGACGCCGCTCCCCCGCCGGCCATGCTCTGCTCGCTGTGATCATTGCGCTCGGCCTTGGCTCGCTGCTCAATGCCCGCGCCCTGGACCGTACCGCCAACAATCTTCCCTACGGAACCACCCGGTCCGTGGCGGTAGCGGTAACGGAGCCTCTGCACTCCATCAGTTCCTTTCTCTTTCTCGATCGGCCCCGGCAAGCCCTCGACGCCTTGCTCGGCCGCTCCGCCTCCACAGAACCCACCGTGGTGTTGCCCGGCCCTGATCCCCAAGAACCGATCACCCCCAGCACCACCGCTCCGCCGGTCGAAGACTTCCGGCTCCGCACGCCCACTCCCGACAACCCGCTCAAAGTGTGGATCATTGGGGACTCGTTGATGGAATTGCTCGGCCCCTCGATCGTCAACGAGGGCGAGGACAGTGGTGTGGTGGACGCTGAGGTCGATTTCCAATTCGTATCCGGTTTGACCCGTCGCGATTTCTTCGACTGGCCCGCGTACGCGACCGAGCAACTACCTCTCGTACAGCCGGAGGTCGTCATCGCTATGTTTGGAGGCAATGACGGTCAGAACGCCAACGTCGATGGCGTCATCGTCGAAAGATGGACACCGGAGTGGATCGAGTTCTACCGAAGCCGCGTAGCCGAAGCCATGGACACGTTCACCCTGGAGGGCTCACAGCTTTACTGGATCGCACTGCCGATCATGGCCAACGACCTCTTCAGCCAGCACGTCCAGTTGATGAACGACGTCTACAGAGAGGAAGCGTCCAAGCGGCCGGCGGTATCCGTCATCGAATCCTGGGATCTCTTCACGGATGAGTCCGGCAACTTCTCGGCGTATCTCACCAATCAGGATGGGAACCTCGAGCTAATGCGATACGGCGACGGGGTTCACTTCACGTGGGCCGGGGCCCGCCGTCTGGCAGCTGCCATTCTCGAGCGAATGCAGACCGACTGGTCCGCGGAATCACAAGCCGGTTAGATCCGGACAGCTACTGCTTGAGGACGACGTCGGCGGCACCGGGCCACCCGTGCGGCCCGATGCCCTTCAGCCGCACCATGCCCTTCAAATCAAGGTCGGCCCAGCTTCCATCGGCCTGTTGAACCAGCATCGGGATGTCGACGGCTTCCAGCATGCCAACATCTCCGGCGGAGTCGCCGACCCCACCCGACGTGATCGGACCGAATTCTTCGTAGCGCGAGATCACGAACCGCACCGCCTGAGCCTTATCGTGCCGGCCCAGCGCCGTCCAGTAACGAGCCCCGTGCAGGATGCCCATCCCGCGTTCCTCGAGATGCTCGGCGAGCAGCAACTCGCGGTCCGGGGTGGGATTCTCCAGCACAAAGGTCTCCGTGAACTCCCGGGTCCTGGCTTTGGCCGCTCCGGCCAGCGTCAGTCCGGTGAGGTTGGACACCTCTTCCACGGACAGGTCGCCAAATCCTTTGACGGCTACCCCAGCCTCGGCCGCGGCCAGTTCTAACCCTTCTCGCACCTCCCGATACGTGAGACCGAAGGTGACCAGTTCTTGTTCGCCTTCCCCCACCCGCGACCCGGGGAAATCGACCGGGAAGATTACCCCGGCTCCGTTCTCGACGATATAGGGATCGTCAAGGTGCAGCTGGACCCGGATCGCCTCTTGCTCGGCGCGGGTTTTTGCCGAACACAGCACCACGGGGATACCGGCCCGCTGCAGCTTCGCAACAGACTCAACCGCCGGTCCCGCATCGTAGGTGTCGTGGGCGACCAGCGTTCCGTCGATGTCGGTGAAGAGCAGAGCGCGCGGTTGGTGCTCTCTCATTGCCACTGAGGTTCTCACTCCTTAGGTGTTGCGTACCCAAGATAATGCACGTCGCTTAGCGGTCGTAACCGGCGAACGCTCAGCCGTCGACCAAGACGGTTCCGGGGTTGTACGAAAACCAGGCGAACCAGAACGTGTCCAGATGGGGAACCTTGCTCAGTTTCGTGTCGGCCAGCGGGCCATCGGTAGCCTCGCCGAATACATTCCAGGTGCTGCCGGTCTGATCATCGACGAACAATCCTCCGTCGGCTGCGAACGTCAACGTTTGGCTACCGGCCTCGGGAACGAAGACTCCCACACTTCCGACCTCGCGACCACCGGCGATACGACCGGACTCGAGCGCCGTCGCTTGCCCGGCTTTCCAGAACACCACCACCGGCTGCTCGCCGACGGTGTCGTGGGTAGACCGGGCTGCCCCACCCGAGATAGCCTCGAGCGTCCATGCTTTGGCGACACCGTCTATCGATACGCCCGTTACTCGTCGCTGGGCGCCAATCTGGTCGTCTAGCTCACCTCTGAAGAGAAAGGGGGAACCGGTCGGGTTGTCATAGTTCGTATACGGGTTGACACCATATGATCGGGCGTAGCCGGTGTTATCGCGATCGAGCACCAGCCCATCCGGGAAAGCAGCTTTGAACTCTGCCCAGCCCAACAACGGAGAGGAGAGCGGAGGCAGCCGTTCTCCGGTAGCCAAGCCGGCTATGGCTTCACCGTTGTAGTGGGTCCACAGCGACTCGGTGAGCCGGTCGTACATCACCAGCGCTGAATTGAACAGCAGCCCGGACGTCCCGAAGGTCGTGACCTCTCCTTGCACCATCCGCTGATACGAAACTGCCGAATTGCAGAGCGGACAGTACGTGACGGAAACGGGAACCCCGCCGACCACGTCGTTGATGATCTCGTGCCAGATGAGGATCTGCACCGGATAGGCACGCGTATCGCCGTCTATGTCGAGCACCACAACCCCTTCATTGTCCTCCAGGTAGGCATCAGCCTCCGTCACGGAAACGAACTGCGGATCGTCGATGGCGGGTATCCCGTCGGGTACCTGCCCGCGCAGCAACTCGGTGGTGTCGATCGTCGGCGACGGGAGCGCGGCTGGATACTGGCTTCCCGCGTTGCTGCCTGCAAACAACTGCAGGGCCGACAGGTCTCCCGGTTCGGGAGATTGGCGGGTGGAGGAAGAGGTGGACGTGGTGGCATCCTCGCGCGTCGGCGGTGTTGCCCCGCCGTTGGTAGAGGGACCATCGTCTTGACCGGTTTCGTCGCCGGCGGATGCGCACGCCGAGACCAACATGACGAGCACGGCCGCCAGCGTAACAAGGTGTTTCATACGATTACTCCTGGTCTCTCCAATGCGAACCCCGGTCCTGCCTCCTTGTGTTCCCGGATTCCACAAAGAATGTCGCAGGTCCGACGGTATGGTTTGAGGATGTGCGGCCGATACGTGATCGCCCAGGATGTCGACGCCTACGCCAGGTTCTTTGGTGTAAGCGAGATCCGTGCCGAGATGCTGGTGGCGAATTACAACGTCGCGCCGACCGATTCCGTCTATGCGGTAGTCGATCACGAAGAGCGCCGGCTTTTAGGAACGTTCCGTTGGGGCCTGATCCCTTTTTGGGCGGAGTCTCCCACCGGTGGCCAGATCAACGCCCGGGCCGAGTCGGTAGCGGAGAAAGCCATGTTTCGTGATTCGTTTGCACGGCGGCGATGCATCATCCCGGCGGATGGCTTCTACGAGTGGCAGCAGTTGGAGCGCGGCAAGTTGCCGCACTTCATCTACCTACGCGACGGATCTCCGATGGCTTTCGCCGGAGTGTGGTCGACGTGGCGGGATCGGAAGACGGGCGACGGTGTCCGATCGTGCGCCATCATCACGACTAATGCGCACCCGTCTCTCGCTCCGATACACGGACGCATGCCGGTGATGCTTGACCCTGCGGTGTGGGATGACTGGCTCGATCGCACGCTGACCGACCCCGACCTGGCCCGTACGCTCATCAAACCCATCCATGAAATCGCCATCACCGAACACCCAGTCTCCACCCTGGTCAGCAACGTCCGGAACAACCTTCCAGAGTGCATTGCCCCGCTACCGGAGCGATCGCCGTAAGCTCGGTCATCGACATCGACGATCCGGAGCGCGAAGAATCCCATGACCAGGTTCGCCTACTTCTGCGGCCATGAACAGTGGCACCCCGAGCAACTGGTCGAACATGCCCGCCTAGCCGAGCGGGCTGGCTTCGACATGCTGGTGGTATCGGAACACTTCCACCCGTGGGTAGACGACACCTCGGCAGCCGGGTACGCCTGGTCGACGATCGGGGCTATGGCTGCAGCCACCAACAACGTGGAATTCGCAACGGGCGTAACGACTCCACTATGGCGCTATCACCCCGCAGTGGTGGCGCAAGCGGCCGCAACGCTCGATCGGCTGTCGGCCGGTCGGTTTAACCTCGGAGTGGGGACGGGCGAGAACATCAACGAGGGCCCGCTGGGATTCGAGTTTCCCGGCTACGCGGAGCGGGCGGCCCGCATGGAAGAGGCGCTCCAGATCATGCGCCGGTTGCTCAACGGCGAAAAGTTGACCGTTTCAGGGGCCTACTACATGACCGACCGAGCCAAGCTCTACAGCCCGCCGCTGGGTCCGGTGCCGATCTGGCTCGCCGCCGGAGGGCCGAAGTCTGCCGCGCTTGCCGCCCGTCTGGCCGACGGCATCATCACGTCGGTCAAGGACCCCGCTGCCACCATCGAGCGGGTTCTGGATCCGGCCCGAGAAGCCGCCGAGAAGGTCGGACGGGCGGCGCCACGCATACTCACCACCCGCTGGTCTGTCCTGGCGGACAGCGAGGACGAAGCGTGGGAAGCCCTCCACCCCTGGCGCGGCCTTCGGGCACCCGGCCGGCTCGAGGCGGTCGATCCGGCCGATCTGCGGGAAAGAGCCGACCTTCTACCTCGTGAGGAAGTACTTGGCCGCTATTCCATCGTCAGCGATCCCGACCAGATCGTGGAAACCTATCGTCCGCTTGTGGAAAACTGCGCAGCCGATATTGTGACCATACAGATGACCTCAGTGGACCAGGAATCGCTCATCAAGATGTTGGGCAGCGAAGTGCTACCGAGACTTCGAGCAATCGCACCTTGAGGCGGGACTTGTGTCCCTAACCAAGGCGTTCACAACAAGGCAGAATGGGACCACACCGGAGAGAGGAGCAGGGCAATGCCAAGAAGGGAACTGCCGGAGGGCACAGTTCTCCTCGACGTGACCGATGCGAGCTACGCATCGTTCGCAAAGGAATTCCTGGAGAGAACCGGCCATGAGGCGTTGGTCTGCCATGGCCCTTCCGAAGGCTTGTGCCCGCTGCTGGCGGGCGCCGGCTGCGAGAAGATCGATGCCGCCCATGGCGTCGTGTTCCAATTCGATCTCGATCGGCCGGAACACCGGACGATTCTGGCCCGGTACCAGAAGATCCTCGATCCCGAGATACCCATCCGGGTCGTGGTCGAGCATGGCCAGGATCGGCTCTATGCCGAGCTGCTGGCCGGCACCGAGGTATGGGCCCGCGAACCGACGGCAGGCGATCTAGACGCATTCGCCGCCCAGGTCGAATCGGCCGACCAATCGCGTAGTGCCGAGGACTAGAGCGTTGCTGGCGGACGGAAAGGGGCTCGCATGGAAAAGGACGTGACACTCAACCTCCACCTATCCGAAGACGACATCGAGACGATCGCTCATGCGGTGCTCAATCTGCGGGGCGACCATTTCGAAGCCATGGGTAAGGCTCGCCGCAACCCCGCCGATCCCCCGATGCCGGTCATCGGCGAGGAGCTAGCCATCGCCCGTGCCTTGCAGACGTTGACCGGCCAAGTCATGGAAGCTGCTCAGGACAAGGTGGAGGCCTTTCTGAAGGACGATTAGGCCTACAAACCGACTTCGAACAGCAAACTGTCGACTTCGGCCATCGTCTTGGGACTCAGGGGTCCGAAGGGCTGTCGCTGGAGGGCGGCGAGCAGGCCGGCTCGTTGATCGGCGAGAGCCGCTTTGGCCACTTCGGCATCCGGACTCGAGCCAAGTCTTCCAAGCCAGTCCCGGAACGGGGCGGCGAACGAGGGTCCGAAGGTTGCGAAGAGGTCAAGCCGCCATCTGCCTTGCGCATCCCGCCGGGCTATCCAGTCTCCAGAACCTTCGGACTGACGGAGCGCAACCGCCACTGTTGCGAACCCTTTCCCCTCGACCGAGAACTCTTCACCACCTCCGATCAGGACGCCGGCCAGATCCTCCTCGGCAAATACCGGGAAACCTGCTGAGAAAGACTTCCAAAAATTGTCGCGTACCTGCTCAGGCAGTCCGTCGGACAGCATGAAAGCGGTGTCGGCGGAGTCGTACCCCTCAAGCGAGATCATCAATGCCAATTGATCGTCGAACGTCACGAGGGCGGTGTCCTGGTAATTTCCGGCGGCGAGTGCATCAAACAGAGCGGTGAGCGCCCCCTCGGGCGAGGCCGCCCCGCCCAACGTGGTCGTCGTAGTCGACTCAGGTTCGGCAGGCGCCGTGCAGGCGGCCGCCGCCACCAGCATCATCGCCAGAACGAACACACCCATCCTCACCGCGGGCACCCTAGTGCGGGATGTTGGTTTCGTTTCTCGCTCTTCGCTTCTCGCACCAGCTTCGAACGTCAAACACCCTCTCCGTTTCGGCAAGGGGCAAAGGGCTCAACCACGCCCGTACACTGCACACCCATGAACGCTCGCCGCTATGCCGTCTCCGCTTTCGTCGGCCTGGCAGCCGGGATCACCGGTGGGCTCTTCGGCGTCGGCGGCGGAATCGTGATGGTGCCCGGTCTTGTTCTGCTGCTCGGATTCCTCCCTCACCGCGCTCATCCCACGTCGGGTGCCGCCATCGTGGTGACGGCCGGGGCCGCATTAGCTCGCTTCGCATTTGACGGGTCGGTCGACTGGCCGGCCGGAGTCTGGCTCTTCGCGGGAGCCGGAATCGGGGCCCTAATCGGAGTTCGGATCATCGATCGGCTGTCGACAGAGTGGCTCACGAGGACGTTCGTGCTGGTGCTAGTGGTATCCGCGATCCGCCTGCTGATTCCCGAGAACGCCTCCGAATCGGGCGGCTTCGCGGCGTCGGTTGACTTGACGTTGGGAGCGATCATCGGTCTGCTGGCGGCCGGGACGGTGGCCGGCCTTGTGGCTGGCCTGATGGGAGTAGGGGGCGGCATCGTGTTTGTCCCGGCGCTCGCCGCTTTCTACTCGATAGATCAGCATGTCGCCCAGGGAACCTCTCTTGCCGCCATGGTGCCCACCACCATCGTCGCGGCGGTGGCGCACGGCCGCGCCGGTCGAATCGACTGGCGGATCGCCGGTGCCCTGGGGATCGGTGGGATCATCGGTGGGCTGGGAGGAGCAGAGCTGGCCCTGACGCTCGACCCGCTGCTCTTGCGCCGCCTTTTCGCGAGTTTGCTGGTCGTCGTGGCGATCAGGATGTCTCTTCAGTCGAAGAAGCGCCTCAGGAGGTCACCCGCCCGAGGGATCTGAGCAGCTAGAAGACCACCCGCCCCGTGCGCAGAAGCTGAGACCGCCGTTCAGGATCGTTCAGCCGCGCCTTTCGATACAAATGGACGAGGTAGCCGAGACCGACCATCTCTTGGACCACCAGCCATGGATTGGCAACGAGGCGCTCCAGCAATCCCGACCAGTAATCCGGAATTCCCGGCGGGAATCCCCACCCAAAGGCGGGCCACAAGAAAGTCTCCTGCACCGTCCACATGGCGTCGAGGAGCAAATGAATCAAGGAGCCGATTGCCATAGCCATCCAGCGCCGGCGCACTCGGCCGCGGCGGGTGGTCAGCAGAACGACCGACATCAGCACCATCGAGAAAAGCAGCGTGTGACCGATCACCTGGCTGTTGCCTATGAACACGGTCGGAAACAGCATGGTGCCGAGCGGCTTATCGATAAGATCGGGCAGAATGGCGCCGAGTGCGAGGAAACGCAAATCAACCTTTGGGTCGCGGAATACGTACCTGAAGATGGCAATGGTCCCCCCCATATGCCAGAAGATCATGGACGAGGACCGCCAGGGTCGGTCACGGAACCAGAATCCGCCGGCAGTGCAGACATCGGGGGAGGTTCTCGGTCAGCACCTGTTTCTGCTCGGCGGTCGACAGTCGCAGGTGGCACCCGCCGCAAATGCCGCCATGCTCCAGGCGACCGACGGCAACGCCTTCCTTGTGCTCCCGGAGGTGCTCGTAGAGTTCCAGCAGCTCCGGATCGATGAGGGTAGCGATGTCTCGCTTGCGTGCTTCTTTCTTAGCAATCTCTGCGTCGAGTGTCTTCCACTTTTGCCCAATCGTCGTTTCCAGTCGTTTCTCTTCGGCTTGTGCCCCTTCCCATTCGACCTTGACAGCCGCCACTTCGGTCTCCAGATATTCTCGTCGGTCGAGGAGCACCAGGACCTCGTCTTCCATGGTGCCTTCCCGGCTCCTGAGCGACTCAACCTCCCGCCGCAGATTCTCGGTCTCCCGAGCGCTCAGGCCCCCGGCGAACAGACGCTGCTCCTGTTGGTGCACTTTCTGTTCCAGCAACTCGAGCTCACCTTCTGCCTTGTCCTCTTGGAGACTGATCTGCTTGAACTCGTCGGAGATCTCGGCCAGCCGAGCGGCGATCTGCTCGGACCGGGCGTGAGCCACCCGATAGCCCTCCATTTCGGGCAGGGATTGACGTTGATGAAGCAACCGGTCGATGTATAGGTCGACCTCCTGCAGATCGAGCAGGTCGACAAGACTCTCGAATTCTTTCATGTACTGCCCTCCCCAGCGGCGTTGTGCGTGAGGTCGACGGCCCCACGCACGATACCGGCAACTAGAGCGTACAGCCTCCGGATCCCGGGGCGTTCAGTCGCCAGATGTCCCGGGTCGAGGACCGACAGACCAGCATCGGCGGCGTCGAGCATCCGGTGGTGAGCGATGTCGCCGGTCACCAGCACATCGGCGCCGGCCCCAGCTGCCGCCCCCATGTACGACGAGCCCGAGCCGGGGACCACGGCGACCCGTCCAACGGACCGCCCCGGATCACCACTCACCCGCAAGCCAGATTCCCCCAAGGCGGCTGAGACCCGATCGACCAGGCCCTGCAAACCGATCGGCTCGGGTGGATGTCCGACCCGGCCGGCCATCCCGAGATTCCCCATCGCCCGGTACACGTCGAAGGCCGGCTCTTCGTAGGGATGGGCAGCCACCAACGCCCCAAGCACAGCGTCCCGACGGGCGGCGGCCACGGTCATCTCGATGCGCACTTCCGGCTCCCGGTTCAACGTTTCCGCTGTGCCGGTCACCGGCGTCGCTCCATCTCCAGCGAAAAAGGTGCCGATACCTTCGCTGCGAAAGGAACAGTTGGAGTAGTTCCCGATGGTTCCACCCCCGGCCGCCGCCATGGCGTCCGCCACCTGATCGGCGAAGGAAGGCGGGGCGAAGGTCACCACTTTGATCGATTCGCCAGGGTCCATTGGCCCAAACCCCACCGTGTCGATCAGGCCGAGAGAATCGGCGAGGGCATCTGCGGCGCCGCCCGGGGCAACATCGAAGTTGGTGTGCGCGGTTGCCACGGAGGTTCCTGCCCGGATGAGCCGATAGGCGCGTCCGGTGGGCGAACGCCCGGCAACGATGCGAGCAGTCGGACGGAACAGAAGCGGGTGGTACGTGACCAGGAGATCGACTCCGAGTTCCTCCACCTTGGCAACCACCCACTCGGTTACTTCATGGCACACTGCCACGGTACCCGCCGAGGTCGACGGATCGCCGAGCTGCAAACCGACCGGATCCCAACCGGCGGCCTTCTCCCAGGGAGCCGCCTGCCCCAAACGGGTGAGTACCTCTGCAACGTTCATCGGCAGGAGATGGTACTGGGAGTCGCTAAAGAAGGACCCAGGCGACGGCACCGAGGGCAGCAGCCGGTGCCAGCGTGGCGGCAACCGCTCGCCCCAGGGCTTTGCTCCCCAACACAAGCGCCATTCCCGCCTTGACGAGTGTGTTGACGATCACGGCCGCCAGGACCGCCCGGGCGGCAACCGTCGGGGCAAGTCCCTGCCGGGCGACTTCATCGGCCATCGCCAGCGTGATAGCGTCGACGTCGTTGATACCGCTTAAGGCTCCCACCACGCTGAGCGCCGACTCCGAAGAGCGATCTATCAAGACCTTGGCAACGAAGATCACCGCAGCGTAAAAGGCCGCGAACTGCAAGGCCGACACGAGGGTCACCGGGTTCTGGAGTTGTATCCCGGATTCTCCGGATGTCGTTTCGAGCGGACGGGTCAACCAATAGACCGCAGTCCCTTCGACCAGGAAGAAGAGCACCACGAGCGGCAGGGCGAGCTTCAACGCTAGGTCGGGTGCAAACACGAACGACTCGATCAACACCCTGACATACATAAGTCCTGACGCGGCGATGATGCCCGCTGCCAGGGCAGTGCGCAGTCGCGGCTGATCTTTCGACACCTTGGAGAAACCGAGGGTGACGGCTGTTGACGAGATCAACCCGCCCAGCAGACCCGTCACCCCCAGGCCCCGTTCGCCCTTGAGCCGCAAAGCGACGTAGCCGACCAGCCCAATAGCAGCCACAAAGACCACCATCAACCAGACCCGGCGAGGATTGAATGCCTCAAACGGCCCGTAATCCTGGTCCGGAAGCAGCGGAAGGACCACCGCGCTGAGCACGGCAAACTGCAGAACCGCCCGAACATCCTCGTCTGAGAACCTGTCAGTGAGGTCGTGCAACCATTCTTTGGCCCGTAAGAGAGCAGCAATACCGATCGCGATCGCCGCCGCCACTATCACCTGTTCGTTCCAGACCAGAACGCCAACCGTAAACGCACCAAGACTGGCGAGTTCGGTAGTGGTTCCCCAATCCTTTGTTCCAATGGCGAACATGATGTACGAGGAAACGATCAACGCAGCGAAGGCGGCAGCTCCAACCACAAAGGCTCCGACACCGTAGACTTCGGCGAAGAATCCAGTCGCAGCGCCCCACAAGCCGAAAAGCGCGTAGGTTCGGACTCCGGCCGAGACATCCGCAGTGAACTGTTGGTGGATCTGACGTTCAAGGCCAATCACGGCCCCAAGACCCGCGGCCTCTAAGAACGCCAGCAGCAAGCTTCCGGCGTCGCCCATGGCATGAACGCTAGTGCCCGGTCGTCCCTGCCGGACCGCCGGAGTCGCATTGGGCGAGGAGATACAACGCCGACTTCTCCTTTACAGCTGACCTCCTCGGCGTTGGCCGGCGCCGATCGGGGATCCGGTGGAAGTCGCTGGTGAGGTCCCACGCTGCCTGTGGTGATGCGTTCATCTCAGTCGACAACTCTACGTGCGCCATGTCTGGTTTGCGGGCGAACTGCCAGGGCACTTCTTTTGATCTGAGCTGCTTCACCGACCGCGACCTGAATCGACGCGCCGATCATCACCGGGGTTCCGACCTCTCCCCGAGAAGCGAGGTGTTTCGTCTAAACGAGCGCCTCACTGAGGTAGGCGCGGTCTCGGTAGCACCACACCCACTGCTCTCCTGGCTCGATAGACCGGATGAGCGGATGGCCGGTCTCCTCAAAATGCCTCCGAGCGTGCAAACCAGGGGAGCTGTCGCAACAGGCCACCTCACCGCAGGTGAGGCACATACGCAGGTGTACGGTGCGGGTGGCCTCTTCAAGGCAGGCAGCGCATTCGAACCGCTCCGGTGAGGTTCGCTCGATGGATTCAAGGTGCGAGCACTCGCGCCGTTTCAACGAGCCCTGAAACAGCGCCCTCCTAAGCGTGTCGCCGACCCGTGCCCTCTTCATCGCAAATACTCCTCACCAGGACCTACACAGCCTCGTGGTCATGGGGTCTGTCGACGGCAATCATGGCTTTCACTGGGCACCATCCGATCGCTCCGGTGAGGAAGGTAACCAAGCCGAAGACGCCGAGGAACCCCCCGAAGACACCGCCAAGTGTGAAACCGAGATAAGACATAACAACACCCAGCACGATTCGTACAATCCGCTCCCTGCCTGTCTCATTCGTGAAATCTTCGAACATCGCAGGTACCCCTCCTTCTCCTCCACCTCCAAATACCCGACCGTCCCAGTCGATGGGTCCGGCACTCACCTCCACTGGCCAACGGAGGTCGGCTTCTCTCCATGATGCCCGCAGATGTTGCTCCTGTGAAGAGGGAACACCGTGCAGCTTGCCAGATACCTCAAATCGGAATCTGACCTTGCGACCGGGCTTTTCGCCGCCTCTATTTCCTCTTGGCGCCCGACCATAAGATCCATTGCCTTTCCCCGGCCCCAGCCACGTATGCTGAAAGGTCGAGCTTTGACACCGGTTTCGTGAGGAGACACGGATGATGGACGACGCTGAGCGAGCCAGAGTCGAGGAGTTAGACCGGCAATATCGGTTGGGTGAGGCGCCGGCCCGGCGGCGGGTCGAGCAGGCCGTGTTGGGCTCAGACTACGGGGCGACTAGCTACACCACTCTCCCGCAGGCCACTGAACTGGCTGAGCGATTGCAGCTCGGGCCTGGTGGGTTGTTGTTGGATCTAGGTACCGGAAGTGGCTGGCCGGGTCTCTATCTCGCTGTCGTTTCAGGGTGTCGGGTGGTGTTGGCCGATCAACCGGTGGAGGGCCTTCGTGTCGCCCGGCAGCGAGCGATGGAGGACGGGGTTGCGGAGCGGTGCGGGTTAGTGCGAGCCTCCGGTGTCCTGTTGCCCTTCCGCAGCCAGGTATTCGATGCCATCACCCACACCGACGTCCTCTGTTGACTGGAACCCAAGCTCTCCGTGTTGAGAGCCTGCAGGCGGGTTCTTCGCCCCAGCGGCCGGATGGCTTTTCACGTTATCTCTGTGGCCCCGGACCTGGGTGATCGGGATAGGGTTCGGGCAAGTGCCGCAGGTCCGCCGTATGTGTCTGCATCGGCGAGCTACCCCCAGCTGCTCGCACTTGCCGAATTTCGTGAGGTCGATGAGGTTGACCTCACCGACGAGTGGCGGGCAACGGCCGCCGGGTGGCTGCACGAATCGGCCCGTGCCGCGGCGCAACTCGAAGAGATCTTCGGAATCGAGGAATACCGACAGGCCCAACAAGAACGACAAGAAACCTTGGCGGGCATCGAAAGCGGTCTTCTCAAGCGATCCCTGTTCGTCGTCCGACCCGCATAAAGACGTCAGACCTCCACCTCCCCTCAGGCAGATAACCGACACAGACTATGGCGAAGCCTCCTTTGAATGGACACACAGGAGCCCTTGAGTTACTGCAGAGCTGGTGTGTGCGGTAGTTGATGGTCGGGTCCGGGCACCGATTACCCGATCTGCTCGACAACGATCCGGTCGCCCGAGAGCACCTAGCGGCACATCCAGGATCGGTTCCCGGACGCCCCCGGCGCCACGCAACGTGGTGTCGCTTAGCCCAGTCTTCTGCTCCGCTATTACCCAGACCTTATTGGTCGACGCGGCGGTAGGCGCAGCAGCTTCGCAGCTCAAGTGTCGTCGGAGCGATGGTGGATGATCTCATCGACCAGTGCGTCGAGGGGCTCGTCGGTCAGTTCCTCGTGTTTGAACAGCACTCGGTCGAGGACAATGAACTTGCTGACCCAAACCACGCTGAAGGCAACGAGGTTGGTCAGGTTGATAAC
>Ga0224512_10002005_pt1 | contig 19034 bp, 17 predicted proteins | sample SF_May12_sed_USG_4_FD_169103 | JGI IMG/M metagenome (GOLD analysis project Ga0224512, IMG submission 169103) | Sediment microbial communities from San Francisco Bay, California, United States - SF_May12_sed_USGS_13 | ecosystem: Environmental > Aquatic > Marine > Sediment | place: USA... | reverse complement strand
GAGCAGGCGCTGCCGATCCTGCGCCAGGTGCTCGCGCGGCGGGACGAGGGTTCCGTGTGTCTGCGGCGGAAAGCCGTGTTCCTCGTGTCGCAGCACGGCGCGACCGAGACCGTCACCCTGTTGCTCGGCGCCGTGCGAACCGATCCCGACGCCGAAGTGCGGGAGCAGGCCGTGTTCTGGCTGTCGCAGGTGGACGCCCCCGAGGCGGTCGCCGCGCTCGATTCCCTGCTGCGCACGTCGACGGATCGCGCGCTCCAGGAGAAAGCCATCTTCGCGCTGTCGCAGCAGGACAGCCCGGCGGCGGGTCGCGCGCTGCGCGCGTTCCTCGAGCGCGGCGACACGCCGGAGGAGCTCCAGAGCAAGGTGATCTTCTGGCTCGGGCAGCGCGGGGACGCCGAAACCAGCGAGTATCTGCGGCGGCACTACGGCCGCGCGACCAGCGCGAAGATCAAGGAGCGGATCATCTTCAGCATGGCGCAGGACGACCGGGCCGAGACGGCGCGCTGGATCCTGGACATTGCGCAGAACGAGCGGGAGCCGGTGGACCTCCGCAAGCAGGCGCTGTTCTGGGCGGGGCAGATGAAGGCGGTGTCGATGACTGACCTCGGTGCGCTGTACGGGCGCGCCACGTCCCCCGAGTTCAAGGAGCAGCTGATCTTCGTCTACTCCCAGCGCAGCGAGCCAGCGGCCCTCGACAAACTGCTCGACATCGGCCGGACCGAAACGAACAAGGAGCTGCGGCAGAAGGCGATCTTCTGGATCGGCCAGTCGTCGGACCAGCGGGCAGCCGAATTCCTGCTCGAGTTGATCAACAAATGAGGGGCCTCGCCGTGGTGCTTGGGATTGGTGCCCTGGCGGTGCCGCCGCCGGCCGCGGGCCAGGACCTGGCCGCGCGCGTGGGCGAGATGCGCGACGGCGCGGTCCGCTTGGCCTACGCCACGCGCCCGGGAGTCTGCGGTTCGGGCCGGAACGTGATGACGGTCCGGGACACGGACGATTGGGAGCCCGACTGCGAAGCGGGGCCGGCGCACGTGCTGGTCACGTTCCGGGACGGGCAGCTCGTGGACGTGGACACGTACGTGGGCGGCCGCTGGCGGGAGAGCCGGGGTCCGGGCGTGCGGGATCTGGGGGTTGTCTCCGCGCCGGTGGCCGCCGCGTACCTGCTGTCGCTGGCGGAGCGGTCCGAGGCCGGCGCCGCGGCGATCTTCCCCGCCACGATCGCCGACAGCGTCGACGTCTGGCCGCGCCTCCTGACCATCGCACGCACCGAGCGGCTGGCGACAAAGACGCGCAAGCACGCCGTGTTCTGGCTGGGCCAGGCGGCCGGCGCGCGGATCACGGCCGAGCTGGCGGCGTTCGTGGAGGACGCGGGCGATCGGGAGATCCAGAAGCACGCGGTGTTCTCGCTCTCCCAGCGCGGGGGCGAGGCCGTGCCGGCGCTGCTGCGGATCGCTCGGGAGCACCGCGATCCCGCGATTCGCAAGGCCGCCCTGTTCTGGCTGGGGCAGTCGGGCGATCCGCGGGCGCTCGCGCTCTTCGAGGAGCTGCTCGTGAAACAGTGACGGTCTCGGGCCAAGTGACATGGCGGCCGGCGCCTGGCTACTTTTCGAGCCAAGGCTCCGGCCGCCTCGGTTTCATTAGCTGGGAGTTGTGGATGATCCGTCGATTCGTTGTCGTCGCCCCGATTCTGCTTGCCGCCGCCTGCGCGGTGAATCCCGCCACGGGCAAGCGGGAACTGTCGCTGGTGAGCGAAGGGCAGGAGATCCAGATGGGGCTCCAGTACGATCAACAGCTCGTGCAGGAGCTCGGCGAGTATCCGGACACGGCGCTCGCCAAGTACGTGGATGGGTTGGGCCGGCAGCTGGCGGCGCTGTCCGAGCGACCCGGTCTGCCCTGGACATTCCGCGTGATGGACGATCCCACCGTGAACGCGTTTGCGGTGCCGGGCGGCCACGTGTACATCACGCGCGGCATCCTGGCCCACATGAATTCCGAGGCCCAGCTCGTGAGCGTGCTGGGGCACGAAATCGGGCACATCACGGCGCGGCACACCGTGCAGCAGATGACGCAGCAGACGCTGTTTCAGGCGGGCCTCATCGCCGGCGTGATCCTCAAGCCGGAGCTCGCCGACTACGCGGGCCTGGCCGGCGCGGCGCTGCAAGTGCTGTTCCTCAAGTTCTCGCGCGACGACGAAGCCCAGGCGGACGAGCTCGGATTCCGCTACATGCGGCGGGCTAACTACGACCCGCGCGAGATGGCGGAGATGTTTGCGGAGCTGTCGCGGGTCTCGGCCGCCGCGGGGGCGCGCCTTCCCGAGTGGCAGTCCACGCATCCAGACCCCGTGGGCCGCAAGGAGAAGACGCTCGAGCGGGCGGCGACCTTGTCCGCGCAGGAACTGAGCGACGCGATCGTCCGCCGGGAGGAATACCTGCGGCGGCTCGACGCGGTGATGTATGGCCCCAACCCGCGGGAAGGCTTCTTCCGCGAGAGCCGGTTCCTGCATCCGGATCTCCAGTTCGAGTTCACGTTCCCGACCGGCTGGAAAACGGTGAACGAGAAGACGGTGGTCGGGGCGGTCGGCCCGAATCAGGAAGTGGTGTTGATGATCGGCGCCGGGCAGGGCACGTCACCCGCCGACGGCGCGCGCACGTTCTTCGCCCAGCAGGGGGTGTCCGGCTCTCCGTCCTCGACGACCGTGAACGGTCTGCCGGCCGCGGGCGGCGGGTTCGTGGCCGAAACGCAGAACGGCGTGCTGCAGGGACGCGTGCTGTTCCTCATGCACCGCGACGTCCTGTTCCGGGTGATGGGGTATGCGGCCCAGGCCCGGTGGGGGCCGTACCAGAACATCGTGGGCGCATCGCTGCAGACGTTCCGGCCGCTCACGGACGCGACCGCGCTCGCGGTGCAGCCGTGGCGCATCGACATCGTCCGGGTGGATCGCACCATGACCCCCACCGAGTTCGCGCAGCGGTATCCGGGGCCCATCTCGGCTGACGAGCTGGCCCTGATCAATCAGATCGACGCAGGCGGCCGGTTCATGAACCGCAACCTCGCCAAGCGGGTGGTCGGCCAGGCGATCCGGTGAGGCCCCCCCGGCTCGTGGCCGCAGGGCTGCTCGCGGCCGCCCTGGCCTCCGCGGTGCCGGTTAGTGCCCAAGAGCGCGAGCTCGACTCGGTGCGGCTCCGGCCGGACGTCGTCCTGATTCGCGGGGGTTGGGGCGGCAACGTGCTGGCCGTGACTACCGGCGAGGGCCTGGTGCTCGTCGATACGCGGGAACCCGCCGCGCACGGAGCGCTACGCCGCCTGCTGGGGCCGGCGCTGTCCCGCGTCCGGCTCGTGGTGAACACCCATTATCACGAAGACCATCTCGCGGGCAACGTGCTGGTACCGCCGACGGCGACCGTGCTGGCGCACGCCTCCGTGCCGGACGAGGCACGCAAGGATACGCTGATCGGGCTGATCGACTGGCATCGCACCTCGGCGGCGCCCGCGGCGCTCCCGACGGCGACCGTCGCGGGTGACACCAGCGTGACGGTCGGCGGACTCCGGATCGAGCTGCTCCATGCCCCCCGCGCGCACACCAACGGCGACCTCCTGGTGTGGCTTCCCGCCCAGAACGTGCTGCACGCGGGGGATATCGTGGAACTCGGCGCCTATCCGTTTCTCGATGTCTGGGCCGGCGGGACCATGGACGGGCTCCTCGCGGGCACGGAACGCGTCCTCGCGCTGGCGGACGACGCCACCGTCATCGTGCCGGGGCACGGCCCGCCGTCGTCGCGCGCGGACGTGGCTGCGTATCGAGACATGCTGGTGGCGGTGCGGGGCGGCGTGCACGACGCCTTGGCGGCGGGACGGTCGCTCGAGGAAACGGTCGCGCTGCACCTGACCGCACCGTACGACGGGCGGTTCGGCGCCGCGGCCGCCGGCCGGCGGTTCGTCGCCCTGGTGTATCTGTCGCTGGGCGGGGTGCCGTGACCAACCCGTCACCCGGACCGGCCGAGCGCGCCGGGCGGGTCGTGCACCTCGCGCTGCTCGCCGGGATGCTGACCGTGGTCGGCGTGCTCGTGGTGCTGCGCACGGAGCTTGGCGGGCCGGAGCCGGCGACGGCGCCGCCGCTGATGGTGATGCGCGTCGTCGTGCTGGCGCTCGTCGTCGGGGCCACGCTGGGTCTGCGGATCCTGCGCGCCACCCTGCCGCCGCTCGGGCGGCGGGACGATCGCGACGCTTGGTGGGGGCGGCATGGCGGAAAGGTGATCGCGCTGTGGGCCCTGCCCGAAGGAGTCGGCATCGCCGGCGGGGTGCTGCATTTCGTCACCGGCGATGGCCTGCTGCTCGTGCTGGCCGTGGGGTGGGGTGTCGCGATGCTGCTGTGGCATGCGCCCGGCCGCGTCGCGGCGGAATGAGCCCGGCGGCATTGCTCCCCTCCTGAAACTGCATAGCTTGGATGGTCCCAACCCGGCGGTCGCCTCCGGGGGGAACGACGCCATGACCATTCCGCACGATACGGCCACCGCCCCGCGCCTCGGGGCCATCGACATCGGCACCAACTCCATCCGGCTCATCGTGGCCGAGGTGTCGCCCGACGGGGCGTACCGCGTCCTGGACGAGGAGCGGGAGATGACCCGTCTGGGCGCGGGACTCGTGCGGACCGGCCGGCTCGCCCAGGACGCGATCGAGCGCTCCCTCGAGGCGGTCGGTCGGATGAAGGCGATCGCGGATGGCTTTGGCGTCACCGAGCTCCGGGCGGCCGCCACGAGCGCCGTGCGCGAGGCCGAAAACGGGGGCGTCTTCCGGCGCGAGGCGTGGCGGCGTCACCGCGTCCGCGTGGAGGTCATCTCCGCGAGCGAGGAAGCCCGGCTCGCGTTCGAGAGCGCCGCCCGACGGTTCAACCTCGAAGGCCGCTCGGTAGCGATCGCGGACATCGGTGGCGGCAGCCTGGAGGTGGTCCTCTCGGCCGGCCTCGTCGTGGACCAGGTTCACTCGCTCCGACTCGGCGCCGTGCGCCTCAGCGAACGCTACGCACGGTCTGATCCGTTGCGCGGAAAACACTGGAAGAAACTGCGCCGCCACATCGACCGCGCCCTGGAACGCGAGATCGGCAAGCCGTCGCTCACGGTGGATTTCATCGTGGGATCCGGCGGCACGTTCTCGGCGCTCGGGGCCATGATCCGGTTCGAGCGGGAGGGCAAGGAAGGCAACCCGCACGGGTACTTCGTGACTCGCGCGGAGGTCACCCGCCTGCTCGCGCGGCTGCTCGAGATTCCCGAGGCGCAGCGGCGGGAGATTCCGGGCATGCCGCCGCAGCGCGCCGACATCATCGTGGCCGGGGCGGCGGCGGTGGCGCGGCTGGCCAAGCATCTGCGCTGCCGCCAGATCGTCGTGAACGACGGCGGGGTGCGCGATGGGCTCCTGCTCACGATGGTCGGCGATCTCGGACTCGCGGCGGCAGGTCGACCGACCGTGCCGCCGGAACGCCTCGACGCGGTGCGTCGCTTCGCGCGCCGCTGCCGCTCCAACGAGCGGCATGGCGAGCACGCGGCGCTGCTGGCCGGCCAGATCTTCGACGGGCTGCGCGTCCGCTACCGGCTCCCCGCACCGGCGCGCGAGCTGCTGACCGCCGCCGCCCTGTTGCACGACGTGGGATTCCTGGTCAACCACGCCAAGCATCACAAGCATGCCTACCATCTGATCATGCACAGCGATCTGGCGGGGTTTTCGGCGCGCGAGATCGAGCTGATCGCCAACGTCGCGCGCTATCACCGCCGGGCCTACCCCAAGAAGGCGCATGCCACCTTCCGCCGATTGGACAAGGCGGACCGGCGCCTGGTCCGCCAGCTCGCCGGCATCCTGCGGCTCGGGGTGGCATTGAACCGCAGCCACCAGCAGCTCGTGTGGGGTGTCGAATGCGCGGTCCGCCGCGGGAAGGTCTCGCTCACGGTGCACGCCGCCGAGGAGCCGTCGGTGGAGTTGTGGGATGTGCGTCGCAAGTCGGGCCTGTTCCGCGAGACCTTCGACGTGTCGCTGCAGGTGACCTGGCAGGCGACCGAGGCGCGTCGCACCCTGCGCGTGGTCGCCGGCCGCAAGACGGGCTGACGCGCTAGCGGGCCAGATTCAGGTTCACGTAGGCCGGCTCGCCGGTCACCTCCCGAACGACGAACGGCTCCAGCCACGCGGGCGGCTCCACGGTCGTCTCCGGGTGCGGCAGCTCGACCTCCGCCAGCACCAGTTCCCGATCCGCGAACACGTCGACTTCCCAGGTCAGTGATCCGTCGGCCACCCGATGCCGCCGCTTTCGCACGCGACAGCCGACCGTATGGGGCCAGAGCGCCGCGAATAGGTCGGCGGTCGTCTCCTCCTCGATCTCGATCCGCTCCACGCCCGCGCCGAACTTGACCGTGCGGAAGAACCGCTCGCCCGCCCCATCCTGCACGCGCCGCAGCCGCTCGCGCAGGCGTTTCCCGGGGAGCCATCCCTGCTCGATCTCCTGGGCGGGCGCGGTGTCGGCCTGGGGCGGGAGCCCCGTGAGCAGGAACTTCCGCTCGATCTCGACACTGTCGTCGGGGGGGGCGGTGACGGCGGCGAGCGCGGCGATCTGCGCGAGGAGCGCTTGGCCGCGGCCCCGGAGCCACGTGCGTGCGAGTTCGGCGAAGAGCTCGTCCCGGCGCTCGCGGGCGCGCGCGGCCAGGGCGACGAGCCCGAGACGCTCGTCGCGCCGCCGCGCCCGCGCCAGGGACGCACGGTCGCCGCTCACGGCGAGCGTGTGCAGACGCCGCGCCATCTCCGTGGCGGCTTCCTCCACGGCCGTCGCGAGATCCGCTTCCTGTACGTGCATGTCGTGCAGCTCGCCCAGCAAGTCCTGGAGCCGCTTCGTCCGGCGCACGACGGCGCGAGCCTCGGGCACCTCCCGCTGGAGCGGCTCCATGAGATACCGCAACCGCTTGGCGTGGATCCGCGCTTCGTGAGCGGCCTCGTCGTCATCGGCGCCCGCGATGGCCGCCAGCCGCCGCTCGATCTCGGTCGCCTGCTCCTGCAGCAGGAGGCCAACGGCCTCCCGGAAGCGCATCGGCTCGCGCCCCTCGAGCGTTGCCAACCTGTCCCGCAGCATCTGCGCCGTGCGCTCGACGTCCTTCGCCGCATGCCGGCGGGCGGTGCGGTACGCCTGGCGCTTCTCGTCGCGCCGGCGGCGCACCAGCCAGTTGAGTCCGGCCCGCTCGCGCCGCGCGAGGTGCTGCCGCTGCGCCTCGAGCCACACGATCTGCACCTCGGCGTCGCGCGCGGCGTTCGTCGCGCGCCCCAGATCGCGGAGCCGCCGGCGGACCTTCTTGCCGGCCGCGCGCCCGAGCCAGGGCCGGTAGGCGCGCAGCAGCGAGCGCAGCCGGCGGATGGCGACGCGGAAATCGTGGAGGGCCTCGGGGTCCTTCCCCCCCTTGACGCGCCGCAGCGCGGCGGCGGCATCGTCGAGGTATCCGCCGGCGATCCGCGCCACGGCGGTGCCGGTCGGGAGATCGAGCAGAGGGGGAAGCCGGCGCGCCACGTCAGCGTCCCAACTGCCGCAGCAGCTTGGGCGTCAGGACCCAGCGAATCTCCCCATCGCCGTACAGGGGCAGGTCCGGGAAGAGGACCAGCGCCGCGCCCCCCTTCTTGAGCGGGACGATGGGGGCGGCCTCTCCGGTCACCAGCCAGCCGATCAGGAGACCGAGATCGGGCTCGTGGCCGACCAGCGCGACGGTCTCGGCCGTCTCTTCCTGGAGCCAGGCGAGCAGCGCGGCGTGGGACCCACCATGCGCGAGCGCCGGGACCTCGTCGACCCTCCGACCGTAGGTTTCCGCCAGGATGTCCGCCGTCTCCCGGGCGCGCACGTACGGGCTGGTGGCGAGCACGTCCAGCGACGGCACCACCGTGCGCAGTCCGCAGGCGTTGGCGCGCATCTTCTTGCGGCCCGCGTCCGTGAGGGGCCGCGCGCTGTCCGGCTGGCCGGTCTCCGCGAAGGCGACCCGGTCTTCGGCGATGGCGTGTCGCACGATCACCAGTTTCACGACGTGCTCCCCCGCGCCGCCTATTCCTCCAGCGCCGCCGCGTCCGCGTCGTGGGGCAGCGTGCCGCGGGGGGAGCGGAGGAAGGCGAACGGTGTGAGGTGCAGGAAGTTCGACACGCGGGAGAGATAGATGTCCGCGTAGCGTTCGACCTGGCGGGCCAGATGGCTCTTGTCGTTGCCGGTGCGCATCAGCGGTCCCCAATGCGGGTTGCTGATCTCGGCGGCGCGCGCGGCGAGCGGGGCGATCTCCCCGTCCAGCGCCTCGAGACGGGCACGCAGCTCGGCCAGCTGTGCCTCGACGGCCTCCGGCGTGCGAGGGGGTGGGGGCCCGTAGGCGCCCCGCGCGCGCTGCTGGGCCAGTCTCACCTGACAGAGACCGAATTCCAGGTCCTCCTTCGCCGCCATCAGCTCCTGCAGCCGGCGCCGATCGGCCTCGAACCCGTCTTCGGCGACGAGATCCTGCTCGAGCTCCCGCAGCACGAGCGCGGTGCGCCAGCGCAGCATGTTCTTCGAGACGTGCACGTCGGCAAACAGGTGGTCGCCCACGAAGAGCACCTGGTCGCCGGAGAGGCCAAGATGATGCTCGACGAGGGCCGCATTGCCGCCCACGTACGCGCCCCCCCGCGTGAGTCCCAGCGCCGGCCGCAGCAGGCCCTCGGGGTTGGTGATTTCGAAGACCGGGCTGCGGCTGCTGAAAAACTCGGGTTTGCGCGCCTGGACGATCACGATCTCAAACAGATCCCGCCAGGTCATGCCGTCGGGCAGGAAGCGGTCGAACGCGTAGCGCATGAGCGCGTGCGCATACGGCCATTCCGAGTTGGTGATCAGGAGCAGCTTCTTCCCGGCCCGATACTGATCGAGCAGCGCGAGGGGCGTGTCCGGATCGAGTTCGACGAAGCGGTCGGGGTCGTTCAGGATGTCGGCCTTGAGCATCCCCTCGACATGGGCTTCGTCGATCAACTGCCGCACGCGCGCGTACAGGTCCGTGTACCCCAGCACTTCCGGTAGCGCGCGCCGGTCGAGCAGCTCCACCAGCTGGGCGTACATGCACGCTTCGGACAGCGCGAACAGCGTATTCAGGAACTTGTAGCGGTGGCGTTCGTTGAGGTCCACGATGGTGCGCGCGTAGACGCGGCGCTGTTCCTCGAAGTCGAGTTGGCGCATGCCGTGGAACGCCCGCTTCACGTAGCCGAACCGGTTGGCCTTGACGATGTTGCCCAGCTCGATGTCGATGATCAGCCCGCGCACGATGAAGGTGGGGTCGAAGGTGAGCACGTCCACGGGCCAGCCCAGCTCGAGGAGTTTCCGCTTGAGGTACGCGTACGCGCGATGCTCCCACTCGTCCACGCGGTAGTGGACGAGCGTGTAGTCCATGTCGTAGCCGATGGCGCGAATCGCCCGCAGGTTGAGCGTGCGATTGCAGAAGACGCCCCGGGCTCGCGGGGGTCGGGCGGCGATCGGCTGGCTCATGCCGACGCCTCGCCGGCGGGCGCCGACACGAAGTGGTTCAGCGGCCCGTGGCCCCCACCCAGGCCCGGGGCGGCCGCCAGGGCGCGATGCACGAAATCGAGCGCGTCGGCGACGGCCCGCGCGAGCGGCCGGCCGAGGGCGAGCCCGGCGGTGACGGCCGCCGAGAGGGTGCAGCCCGTGCCGTGGGTGGAGGTGGTGGCCAGGCGCGCGCGCCGGAACCGCACGACCTCCGTCGGCGTGACGTACACGTCCACGATCTCGTCGCCGGCCAGATGGCCGCCCTTGATCAGCGCGGCGTCGGCGCCGAGCAGCACCAGCGCGCGGCCGGCGCGCTCCATCTGCGCTTCGGTCTCCACGGGGTCTTCCACGAGTATCGTGGCCTCGTCGAGGTTCGGCGTGACGAGGGCCGCCAGCGGCAGCAGGCGGGCGCGGACGGTTTCGACCGCATCGGCGTCCAGCAGGCGGTCGCCCGACGTGGCCACCATCACCGGATCGCACACGTAGTTGGGGAACTGGTGTCGCGCGATCCCGTCGGCCACCGCCTCGACCAGCTGGGCGGTGGCGAGCATCCCCGTCTTGACCGCCGCCGGAGAAAGGTCCCCGGCCAGGGCCGCGAGCTGCGCCGTGACGGTGGCGAGCGGAACGGGATGCACGGCCGTGACGCCGCGCGTGTTCTGGGCCGTGATCGCCACGAGGGCCGACGTCCCGAACACGCCGAACTGATGGAACGTCTTCAGATCGGCCTGGATGCCGGCACCGCCGCCGGAGTCGGAGCCGGCAATCGTCAACGCGATGCGCACGGCGTGCCTTTCCGAATGGGCGCGGGGTGGTGAGATTGGTGTCCGGCGAGGGAACGCATGGCTTCGCAACTGGTCGGGGTGGTTCGCAATCTACAACAGCGTAAGGGACGGCGGCGCCGCGGGCTGACCCTGGCCGAAGGCGTGCGCCTCGTCGAGGAAGCGCTCGCCGCGGGCGTGTCCATTCGCGGCGTGCTGGTGGGACCCGGCTTGAGCGAGACGCCGCGGGGCGCGGCGCTGCTCGAACGCCTGGCCGGGCACGCGGTACCCCTGGAGGAACTGCCGAGCCGCGCGTTCGCGGCCGTGGCGCAGACCGACGCGCCCCAGGGCGTCCTTGCCGTGATCAAGCCACCCCACTGGGAGTTCGCCGACCTCGCGCCGGGCCGCGGCGCGCCGGTGCTGGTGCTGGATGGCGTGCAGGATCCGGGCAACGTCGGCACGCTCGTCCGCACCGCGTTCGCGCTCGGGGCCGCCGGGGCCGTGCTGCTCACCGGGACAGCTGATCTCGCCAACCCGAAAGTGGTGCGCGCCGGCATGGGGGCCACGTTCCGCCTGCCGACGGTCACCGCGGAGCCCGCGGAGTTCGTCGCGTGGGCGCGCCGCGAGCGGCTCGCCGTGTGGGTGACGGCCAGCGACGGGACGCCGCTCACCCGGGCGGCGGGGCCGGAGCGGCTCGCGCTGGTGGTTGGCAATGAGGGCGCGGGCGTCGGGCCGGAGCTCCGGACGCTCGCCCATCAGCAGGTGGCCATCCCGCTGGCGCGCGGGGCGGAATCGCTCAACGTCGCCGTCGCCGCCGGGATTCTCCTCTACGAGGCGGTGCGCGGTGCCTGAAGGCGTCGTCATCGCGTTCGCCGCGGGGCTCGGCGCCGCGATCGGGAGCTTCCTCAACGTCTGCGTCTACCGCCTCCCCCGCAATCAGTCGGTGCTGCACCCCCCGTCCACGTGCCCGGGCTGCGGGCAGCGGATCCCGTGGTACGACAATGTCCCCGTGCTGGGGTGGCTGCGGCTGCGGGGGCGCTGCCGCCGCTGCCGCGCGCCGATCTCCGTCGAGTACCCCCTCGTGGAAGCGCTCGTGGCCGCCCTGTGGGGGGCCGCGGCGTGGGCGTACGGTCCCTCCTGGACGGCGCTCACGGCGGCGGTGTTCGGCACCCTGCTCCTGGGGATCGCGCTCACCGACGCCCGGCACTACCTCATCCCCGACGAGTTCACCTGGGGCGGCCTGGCACTCGGCCTGGCGCTCCGCATTCCGGGCGGGTGGTCCGGTCTGGCGCAGGGACTGATCGGCGCGGCCGCCGGATTCGCGCTGCTCTACGGCATCGCGTGGGCCGGCGAGAAGGTGTTCCGCAAGGAGGCCATGGGCGGCGGCGACATCAAGATGATGGCCATGGTCGGCGCCTTCGTGGGCTGGCAGGGCGTATTGCTCACGGTGTTCGGGGGTGCCCTGCTCGGCACGCTCGTGTTCGTTCCCATCAGTCTCCGCACCAAGAAACTCGTGCCGTTCGGCGTCTTCCTGGCGGCCGGCGCGGCCGTGGCCTTCGTGGCGGGAGACGTCATCATCGCGTGGTACAAGACCCAGATTCTGGGGTTCTAGGTCCTTCAAACCTTTCCGTTCGCCGGGCCGTCCAATCGGGTGCATGGACGACCCGCGCGCTGGAGTGGCCGCTCTGACCCAAAGCCCGCCGGACGACGCCGTGGACGTGGCCCTCGCCCAGAGCGGCGACGGTACCGCGTTCGAGCGCCTCTACCGGGCCCACGTGGCGCGGATCCACTCGCTGGCCCGGCGGATGACCGGGCCCGAGCACGCGGACGAGCTGACGCAGGACGTGTTCGTACGGGCGTGGGAGAAGCTGGGGACGTTTCGGGGCGCGTCGGCGTTTGGGACCTGGCTGCACCGCCTTGCGATCAACCTGATCCTCTCCCGGCGAACCCGACTCGGGGTGGACCGCCAGCGGTTCGACGGGAGCGCGGAGGTGCTGGACCGGCAGGCGGATCGGGAACGCGCCCCGGAACTCGCCATCGACTTCGAGATGGCGATCGGGCGGCTGCCGGAGGGCGCGCGACACGTGTTCGTCCTGCATGACGTCGAAGGGTACCGGCACGAGGAGATCGGCCGGCTCAAGGGCATCGCGGTGGGGACCTCCAAGGCGCAGCTGCACCGAGCGCGGATGCTGCTCCGCGGCCACCTGGAACCGAAGACGCAGGAACGGGGGCGGCAATGACCGCTGATCCATGGACGGCACGGCTGTCCGAATACGTCGATGACGCGCTCGCACCCGGCGAGCGGGCAGAGCTGGAACGGCACCTGCCCGCGTGCGCGGACTGCCGGAACACGATCGCCGAGTTGCGGCGCGTGAAGATCCGGGCGGACGCGCTCGCCGACCGGCCGCCGACGGCCGACCTCTGGCCCGGCATCGCGGCCCGGATCGGAGTCCCGGCCGGGGCGACGCCCGCCGCGCCGACCCTCCGGACCCAGCGGCGGGCCTTCACGTTCACCCTGCCGCAGCTCGCCGCAGCCGGCCTGCTCGTGGCGGCGGTGGGCGCGGGAACGGCGTGGCTCGCGCTCGTCGGCGATGACGTCGAGCGCACCGGCACGCCGGTAGCCGTCGGGTCGGGCCCGGAAAGCCGGCCGGGGCCGCGCGTGCGGCTCACGGCGGTGGCGTCGTACGACGCCGCCATCGCGGATCTCCAGCGGGTACTCGATGCGAATCGCGCGCAGCTCGACACGTCGACGATTCGGGTGCTCGAGGAGAGCCTGCGCAGCATCGACCGGGCGATCCAACACGCGCAGGCCGCGCTGGCGGCCGAGCCGGGTGACGCGTACCTGAACGCGCACCTCGCGGAAACGATGCGGCGGAAACTGGAATTGATGCGACGCGCGGCCGCCTTGGCGACTGCGGCGTCCTGACGGAAGGAGCACGATCATGTCCATGACGGTGTCGCTCGCGCTGCTCGCGCTCGGCGCGGTAGTGCAGCAAACGGATACGACCTTCGCGGTGCCCGCGGGCGCACGGCTCCAGGTGCAGAACCACGCGGGGTCGATCCGCGTGACCGCCTGGGATCGCCCCGGCATGCGGGTGCGCGCGGACCACGGCAGCCGCGACCAGGTGAACGTTGAAATCCGGGGATCGGTGGTGCGGATCGATGCGCATCGCCGCTACGGCATGCCCGCCTTCGTGGAGTACGAGATCTCCGTTCCGTCCGGGATGGCGCTCGACCTCAACGGGGTGGAGACCGAGATCGTTGTCGTGGGCCCGATCGGCGACGTCAGCGCGCAGAGTGTCGAAGGCGGGATCACCGTGCGACGCGCCACCGGCAGCGTGACCGTGGGGTCGATCGAGGGTGACCTGCTGCTCGAGGCCATCCGCGGGCGCGTCAAGGCGAGTGCCACGGACGGGGATGTGGTGCTGCGGGACATGACGGGGGACGTGCTCGTCGAAACCGTCGACGGGGACGTCACGTTGGAAAATATCGAGGCCACGAACGTGGATGTGGGAACGGTGGACGGGACCGTCACGTACCGGGGCGTGATTCACGATGGCGGCCGCTACCGGCTCACCTCGCATGACGGGGACGTGATCCTCGCCGTGCCGCCGGGGCTCAACGCCACCGTCCGCGTCGCCACGTTCGACGGCTCGTTCGAGGCCGACCCCGCGTTCCGCGTGCAGATCACCGAGGCGCGGCCGGGCCGGCGGTTCAGTTTCACGCTCGGGAACGGGTCCGCCCAGGTGGAGCTGGAGTCGTTCGACGGGTCCATTCGGCTGCAGCGCCGCTAATTGACGAGGAGACACCCATGCGAACTGTGACGATCGTGACCGCCCTCGGGATGGCGGTGGGGACCCTGGGACTCGGCACTGCGGAGGCGGGCGCCCAATCGGGCCAGGACTTCCGGTGGACGGGCCGGCTTGCGAGCGGGCAGACGCTCGAGATTCGCGGCGTTTCGGGCAGTATCCGCGCCGAGGCGGCCAGCGGCGCCGAGGCGGAGGTCATCGCGGTCAAGCGGGCCCGCCGCAGCAACCCCGACGACGTCCGCATCGAGGTGGTGCCGCATGACGGCGGGGTGACGATTTGCGCGATCTACCCCGAGTCCCGGGGCGACCGGCCCAATGAATGCCGCCCTGGAGGCGGCCGCAACTCGTCGCGGGACAACGACGTGAACGTCGAATTCACCGTGCGCGTGCCCGCCGGTGTCCGGCTCGGCGTCCATACCGTGAACGGCGACGTCGACGTCAAGGACGTGCGCGGTGACGTGCGCGCGACCACGGTGAACGGCAGCGTGGACGTGCGGGCCGCCGGCCTGGTGGAGGCCAACACCGTGAACGGCTCCATCCGGGCGGCGATGGGTCGCGCGGACTGGAGCGGTACGATGAAGTTCCACACGGTGAACGGCGGGATCACGCTCGACGTCCCCGCGTCGCTCAGTGCGGAGATCGAGGCGTCCACTGTAAACGGGGCGATCGAGACCGACTTCCCGATCACCGTGCAGGGGCGTTTCTCGGCCAAGCGGATGCGCGGCACCATCGGGACGGGCGGCCGTGAGCTCGAGCTGGAGACGGTGAACGGGTCCATCCGGTTGCGCAAAGCCGGCTGAGCGCGCTCCGCCGCGCGTCCGGGCCGCTCCCCCAGCTCACTCGGGTGGGGCGGCCCGCCCGCGTTGAGGGCCCTGGCCTGTCACCGGGCCGGCGCGCCGCTGTAGCTTGGAGCATGCCGCCCTCTGTGTCGCTCGTCGCGGTCGTGGCCCTGCTCGTGGCCGCCTGCGGGCCGCGGGCGCCCGAGACCGCCCAGGAAGTCCGCCGCATCACCGACGACGTCATGCCGCGCGTCGAGGAAGCGGTGGGACTCCGCTTTCTGACGCCCCCGGTGGTGGCCGTGCGCACCCGGGACCAGGTGCACGCCTATCTGGTACGCCGGCTGGACGAGGAGTATCCACCCGCGCTGATGGCGGACATCGCCGTGGCGTACCGGCTGTTTCACCTGGTGCCGGACACCCTCGATCTGCGCGCCCTGCTGCTCGCCGTGCTCTCGGAACAGGTCGTCGGCTACTACGACCCCGATTCGACCACCCTGTACGTCGTAGACGGGACCGATCCGGTCCAGCTCCGGCTGGTGCTCGCGCACGAACTCGTACATGCGCTGCAGGGACAGTACGTGCCGCTCGACTCGCTGCTCCAGGCGGGCGAGGCGGTCGATCCCACGGGTGGCGAAAACGACCGCCGGATGGCCGCCCAGGCGGTGCTCGAGGGGCAGGCCACCCTGGCGTCGCTCACGGCCATGCTGTCGGACGAGCACATCGCGCGGCTCGAGAACTTCTGGCGGGATCTGCGCGAGAACGTCCGTCAGGAACAGGAGCGGATGCCCGTGTTCGCGGCGGCGCCGCTCGTGATTCGGGAGGGGCTCCTGTTCCCGTACCTCGCGGGGGCCGACTTCCTCCGCTGGTTCGGCCAGACCTATCCGGATACGCTGCCCTTCGGCCCGCGGCTGCCGACCTCGACCGAACAGGTGCTCCACCCCGACCGGTACCGCGCGGGGGACGCGCCCACGACGCTCCGGTTCCGGCCCGAGGCGACCGTGGGCGAGTCGGTGTACGAAGACACGTGGGGCGAGTTCGAGATGCGGCTGGTCCTGCAGGTGCGCACTGGCAGCGAATCGCTGGCCACGGCCGGCGCGCTCGGTTGGGACGGCGACCGCTTTGCCGTGTTCGCGGACGACGGTGAGCACGCGCTGGTGTGGTGGAGTGTGTGGGATGGTGACCGGGCGGCCGAGAAGTTCGCGTCGATGCTCGAGCGCTATTGGGGCGGCAGGGTGAGCCCGGGCCGGCGCTGGACGGTGGCCCGGGCGACGCTCGACGGGCGCCCGGCGGTGCGGCTCGTCGAGGCACGCGACGCGTGGGTGGGCTGGATGCGGGTGCCGGGGGTGGAGGTGCGATAGCGATTAGACCAGCTCGGCACGAGTCGGCGGCGGCTCGCTCCGGGCGCTGCCGTGAGCGCAGACGACGGGCCGGCCGCCCTGGGCGCGGCCTCACTGACGCGTCCTCCGCGACCACCGCCCGACTTGTGCAGAGGTTCCCTCTACGGCACCAGTACCTGCACCCCCCACGCCGCCGCTCCCACCAAGCCACCGAGCACGAAGCCCAGTCGCACGATCAGGTCCAGCTCCCGTTGGGTCGTCTGCCGCACGATCTGCTCGATCCGGTCGAGCGAGAACCCGAGCACCTTTTGCTCGACCATGGTCTGGATGTCGAGCCGGGAGACCACCACGGGCACCTGTCGCTCGATCCACGACCACAGGGCGGGCGTGGTGCGGTCGGCGATCCGCTCCGCCGCGCCCTCGCCGAGCAGCGACTCTGGGCGGCCGATCTCACGGTCGAGCAGCCCGCGCACGGCCCCGGTCCAGCCCTCCGCAATCCAGCTCTGCACCGTGGGGCCCTGAAGGGTCTCCCCGAGCCAGCGCGCCGCCCGCTCGGGCGGCAGCCGCGCCAGCAGCTCGCCCCACGTGCGGCTCTCGGCCCCGGCGAGTGCGCGGTCGAGCCGGTCGATCGCATAGGTGCGCGTGCCTTCGTCGCGCAGGGCGCCCACGATGTAGCGCGCCGCGGTGTCGCGCAGGCCCTCCAGCCGCTCGGGCCCCAGGGACACGACGTGATCGGCCAGCGGACGCCGGAGGAACGTGAGCACCGCGTCGTTCACGTTGCGCGCCACGTGCTCCCGCATCGCGGGTTCCTCGAGCAGGCGCCCGATCTGGTCGGTCCCCTCCCGGCCGAAGTTGTCGAGCAGCCGCGAGATGGTCCGTTCGGTGACCACAAGCCGGGCCACGATCCGCTCGTGCAGCATGAGGTCGCGGACGAAGCGCTCGAACAGGGTGTGGAGGGTCCGCTCGATGCGCGCGCGGGCCTCGGGATCGCGCAGGACCGTGGCGAGACGCTCCAGGGCCACCGGCAGATACCCCGCGATGGCGCGCTCGACCGCGGGCACCAGCGTGGCGGGCAGCCGGTCGAGCAGTGGCGTATGGTCGCCCGCGGCCCGCACGAGCTGCCGGTCCAGCCAATCGCGGAGGGTGTGCTCGAGGTCGTCGCTCGCGACGGTCTGCGCCACCCACTTTTCGACGCGCTCGCGCAGGGCGGCCCGGCGGGCATCGGTGAGCAGCTCGCCGAGCGGTCGCTCCCCCACGGCGCCGGTGAGGCGGCCCAGGAACCCCTCCACGGCGGGCTGAAACCCCTCGCTGCGGGCGTAGGCGGCGAGGCGGTCGGCCAGCCGCGGGCCGAGTCCCACGAGCAGGGTGTCCAGCTCCGCCGCGAGCGGGGCCGGCAGCTCCGACCGCAGGGAGCCGCGCTCGGTCTCGAGCAGGTCCTGCACCAGCCGGCGGACGGTCTCGTCGAACGCCTCGCGCACGCCCGGCGAGCGCAGCTGCTGGCCCAGGTCCTCGGGGGTGAGCAGCCGCTGACCGACCGTCCGGCCGATCGTTTTGGCGAGCCGGGCGCGGTTCTTGGGGATCGCGCCCTGGATGGAGAACCGGCCCGGCCCCCACGGCTCGTGGGGATGGAACAGCATCCAGATCGCCACGGCGTTGGTGAGCCCGCCGGCGAGGGCGCCGAACCCGATGGTGACGAGCGCCTGGACGGCGCTGAGGTCGGCCATCAGGTGGGGCGGTGGGGGTCGATGGGGAGCCCGGAGGTTGGTGGCACGCCGGAATTTACGGTCAAGGCAGGGGGGAGGCAGCACGGCAGGGCTCCCGCTCCCGGCGACGCCGCGTCCCTCCCCTCCCACCACCCCTCCGAAGTGTCTATATTGCAAGGCTCTATGTTCGCCGCCCTGTCCGAGCGTCTGACCACCGTGCTCCGCGACCTGACCGGCCGCGGGGTGTTGACGGAAGACGCGGTCAAGGAAGGGCTACGCGAGATCCGGCGCGTGCTGCTCGAGGCGGACGTGAGCTTCGAGCTGACGCGGAGCTTCACCGAGCGGGTGCGCGAGCGCGCGGTGGGCGTCGCGGCGCTCAAGGCGGTGAACCCGGGGCAGCAGCTCGTCAAGATCGTGCACGACGAGCTGGTGACCCTGCTGGGCGAGCAGCGGGCCCCGCTCGCGTTCGCGTCGGTGCCACCGAGTGTGTTCCTGCTCGTGGGCCTGCAGGGCTCGGGCAAGACCACCACCGCGGCGAAGCTCGCGGCCCGGCTCAAGCGGGAGCAGAAGGCGCCGTTCCTGGTGGCGGCCGACGTGTACCGCCCCGCGGCCGCGGAACAGCTGCGCCAGCTCGGCGAGCAGGTGGGCGTAGGGGTGTATGGGTCGGATGGGCGGATGGGCGGCGGGGCGGATGGAACCGCCGACGTCGTCGCGCTGGTGCGGGACGCCATCGTCGAGGCGACGCGGCAGCGCGCCCGCACGGTCATCGTCGATACGGCCGGCCGCTTGCAGATCGACGACGAGATGATGGCGGAGCTGGTGCGCCTCAAGGCCGCGGTGGCGCCGCAGGAGATACTGCTGGTGGCCGACGGCATGACCGGGCAGGACGCGGTGCGCATCGCGCGCGGCTTCCACGACGCACTGGGGATCACCGGCGTGATTCTCACCAAGCTCGACGGCGACGCGCGCGGCGGCGCGGCGCTGTCGATCTACGGGGTGACCGGCGCCCCCATCAAGTACGTGGGCACGGGCGAGCGGATCGACGCGCTCGACGTGTTCGATCCGACGCGGATGGCCGGGCGGATTCTGCAGCAGGGTGACGTGGTGGGGCTGGTGGAGCGGGCG
>Ga0224512_10002004_pt1 | contig 19040 bp, 15 predicted proteins | sample SF_May12_sed_USG_4_FD_169103 | JGI IMG/M metagenome (GOLD analysis project Ga0224512, IMG submission 169103) | Sediment microbial communities from San Francisco Bay, California, United States - SF_May12_sed_USGS_13 | ecosystem: Environmental > Aquatic > Marine > Sediment | place: USA... | reverse complement strand
CTATTGAGAAGAAACGTGGCTCCCTCTTCGGCCGTGGCCAGTGTGTTGTACCTCTCTAGAAAGCCAAACTGATGAACGGCTACAAAATTTGCCCGCTCGATAAGATGCGGGCTTTTGATCGGACGCGGGCCAAAACGAAGATGGGATATAGTGCGAGCGCCGGCTTTCTTCGAATCGTAAACAAAATACCCCTGTGAGTAATGAGCCGTTTCTTCACCGATGATTTTCACGGAGTTTCTGGTTGCACCTACCGTACCATCAGACCCGAGCCCCCAGAAAACAGCTCGTGTCACATCCTGCGGTTCGATGTTGAAGTCGCGCTCAAAATCGAGACTGGTGTGAGTGACATCATCCACTATACCGATCGTAAAATGGTTCTTGGGTCTGTCCCGCGCTATTTCATCGAACACGGCCTTTGCCATCGCCGGTGTGAACTCTTTGGACGCCAGGCCAAAGCGACCACCGACGATCTTGGGTTGCTTACCGAACGGCGCCGTGCCGCTCGCGATGCCTTCGCTCACCGCCGTCACCACATCCTGGTACAGCGGCTCGCCAACAGAACCGGGCTCTTTGGTTCGATCAAGTACGGCAATCGCCTCTACAGTCGCGGGTAGCGCTTGCAGAAAATGGCTGACCGAAAAAGGACGGAAGAGACGGACCTTCACAACCCCCACCTTTTCACCTTGGCCCTGCAGATACTGCGCCGTCTCCTCGGCAGTCTCGCAGCCGGATCCCATGAGCACCAAAACACGGTCGGCGTCCGGTGCACCGACATAGTCGAAGAGATGGTATTGACGCCCAACTCGCTCGGCCAGCTTGTCCATGGTTTGCTGGACGATCTGGGGTGTTGCCAGATAGAAGGGGTTGACCGTTTCTCGCGCCTGAAAGAAAACATCGGGATTCTGCGCGGTGCCGCGGATGACGGGGTGATCCGGAGACAACGCCCTGTCGCGGTGAGCTCGCACCAGCTGATCATCGATCAACATTCGCAGATCGTCACTTGTCAACCTGTGGATCTTCTGGATCTCGTGCGACGTTCTAAAACCATCAAAGATGTGGAGAAAAGGGACGCGTGCTTCCAGTGTGCTAGCATGGGCGACAGCCGCGAAGTCCATGACCTCCTGCACCGAGTTCGCGAACAGCATCCCCCAGCCAGTTGATCGAGCGGCCATGACATCACTATGGTCTCCAAAAATCGACAGCGCCTGTGCGGCGACCGAGCGAGCGGCAATGTGAAACACGGCGCTCGTTAGCTCTCCAGCGATTTTGTACATGTTTGGAATCATCAGAAGCAGACCCTGGCTGGCTGTGAACGTGGTAGTCAGACTGCCCGCCTGCAGAGCTCCGTGGGCCGCACCCGCCGCACCACCCTCAGATTGCATTTCCATAACGCGCGGGGTGGTACCCCACAAGTTTTTGACGCCCATCGAACTCCACTGGTCAGCGAATTCGCCCATCGGTGATGATGGGGTGATTGGATAAATCGCAATAACCTCGCTGGTACGGTAAGCAACGTACGCTGCGGCTGCGTTTCCCTCTAGAACCGTGTGAGTGGAAATTGCCATGTCATCCATTATACAACGCTAAGCGCAATTGAGAACTTGATTCACATCAAAGCCGGCCGGGTCGACTCTTCGACCGCCCCAGCCCGATTACTGCCACCCCCGGTTCGCCGCGCTATCGCGGGTCGGGGAACCCACGGTAATGATCGTGGCCGGCCGTGTCGCGGACCATCGGTGCCCGAGCCGGGGTCGCAAGGAACGATAATTGCTGTCGCCGTTGTTGGTATACTATATTGTCCGAGTACCGATATCAAGATTGTTGCTTTTTTGAATCTGTGGACCCGATGCCTGGCACACGACTTCATCAAAGAATCGTACTCTTGATCATCATTCTCACCTGGGCCGCGTCAAGTGGTCAAGCGGATGATCTGGACACGGTTCGTTATCTCGACGAACGGGAGAAAGCGACCGTCCGAGAGATAAATCTGGCGAGGACAGATCCCAAAGCGTATGCCGCCTTCATCGAGGAATGGATTCCATTCTACGAGGGGAAACTCCGTACCCTACCCGATCGGGTCGCCATTCGTACCAAAGAGGGGTTGCGAGCGGTTCGCGAGGCCGTACGTTTCCTGGAGAACTGCGAGCCGCTGCCGCCCTTGACGCCATCGCCGGGCTTGTCAATGGGCGCACGGGATCACGCCCGCGACCTCGGGCCCAGAGGCGCGACTGGGCACAGGGGTCTCGATGGCAGCCGCCCCGGCGATCGAGTCAACCGGTACGGAGAGTGGAAGCGGCGTGTCGCTGAGAATATCGCTTACGGTGGAGATGCCCCGCGCGAGGTGGTTATGCGCCTCATCATAGACGACGGAGTCCGCGGCCGCGGGCACAGAGAAAACATCTTTCACCACAATTATCGGGTGATCGGTGTCGCCTTTGCCCCCCATGACAAGTACGGAAGGATATGCGTCATAACCTTCGCAGACGATTATGTTGATTAGCGTCGCCTAGGCTTGTGCCAGCCTTCTCAAAACGGTGAGCAGGATACCACCGTTTAGATAGTATTCAACCTCGACAGCGCCGTCGATACGAACGCGGGCCTCGAATCGCTTACGGCGGCCAACGGTCGATGTCCCCACCACCGTCACCATCTGTCCCGGCGTCAAGTCGTCCCCCAGTCCGTCGATGTCGAAATGCTCGTCCCCGTTCAAACCAAGCGACTTCCATGACTCCCCGTCTTTGAACTGCAGGGGCAGTACGCCCATACCGATCAGATTGCTGCGGTGGATCCGTTCGTAGCTTTCCGCGATCACGGCACGGACGCCGAGCAGCGCCGTACCTTTCGCCGCCCAATCACGGCTCGACCCCGACCCATACTCTTTCCCCGCCAACACCAGCAAGGGTATGCCGGTTTCCTTGTACTTTAGAGACGCATCGTAAATCGTCATACGCTTGCCGTTTGGATGATAAGTCGTCCAAGGCCCCTCGGTCCCAGGGGCCAGAAGATTTCTGAGTCGAACATTGGCAAACGTGCCACGTAACATCACCTGGTGATTTCCACGTCTTGAGCCATAGCTGTTGAAGTCGGCCGGTTTAACCCCCTGTGTCTGCAGATACTCGCCCGCGGGGCTTTGAGAAGCAATGGAACCCGCCGGAGATATATGATCGGTAGTAATCGAATCGCCTAACATCACAAGCACCCTTGCCTGTTTGATGGGCTCGATCGCCGGGGAGGCATCCTCGATACCATCGAAAAAAGGCGGTTCTTGCACGTAGGTGTTATCGCGACGCCAGTGGTAACGCTTGGACGAGGCAACCTCGATCTCATTCCAGTCGTCGTTGCCCTTGAATACGTCTTTGTACTGGTTTCGAAAATCCTTGGCCTTCACAACGCGCCCGATCAGTTCATCCACTTCTTGCTGGGTCGGCCATATGTCTCGCAGAAAAACCTCCTGGCCATCCTCGCCGCGGCCCAGTGGATCCTTTTCGAGATTGATGTTCATTGTACCGGCAAGCGCATAGGCGATGACCAATGGGGGACTGGCCAAATAGTTGGCCTTCGTCAACGGATGTACACGTCCCTCGAAGTTGCGGTTGCCGCTGAGAACCGCCGCAACCACCAGATTGCCTTCCTTGATCGCACTTTCCACCGGTTGCAGCAACGGCCCGCTGTTACCGATACACGTCGTGCATCCATACCCGACGGTGTAGAAACCCAGCTTTTCGAGATACGGCTCCAGCCCCGCTGCCCTGTAGTAGTCCGTCACCACCTTTGAACCCGGCGCCAGGCTGGTCTTGACGTATCCCTTGACGGACAAACCACGCTCAACGGCGTTCTTGGCAAGCAGACCCGCGGCTATCATCACCGACGGGTTCGAGGTATTGGTGCAGCTCGTTATCGCGGCAATGACCGTTGCCCCATGCGTGATGGCATGATCCCCATCGTGGGTGACGGTGACCGATCGCGATGTGTCTGCAGACTGGAGTCCGAAGCCACCTTCCGTGACCGGCGTGGTCAGGGTGCGGCGAAAACTGTCGCCGAGACTCCCGACCGGTATCCGGTCCTGCGGCCTCTTGGGTCCCGCGACGCTGGATTCGACGTCGCCGAGGTCAAGCTCGACATAATCCGAATACAAAGGTTCGGGAGCATCCGCTGTAAAGAACAGTCCCTGCGCCTTTGCGTAGCGTTCGACCATATCGATTCGATCGGCATCGCGACCAGTGAGCTCGTAGTAACGAATTGTCTGCTCATCCACGGGGAAATACCCCATGGTCGCGCCGTACTCCGGTGACATGTTGGCAAGGGTCGCGCGATCGGGTAGGCTCATGGTTGCTATGCCCTCGCCATAGTATTCGACGAACTTGCTCACAACGCCTTTGCGCCGAAGTATCTCGGTCGCGGTAAGAACCAGGTCGGTCGCTGTGACCCCTTCGCGGAGCTTGCCCGACAGCTTGAATCCAACCACCGGCGGCAGCAGCATGTAAATCGGTTCGCCTAGCATCACCGCTTCGGCTTCTATCCCACCGACCCCCCAGCCCACAACCCCCAAACCGTTGATCATGGTGGTATGGCTGTCGGTTCCCACCAGGCTATCGGGGAAAGCGACGGTAGCCCCATCTTGCTCGCTGGTAAACACCCCCTGGGCCAGATACTCGAGGTTGACCTGATGCACAATTCCAGTTCCCGGCGGTACCACCCACAGATTGTTAAACGCGTTCTGGGCCCATTTGAGCAACTCGTAGCGCTCTCGATTGCGGTCGTATTCTCTTTCCATGTTCGTCTGCAAGGCGATCCGCGAACCGTAGGCATCGACGATGACCGAGTGATCGATTACGAGATCACATCTGACCTGAACGTCGATCGCTCGATAATCTTTGCCCAGGCGATCCATCGCCGATCTCATGGCGGTGAGGTCCACAACCGCCGGCACACCTGTAAAATCCTGCAGCACCACTCGCGACGGTTTGAACGCGATTTCAGAGGGGGCGACCTTTGGTTTCCAACTCAGGATCTTCCTTACATCGTCTTCTGTCACTCGAAAGCCATCAATATTTCTCAGAGCGCTCTCCAGCAGCACCCGTATCGAGTAGGGCAGTCGTTTTACTTCGCCAAGTCCAAGTTTGTCCAGTGCCGTGATATCGAAATAAATGACCTCTCCTGATCGCGTATGCAGTGTTTTCTTGAAATCGTTCTTATCGAGTTTCATTGGGGTTGCCTCCTCGAAAACCAGTATATCCAATTTGATTCATTTTGGGAATGAACTACGCGAGTCTTGGTCGCGCCGAAGGAATCTCGCGAAGCTGGTCTAAAGGGTCGTTCGCATCCGGTACGGCACAGCACTGTCGTGCAAGGGGCAATCGCTGGCTAAACCGCTTTGAAAGCCTGTTCGAGGTCAACAATGAGATCTTCTGGATTCTCCACGCCCACCGATAAACGGATCATCTTGTCGCTGATCCCCATGCGCCGCTGCTCAGCGGTACTGATATCCGCGTGCGTCATGGTTGCCGGGTGTTCGGCTAGTGACTCCGTGCCCCCAAGACTTACCGCCAGGCTGAAGAGTTTCAATGAATTCAGGAAACGAAACGCTTCCTTCTCTCCGCCATGAATGTCAAAAGCAATCATCCCGCCTGGTGCGAGGCACTGTCTGCGATAGATCTCGTACTGAGGATCGTCTTCCGTCAAATGCCCCAGGTAGTAGACGCGATCGACGTGAGGACTGTTCTGAAGATAGTTAGCGACGTATTGCGCGTTTTTGACCTGGCAAGTCATGCGTAGTTTCAATGTCTCCAGACTGCGAAGGAGCAGCCATCCTGTCCAAGGTCCCGCCATAGAACCAATGACTGAACGAAAGGTCTTTATCGGGTTGATGAGTTCCTGGGAACCGAGCGTTACCCCCGCGATGACGTCACTGTGACCGCCGATGTACTTTGTCGCCGAGTAAACCACAAGGTCGGCGCCGTGCTTCATCGGGTGCTGCCACACCGGCCCCAGAAATGTATTGTCCACCACCAGCACGACCCGACGGCCTTCGGTTGAACATTGCCTGGCTATGTCCGCGCACATCCTGATGTCCACAAGCGTATTTGTGGGGTTGGCCGGAGTCTCGATGAGTATCATCTTCAGTCGACCGGCGTGCCCGGATGCGCCCAGTATTTCCTCGATCTCTCCACGCCTGCTTCCCGCGGCAAAGCCGGCCACGTGAATGCCATAGCGAGGGATAATGTTGGCCAGCAGAAACTCCGTTCCGCCGTAAAGCGGATCGCTGTGCAAAATGAGATCGCCCGGCTCCAGACATTGCAGTAAGGTCGTCGCGATCGCGGCCATGCCGCTTTCAAAAACTGCACAAGCTTCGGCGTCATCCCACAGTGTCAATCGGTCCTCCAGTATTTCCAAATCGGGGTTGTTGATACGACTGTATATGAGCCCTGGTGTCTCATCCGGCCCCTTTTCCCGCAAGCCATACGCAAGCTCGAAAAACGCCTTGCCTTCCTCGGCTGACTTGAAGACAAACGTGGACGTCTGGAATATCGGACACTTGATCGCGCCCTCCGACCACTCCGGCTCATAGCCATAGCTCATCATCAGGCTTTCGGGGTGCAGATGCTTCCCCTCGATGTAGGCTTTCTCTTTGTGCTTTTCCACCACACACCTCCTGCGAATCTGAGAAAAGTATGGACGACCAATGGGCTTCCATTGCATATTATAGTGCAGTGTCTCGTACTTATCAAAACGGCACCGGGTATTGGCTCAATTGACTTTTGTCATGGTTTACCGACCTCTCGGAGTCGTCCCACAAAGCGGGCGCTGGTATGAAGTCGCGGGTTACCATTTGTGGCATCCCGCCGACCAGAGGGGAGGATAGAATGCGAAGGCTGCATGGACCTGCGATCATGATCGGCGTTATCACCGCTACCCTGGGGATGGGATGGGCGTTGGGCGGATGTACGTATACGCAAGTGGCGTCGTCGCCACCCGACTACGTTGAGTACGAGCCGGATCCGGAAGTCGTGCTATACCCTCAGGAGTTCGAGGACTTGTCTTACTATGGTGCTTGGATCGAAACAACACCGTTTGGTTGGGTGTGGCGACCAAGCGTCTCGCCCGAGTGGCAACCCTACCATCACGGGCACTGGCTGTGGTCGCAGTGGGGCTGGACCTGGGTATCGTACGAACCTTTTGGCTGGGCGGCGTACCACTACGGATTCTGGCATTACGACCCGGCCTATGGTTGGATCTGGCTGCCTGGCGACAGGTGGTTCCCCAGCCGGGTGAGCTGGCTCTACTACGGAGACTACGTTTGTTGGGCCCCGATTCCACCCCCCGGATACTATATCGCGGATCCGTGGGATATCCACGTCGATTTCCTGTGGGTCGGAGTTCATATCGATCATTTTGTCCATAGCGATATCGGACGCTACAATGTGAGGGATTTGAGGAGCACGGTGACACGGACGCCAAGATCGCGGGTCTGGCGTGACGCACCTGACGTGACTTATATAGAGACTCGTACAAAACGGAGTATTCGTCCCGTCGACATTCGAATACAGAAAATGACAAAAGGAAAAAGACAGTACCAGAAGATGATATTACCACCGGCGGAGAAGAGAACGGTTGATCGGTATCGAGATCGCGTCGGTGGCAAGGCCATAAAGAAGCAGCCCCCGCAGCAAAGACCGACGACACCCGTACCCAAGAAGGCCGACCCAAGGAAGAAACCACCGGCCATTCAGAAGCCGGCTACTCAACCACCAAAAAAACAAGAGCCTAAAAAGAGGGCGACCAAGCCGACAACGAATAAAACCAAGAAGAGAAAAGACGGCTAGGCGCGCCGTCGTACGACGCTCGCCCGATCGCTTACCGTCTTTTGCGCGCGGCACGACTGACGGGGGTTGCCACCGTGACCAGTACATAAACCGCACCCGCCAGCAGCACCGTGGTTGCCCCGGCCGGGAGATCGGCCTCGTAACTCAGAGCCAATCCCAAGCTGGTACACAGAGCGCTCAAGGCCGACGCCAGTACCATAATCTCCCACAGTCGCGTCGAAAAACGGGCTGCGACCGCGACGGGCAGTGTCAGGAGCGCAATCACCAGCACGATACCGACGACATAGATCAAGGTCACTATGGTTAGCGCCGTGAGGCACAACAGGAGAGTGTAAAAGAACCCGATCCTGACACCGCGGAGCCGCGCAAACTCCTCATCAAAGCACACCGCCAGTAGCTGCTTGTAAAACATGATAACCACTACCAGGATCAAGGCGTCAAGCCCCACGAGCAGGCGCAAGGCCTGGGTGTCGGCCATGACGATATTTCCGAACAAATAGGTCATCAGATCGGTCTTGTACCCGGGGGTGCGAAAGATGAACAGAATCCCGATAGCCATGCCGATGGCCCACAGCGCAGAGATGATTGTGTCCTCGCGTTCACTCCCATAGATGCGAACCATGCTGACAATGATCGCGGCCGCAAGCGCAGCGACGATTGCGCCGTATAACGGGTGCAGCCACGGCAGGTCATTGACGACCCGCAAATAGTAGGCGGCACCCATGCCGGCAAGAACCGAGTGTGCAAGACTACCCGCGATGAGAGTGATACGGCGGCTGACAACGTATGTGCCTATCAGACCTCCTGCGACGCTGGCCAGAAGACCTGCCATCAAAGCGTTCCTCATGAACGCATGGGCGGCAACGGCATCAATAAACTCAGACATGGTACAACCTGGGGTAACCGAGACTGCTGACAGCCAAGCGGCACCGATTTCGTTCGATGCAACTGCTATCGATCATCGCTACCCGGGGGCACCGGCGGCCGCCCGTAGGAAAGACGATTCTCCAAGGGTCGTCGCCCGCAATCTGTCCCCATTCATGGCTCCCGAGAATGATGGTCATGATCAACCATTCGCACATTCATTTCGCCGTACAATGTGGAAATGACATCACCTTTGATAGCGGATGCCGAATGCAAAACCACTTGGCGGTTGACACAGGCAACCTTGTGTACATATTTGGACACGAATCCCACGTCGTGCGATACAATGATCACGGTCATTTCCTTATTGAGCTCATGTAGCAATTCGTAGAGGTCGTTCTGTACGGTCGGATCGAGATTCGCCGTTGGCTCATCGAGAATCAATATGTCGGGCTGCGCAGCCAGAGCCCGTGCGATTAGCGACCGCTGTCTTTGCCCGCTCGACAAAGCCGCAAATGACCGTTTGTAAAGATTCGAGCAACCCACCACATCCAAGGCTCTCATCGCGGATTCACGATCTGCCGATCGGTAGGGCCCGATACGGGCGGTGCTGCCCAGCCGTCCCATCAGGACCACATCCATGACGGTGACGGGAAACTCATAATCAAGTCGCGGATGCTGTGGCACGTATGCAAAGCGTCGCCTGGCGGACCAGGGGGGCACTCCAAATACTACTATCGAACCCATTTGGGGTTGCAGCAAACCCATCATCAGCTTGATCAATGTGGTTTTGCCGCCACCGTTGGGCCCGATGATCGCAGTGAATTCCCTCTCTTCTATGTTGAGATTGACGTTTTCGAGAGCGGAAACCCCGTCGTACGAAAACGACACGTCACTGATTGTGACCGCTCGCTTTTTCATCATATCCCCCTTGGCAGGCTGATGCAGCATGGGCCTGGCCGTCCGCGACTCGGTGTCACTGGACCTCAATCGCCGCCTGAATCTTTGCTGCCATACGCCTGAGATTGTCCATGTAGTCTGGTGCCAGAGGATCCAACATCACCAGTTGAATCCCCATCTCGTCCGCGATGGTTTGGGCGGCGGTCTGCGAGAATTGCGGCTGTACGAAAATGGCCGTAATCCCCCCCGCGATGGCACGATCGATGGTCCTCGCAAGATGTCCGGTTCCGGCTGACACTCCGCCCGTCTCAATGCTCACCTGCGTCAGCCCGTATGCGTCGGCAAAATATCCGAACGCCGGATGGAAAACAAGAAACTCGCTTCCTCTCACCGATGACAGAATACCAGAGATCTCTTGGTCTAGCTCTTCGAGATCCGCCACCAACGTTCGATAGTTGCGCTCATAGTACATGGCATGACTGGGATCGACGTGGATCAACGCTGCGCGAATGTTATCAGCGATTGTCTTCGCCAAACGTGGATCGAGCCATACGTGCGGATCCCGCACGGACCCTCGGTGATCGTGGGTAGAGGCAAAACCCGCAGACGATGCGCCGCGGTGCAACGTATCGTCGGAAACACTTGTGCGCCGGTGCTGTTGTAGTCGATAGGGAACGCCTGTCTGCGTTTCTACGATTTGCAGTAACGGAAATCCTGTCCGCATACGCGGGAGAATTCGATCTTCAAACGGCATCCCTATCGCAAAGTAGAGGCGTGAATCACCCAGGCGTGCCAACTGTCTCGGCGTCGGCTCGTATGTAGCCGGCGATTGTCCGGGTCCGACGAATACGCGGACATCGACAAACCCATCACCGATACGCTCGACGAAGTACGCCTGTGGCAACACACTGACAAAGCAGGACAGCCTGCTGGCAGCGTCACTCTCGCCTTGATCCGAGGCACAACCGGACAGCAGCCCTATTGCGACTAACCAGGTTGCCACCAAAGCTATAAACATGGCTGATGGTTTCCTCATCCAGCACACTCTCTGCATTTTCCGTAGAGGACAAGGTCATGACTATCGAGGAGAAATCCGTCCGGGGTCATTCGTCTCAGGTCGGAAGTGCACTCGGGAACCTCGAAGACCCGGTTGCAATCCCGACAGTGGAAATGATGGTGGTGCGCCTTGCCCGCCAGTTCATACCGGTTTGGTTCGCCGGCAAGGCTGACGAGCACCAGCCGCTTCTCGCGGACCATCATCTTGAGATTGCGGTAGACGGTTGCTATCCCCAGGCCGGTGGCGAAGTCCTGCGCCGCCTCGAAGACCTCCTGGGCACTCAGCGGTCTATTGGCATCGGCGAGCACCCGTTGGACAGCATTTCTCTGTTGGGTTTTTCTGGGCATATCGCATCCTAATTGATAATGCAATATCATTATCATAACCATCAAGCCCACGCGCGTCAAGATCCAGTCGAGACCAGACACCTATACCATATATTGACAACGAGTTATGTTGATTCGGGGGATTACACCATCGATCGCATGCGACAAGAGCGGACCGACATCACCCGATCCGCTCTTTATCGATAGGAGACCTAAATGGAGATCAGGGGCAGGCAATGTCCTCCTGGCCAACATCCCAGCATGCACTCTGTCCGTTGTTGTAATCGGGTACCGTAATGCTACCCGATCCGTCCGGGTACCACGTGATGTTATGATCTTCTTGCATGTCCTCATCGTGGTAACCAATCGTGCTTGCCGTGGGCGACTGGTAGAAAGCCAGCACATCGCCCTCCTCGGCGCTGCCCACTTCATTTACCAAAACGTTCAGACCGTGTTCGCCTATTCCGACGTTTTGCCAGTCCATCCGCACCGATTGTAGACCAGGCGTCGCGGCGCTAACTATGTCGGCGAGTACCGGCGGTGACAGAACCGGCATATAAAACTGCCAAAACCCGGCAGTGTCGTCGAGCATCGACTCACCGTCGAACCAAACGAAATGATCCAACGGTAACGCGGGATTGTTGTTGGACACTTCCATGCGCCATGCGACGTGGTCATCTACGACCTGACCATAGAGGAAGATCCCGTAGTCGATTTCATCCTCGACAAAGATGAATGTCCATAGCCAAGACCCATCCGCTTGCTGTTGAGGAATTGAATGAGCGGCGGCCGCAAACGCAGCGATCGGTTCTTCAAAGGCATCATAAAAGGTAAGCTGAACAAAAAGAGCGCGTGTCGCTGCGTTTATCCAATTGGTTTTTGTTCCCGTGGCGACTGGCAGCTCTGCCGCGGCCGGCGCGGCGCCGACACCGCCGATTCCGAAGAAGGATAAGTCCATCGTCATTGTTGACATGCTGGGGAGAGCGGGAGAACCCGGAGCCGGGTTGGACAGCGAGTCGTCGTCGTCCGAACAACCCACCGACCCCAGGAGACCGAACACCAGCCCGAGGCATAATGTCGATCGTAAGAGGCTTGTTTTTCGCATCTTGGCACCTCCTTGGCTTTTTGTGGACCAGATTGGAAACGTCGCAGACGGGTCACGATTTGCGGAGCACAAAGCATGCCAACCATAGTTGTGTAACTTATTGCTAAAAGTAGAATTGCACATTTGCAGGGTCGTCTGGAGTCGACCGCGAATAATCGTGTTATCATCCCGGGACGGTCATAAACGCTCTTCATCCACACTGCGGGGTCTGTGACGGTGGTATCTCGCAACAGAGCTTTGGCGATTCTCATGCTGCTCTGCCCTCAGTGCCGGCGTGGAAAAGTATTCGCCGGAGTTTTTCACATGAGCCACCGGTGCCGTATTTGCGATCTCGAGTTTGAGCGAGAGCAGGGCTACTGGACCGGTGCGATGCTGATCAATTGGGTTCTGGTTAGCTTCAGCCTGGGGCCATTTTGGATCTTGTTGATGATCCGTGGAGTCCCGTTTGTAGTAACCTTTTTTCTGACGTTCGGCCTTTTGATCGTTCTCCTTCCCATTTTTTTTCGCTATTCGAGGATCATCTGGCTTTACCTAGACCATGCGGTTGATACCGGCAGGAAGTAGGCTACACACATGCCTGAGAGACGACTTTTGCTGCTCAGCAACTCGACAAATTACCAACAAGAGTATCTGCAGCATGCGGAAGGACCCATAAAGAGAATACTGGGTTCGATACCATCCGTGCTTTTCGTACCGTATGCCGGAGTAACCGTGTCTTTTCAGCAATATAAATTCCTTGTCGGCAAGCGCTTCGAAGCTATGGGCTACGAGCTCGAGTCGATCCATGACATGAAAGACCCCCGAGCGGCAGTTCGCCGGGCGGATGCCATCGCGGTCGGTGGTGGGAATACCTTCCATTTGCTGCATCATTTGTACGAGGCGGATCTCATCCCCGCCATACGCGAGCGGGCGATGTCCGGCATGCCGTATATCGGATGGAGCGCGGGGTCAAATGTGACCTGCCCGACGATCAAGACAACCAACGATATGCCCATCGTCGAGCTGCCCAGCTTCGACGCACTGGGGCTGGTGCCTTTTCAGATCAATCCGCATTATCTCGACAGCCACCCAAACGGGCACCAAGGGGAAACGAGAGAGCAGAGGATTCTCGAGTTCGTCGAGGCCAACCCCGATGTCTATGTGGTTGGCTTGCGCGAAGGCAGCATATTAAGCGTGTTGGATTCCCGGATTGAGCTTCTCGGAGAGAGAACCATTCGCGTCTTCAAGAATGGCGTCGCCACGAAGGAGTTTGGCCCCAACAACCGTTTGGAATTTCTTCTCGGCTAGTCCGCGGTGCCCAACGGCGGCGACACCTCACGGTAGATGATTCCCGCCCATGGCGCCGATCAATGACACTTCCGTATTCGCTAAAGCGGCCGCCGCCCCTCCGCCCAAAAAGTGCAGTACCATAGCGCTGCGTCGGGTCGACGCCCCCAATCGTCGAAAGCCTTCATGGCGGAGTCGAATGCGGAGGACTCCAACGTCGCCGAGGCGAGAATGGTATCCCGAGCTCCTTTCACCACCCCGGCAAAATTTTCGACGAACCCGCGAAAGGTTTCGTTCCCCGCACAACTGCCAAAGAAATTCCAGCTGTTTCTGGTTGGCTCCGCTCCCGCCGCATGAAGCAGTGACACCAATCGCCGCCCAACATACGGATCGTTGCCAAGTTTCTTGTAAGATTCAATGTACGCGCGCCACACGTTATAGACGCCCTCGGGCTCGGGCCACAGACGCAGAACATCGTGATCATCGTCCTCGAGTATGATGCGGCCGCCAGGCCGCGCCGCTCGTACCATCGCATCGACGGCTGCTTGTGGAGCGGGCAGGTGTTCGAGGAGAAAGCGCGAGTGAACGATGTCGAACGTACCCCACTCGTCTTGGCGAATCGTTAGATCGAGTGCGTCTCCCTGCCTGTACTCGATGTCGATCGCCTCGAGTACCTTCCTTGCACCGCGTCGGGCCTCACTTAGCTGCGTATTATCTCTGTCTATCCCGACAACCCGCCCATCGGGTGCAACCGATCGCGCCATCGACAGGGCGAACTGCCCGAGCCCGCAACCGACATCGAGAATCTTCTCGCCACCTCCAAGGGCCATAGCCCGAAGCGACTTATCGTTCATCAGCTCATTGAGCAGTGACAAGCGGCTTTGCTCGGCGGGATCCGTGCCGTGTATGTAATCTCCATTGTTGGCATTCATAATAGTCGCGTTTCCAAGAGCCCTCGGGCCTGGCCGATACTCGATCATTTGAACACGCGCCGACGTTTTCGTCTTGGCTCTACTACTTGGAGACTCTCCTGGCAAGTCCAAGAATAGTGCGGAACTCCTCGGCAGTGACCGGTTGCACCGAGAGACGGACTCCTTTCCTTAGCAAAACCATGTTTTTGAGCGCGCGAACTTTTCGCAATTCGGCCAGCGCTAGGGGCCTGGCAAATTCACTTTGGAACTGGATGTCGACCATGTACCATACGGGATTGTCCGGCCCACTCTTGGCATCGTAGTAGGGGCTCGCGGGATCCCACGCCGTGTGATCGGGGTAGCCCTTGCTGACCACCTTCGCTGTGCCCACTACAGCGGGATCGACGCGACTGTGGTAAAACAGCACGCCGTCTCCGACCTTCATCTCATCGCGCATGTAGTTGCGCGCCTTATAATTTCTTACACCGTCCCAGTAACAAGTCTTACCTGGACTTCCCTTAAGGTCTGTGATGGAGAACACGTTGGGCTCGGATTTCATGAGCCAGTAACTTTTTGCCATGATCAATCCTCACCCGGTCAGGCTTGACGGACTCGTTGCTGTATCGCTTCGTATACTTCGACTTCTCGTGATTTACTCCGCTTACGGGCGCCCTGTAGATAAACACCAATTTTTTGAAGAAGCACATCCAGCGTGGCTTGGCGATCTTGCGGCGAGAGTTCTCCGGATTCCAGTATCTTTGTCAGGGCTTGAATTCGAAACCGGTCCATACCCCAAAACCGCTTGGAAAGCTGATCGGGATGTCCCCCGTGCTTGACGACAAGCGGCTCTTGCAAGAAGAGGACCGGATGCCGACAGCAAATTCTCAGCCACAGATCGTAGTCTTCGCAAACCGGAAGGGTTTCGTCAAATCCTCCAACTTCGTCGAGGAGCGAGCGTCTTATAATAACCGATGACGGCGATATGACACACAAGGGCAAACAACGCTGGAATATCAGGCCTCCCCCCTTTTCGTGCCGGATCTTAGGATTGACTCGCCGTCCGCGACGGATCCAGATTTCGTCGGTATGACAAATCAGGTAATCGGGGTTTTCCTGAAGCGCCGTGATCTGGCGGTCGAGTTTTTGGGGTAGCCACTCGTCGTCGGAATCGAGAAACGCAATCCAACCCCCGCTCGCTTCCTGCAAACCCCGGTTGCGAGCCGCACTGACGCCACGCGGCGACTGCTCGATGCAACGGATCTCGGGAAACTCCTCGCGCAACCAGCGAGTTCCGCCCTTTGAACCATCGTCTACCACGATGATCTCGTCTGCTTGCCGCGTCTGCATTCGCAGCGACATAAGCGCGCGCCGCAGTGGGGTGACGCGGTCTCGTGTCGGAATGACCGCGGAAACCTTGTTCGAATCAATTGTTTTCATCTCGAGAAAGCCCCCCGCTGCAACCGGCTCCGCGTCTTGTCGCCGTCATGTCCCCGATCTCGGCGATCATATCCGTCACTTCGAACACGACGCCGCCGAGGCACAGCGAATTATATCAAAACTACGCCGCCCATAAAAGCACAGGAACCAAACGACAGACGAAGGCTAATATGGTGCCCACCTCCCCGCGAGATCACCAACGGCAGGTCTGTCACCGCCAAGTCCGCCGCAATCCGGTCAACGAGCTTGTTTCACCGCTCAATCTCCTGTATGATTCGACGCAGCCCACCGCGCATTCCAAAGACACGGAGAGAATCATGCACAATCATCACCGGCTTAAACCGATGGCAGCGATATTCATGGCGATACTGCTATCCACGACCATTGCATACGCAAAGAGCAATCCCCTCAAACCAAATATGACCAAGAGCCCGTCATCCCTGTCTTCGCCGACAGCGGATTTCATGTGCGGAACCTACAAAGGCAACCAGAACGAAAGCATAGAACTCTACCACCGCTACCAGTCGGTGCTGGATAAAGTCGCTCCCGCCGCCTCGACCGCCTTCATCAATGACGATGTGTGGATCATTGAGGATGACGGAACATTAACGTTCAGCGGCAACAATCCTTTCGACACCGATGGTCAGACGTTTCGTTTCACTCCCAACGCCAATGGTAGTTATGACGTCACGACGGTGACGTTCAGTTTTGATGCAATACTGGGCACGAATTTGAACCTTGGTGATGACAATAACGCGATCATTAGCCTAGCGTTCACCTTCAACTATTTCGACGTCGGCTGGACCTCCGTCAATGTCAATGCCAACGGCATAGTCGCGTTTGGCGGCAACGTAAACCCCAGTGGGTTTTTTGATAACAATGATTTCTTTGGCACACTCCCCAAGCTCGCTCTCTATTTTATGGATCTCAATCCAGCTGCTGGCGGGGGTGTGTTTTGGAAGAGCGAGGCTACAAAGTCGACGATCACATGGAACAGTGTTCCAGAATTTGGCACCTCGAATACGAACCGATTTCAGCTGGTACTCCATGACGATGGCTCCTTCGACCTCACGTTCAACGGCATCACATCCACCATTCCAGTCAACGGCTTGCCGACGACATTTGGTGCTCACCCCGGTGGCGACCCGAGTCTCGATATCATCAGCTTCTCCGACGATCTCCCCTTTAGCGGGGGCCCACAGGCAGGTTTCTATGAACAGTATCTCAATCTCGTAAACCCCCGAGTCAACGAAGTCGCGCTGATACAGCGATTTTATCAGAATTTTTCGGATGATTTTTTTCAGATCATCTTCTTCACCAACTTTGTTCAAACCATGTCTGGATTTGCTAATGAACTCAATATCAAGAACGACGTGCAGGGAATAGGGCTGAGTATTTTTGATAATAGCTCACTTTGGGGCAGCAATGGGATTCTGGAGAGTCGCTGTAATATGAACCGGCTTGCCGCGTGGCCGACCGACCCCACGTTGCGTTTTTTTGGAAGTGAGAACAACTTTCTCACCATCATGGGCCAGGAGGCGGGTCATCGATGGGGCGCGTTTATCAATTTTAGGGACTCGACCGGCAGCGTGAGCAACTTGATCTTGGGACGGGCCAATGCCCACTGGAGTTACTTCGTCGATGTGGATCACTCGTCTCTGGAAGGCGGGAATTGGGAGCCGCTGTCGGGGAGTATCTTCACCACTCCCACCATGATCGACTACTTCGGAGATATCGACGAGTACATCTTTGGAGTGCGCACACTGCAGGAAGTCACACCAACGTTCTATGTCAGTAGCCCGACAAACGATCTGCCCGAGAACCGCGATAACGGAACCCCGATCCAGGGTGCGACTGCAACCGGCGTTCCTGTCGAAGTGACAATCGATGACATCATATCGGCCGAGGGCCCCCGCATTCCGGCTGAAGCGGATGAGGATAAGGATCTGCGTCAGGCGTTCGTGTTATTGCTGCAAAACGGCACCACGGCCACCCAGGCCGAGCTGGATAAGATCGCTGACTTCAGAAGAACATGGGAAGATTATTTCGAAGTTGCACTCGACGGACGAATCACCTGCAATACCAAGCTTACCCAAACATTGCCGGTGGCGGTGATCGAGGGACACGTGCTCGAAGGTGGCACCAGGCTGCCGTTGGATAGTGTCAAAGTCGAAGCGTTGGAAAGAGGATTTACGCAGTTTGTACCCAGTGGGGCACGCTATACGTTTCGCTTCATGCCCGATTCGCCGCCACCCCCTGATTCATGCTGCGCGACCATAGCCGTCGATGCCCCGGGGCGCCGCCCAGATACGTTGGTGGTGTGTATTCCCTATGGTACCGTGACTACTCTAGACATCGAGCTGTGGCCGGTGGCCAGCGGTCTAGCGCAGGGGCAAACGCCCTCCCTGGCACCGAGGTTGTCGCTCCTCAGCTATCCCAACCCGTTCAACCCGCAGACCACACTGACATTTGTGGTTCCGACGGCGGCAGCGGTACGTCTGGCGATTTACGATGTAAGGGGCCGCCTGGTCCGAACTCTTGTGAATAAAAAGGATAACCCGGGCGAGCACACCGTCACCTGGGATGGCCGCGATGAAGGCGGAGTACAGGTTGGATCAGGCGTCTACCTGGCTCGCCTGCAGGCGGGAAAAGATATGCAGACGCGAAAGATAGTTCTACTCAAGTAGCAGGCGCCACACGCCACGCGGAGCAATCTCGCAGTGGTTTTACTCCCGCTTGTCTCGGTCGTCCCCACCGACCGTCCCAACTTGTGGCAAGACCTCCCGGAATACCATTCCGTAAATTTCCCAGATGGTGACGAAAAGAGCGGCCAAGATCGGCCCGATGATAAAGCCCACCACACCAAAAAAGAGGATGCCACCCAACGTCCCGAATAGAATCAAAAGATCATGCATCTTGGCATCACGGCCGACAATGCGCGGTCTCAAGAAATTATCCGCAGTGCCCACAACACCAGCGCAGAAGATGCCCAGCAAAATCCCGGTCAGGACCTTTCCCGTAACCAGCAAATAAATGACAGCCGGCAACCACACGATCGCGGCGCCGACACCCGGTATAATAGAAAGTACGGTCATCACCGTTCCCCAAAAGACCGCACCCTGAATACCGGCAATGGCGAACGCAACCCCGGCCAGCCCTCCCTGCACGATGCCGATGATGATTGTGCCCTTGAGAGTGGCACGGCTGACTGATACAAACTTGTCCACCATACGCACCTCGTCCTCATGCGGAAGCGGAATGTAATAGAGGATCTTGATCAGAATTCTCTGCCCGTCCATGAGAAAGAAAAACATTGTGTATAGCAGTAAAAAGAAATGGAAGAGAAATGCG
>Ga0224512_10002003_pt1 | contig 19043 bp, 14 predicted proteins | sample SF_May12_sed_USG_4_FD_169103 | JGI IMG/M metagenome (GOLD analysis project Ga0224512, IMG submission 169103) | Sediment microbial communities from San Francisco Bay, California, United States - SF_May12_sed_USGS_13 | ecosystem: Environmental > Aquatic > Marine > Sediment | place: USA... | reverse complement strand
GGAAGGCGCCGGACAGATAACCGTCCGCAGCTTCGCCCGCCGGCAATACGTCGTTTTCGGAACCCGACCACCACACGCCGATGAAATGGTCCATCGGGTAGCGGATGGACGCAGCCTCCTTGACGCCGACCTGGTTCATCACCCCCCAGCCCCACATCAGCACCCAGTCCGGCCGCTCGCGGCGGACCTGCAGCCAAGTTGCCTTTTGCTCCTGCCCGGGATGGTCAACCGGCAGCAGCATCAACTCGAAGCCGAACTTGGCGGCCGCGGCCTCGAGCGTGCGGATCGGCTCCTTCCCATAGGCCGAGTTGTGGTAGACGAGGGCGATCTTCTTGCCCTTCAGCTTGTCCGTCCCGCCTTCCTGATCGGCGATGTACTGCACGAAGACCGTCGCCTGGCTCCAGTAGGTGGCCGGGAAGTTGAAGATCCAGGGGAAGATCTTGCCGTTGGCCGCCGACGTGCGGCCGTAACCCATCGAAAAGACGGGAATCTTGTCGGACGTCGCCTTCGGAATCAGCTGGTAGGTGATGCCGGTCGACAGCGGCTGGTAGACGAGCGCGCCGCTGCCCTGGCCCTTGGTGTTTTCATAGCACTCGACGCCCTGCTGGGTGTTGTACGCGGTCTCGCATTCGACAAGGTTGATCCGGATTCCTTCGATGCCGCCGTCGCGCTCATTGAGCAGGTTCCAGAAATCGGCGTAGCCGTTTGCGAAGGGAATGCCGTTCGGGGCGTATGGCCCGGTCCGGTAAACGAGCGACGGGATCGTCATCTCGGCGGCCGGTGCGCTGACAGTGATTGCCGACACCGCAAGCACCGCCGTGGCGGTCCCGATTATGAGTTTGCGGAAATTCATTCCAATTCTCCCTGTTGACGTTTCCTTTTCACACTTGTCCTTATGGCCATTGTCCTATCATAGACATCAATAGGGGAAGGGCCAAAGGCGCAATTTCTCCTTCAGAATTTGCCACAGGCGCGCGAAGCCGTGGGGTTCGACGATCAGGAAAAAGATGATCAGCACGCCCATGAGGGTGATTTCCATGTGCTTGGCGGTCACCGCCGCCATGCCCAACCAGTCGACCATGAAATTCTTCAGCAGAATCGGCATCAGCACGAGGAAGGCGGCGCCAAGGAACGAGCCGACGATCGAGCCGAGACCGCCGATGATGACCATGAACAGGACCAGGAACGACCTGTCGATGCCGAAGGCTTCCGTGACTTCGACCGCTCCCAGATAGATCGTAAAGATGAGCCCGCCGGCGACGCCGATGTAGAACGAGCTGAACGCAAAGGCCGACAGCTTGGCGTGCAGAGGGCGCACGCCGATCAGTTCGGCGGCGATGTCCATGTCGCGGATTGCCATCCACATCCGGCCGATCCGCCCGCGCACAACGTTCTTGGCGACAAGCGCGAACACCACGACAAAGCCGAGCGTGAACAGGTATGTGACGGCCGGCTTCGCCTCCGGCCCGGTGACGAGGAAACCGAACACCTCGCGCGGCGGGACCGTGATCTGGCCGGTGGCGTTGTAGTTATAGAACCAGCCCAATTTGTTGAACAGCCAGACGAGGAAGAATTGCGCCGCCAGAGTCGCCACAGCCAGATAGAACCCCTTGATGCGCAGGCTGGGCAGTCCGAACAGCACACCCACTGCCGCCGTTACGCAGCCAGACAGCAGCAGCACGACAATCAGGTTCATGTCCGGGAACGCGGTCATCAGCTTGAAGCTGGCGAATGCGCCCACCGCCATGAAACCGCCCGTGCCAAGCGAAATCTGCCCGCAATAGCCGACCAGGATGTTGAGTCCGAGCGCCGCCATCGCATAGACCAGAAACGGCAACAACACGGCCTTGGCCCAGTAGTCATTGATGACGGTGGGCACGAACAGCACGGCCACGGCCAGGAACAGTGCGACCAGCCATCGGTCCTGGCGGATCGGGAAGATCTGCTGGTCGGCTTCGTAGTCGGTCTTGAACTGGCCGGTTTCGCGGTACAGCATTGCGTTACACCCGCTCGATGATCTTCTCGCCGAACAGGCCCTGTGGCCGGAACAGCAGGAACGCCAGGGCAAGCACATAGGCGAACCAGTTTTCGATGGCGCCGCCGACCAGGCTGCCGAAATAGATTTCCGCCCATTTCTCGCCGACACCGATGATCAGTCCACCGACGATGGCGCCCGGAATCGACGTGAACCCGCCGAGGATCAGCACCGGCAGCGCCTTGAGCGCGATCAGCGACAGCGAAAACTGCACACCGGACTTCGAACCCCACATGATCCCGGCCACCAGCGCCACAATCCCCGCCACCGACCAGACGATCACCCAGATGGTGCGCAGCGAGATCCCCACCGACAGGGCCGCCTGGTGATCGTCCGCAACGGCGCGCAGCGCCCGGCCGATGCGGGTCTTGCTGAAGAAAACCGCGAGCACCATGACCAGCACGGCGCCCGTCGCGGCGGCAACGATCTCCAGCTTTTCGATATAGATACCGTAATCGTCGAGCAGCCAGTCCAGCGCCCCCTGCGGAATACCGATGTCGAGCACCTTGACGTCCGAGCCCCACAAGATGTCGCCGAGCCCCTCCAGCACATAGGCCAGGCCGATGGTCGACATGAACAGGATGATTGGATCCTGGTTGACCATGTGCTGGAGGACCAGGCGCTCGATGAGCCAGGCCAGCACGATCATCACGCCGACCGTTGCGATGATGGCAACCCATGGCGCCAGGCCGAACTTCTCCATCAGCCCGACCAGGGTCAACGCGGCGAACAGCGCCATCACGCCCTGCGCGAAGTTGAAGATGCCGGATGCCTTGAAGATCAGCACGAAACCCAAGGCCACGAGCGAATACATCACACCGGCCGTGAGGCCGCTGACCGTCGCCTCGATGAAGAACAGGAAATCGCCGCCCATCTTGTTCTCGCCCTACGCGTGCGGGACGCCCAGATAGGCGTCGATCACGTTTTGGTTGGCCCGGACCTCGTCAGGTGTCCCGTCGGCCAGCTTGCGGCCATAGTCGAGCACGACCACACGGTCCGAAATGTCCATCACCACACCCATGTCGTGCTCGATCAGCGCGATGGTGGTGCCGAACTGCTCGTTGACGTCGATGACGAAGCGGCACATATCCTCCTTCTCCTCGACGTTCATGCCGGCCATCGGCTCGTCCAGCAGCAGCAGTTCGGGCTCCATGGCCAGCGCCCGGGCGAGCTCTACGCGCTTCTGCAGCCCGTACGGCAGCCGCCCCACCGGCGTGCGCCGGATCGCCTGGATCTCCAGGAAGTCGATGATCTCCTCGACCCGCCGGCGATGCACCATCTCCTCTCGGCGAGCCGGCCCGTAGTAGAGCGTCTGCCAGAGGAAACTGCTTTGCATGCGCAGGTTTCGGCCGGTCATGATGTTGTCCAGCGTCGACATGCCCCGAAACAGTGCGACGTTCTGAAACGTGCGTGCGATGCCCTGTTTCGCAGCAATGTAGGGCCGCATCGCCCGCCGGACCTCGCCCTTGAAGGTGATGGCGCCTTCCTGCGGGTGATAGAAGCCGTTGATCACGTTCAGCATCGAGGTCTTGCCGGCGCCGTTCGGGCCGATGATCGCGAGAATTTCGTGCTCCCGGATTTCCAAACTGATGTTGCTCAGGGCCTGCACGCCGCCGAAGCCGAGACTGATATTCTCCACTTTCAAGAGGGTGTCGCCGACGATTCTGCGGTGTTCGGTCATGGCGCCGGCCTCAGCTCGCTTCCCGCATCGCAGCGGCAACCGGGAAGGTCTTCGCATCGAGAATCCGCAAGTCCGCCGCGAGCATCCCCTTGCGGCCGTCCTCGAAGGTCACTTCCGTTTCCACGTGGCACGTGTCCCGGTCGGAATACAGGGCGTCGATGAGCGCGGCGTACCGGTCTGCAATGAAACCCCGCCGGACCTTGCGGGTGCGCGTCAGCTCGCCATCGTCGGCGTCCAGTTCCTTGTGCAGCACAAGGAAACGCCGGATCTGCGATCCGCCCAGCTGCGGGTCCGATGCCAGGTCGCGGTTCACCTGTTCCACATGTTCGCGGACGATGTCCTGAAGGCCTGAATGGGCCGCCAGTTCCTGGTAGCCGCCATAGGCGATGTTGTGCCGTTCGGCCCAGTTGCCCGTGGCGACGAGGTCGATATTGATGAACGCGGCGACGTAATCGCGCTGATGGCCGAAGGCCACCGCTTCCTTGATGTTCGGGAAGAATTTCAGCTTGTTCTCGATGTATTTCGGGGCGACGAGCGTGCCGTCGTTCAGCCGTCCCACGTCCTTGGCGCGGTCGATGATCTTCAGGTGCCCGTCCTCGGTGAAGACCCCGGCGTCGCCGGTGTGGACCCATCCTTCGGGATCCTTGGTCTCCGCTGTCGCCTCCGGGCTCTTGTAGTATTCCTGGAAGCTGCCGGGTCCGCGGAACAGCACTTCGCCGTTGTCGGCGATCTTCACCTCCACCTCCGGCGCCGGCACGCCGACCGTATCGGGACGGATCTGGCCATCCGGCTGCACCGTGATGAACACGCTGGCCTCGGTCATGCCATAGAGCTGCTTGAGGTTGATGCCGAGCGCGCGGAAGAAATCGAAGATGTCCGGGCCGATCGCCTCGCCCGCCGTGTAGGCCAGCCGGATGCGGCTGAAGCCCAGCGTATTCTTTAGCGGTCCGTAGACGAGGCCGCAGCCGAGCCCATAGAGCAGCCGGTCTGCCAGCGAAACCGGCTTGCCGTCGAGAATCCGCGTGCCGACGCGCTGCGCAAGGCCCATGAAATAGTGGAACAGGCGGCGCTTGATCGGCGCGGCGTCCTCCATCCGCACCATCACCGAGGTCAGGATGTTCTCGAAGATGCGTGGCGGCGCGAAGAAATAGGTCGGCCCGATATCGCGCAGATCCTGCAGCACCGTCGCCGCGGATTCCGGGCAGTTCACGCAGAATCCGGCGGTATAGTTCTGGCCGAACGAGAAGATATGATCGCCGACCCAGGCCATGGGCAGATAGGCGAGGATCTCATCCTTGGCGTTCAGGCCTTCCATTTTTTCATTGTTTTCGGCCGTGCGCATGACGTTGGAATGGCTCAGCACCACGCCCTTCGGATTGCCGGTCGTGCCCGAGGTGTAGAGCATCACCGAGATGTCCGACCCTTTGCCCGCGGCGACCGCATCGTCATAAAACCCCGGATTGTCGCGGTCGAAGGCCCGGCCCGCCTCCTGGACCTTGTCGAAATCGTGCAGGAACGCCTGATCGTAGTTCCGCATGCCGCGCGTGTCGTCGTAGACGATGGTCTCAAGCGTTCGGTTGGTCGCCTTGATCTCCAGCAGCTTGTCGACCTGTTCCTGGTCCTCGGCAAGGGCGAAGCGGGCCTCGGCATGGTCGATCACGAAGCCCATCTCCTTGGCCGCGGAGTCCTGGTAGACCGGCACCGGGACGCCGCCGACCGCCTGCGCCGCCGTCATGCCCCAGTACAGCCGCGGCCGGTTGTCGCCAACGATGATCAGCTTGTCGCCGCGCTGGAAGCCGAGCGCCGCCAGCCCGCACGCCAGCGCCCGAATCTCGTCGGCGACCCGGGCCCAGGTCCAGGTCTGCCAGATCCCGAGATCCTTTTCCCGGCAGGCCGGCCGGTCGCCGATGCGCGACGCGTTCTCCAGCAGCAGTTTGGGGAAGGTGTCGGCATCGTTCATCGCCCGGCTCCCGCCGCCGTGACGGCGGAACGGAGCCCACGGCCCGACGATGTCGGACGGCCCGGCAGCGTGCCTCGAAACACCTGTTCGTTCTCCCTGCAACGGTCTTTTCTTGTTGGCCCCATACCGGGACATGCAAATCGGGTATATGTTGCAGGGACTTTGCTCAAGAGTCGAGCCGATAGTTCCCCGGCTGTCCCGCCAAACCATGAACCGGCGATCCGGTCGCAAGCGCCTGTTGGCCCATCCCCGGGCGCAGGGCTATAAAGCCCGTCATGAAGAGACCTCGATCACGGTTCGGCAGCGCGCGCGCGGGGAAAGTCCATGTCGAGCGCATCCCGAACCCGACGGAAGAATTTCTCGATCTCGATATTGGCCGCATCGCGACGCGGCGATCGCGGTATCCGGAAAGCCGCCAGAAGGGTGGACCCGTGATGGTCTTCCTGCATGAGGCGCTGGGCTGCAACGACATGTGGAAGCGCTGGCCCGGGCGGCTGGCCGGAACAAGCAGCCTGCCGTTCGTTTCGTATGACCGTTTCGGCCACGGCCGGTCCGATCCGCTGCCGGGAGAACGCGCGCCCGACTACCTGGAATTCGAAGCTTACGAAGTATTGCCGCGCGTGCTGGACGCTTGCGGCGTTTCCCATCCCATCCTGTTCGGCCATTCCGACGGTGGGTCGATCGCCCTCATGTATGCATCTCGCTTCCCGGTGCGTGCCGTGGTTACCGAGGCCGCCCACGTTTTTGTCGAGGACGTCACGCGGGCCGGCATCCGCGCGGCGCTTGCGGCGTGGCGCGCTACCGATCTTCCGGCCCGCCTCGCCCGCTATCACGGCGACAAGACGGAAGCGCTCTTCTTCGCCTGGGCCAATACCTGGCTGTCGGATGAATTCGCGTCCTGGAATATCGAGGACTGCCTGTCGCGTATCGCGAGCCCCGTGCTGGCCGTCCAGGGCGAAGACGATGAGTACGGCACGGTGCGTCAGGTAGAGGCCATCGTCAACGGCGTTTCCGGGCGCGCCCGGTCCGTAATTATGCCGAACTGCGGGCATTCACCCCATGTACAGGCGGAAGACCGGCTGTTGCCCTTGATCGAAGCATTCGTTGCGGATTGTCTCGATTGAAATCTTCGGGGTTGCTGCACCGCAGCACTTGGGTCTTCAAATCGTCGGCGTTTGGGCCTATACAACTGCCGCCCGCGATGTGTTGCCATGGCGGGCGCGAATCACACATTTATCCAGTGACCCCAAATTCTCGCAAGGGAGCATCGCCGTGAGCGTTTTCGGCCAAGACAGCCTGAACACCCGCCGGATCCTGAAGGTCGGCGACCGTGAATACGATTACTTCAGCTTCGAGGCGGCCGGCGCCGCGCTCGGCGACATCTCCCGGCTGCCCTATTCGCTGAAGGTCCTGCTCGAGAACCTGTTGCGGTATGAGGACGGGCGCAGCGTCACCGTCGACGACGTGAAGAATGTCGCCGCGTGGCTCGAGGCGCGCCGCAGCGATCACGAGATCGCCTACCGGCCGGCGCGCGTCCTGCTGCAGGACCTCACCGGCGTGCCGGCGGTCGTCGACCTTGCCTCGATGCGCGAGGCGATGGCGGCGCTGGGCGGCGACCCGAAGCGGATCAACCCGCTCTCTCCGGTCGACCTGGTTATCGACCATTCCGTCATGATCGACAATTTCGGCACCAAGGACGCCTTCGCCAAGAACGTCGAGATCGAATTCCAGCGCAACAAGGAACGCTATGCCTTCCTGCGCTGGGGCCAGGAGGCGTTCGACAACTTCCGTGTCGTGCCGCCGGGCACCGGCATCTGCCACCAGGTCAATCTGGAAAACCTCTCTCAGGTCGTCTGGACCGCCGAGGAAGGGGGGCGCACGATCGCCTATCCCGATACGCTGGTCGGCACCGACAGCCACACGACCATGGTCAACGGCCTTGCCGTGCTGGGCTGGGGCGTCGGCGGCATCGAGGCCGAGGCGGCGATGCTGGGGCAGCCGATCTCGATGCTGATCCCCGAGGTCGTCGGCACGAAGCTGACCGGCGCGCCGAGCGAAGGCGTGACCGCGACCGACGTCGTGCTGACGGTCACCCAGATTCTGCGCGCGCATGGCGTGGTCGGCAAGTTCGTCGAATTCTACGGGCCCGGGCTCGACCACCTGTCCCTGGCCGACAAGGCGACGATCGCCAATATGGCGCCGGAATACGGCGCCACCTGCGGCTTCTTCCCGGTCGACGCGGAGACCATCCGCTACCTCAACTTCACCGGCCGCGACCCGGAGCGCGTCGCGCTGGTCGAGGCCTATGCGAAGGCCCAGGGCATGTGGCGCGACACCGACACGCCCGACCCCGTCTTCACCGAGACGCTGGAGCTCGACCTCGGCGCGGTGGAGAGCAGCATCGCCGGCCCCAAGCGCCCGCAGGACCGCATCGCGCTGTCGGCCGCCGCCAAGGCCAGCAAGGCCGCGATCAAGGAGGGCGGGGCCGATGCGGCCAAGCGGGTGCCGGTCGAGGGCGCGGACTACGAAATGCGCCACGGCGATATCGTCATCGCCGCGATCACCAGCTGCACGAACACCTCCAACCCCAGCGTCCTCGTCGCCGCCGGGCTGCTCGCCCGCAAGGCGCGAGAGCAGGGCCTGCAGGTCAAGCCCTGGGTCAAGACCTCGCTGGCGCCCGGCTCGCAGGTCGTCGCCGATTACCTGAAGGCGTCGGCACTGCAGGACGACCTCGACGCGCTGGGCTTCAACATCGTCGGTTTCGGCTGCACCACCTGCATCGGCAATTCCGGCCCGCTGCCGGAGCCGGTGTCCGAGGCGGTCGAGAAGGGCGGCCTGCATGTCGCGGCGGTGCTGTCCGGCAACCGCAATTTCGAGGGACGCGTGCATGCGCAGGTGCGGCTCAACTACCTCGCCTCGCCGCCGCTGGTCGTCGCCTACGCGCTGGCCGGGACGATGACCCGCGACGTCCTGGGCGAACCGCTCGGCAAGGGCACGGATGGCCAGCCGGTCTACCTCAAGGACGTCTGGCCGACCAACGCGGAGATCAACGCGGTCATCGAGCAGGCGCTGACGCCCGAGATGTTCCGCAGCCGTTACGCCAACATGTCGGAGGGCACGCCGGAATGGAAGGCCATCAAGGCCTCTTCGAGCCTGACCTACGACTGGGACGCGGTCAGCACCTACGTCCGGTTCCCGCCGTTCTTCGAGGACATGGGCGCCGAGCCGGCGCCGATCGAGGACGTCGCCGGCGCCCGGCCGCTGGCGATCCTCGCCGACTCGGTGACCACCGACCACATATCCCCGGCCGGCGGTTTCGGGGAGGACAGCCCAGCGGGCAAGTACCTGACCAGCCACCAGGTGCGCCCCAGCGAGTTCAACTCCTACGGCTCGCGGCGCGGCAATCACGAGGTGATGATGCGCGGCACCCTCGCCAATATCCGCATCCGCAACGAGATGGCGCCGGGAACCGAGGGCGGCGTGACGAAGCATCAGCCCAGCGGCGAGGTGATGCCGATCTACGACGCGGCGATGAAGTACAAGGAAGACAGCGTGCCGCGGGTCATTTTCGGCGGCAAGGAATACGGCACCGGCTCCTCGCGCGACTGGGCCGCCAAGGGCACGCGGCTGCTGGGCGTCAAGGCGGTGATCGTCGAGAGCTTCGAGCGCATCCACCGCTCCAACCTTGTCGGCATGGGCGTGCTGCCGCTGGAGTTCAAGGACGGCGCCAGCCGCAAGACGCTGAAGCTGGACGGATCGGAGGTCTTCGACATATCCGGCGTCGCCGGCGGCATCGAGCCGCGCCAGGACGTCGCCTGCCGCATCACCCGCGCCGACGGCTCGTCAGAGGAAATCCAGCTCACCTGCCGTATCGATACGATGGACGAGGTCGAGTACTTCCGCCACGGCGGGATTTTGCAGTACGTGCTGCGGAACCTGGCAACGGCTGCATGAGGCCGGGTCCGGGATTTCGGACCGTTAACCTGTTTTCACTTAATCTTGATTCGCGGCCGGGGCCTTGCGCGCATATTGTCGGCGCGCATGAAGAATCTTGTCACCTTGCTGGCCGTGCTTTGGGGGCTCTTTTGCCCGGCGGCGGCCGGTGCACAGTCCCAAGCCCCCGTCGTCGTGGAACTGTTCACCAGCCAGGGCTGCCCCGCCTGTCCGCCGGCCGAAGCCTATCTGCGCGACCTCGCACGGCGCGGAGATGTCATCGCGCTGGAATTCCACATCGATTATTACGATTACGCAGGCTGGAAGGATCCGTTTGGCCACGCGGACCATACCAGACGCTGGCAAGGTTACGCGCAGGCCCTTGGGGCGCGCTACGAGTACACGCCGTTCATGGTGGTCGGCGGTGCGGCTCATGTTGTGGGGTCCAATCGTCAACAGGCCGAAACCCGGATCCGCGGCATGCGGTCCGAGATGGCCGACGCGCCCCGGCTGACCGTCGCAAGCAGGGGTCGGGAGGCGACCGTCACGGTCGACGGCGGCGGGCAGGTTGGAATCTTTGATATCTTTCTGGTCACCTATGACCAGGCGCACGAAACACTTGTGACGGCGGGCGAAAATCGCGGCAAGACCCTGGTCGAGGCCAACGTTGTGCGCGGCGTCAACCGCGCCGGACAGTGGGCCGGTGCGCCCGTCACCCTGACAGTGACGCTTGACGAGATGCAAGGCGACGGCGGGTGCGCCGTTCTGCTGCAACGCGCCGGCGGCGGGCCGATCGTCGCCGCGGCGTCATTTCCCTTCGACGGTTAGGCCCGCGAGCCGCATTCTTCTGAAGATACCGGGCGCGAACGCGGGGCCTCGTTGGCCTGCCCGCCTGATATACCGGCACCGATATTACATATAAATATATGTTTTAAATATTTAATTACTAAATCCCCGTGCAATTTCAGGGACGGGGCGTTACAATTGACCACCGAAATCAACCGGTTGCGAGAGGGAATCTGCGGTGAGCGACCAGAATCCATTGCCGGAAATCGACGCCCTTACCGCCCGGGCGTGGCTGGACGCGCGCGAGGCAATCCTGCTCGACGTGCGGGAGGCGCACGAGTACGAGTTCGAAAACGTGCCGGGCGCGCTGCTGCTGCCGCTGTCCTTCCTTGAGGCGGACTGTTTCCCGCCGCTCGGCGGCGCCCGGGTGATCGTCATGTGCGCCGTCGGCAAGCGTTCCGCCGCTGCCCAGAAGCAGCTTGCCGAATCCGGCATCGACAATCTCTACAACCTCGCCGGCGGCATCGACGCCTGGAAAAAGGCTGGCTACGAGACCCAGGGCGGCAAGTACGAGGCGATGGACTTCAGCATCTGAGGCCGTCCGGCCGACAGCGAGCGACCTCATACTTCGAGACGGGCCTTCGGCCCTCCTCAGCATGGGGGAGACCTTTGCACGGAACGAAATATCGTCATTGCGAGCCGCAGGCGAAGCAATTCAGCCGACCGGCGGTTCTGGATTGACGCGGCGCTTTGCGCCTCGCAATGACGAATTCGGGATTCGCGCAAAGGTCTCCCTCATGCCGAGGAGCGGCGTAGCCGCGTCTCGAAGTATGAGGTCGCTCGCTGCCAACGGACGTTATTGCGTGCCCTCCTTTTCCGCCCGCAGCTTTACCGTTGCCGTCCCGTCGACGACTCCCTCGGCGATCACGACGCCGAACAGGTCCTGCACCTCTGCGACCGTGTAATACCCGCGCAACAAATCCCGCAGCACGGTCTGCGGGTCGCGCTTCAGCGGGTCGCCGTAGCCGCCGCCGCCGGGGGTCGAAACGTGGATGCGGTCGCCTTCCGCCACCTGGATATCCTGGTCCTTGGACAGGTGCGGCGGGATATAGTCGGGCTGGCCGTCGCGTTCGATACGCACCCTGTTTCGGCCGCCGTCCATGCCGCCTAGTGCGCCCTGCGGGCCATAGCGCCCGTGGTCCATGACGAAGGAGGCGCGCGCGACGCCGCGGCGGATCTTCACCGTGTACTTGACGCCGAAACCGCCACGGTGCTCGCCGGCGCCGCCGGAGCCCTCGTGCAGCGCATATTGCTCGATCAGGACCGGGTAGCGCTGCTCGACCACCTCGATCGGTGTTGTCTTCGAAATGCCGATCGTCGAGCAGCCGTTGGACAGGCCGTCGCCTTCCTCGCTGCCGCCGTATCCGCCGCCGGAAATCAGGTACAGCACATAGGAGCGGCCGGTCTTCGGATCGTCGCCGCCCAATGCGAAATTGCCGCTGGTGCCGGCCGGCGCGGCGAACAGTTGGTCCGGCAGGGCAGGGGTCAGCGCCGCAAACACCGCCTCGGCGATGCGCTGGCTGACCTCCGCGGCGCAGCCGGAGACCGGCCGCGGATATCTCGCGTAGAGGAATGTCCCCGTCGGATCGGCGATATGCAGCGGCGCGAAGGTGCCGGCGTTGAGCGGCACCTCCGGAAATATATGCTTGATGGCGAGATAGACCGACGAGCGCGTGGTCGCGATGACGCTGTTCATCGGGCCTCGGCACGGCGGGCTGGAGCCCGACATGTCGAAGTGCAGGTCGGTGCCGCGTTTGGCGATTTTCATGTCGATTTTCAGCGGCGCGTCGACCACGCCGTCGGAGTCGACCCAGGAGACGCCATGATAGTCGCCGTCCGGGATCGTGGCGATGCGGGCCCGCATCTGCTGCTCGGCGCGGACCCGCAATTCAGCGATGCAGGCCTCGACGGTATCGGCGCCGTAGCGGTCGAGCAGCGCGGTAAAACGCCGTTCGCCGACGGTCAGCGCCGCGGCCTGCGCCTTGATGTCGCCGATGCGCTGGTCGGCAATGCGGATATTGGAGAGGATGATCGACAGGATCTCCTCGTCCATTACGCCTTCCTTGAACAGCTTGACCGGCGGCAGGCGCAGGCCTTCCTGCTCGACCTCGGTGGCGTTGGCGGAAAACCCGCCCGGCACCGCGCCGCCGGTGTCCGGCCAGTGCCCGGTATTGGCCAGCCAGGCGAAGATCTCGCCCTTGTAGAAGAACGGCTTGACGAAGCGCACATCCATCAGGTGGGTGCCGCCGAGATACGGGTCGTTGACGATATACATGTCGCCGGGCTTCAGGTCTTTCGCCCGGGCGATGACCTCACGGGTGCCGAACTGCATGGTGCCGACGAACACCGGCAGGCCGAGATCGCCCTGGGCGATCAGCGCGCCGTCGTCGCGATGGTAGATGCCGTCCGAGCGGTCCAGCGCCTCGGAGATCACCGGGCTGAACGCCGCCCGCACGAAGGCCAGGTCCATCTCGTTGCAGACTTGGCTCAGCCCGCTCTGCACGACCGCAAGGGTGACCGGGTCTATGGCGGTCATACTCTGGCCTCCAAGAGCCGAGCGACCTCATACTTCGAGACGGCGCATCGGACCTCCTCAGCATGAGGCTCCAAGGTTTGTGCCCTCATGCTGGAGACCTTTGCGCGGATCCCATATTCGTCATTGCGAGGCGCGAAGCGCCGCGGCAATCCAGACGGTCCGTGAGACTGGATTGCTTCGCCTGCGGCTCGCAATGACGATTCTCTTCTTTCCGTGCAAAGGTCTCCATGCTGAGGAGCGGCGCAGCCGCGTCTCGAAGGATGAGGTCGCTCCGTGCCAATGACATCACCCCTCGCCCCTCACACTTACCAACAGATTCCCGATATCGTCCGCCGCGGCCGTGCAGCCCGGCTCGATGACGATGGTCGTGTCCATCTGCTCGATAATGGCGGGGCCGTTGAGGACAGCGCCGGGTGCGATCTCCGCGCGGCGGCGGATCGGGGTGTCCCGCCAGCCTTCCGCGAACCACACCCGGCGGGTGGTGGCTTGTGCGCCGCCGTCCTCGCGCCCCCCCGCCAGCGCGGCGATGTCGGCCTGGGGCCTCCGGCCGATGACGGCGGTGTGCAGGTTGACCAGCACCGGGCGGATCTCCGGCAGCTCGACGGCGAACCGGGCCCAGTAGGCCTTCTCGAACAACGCGGCGAGGTGTTCCCGGGTCACGTCGGCGCCGGGAATCGGCACGGTCAGGATATGGCTCTGCCCGAGGAATTGCATGTCGGCGTCGTGCACATAGCGCAGGCCTTCGACGGCGACGCCTTCGCGCTCGATGGTCGCCCGGCCTTCGCGCATCTGATCTTCGACGATGGTCTTGACCTCGGACATGTCCAGCCCGTCGACCGGCGTATTGACCGTATTGACATAGTCGTGCCGCAAATCGGCGACGACGCAGCCGATGGCATTGGTGATTCCGGGCCGCGCCGGGATCAGCAGCTTCGGGATCCCGAGTTCCCGCGCCAGTGCGACCGCGTGCAGCGGGCCGGCGCCGCCGAACGCGAACAATGCGAAATCGCGCGGGTCGTGCCCGCGGGCCAGCGAGACCATGCGCAGCGCGCCGGCCATGCGGGCGTTGGCGACCTGCAGGATGGCGGCTGCCGCGCCGTCGGCGTCGAGCCCCAGCGGCGCCCCCACATGATTCGCCAGGATGGTGCGGACTTGGCCCAGGGTGACCCGGTTCTCGACTGCCAGCAGCGTATCGGGATTGAGACGTCCGAGCGCCAGATTGGCGTCGGTGATGGTCGGCCGCTCGCCGCCGCGGCCATAGCAGACCGGGCCCGGCACCGCGCCGGCGCTTTCCGGGCCGACCTGCAGCATGCCGGCGTCGTCGATCCAGGCGATCGAGCCGCCGCCGGCGCCAATCGTGTGCACGTCCACCATCGGCACGTGGATCGGCATGGCGTATTCCAGCTCGAGCTCCGAACTCACCTGCGGGATCGCATCGCGGATCAGGCCGACATCGCAACTGGTGCCGCCCATGTCGTAGGTCAACAGATTCGGGAACCCCGCACGGCCGCCGGTATGCGCCGCCGCCATCACGCCGGAGGCGGGGCCCGACATCACCGTGTTGACCGCATGGTCGGGCACCAGATCCGCCGTGACCGTGCCGCCATTGCCCTGCATGACAAGCAGGTCGCGGCCGTAGCCGTTGCCCGCCAGTTCTTCGGCGAGTCGCTCGATGTAACGGTGCAGAACCGGCTGTACGGCGGCATTGACCGCGGCCGTCACGCCGCGCTCGTACTCCCGGTACTCGGACAGGATCGCATGGCCCCGCGTGACGAAACCGTTCGGCCAGATTTCGGCCGCGATCTCGGCGGCGTGGTTCTCGTGCACCGGGTTCCGGTAGGCGTGCAGGAAATGGATCACCAGCGCCTCGCAGCCGCGCTCCAGCAGGAATTCGCAGGCCGTCCGCACATCGTCCGTATCCAGCGGTACCAGCACTTCGCCATCGGCGTCGATCCGCTCGCTGACCTCCAGCCGCAGCTCGCGCGGAATCAGCGGCACGAACTGCCCTTTCATGCCGTACGGTTTCGGGCGGGTGCGGCGGCCCAGTTCCAGCACATCGCGGAAGCCGCGCGTCGTGATCAGGCCGACCCTGGCCAGCTTGCGCTCCAGGAGGGCGTTGGTGGTGATGGTGGTGCCGTGGACGATGCTATTCACGCCGGCCAGCGCCACACCTGTCTCCGCGATCGCGGCCAGCACACCAAAGGCCTGGTTTTTCGGGGTCGACGGCACCTTGGCAACGCGCGGCGCGCCGCCCTCGTCCATCAGGACGAGGTCCGTGAAGGTCCCGCCGACATCGACGCCGATGATGTGCCCTGCCATGGCACCCGCCCCATGCACACCCAAATGTCTCGCCGCCTATCCATAGCGCATAGGGCACACGCGCGTCAGCAACTGCCTGCCCCGAAGACATCGCTGCAATACGATGTTTCCCGTGCACCGATAATTGCCTTCACGCCGCCGCGGATCGGCGTGTAGTGTTTTTCCTTCAAAACGGGAGGCAACAATGAGCGATGTCGTGAAAGAGGTTTTGGCGGCCAATGAGTCCTATGCCGCCGATTTCGGCGACAAGGCGCAGCTACCGATGCCGCCGGGTCGCCGCTTCGCCATACTGACCTGCATGGATGCCCGGCTGGACCCGGCGAAATACGCCGGGCTTGCCGAGGGCGATGCGCATGTCATCCGCAATGCCGGCGGACGGGCCAGCGACGATGCCATCCGGTCCCTGGTGATTTCCCACAAACTGCTCGGGACGCAGGCATGGTTCGTCATCCATCATACCGACTGCGGCATGGAGACGTTCACCGACCAGATCATGCGCGGCTTACTGGCGAGCAGCCTCGAGACCGCCACCATCGACGCGAACGGGTGGCGCGACACCGGCAGCGGCCCGGGCTCGACGGAGGGCGACTATATCGACTGGCTGACGATCGCCGACAATGCCCGGAGCGTCGTCGCGGATGTGGCAAGGATCCGGACCCACCCGCTGGTGCCGGCGAACGTCCCGATCTACGGCTATATCTACGACGTCAGGTCGGGACGGCTGAACGAGGTGGCCGAGGCGACGGCCGCGGGTCGGGCGTCCTGATGCGCTGACCGCGATTCGTCGATTACGGACACGCCCGTCGCGCGATCGCCGTATCAGGCGCCCGTGCGGTGCGCCGCGGTGCGCAGCATCGTCATCGCCGCATCGATGACGCCCGACGGCTGCTCATTGGTGCGAATGGTGAAGGCGCACAGCAGGTCCCCGACCATGACCGCCCCTTGCGTGAGGTGCAGGTATTCGCCAGGCGGAATCCGGCGCTTGCCGACAAGCTCTCGGTCGGTGGCCCAGAAGTAGAAGCCGACTTTGTCGCCCTCGAACTCCCTGATTTCCAGCTCCGTTTCCGCGGTGTTGGACGCCGCGTCACGCGCCGCCGCGTCGACGATCGAGTAGACGCTCGCCGGCGAGCCGAAATCCGGGTCTGCGCCCAACTCCGGCCAGACCGGCCTCAGCAGCACCGTGAACTCGTCACCGACCTCGGGCCCGAAGGTCAGGGTGACGAGCGGGTCGTCGGGCGCCTCGCGCCTGTCCATCGTCCAGCCGGCGGGGACGTGCAGCGCCAGCCCGCCGTGCGGGCCAAGGTCCACCACCTGTTCGCCGGCCGCGAGCGGCTGCGCGCAGCCGCTCGCCATCAGTGCTGCGATAAACGTCAGAATGGGCAGCCGTTTCATTTGCGCTTGCCTCGCCATGCTTCGGGATCCGCCGTGGTAAGGGGACCCTACGGCCAATTGCCTGATACGTGGTTTAGCATGTTTCACACCACCAGGTACTGCTGCTTGGCCGCTTCGTCCGCCGCCAGGTCATCCATGCTGCCCTGCCACTGAATACGGCCTTTTTCGATGATGTAGGCGCGGTCGGAAACCATCCGGGCGAAGCGGAAGTTCTGTTCCGACAGGAGAATAGAGAGGCCCCGGTTCTTCAGAGCGCGGATCGTCGCCGCCATCTGGTCGACGATGACCGGGGCCAAGCCCTCCGACGGTTCGTCGAGCAGGATCAGCGACGGGTTGCCCATCAGGGTGCGTGCGACGGTCAGCATCTGCTGCTCACCGCCGCTCATCTGGCCCGCCGGACGGCCCTGCATTTCGGCCAGGTTGGGGAACAATGCGAACAGCTTGTCCATCGACCATTCCGGGGCATCCGGGCGCGGAGGCTGGCGGCCCACTTCCAGATTCTCGGCAACCGTGAGATCGGTAAAGATGCGGCGCTCCTCGGGCACATAGCCCAACCCCATCCGGACGATGCGGTGCGGCGGCAAGCCTGCGATCCCGGCGCCCCGGAAAGCGACCGATCCGCTGGACGGGCGGACCAGCCCGACGATGGATTTCAGCGTGGTCGACTTGCCCGCGCCGTTCCGTCCCAGCAACACGGCGACCTCGCCGCGGCCGACCGAAAACGACAGGTCGAACAGGATGCGCGCCCAGCCGTAGAAGGCCGTCAGCCCGGTCACTTCGAGCATGGGGACGGCGCCCATTACCCGTCTCCCACGCTCTCGCCGAGGTAGAGTTCGCGTACACGGCGATTGGCGCGGACGTTCTCCGGCGTGCCCTCGGCGATCAGTTCGCCGCGATTCAGGACGATGATCCGGTCGGCATGGGCGAAGACCACGTCCATGTCGTGCTCGGTGAACAGCACGGCGATGTTGCGCTCGCGCGTGATTTCGGCAGTCAGCGCCATCAGTCCCACGCGTTCGCCCGGCGCCATGCCGGCGGTCGGCTCGTCCATCAGCAGCAGCACCGGATCGTTGGCCAGCGCCACGGCCAGCTCGACTCGCTTGAGGTCGCCGTAGGCCAGCACGCCGCAGGCGCGGTCCGCCTGCTCCGCCATGCCGACGCGCGCCAGCAGCGCCATCGCCGCATCGCGGTGCATCGCCGCGGCGGGCCGCCACAGGCCGCGTAGTCCACGGTGATGGGCGATCATCGCGGTCTGCACGTTTTCGGCAACCGTCATCGAGCCGAAGGTGGCGGTGATCTGGAAGGTGCGCCCGACACCGAGCCGGCTGGCAATGCGCGGCGGCAGGCCGGTGATCTCCCGTCCGTTGAGGCGCACCGAGCCGCTATCGGGCCGCAACTGCCCGTTCAGCATGTTGAAGCAGGTGGATTTGCCGGCGCCGTTCGGCCCGATCATGGCCAGCAACTCACCTTCGGCGACATCGAGGCCGATCCCGGCGACCGCCTGGACGCCGCCGAAACCCTTGTACAGGTCGCGCACCTCCAGCACCGTCACCGCTCTGCCCCCGGTCCGGTTGCGTGCCGGCGCCGGACCAGGGCCTCGATCTGTCGCCAGATGCCGCCAAGGCCTTGCGGGAACGCGAGCACCAGTCCGATGATCGTGCCGCCCAGGATGAACCGCCAGTATGCCAGTCGGGAAATCTCGTCCTGCAGCCAGGTGAAACCGGCCGCGCCGAAGATCGGGCCGGAAAGTGTCTGCACGCCGCCCAAGAGTACCATCACAAGCGCGTCGACCGAGCGCGGTATCGACATTTCGTCGGGAAATACGCTGCCCTTGGAGAACACGTAAAGCCCCCCGGCGATACCCGCCATCGCCCCGGCAATGAGGAACGCCATCCAGTCGAAACGCCGGCAATCGATTCCGATCGCATCCGCGCGCAGAGGCGAATCGCGCCCCGCCCTCAGCGCAAAACCGAAGGGCGCGAAAATCATCCGCCGCATGGCGTAAATCGCGACGCCGCAAGCCGCCAGAACCAGATAGTAGAACACGATGCGGTCGTCGGCCCACCGGGCCCGCCGGATGCCCAGCAGGCCGTCCTCGCCGCCGGTGAATTCGTACCACTGAAAGACGACGGACCAGGCGATCTGTGCGAACGCCAGAGTCAGCATCGCAAGATAGACTCCCGAAAGGCGCACGCAGAACCAGCCGAAGACCAGAGCCCCGGCCCCGGCGACCACCGGCGCCGCGAGCAGCGCCAGCTCCATCGGCGTGTTCAGCGTGGTTGCCATAAGCGCCGCACCGTAGGCGCCGAGGCCGAAATAGGCGGCATGACCGAAACTCACC